>JAABUQ010000122.1_pt1 | contig 156843 bp, 125 predicted proteins | sample 5560001 | NCBI WGS metagenome assembly JAABUQ01 (sample SAMN10711888, study PRJNA513371) | rock metagenome | isolation source: Antarctica rocks | place: Antarctica: Victoria Land, Finger Mt nord | collected 2015-12-18
CATCACCGGCATCGTCGGCCAGTTCTTCCGCCAGTTCGCCCTGACGATCGCCACCTCGACGGTGATCTCGGCGTTCAACTCCCTCACCCTCAGCCCCGCACTCGCCGCACTCCTGATCCGACCCAAGTCGAGGGAGCGGCCCGAGGCGTTGCCGCGACTGGCCTATGTCCTGGCGGGCGGGGCGCTGGCTTACGTGTACCTGGCCCCGATCCTGGCGGGGCGGTTGGGCTCGGCCCCTGGGTACGCGGCCCCCGCGATCGCGGCGGCCGTCGGGGCCCTGGCGGGCTGGGTCCTGGGGTGGGGGGTCGACCGCTTCCTGGTCTGGTTCTTCGGCGTGTTCAACGCCGGATTCGCGGCCGTCACGTCCGGGTATACCCGGATCGTGGGCCTGATGCTCAAGGGGAGCTTGGCGGTCCTCTTGATCTACGGGGGGCTGCTCTACCTCACCTACTACGCCTTCGACACCACGCCCGCCGGGTTCATCCCGTCGCAAGACAAGGGCTACCTCCTGGTGAACGTGCAGATGCCCGACTCGACCTCGGTCGAGAAGACGCAGGAGGTGATGCGTCGGGTCGAGGCGGTCGCCCGGAAGTCGCCCGGGGTCAAGCACACCGTCGCGATCGCCGGCCAGTCGATCTTGCTCAACGCCAACGCCCCCAACTTCGGGGCGATGTACGTGATGCTCGACGAGTTCCACCACCGGACCGAGGCCAGCCTCCACGGGGCCGCGATCTCGACCAGGCTCCAGGCCGACCTGCAACACGAGATCCTCGAAGGGCTGGTCAACGTCTTCGAGGCCCCGCCGGTCGAGGGGCTGGGCACGGCCGGCGGGTTCAAGGTCGTGATCGAAGACCGGGGCGACAACGGGATGCAGGCGCTCCAGGAGGTGGCGGACAAGGCCGTCACCAACGGCAACGAGGCCGCCGGCCTCGCCGGCCTGTTCACCAGCTTCCGGGCCAACACCCCCTGGCTCTACCTCAACATCGACCGCGACAAGGTCAACGCGATGGGCGTGTCGATGGACGAGCTGTTCAACACCCTCCAGGTCTACCTCGGGTCGCTCTACGTCAACGACTTCAACCGCTTCGGCCGGACCTGGCAGGTGAACGTCCAGGGGGACGCCAACTTCCGGAAGCAGACCGAGGACCTCAAGATCCTCAAGGTCCGCAACCAGCGGGGCGGCATGGCCCCCTTCGGCGCGATGGCCAGCATCGAGCCCTTGAACGGGCCGGTCATGGTCCAGCGGTACAACATGTACCCTTCCGCCGCCCTGAACGGGGCGCCCGGGCCGGGCACCAGCTCGGGCCAGGCGCTGGAGACGATGACCCAGGTCGTCCAGAAGGAATTGCCGCCGTCGATGCGGATGGAGTGGACCGAGCTGGCCTTGCTCCAGCTCCAGACCGGCAACACGGCCATGATCGTCTTCGCCCTGGCGGTGGTCCTGGTCTTCCTGGTGCTCGCCGCCCAGTACGAGAGCTGGTCGTTGCCATTCTCGGTGATCCTGGTCGTGCCGATGTGCCTGCTCTGCTCGGTCGTCGGCGTCCAGATGGCGGCGATGGACATCAACATCTTCACCCAGATCGGGTTCATCGTCCTCGTCGGCCTGGCCTGCAAGAACGCGATCCTGATCGTCGAGTTCGCCAAGGCCCGGCGCGAGGAGGGGGTCCCCCGCTATCAGGCGACCCTCGACGCCTGCCAGCTCCGGCTCCGGCCGATCATGATGACCTCGCTCGCCTTCATCCTCGGCGTCGTCCCCCTCGTCATCTCCGAGGGGGCCGGGGCCGAGATGAGGCGGGCGCTGGGCACCGCGGTCTTCGGCGGGATGCTCGGCGTCACCCTCTTCGGGATCTTCCTCACCCCCGTCTTCTACTACGTGATCCAGTGGCTCAACGATTCCCTCAGCCGCGACGAGCGGCCAACCCCGCCCCCGACCCCCCGCGACCGCGGCCACGGCGAGGACCACGTCGAAGCCGAGGACCCGTCGGGGGAGCACGCCCTGGAAGTCGACCGGAAACACGCCGAGCCCAGTTACACCCCGGCCTGAACGGACCCGGGCGACGGATGGGCCCCATCCGTCGCCCGTGGCCGCCGACTCGCCCCGGGAAGATCGAGGTTCGTCGAAAAAACAGGGATAAGCGCGGAAGCTTCTTCCTGAATATGAACGAGGACCCGTCGATCGATCGTTCCCCGACTGATCGCGGGTTCACGCGGATGGGTTCGTTTTTTCGGGGGTGGGCCACCCTTGGGTTCGTTTTGCGTGGAGACCGACCTTGGATCATCGATTGGGTTCGTTTTTTCGACCTGCTCCCGGCGGGATCATCGGTTGGCTTCGTTCCGCCAGGAGGACTTCGCCGGGGTCCTTCCCTCCAGTCCTGGTCGTCCTGGCGGCGGCCCCGCTCATGCACGCGGGCTGCTCGGACTCGGCCGAGGACGTGCTCCCGGTCGGCACGGGGGTCGTCCTCTCGGCGGGGACGGCGGGGACGGTCCGCGTCTGGGTCGCCCGGCCGGGCGGCCGGGCCGAGGCGGCGCATGATCGGGCCGAGGTCCCCGACGGGGCCCATGCCGTGGTCGTCGCCGACGCTCCCGTCGCCCCCCCGAAGCAGCCGGCGCTCCGCCTGACCCGGGTCCGGCTCGTCGACGCCCCCCTGGTCGGCACCGTGGTCGAGGTCGGCCGCTACAAGCTCCGCGCCCGACGTTGAAGGCCCGGGAGCGTTGGCTTCGTTCTTCCCGGGCCGATGGACCCCGTCGCGGCCCGGGCGAGGTTTGCTTCTCCGGCCCGACGCCCCTACGATGAGAGGTCGGGCCATCAAGCTCCGGGGCGGATCGCTCGCGGTGGAGAACCCATGACCAGTCCCTTGCCAGGCCCCCACGTCTTCGACGCGACGGTCGAGGGCTTCGTGAGCGAAGTCGTCGAGCGGTCGGCCGAGGTGCCGGTGGTGGTCGACTTCTGGGCCGAGTGGTGCCAGCCGTGCCGGGTCCTCGGGCCGACCCTCGAAAAGCTCGCGGTCGAGTACGACGGCCAGTTCGTCCTGGCCCGGGCCAACACCGAGGCGCTGGGCGAGATCGCGGCCGGGTTCGGGGTCCGGTCGATCCCCGCCGTCTTCGGGATCAAGGACGGCGCGGTGGTGGCTTCGTTCGTGGGCGCGCAGTCGGAAGCGACGCTCCGCGACTGGCTGGACCGGCTCCTGCCCACCGAGACCGAAACCCTGACCGCCGAGGGCCGGAAGCTCCTGGCCGCCGACCCGGAGGCGGCCGGCGAGCGGTTCCGCGCGGCGCTCGCCCTGACGCCCGACCATGTCCCGGCTAAGATCGGGTCGGGCCGCGCCGCCCTGGCCCTTGGCCGCCTCGACGAGGCCCGGTTGATCCTCGGGGCCCTGGAGCGGCGGGGCTACCTCGAACCGGAGGCCGAGACCCTCAAGGCCGAGCTGACCGTCCAGGGCGCCACCGGCCCCGCCGGCGACCTCGGGTCGCTCCGGGAAAACCTCGCCGCCCACCCGACCGACAACCCCGGCCGGCTCGCGCTCGCCGAACGCCTGGCCGCCCAGGGACAGTACCCCGAGGCCCTGGAACTGGCGCTCGACCTGGTCGAGACCGACCGGAAGGCGACGGGCGAGCCGGCCCGAAAGTTGATGATCGCCGTGTTCCAGCTCCTGCCGCCCGACTCCGAGGTCGCCCACGACTACCGGCGTCGGCTTTCCTTCGCCCTATCATAACCCCGATCGATGAGGCCGACGATGGACGACGCGATCACCAAGACCGACGCCGAATGGCGCGAGCAACTGACGCCCGAGCAGTTCCGGATTCTCCGACAGAAGGGCACCGAACGCGCCTTTTCCGGGAAGTACTGGGACGCCAAGGGGCCGGGCACCTACAAGTGCGCCGGCTGCGGCGAGTCCCTGTTCCCGTCCGACACCAAGTTCGATTCCGGGACCGGCTGGCCCAGCTTCTACCGGCCCCTCGACCCGGCCAAGGTCACCGAGCACGTCGACCGCTCGCACGGGATGGTCCGGACCGAAGTCACCTGCAACCGCTGCGGGGCCCACCTCGGCCATCTCTTCGACGACGGCCCCGCCCCCTCCGGCCTCCGCTACTGCATCAACTCCGCGTCGCTCGACCTCGACCCGGCCAAATCAACGGACGATCAAGCTTGACGATCAAGTCAAATTGGATTTGACGAACGCTTTCCGATAGGCGGCCTGGTTCAGCAACGCCATCGTCGGGAGCGCGAACGCCCCGAGGACCGGGACCACCTGGAAGGCGAACAATCCCAGGCAGGCCAGCCGGACCGTCCACCGGGCCCCGAAGCCATGCCCGATCGAGGTGTACCGCTTGAGCGGCCCGACCAGCATCAATCGATAGATGATCACGCCCCCGACCGCCCCCAGGATCGGCACCAGGCCGGCGACCCAGCAGGCCAGGCCGGCGATCGGCACCCTCCGGTCGATGAAATTGACGTATGAGTTGGTGAAATCGCGATCGGCGAACGGCGCCAGCCCGCAAGCCCGGCAGGCTCGATTCCGGCCGATGCGGTTGGCGCAGGCCGGGCACCGCCCCACGGCGACCAGGCGGAACGGCCGACCCGCGCGGTCCGCGGCCGGCTTCGAGCTGGTCCTCCCGAGCCAGGTCACCGCCAAGGGCGTCTCCACGGCGGCCCCGCAATGGAGGCAGGCCAGGGCGCAGCCGTGGACCGGCCGGCCGCACCGGGCGCAAACGCCCGTGGCCGCCTCGTCCCGGCTCGACCACCGCCCGACGAGCCAGACCGTGAAGCTGGCGAGCGCCAACCCGGCCAGGGTCAGGAACGGGAAGACCAGCAGGCCGAACGGCCCGAGGAGGCTGGAGGCGTCGCCCATCCGGCGATAAAGCCGCCGCAAGCCGAAGGCGTCGTCGTCGTCGGGCGGGAACAGGGTGTCGACGGCCTCGTCCCGGAACCGACTGGCCACGAACGTCGAGGCGCCCACCATCAGGGCGGGCAGCGAGCCCAGGACGTCCGCCTGGCGGAGGATCGGGTCGATCATCGCCCGGTCCGAAGTCCCCACGACGCCCAGGTAGGTCAGGGTGGCCATGATCGATCGGAGGGCATGGACCAGGTTCCCGTAAATCTCGCGGGCCTCGGGGACCCGCTCGGCCGCCAGCTCCAGGGCCGAGAGCAGGCCGAGGCCGATCAACGTCCCGTCCTGGGTGAACCAGGTCGGCGCGGCGCGGACGTGGGGGAACAGGCCGCTCCGGGCGATCCAGCCGAATTCGGGCCCGAACCGGAGCGCCATCGCCGTGGCGAAGGCCGGCAAGAAGGCCCGGGAGGCGAACAGGCCGACCGAGCCGAGGCCCTGGATCGCGAGGGCCAGGTTCATCGGCCCTCAGCCGGCCGAGCCGGTGTAAAGCGGGGCGATCTCCTCGCCCACGGCGAGCCGGACCGGGCGGTTGAGCCGATCGCGGACCTCGGTTTCCGGGTCGATCCCCAGGGCCTTGTAGACCGTGGTGGCGAAGTCGCCCGGGCCATACGGCCGGCTCGACGGGTAGGCCCCGATCTTGTCGGACTGGCCGATCACCTGCCCGCCGCGGACCCCGGCGCCGGCGAAGGCGATCGAGAAGCACTTCGACCAGTGGTCGCGGCCGTCGGGGCCGTTGACGTTGCCCGTGGTCGCGCCGATCCGGGGGGTCCGGCCGAACTCGCCGGCCAAGATCACCAGGGTCTCGTCGAGCCGGCCGGACGTCGCCAGGTCATCCAGGAGGGCCGAGACCCCCTTGTCGAGCGGCGGGAGCAGCTCCCCCTTGAGCCTCTTGAAGTTGCCCGAGTGGGTGTCCCAGTTCTGGACCCGGCCCATGTTCGCCTGGACGATCGGCACGCCGGCCTCGACCAGCCGGCGGGCCAGCAGGATCGACTGGCCGAACATATTCCGGCCGTAGCGGTCGCGGGTCTTCGGGTCCTCGCGCCCGATGTCGAAGGCGCGGGCGACCTTGCCCGACAAAAGCACCGAGTAGGCCAGGTCGCGCTGCTCGGCCATCGGGTCGGACCCGGCGGACTCGGCGAGCGAGTCGCGGCACGCGGCCAGTTCCGAGAGCAGTTCGCGGCGGCGATTCATCCGCTCGATGCTGAAGCCGACCGGCGGGGACAGGCTTTCCTCGCGGAAATCGGGCTTGTTGGGGTCCTGCTTGATCTGGAGCGGGTCGAACCGGGGCCCGAGGAACCCCGCGTTCTGGCCCGGCCAGGTGAGCGGCCCTTCCATCAGGTAGGTGGGCAGCATGACGCCGCTGGGGATGCCGTCGCCCCGGGGGCGGATGTAGTCGAGGGCCGCCGCGTAGCACGGGTAATCGTCGCGGGAGGCGATCTTGTCGAAGAACGCGCCCGGCTGCGAGTGCCCGGTCAAAATCTCGTGGGTCGCGTTCAGGTGATTGGTGTAAGTGTGCGACATCGACCGGACGATCGCCAGCTTGTCGGCGTGCGAGGCCAGGCCGGGCAGGTGCTCGCAGTACTGGACCCCGGCCGCTTTGGTCGCGATCGGCTGGAACTCGCCCCGGATGCCCTCGGGGGCGTCGGGCTTCATGTCGAAAGAGTCGAGGTGGCCGAGCCCGCCGGTGGTGAAGATCAGGATCAGGGACTTGGCCCGGGGCGACCCCGTCCCCCCTTGCCCCGCCGCCCGGGCCGCGAGCAGGCCGGGCAAGCCCAGGTCGAGGAGCCCGGAGAAGCCGACCTGGAGGAACTCGCGGCGGACGACGCCGTGGGGGTGGCGGTGGATCATGGTCGGCGGGTCTCGTGGGGAACCGGGCCGGGCGCCGACGGCCCGGTCGAAATCTTCCACCCGACAGCATAACCGCGGCGGGCGCGCCGGGCAAGTCGTCCCGCCCCAGATCCAGGGTCGAAGGTCGCGGGGTCGATCGGTTCTTCAAGCTGGGTCGGGAGACGGAGGGCGGATTTCCAGGATCTCCGATTTCAGACGGCCAATGTCTCCTCGTCTCGGTGTTGTCTGAAATCTGAAATGCTTGCAATCTGCCTTCCCGCGAATCGACGAACCGATCGAACCTGGCCCCTGATCAGTGGATCGAGCAGCCGACCTGGCCGTGCTTCTCGAAGTAGCGCTGGTGGTACTCCTCGGCCCGGTAGAAGGTCGAGGCGGGCGTGATCTCGGTCACGATCGGGCGGCGGAACCGCCCGCCGGCCTCCTGGGCTTGCAGCGAGGCCCGGGCGGTCGCCTCCTGGTCGGCGTCGGACGTGAAGATCGCCGATCGATACTGGCTCCCCACGTCCGGCCCCTGGCGGTCGAGGGTCGTGGGGTCGTGGATCTGCCAGAAGACTTCGAGGAGCGTCTCGTAGGACACCCGCTCCGGGTCATAGGCGATCTCGACGACCTCGGCGTGGCCCGTCCGCCCGGTGCAAACGTCGCGGTAGGTCGGGTCGGGAAAGTGACCGCCCGAATAGCCGACGGCGACGTCGGCCACCCCCGCGACCTGGCGGAACGCCGCCTCGATCCCCCAGAAACACCCGGCACCGAACATGGCCATCTTCACGGCAAAGCTCCTTGGGCGGTCGGACCCTCGACGCCCGGAATGTGGTCGGCGAGCCCCGACCGATATTCTAGGGGCGAATCCCCGGCGCGGACAGGTGAGCGGGCCTCGAACCGGGAACGGGTGGGGTCGAGCGGAATCGGCCGGAACGGGCCGCTCGTCGGCCTCCCCGTCAAGACCGCCGGCGCGACGGACGCGGCGGCGGGATCTTCCGGCGGGCCGGCGCCGGCGATTATGATCGCGATCGGTGGGCGGAAAACTGTCCCTCTCGCCGATCGGGCCCCCGCCCCCGGCCGGCTCCGCGAGGCGGCCTCGACAATGACCCCCAAGTCAGGACCCGCGACGGTCCCAGAGTCTTCGCACTCGCCGGCCCCTTACGACGGCCCGACGCGGGAGGAAGTCCTGGCGACCCGCCGTCAGTACCTCACGCCCGGGCTCCTCACGTATTATCGCGAGCCGCTCCTGATCGTCGAAGGTCACATGCAGTACCTCTGGGACGACGCGGGCAAGCAGTACCTCGACGGGTTCGCCGGGATCGTCACCGTCTCGGTCGGCCACTGCCACCCGAAGATCGTCGAGAAGGTCCGAGATCAGGTCGGGAAGCTCCAGCACGCGACCACGATCTACCTGCACCCGACCGCCGGCGAATTCGCCCGCAAGCTCGCCGAGCACATGCCGGCCGACAGCGGGCTCACCGTCAGCTACTTCACGAACTCGGGGAGCGAGGCGAACGAGATCGCCGTCCTGTCGAGCCGCGAGTTCACCGGCAACTCCGAGGTCATCAGCCTCAGGAACGGCTACCACGGCGGGACCCAGGGGGCGATGGGCTTGACGGCGGTCGGGACCTGGAAGTTCAAGGGGAACCCGACGGTCGACGTCAAGCACGCCACGCCCGGCTATTGTTACCGATGCCCGTTCGGCCTGACCTACCCGAGCTGCGACCTCAAGTGCGCCCGCGACGTCCGCGACCTGATCCGCCACGAAACCTCGGGCGAGGTCGCCTGCTTCATCGGCGAGACGATCCAGGGGGTCGGCGGGGTGGTCACGCCGCCCCCCGGATACTTCGCGACCATCTATGAGATCGTCCGCGAGGCCGGCGGGCTGTGCGTGGCCGACGAGGTCCAGACCGGCTTCGGCCGGACCGGGTCGGCGTTCTGGGGCTTCGAGAACTGGGGGGTGACGCCCGACCTGGTCACGATGGCCAAGGGGATCGGCAACGGAATCCCGCTCGGGGCCTGCGTCACCCGGCCCGAGGTCGCCCGGATGATGGCCAACCGCGTCCACTTCAACACCTTCGGCGGTAACCCCGTCTCGATGACGCAGGGGCTCGCCACGCTCGAAGTGATCGACGCCGAAGGCATCCAGGCGAACGCCCGGGAGGTCGGCGGGCACCTCAAGGACCGGCTCTCCGACCTCCAAGCCCGACACCCTTTGATCGGCGAGGTCCGGGGGATGGGCCTGATGCTCGGCGTCGAGCTGGTCCGCGACCGGACCAGCAAGGAGCCCGCCGCCTCCGAGACGGCCGAGATCCTGGAACTGTGCAAGGGGCGCGGGCTGTTGCTCGGCAAAGGGGGCCTCGCCGGCAACGTCTTGCGGATCAAGCCCCCGATGTGCTTGACCCGCGCCGACGCCGATTTCCTGGTCGATTGCCTCGACGAAGCCTTGGAGATCGTCGAGAACCGGATGCATGGAAAGACGAAGAATTGAACCGCCAAGCCGCCATGATCGCCGAGGCGGAGAGAGGAAAGGAAGAGAGAAACCACTGTCCGATTAGCATTGATGGTCTTGTCCGAGGCAAATGGGAGAAGGCCGACGACTCTTTCCGCTTACCTGGGACACGACCGAAATCTGAGATGCTTGCAATCCGCCATCCCGCGAATCGACGAACCGATCGACCCTCCCGACCTCGGTTGTGCGCGGGCGCGGGATCGCCGATAATCGACCGACTTCGCCCCCACGGTCGCCATCAAACGGTCGCCATCAATAGGAATGCCGAGCGTTCGCCATGCCCGACCCCCGCTGGGATGCCCTCGCCGAGATCCTCATCAATCACTCGACGCGGCCGGGGGCCGGCGAGTCCTTGCTCATCGAATGCTTCGACCTCGAGGACACGACCCTGCCCCGGCTCCTGGTCCAGAAGGCGGCCCGCCGGGGGGCCTCGGCGCTGGTCGAGACCAAGGACACCCGGATCACCCGCGAGCTGATCCGCAACGCCTCCGAAGCCCAGATGAGGCTGATCGGCGAGTGCGAGCTGCACCGGATGGCGAGGGTCCAGGCGTATATCGGGCTCCGGGGGGCCCGGAACATCAACGAGATGGCCGACGTCCCGGCCGAGAAGATGAACCTGTTCAACGCCCACGTCTTCAAGCCGGTCCACATGGATTGCCGGATCAGGAGGACCCGCTGGTGCGTCCTCCGCCTGCCCAACGCCAGCATGGCCCAGCAGGCGGGGATGAGCACCGAAGGGTTCGAGTCGTTCTATTTCGACGTCTGCAACCTGGATTATCCCCGACTCTCCCGGGCCCTCGCCCCGCTCGCCCGGCGGATGGAGGCGGCCCGGGAGGTCCGGATCACCGGGCCCGAGACCGACCTCCGGTTCTCGATCGACGGCATCCCCGCCGTCCCCTGCTCGGGCGAGATGAACATCCCCGACGGCGAGGTGTTCACCGCCCCGGTCCGCGACTCGGTCCAAGGACACGTCCGGTTCAACACCCCGACCGTCTATCAAGGCTCCTCGTTCGACGGCATCCGTCTGGCCTTCGAGGCCGGCCGGATCGTCGACGCCACCTGCTCCGGCGGAGACGTCGAGAAGCTCCGCCGGATCTTGGCCTCCGACGACGGCGCCGGCTCGATCGGCGAATGGTCGATCGGCTGCAACCCGCGCATCCTCCACCCGATGCGCGACATCCTCTTCGACGAGAAGATCGCCGGGAGCTTCCACCTGACCCCCGGCAACGCCTACGACGAGGCCGACAACGGCAACCGATCCAAGATCCACTGGGACCTCGTCCAGATCCAGCGCCCCGAATACGGGGGCGGGACCATCACCTTCGACGGCGAGCCGCTCCGGGTCGACGGCCGGTTCGTCCCCGACGAGTTGCGGGCCCTCGACCCCGAATGACTGAAAACCGCCGATGGCGCGCCGGGCGGTCGATCCCGCCCGGCGCGCCATCGAAAGATCATGGGCCCATCGCGAGGGACGATCTCATCAACGCTTCGGCCCGCGAGGGGTGCCGGTCCCGACCCGGACCGAGGCCGACGCGACGGTGCCCGGGGTGCTGATCGAGTCGGCGAAGACCGGCGGCGAGATCACGTAGAAGCCCGGGGTGGTCAGGGTGCTGTACACGTCGCCGAAGCGGCCGAGGCCGGTGATGGCCCCGATGGTCGTCTGGCCGGTCGAAGCCCGGTTGATCTTCTTGACGCCCCCAAGCAACCTCGTCTTCCGGGCGACGATCCCCGACAGGGCGACGAGCGAGGCGTCGCCGTTGCCCCCCCGGGTGATGGCGAGCGAGCCGGGGCCGGTCAGGGTGATCGTCACGGCGTTGTTCTGGGAGTCGATGTAGCGGAAGTTCGTCCCCCGCCCGTAGGTGAACGTGAAGTTGCTCCCGGGCCCGGCGTCCCCGGAGAGCACGTTGCCGGACGCGTCGGTCAGGGCCAGCCCGTAGGACCCGTTGACGACGACCCGGTAGAATTGGTTGGCGGGCAGGACGCGGGTCGGGACCAGCGTGACCGAGTTGTTGAACGGGTTGTAGAGCGCCGCGGCCAGGGGGACCGGCGTGTCGGCCCGGCCGTTGGAGTCCCGGTTCGAGATGAAGACGTGGTAGTTGGACGCCAGGCCGGCCCGGCTCGGGTCCATCGGCTTGTTGAAGGTAATGACGAATCCGTTCGAGGCCTGGCCGTTGGGGATCGCGGCATAGGAGACGACCACGGGCGGCGTGGTGTCGCGGTTGGTGTTGACGACCACCACGGCCGTTTTGCCGAGGAAGCCGAGGTTCGCCCCGCCGGTCGGGCTGGTCAGGTTGACGAAGAAGCCGAAGTTGCCGTTGACCACGCCGTCGTCGAGGACCGGGATCGAGATCGAGGCCGTGGCCTGGCCGTCGAGGAAGGTGACGGTCCCCGAACTCGAAACGAAGTTGACGCCCGGGACGGCCGTGTCGGCCACCGTCGCATAGGCGACCGTGACCGTGCCGAGCGTCCCGGCGGTCCGGGTCAACGTCAGGGTGATGGTCCCGGCGTTCTCGGGGTAGTAGGCGAGCGGCGAGGCGAACTGGATCGTCCCCGGGGAGTTGGTCACGCCCACCGTGGCCGAGGCCGTGTTGTTGGCCGGGTTGGGGTCGTAGGCGTCGGACGTGACCGAGGCGGTGTCGACGTCCGAGGCGACCGAGGCCGAACTCACCACGATCGTGACGGTGGCCGAGGCCCCCGGGGCCAGGGTCCCGAGGTTGCCGGTCAAGGCCGTCCCGGCGAGGGCCACCGCCCCCTGGCTGGCCCTGGACGAGATGAGCGTGGAGCCGGCGGGCAGCGAGTTGTTGAGGATGACGTTGGCCGCGGTCGTCGGGCCGGTGTTGGTCACCGTGACGAGGTAGGTGATCGGGGCGCCGACCACGACCGAGCCGGGAGAGCCCGTCACCGTGACCGCGAGGTCGGCCGGATTGACCAGGTTATTGGCGACGGCCGAGTTGTTGCTGGGGTTGGGGTCGATCTGGTCGGCCTGGACGGCGGCGGTGTCGAGGATCGCCCCGGAGGCGGTCGGGATGACGGTGACCGTCAGCGTGGTGGTCGAACCGTTGGCCAGGCTCCCGAGGTTGGCGACGATGACGTTGCCGTTCGGCGTGAAGGTCAGGCCGGGGGCCGTGGCGCCGACGATCCGGACGTTCGCCCCGAACGTGTCGGTCACGAGCACGTTGGTCGCGGTGGCCGGGCCGTTGTTGGTCACCTGGACCTGGTAGACGGCCTGGGCGCCGATGGCGAGCGGGTCGGCCGGGCCGCCGATCGTCACGGCGACGTCGGCCGGGCTGACCAGGCTGGTGACCGTGGCCGAGTTGTTGGTCGGGTCGGGGTCGATCTCGCTGGGGGCGGTGAGGTTGGGGTCGGCGACCGTGACCGAGTTGACGAGCTGGCCCGACAGGTTGGGGATGACGGCGACGGTGATCGTGTCCGTCCCGCCCGCCGGGATCGGCCTGAGCGTGGCCACGACCTGGCCGTTGACGAGGCTCAGGGTCCCGCCGCCGCTGTCCGACGAGTCGGCGGGGACGAACGTCACGCCGGCCGGCAGGATGTCGGTCACGACCGGCGTCGTGGCGGTCGAGGGTCCGTTGGTGTTGGTCACGACGATCGTGTACCGGAGTTCGCCGCCGGCGAGGACCGGGTCGGGGGCCGCCGAGATCGAGATCCCGAGGTCCGCCGCGTTGACGACGTTCACGGGCACCGTCGTCGTGGCCCCGCCCGGGTTGGGGTTGATGATCGTCGAGGTGACCGAGGCCGTGGTCGGGAACGTGCCGGTCGTCGTCGGGGTGGCCAGGATCGTGATCGTCGAGCCGCTCCCGGACGCGATGATCCCGCTCCGGATCGTCAGGACGTTGCCGGCCAGCGTGTAGGTCCCCTGGTCGGGGCTGGCCGAGATGTTGGTGAAGCTGGCGGGCAGGGTCACGGTCGTGGTGGCGTTGGGGGCCGTGCTCGGCCCCTGGTTGGACACCGTCAGGACGTAGGTGAGCGGCGTGCCCACGGGGGTCGTCGAAGGGTTCGGGATCAACGAGACCACGAGCTGGGCGTCGGCCAGGACGCCGCCGGTCGCGGTGTAGGAGGCGGTGTTGTTGGTCAGGTCGGGGTCGATGTTGGCGGTGGCGACGTTCGCCGTGTCCGTGAACGCGACCCGCGACGTGCCCGGGTTCACCGCGATGAAGAAGGTCCGCGAGGCCCCGTTGGCCAGGTTGCCCACATTGTAGGTGAGGGTCCCGTTGGCGATCGTCGCCCCGGGCGTGGTGCTCTGGCTGATGAGGGTGGAATTGGCCGGCAAGGCGTCGGTGAGCACCACCCCGGTGGCGTCGTTGTTGTTCGGGAGGTTGTTCGGGTTGTTGGTCACCGTCACCTGGTAGATGAACGGCTGGCCCACCAGGGGGTTGGGCGGGCTGCCGGGGACCGGGGCCACTGTCACCGCCAGGTCGGCCACGATCGCCTGGCCGACCTGCTGGGCGTTGGAGAACTGCGACGAATTGTTGATCTGCCGGTCGGGGTTCTCCGTCGCGGTGGCGGTGATGTACGACCCGAAGGCCACCGCGCTGGGCAAGATGAAGTTGATCGCGGCGTTGCCGAGGTTGTCCGTCGTGACGTTGGCGTCGCCGAGGAACGTCATCCCGTCGCCGGTCCCCAGCGGGTTCGGCGTGGTGCTCGAGAAGAACTGGATCCGGTACAGGCCGGTCTGGTTCTCGAACAGCATCCCGGTGATCCGGGTCTGATTGCCGCCGGAGAGGGCCGTCAGGATCGTCGGGGGCCTCACGCCGTTGTTGGAGCCGTTGAGCTGGATGCCCAGGCCCGCGTTGCCGAAGATCGAATTCGACAGGACGCCGTCGTTGGAGGCCCCGGCGATGAAGACCCCGGCCGCCGCGATGCCCCCCTGGGGGATGGCGCCGTTGTAGGCGATCGTGTTCCCCAACGCGTTTTCCTGGGCCTTGGCGTTGGGGCTGCCCAGGGGTACCGAGCCGCCGACCGTCGAGCTACCCCCGCCGCCATTGAACAAGATCCCATACGACCCGTTGCCCAGCCGGGTGCTGTTGTCGGCGCCGATGCCGATCGCGTTGCCGATGATCCGCGTTAGCGGCGAGAGCCCCGTGACCTGGATCCCGTCCCGGTTGTTGCCCGAGATGACATTGCCCGCGCCCGCGGTCGAGCCGCCGATCGTGGTCTGCGCCGAATCGCGGATGAAGATCCCGTCGAAGGTGTTGGGGATCTTGGCGTTGCCCGTGACGTCGGTCCCGATCCGATTGGCCGCGATCAGGTTGTTCTGGGCGCCGTTGAGCACCTGGATGCCGTAGCCGTAGCCGGACAGGATGTTGTTGTCGATCGTGTTGGCCGGCGAATCGATCTCGATGGCATTGTTCTGGTTGGCACCGAGCTTCCGGTCCCCCTGGGCGGTGGTGCCGACGTAGTTGCCGGTGACCTGGTTGGTGATCGAGCCGACGGCCAGCTGGATCCCGGTGTTGAATGCCGCGATCACGTTGCGGTCGGCCGCGGTGGGGCCGCCGATCGTCACGTTGGTGGCGGTGCCGACGACGATCCCGGTCCCGACGTTCGTGCCCGCCCGGGTCCCGGTCGCGTCAATGCCGATGTAATTCCCCGCGATCGTGTCCTTGCCCCCGCCGTTGATGGTGATCCCCGCGCCGGTGATGTTGGTGATGTCCAGCGAGCGGATGGTCACGTTGTTGGTCGAGATCGTGAAGCCGCCGCCCGCCCCCTGCCCGGACCCGTCGATCACCACCACCGGCTGGGGATTCGTCGCGCTGTAGCCGGGGGCCGTCCCGCCGTCGATCGTCACGGAGGCGGTGATCGCCGGCAAGGGCGTGGCGGGGATGATCACATTCAGGCCGGCGGGGAGGGCGGCGAAGCTGATCTGATTCGGCAGCGACGCCGTGCTGCCGTTGGAATCGAGGATCGCCTGCCGGAGCGACCCCGGGCCGGTGTCGCCCGAGTTGTTGACCGTGAACGCCGCCATCAAGAGGCGGTCCTCGACCCGCTCGACCCCCGGCGTCGAACCGTGCCGGGCTTTCCGCGACAATCCCCGACCGACCGGGACACGACGTGCCTTCATCGATATCTCTCCAAAGAGGACGAGCTTCGGACGGCTCGTCCAGCCGTCCCAGGATATTCGGAAAGAGCCGATCGGCTCGAGGTCGATCAAAACAGGGCAAGGTCTGGGAAACTGGGCAGGTTATAGAAGTCAGTCTACAAGCACGATGACGCTTGTCAAAAAACGCTCAACCGGACGCCAGCTCGCGATATCGCCCGGATATGCTACCCCGGCGGGATCGCGGGAGCATCGGTGACGACGGTGTGCGACAAATCCGGAGAACACCATGCTAGGATGATTGGGTGGTGGCAAGCAAGCAATTTCTCCGCGGCATTCGTTTTCCTCGTTCGTTCAGGGAGGATCTCAGCGGGAAAACGATGACTGTCGCACAAAGCCAGCACCACCGCTGGCCTCGAATCCTATCTTAAAACGCCGCTCCCTTAATTTCTCGATGCCCCTGTGTCATCCGGGCGAGAATGTGTAAACCAGTCTCGGGCAGTTGCGGCCGGGATTGACCGGCCGGAAAATATGGTGTACGTTGGACTACGTAACGTCCCGGTCGATCGCGACGAATCGCGGCCCGACGCGGGGCGAGGTCCCAGGAGTGCGGGATGTTGAACGAGACCGCGGCGACCATCGATGGCGTCGCCCTTGCCAGGACCGTGCGGGCGGTGGCCGGCCAGGCCCGGCGGACTTTGAACCGGCCGGCGAACCCGACCGATACTCGCGAGTTGTTGCGGGCGGTCGACTCGCTCGAGCGCGACCTGCTCGACCGCCCCTCGGGCGACCTTGCCCGATGGGCGAGGAACCTCCGACGTCGGGTCGAGACGCATGGGATCGTCCCCGCCTGAACCGTCCCGCCGACTCGCCTTCCCCCCTCGGGAACGGCTGGGATCGGATGGGGATCGTCGAATCGGGCCAATCTGAGGGAATTCGTTCGACTTCTCCCGGCCGATCGGCCAGACTCCTCGAGACCGGGCGGTGGTCGGCGGTCGGCCCCGGGTCGGTGATGGGCTGGAGTCGCGGACATGAAGGTCGGGCCCTGGTGGCTGCTCGTGGCCTGGACCCTGGCTTCGGCCCCGGGTCGGGCCCGGTCGGATGAAGCCCCCGGTCCGGTGGCGGATCGCGCCCTGATCATCGTGGGCCTGCCCGGCGACCGCGAACACGAACTCTTGTTCCGGACCACGGCCGGCGCCTGGCGGGCCTGGTTAACGGGCCCGCTCGGGTTCCCCGAGACTGGAGTCCGCCTCCTGGCCGGGTCGACCGCCGAGGAGGGCTTCGCCGACGCCCCGGCGACCCGGGAATCGATCGCCCGCGAGGTCGAGGCGGTCGTGGCCGGGTCGGGCCCCGCCGGTCGGACCTGGGTCCTCGTCCTTGGCCATGCCAACGTCGACGACGGCCATGCCTTCCTCCACCTGCCCGGGCCCGACTTCCGCGACGACGAGTTCGGGGCGATCTTCCGGGGCCTCAAGGGCCGCGAGCAGGTCTTCTGGATCACCACGCCCGCCGCCGGCTGGTTCCTCCCGCCGCTGTCGACCCCGGGGCGGGTCGTGGTCGCGGCCACCGAGCGGGACGCGGAATTCAACGAGACCGAGTTCCCCCATGCCCTGGCCGAGGTGTCCCGCCTCCCGTCCTCCCGGCTGGATGCCAACAACGACGGCCGGGTTTCGGTCGCGGAGCTGTTCGCGGCGACCGTCGACCGGGTCGAAGCCCGGTTCGCCGCCGACAAGCGAATCCCGACCGAGCATGCCCAGCTCGACGACGACGGCGACGGCCGGGGGACCGAGCCCAGATCCCCGGCCCGATCCCCGGCCCCCGACGGGGCCCTCGCCGCGAGGACGTTCCCCCCAGCCCCCCGGACGCCCGTCGTCCCGCGGGGGAACCCACCCCGGAGCCGCCCATGATCGGGGACGAGTCGGCGAAGCCGCCGGAAGATCGCGACGACGCGGCGGTGGCCAGGCTCCAGGAGGCCCGGGCCCGGCTCAAGGCCGAGATCGCCCGGGTCGTCGTGGGCCAGGATCGGGTGATCGACGAATTGCTCACGGCCCTGCTCTGCCGGGGGCACGTCCTGATGCTCGGCGTGCCCGGCCTCGGCAAGACCCTCATGGCCAAGTCGATCGCCCAGACCCTGGAGATGGACTTCAACCGCATCCAATTCACGCCCGACCTGATGCCGTCCGACATCATCGGCACCGACATCGTCGAGGAAGACCCCGAGTCGGGCCGTCGCCGGCTCAACTTCTTCCAGGGGCCGCTCTTCACGCGATTCCTGCTCGCCGACGAGATCAACCGGGCCCCGCCGAAGACGCAGTCGGCGCTCCTCCAGGCGATGCAGGAGCGCGAGGTTTCCGTCGGCCGGCGGACCTATCCGCTCGAGGCCCCGTTTTTCGTCGTCGCGACCCAGAACCCGATCGAGCAGGAGGGGACCTACCCCCTGCCCGAGGCCCAGCTCGACCGCTTCATGTTCAACATCCCGGTCGTCTACCCGACCCCGGACGAGGAAGTCGCGATCGTCAAGGGGACGACGTCGAACGAGGTCGCCGAGATCCGCCCGGTCCTCAAGGTCCCGGAGATCCTCCGGCTGCAACGGCTGGTCCGCGGGGTCCCCGTCGCCGAGTCGGTGGTCCGGTACGCCGTCGACCTCGTCGGGGCCTCGCGCCCCCAGGTCGGCCCCAAGGCGACCCGCGACCGGGTCCAGAAGTTCCTGACTTACGGCGGGAGCCCGCGAGCCTCGCAATACCTGGTCCTCGGGGCCAAGGCCCGGGCGCTCCTGGCCGGGCGGTTCCACGTCGATTTCGCCGACGTCCAGGCCGTGGCGCACCCGGTCTTGCGGCATCGGCTCGTCCTGAACTTCCAGGCCCGGGCCGAAGGGGTCGGGGCCGACGACCTCGTCGATCGCCTCCTCGAATCGGTCCGGCCGACATGACCGCCCCGCTGCCCGACGGGGCCCGGACGCTCGTCGACCCCCGGGCCTTCGCGGCCGTCGAGGACCTGGAGCTGATCGCCCGGGGGGTGGTCGAGGGGTTCCTCCACGGGCTCCACCGGAGCCCCTACGTCGGCTACTCCGTCGAGTTTGCCTCACACCGCGAGTACCGCCAGGGGGACGACCTCCGCCACCTCAACTGGAAGCTCTACGCCAAGCACGAGAAGTTGTACATCAAGCAGTATGACGCCGAGACGAACCTCGATTGTCAACTCGTCCTCGACGTCAGCGGCTCCATGAACGCGGGCCAGGGCGGGTCGACCAAGCGGCGGTTCGCCTCGATCGTGGCCGCCGCCCTGGCCCACCTGGCGCTCCGACAACGCGACGCGGTGGGGATCACCCTGTTCGCCGACAGGGTCCTGGCCCACCTCCGGCCCCGGGCCCGAGCGAACCAGCTCGACGACATCCTCCGGACGATCGCGGCCGTCGACGGCCATCCCCCGGCCGCCTCGCTCGCGGGGCTCCACGAGGCCGCCGCCGCCCTGATGCCCCGCCGCGGCCTGGTCGTCCTCATCAGCGACCTGCTCTACCCGGCCGACGAGGTGTTCTCGGCCCTCGACCACTTCCGGTTCCGGGGGCACGACCTGCTCGTCCTCCAGGTCCTCGACCCGATCGAGCGCGCCCTGGACCTCGACGGCCTGGTCCGGTTCCACGACCTGGAAACCGGCGAAGAATTGCTGACCAGGGCCGAAGAGATCCGGCCGGCCTACCAGGCGGCGGTCTCGGCCTGGCTCGACGAGCTGGCGGCCGGCTGCCTCGGGCGCGAGGTCGACCGGGCGGTCCTCGCCACCGACGAGCCCCCCGGCCTCGCCCTTCAAAACTACCTGATCCGGCGTTCCCACCACTTCTGAGCGGGACATTGATGGGCGGACTGGGCTTCATCCATCCGGGTTTCCTGGCGGCCGGCGCGGCCTTCGTGGCCGTCCCGCTGGTCCTCCACCTCCTGTTCCGCCGCAAGGCCCCGCGCGTCGACATCGGCTCGATCCGCTTCCTCAAGGTCGCGATCAAGGACAATGCCCATCGCCGGAAGGTCCGGCGATGGCTCCTGCTGGCCGCCCGGGTCGCGGCGGCCCTGCTCCTCGGCGCCCTGTTCGCCCGGCCCGTCCGGCCGGTGCCCGAGGTCCCGGGCGAAGAGCGCGAGGTCGTCGTCCTCCTCGACCGATCCGCCAGCATGGGGGCCGGCGGCCCGGCCGGCCCGGCGTTCCCGAGGGCGAAGGCGGCCATCAAGGCGTTGCTCGCCGGGGAACCCGCCGGGACGGCGGTCCACCTCGCCCTGTTCGACGATTCCGGAGTCACCCCGGTCCCGGCCGCCGACCTCGGTCGGGCGACGACCACCAACGGCCGGGCGGGGACCGACTTCGCGAGGGGCCTGGCCTGGGCCCGCGACCGGGTGGTCGCCTCGCGTCGGAAGGCCCGCCGCGTCCACCTGTTCACCGACTTGCAGCGATCCGGGCTGGGCCGGCCGGCCCCCGAACCCTTCCCCGATGGGGTCGCCGTCGAGGTCATCGACGTCGGCCGGACGCTCGCCGGCAACCTGGCGGTCGACGACGTCCGTCCCCTCCGGACCGAGGTCCGGCCCGGTGAAGGCCCGGAACTGGCGGCCCGGGTGTTCAACGCCGGGTCGTTCGCGGCGCGCGAGGCCCAGGTCCGGCTGGTCCTCGAAGGCCCCGGCGGCCGGGTCGAGCAGGCGCGAACGATCGCGGTCGAGGGCGGGTCGAGGCGCGAGGTCCGCTTCGTCCCGCCGATCGCGAAGCCGGGGCTCTATCGGGGGTACGTCGAGGTGATCGGGGGCGACGACCTGCCGTTCGACGACCGCCGCTGGGTCGCGTTCGAGGCGAGAAGGCCCGAAACGATCCTCCTCGTCGACGGCGACCCGGGGTCCACGGTCTACGGCGACGAGACGTATTACCTCGAAGCCACCCTCCGCCTCCGGGTCCCCGGGTCGGGCCCGTCCGCCACGCCCTTCGAGGCCCGTCGAGTCGACGGCGACGCCTGGCCGGACCTCGCCGGGACGCGGGTCGTGGTCCTCGCCAACGTCGAGGCCGTCCCTCGGGACGCCGCCGGTCGATTGCGGACGTTCGTGGCCGCCGGCGGGGGCCTGATCGTGTTCGGGGGCGACCGCGTGGCGGCCGGCGCCTACGGATCGCTCCGGGACGCGGGGCTCTTGCCGGCCGAGGTCGCGGGCATGGCGGATGGACCGTTCCGGCTCGATCGCTGGGAGCCGGACCATCCCCTGCTCCGCCCCTTCGCCGACCCCCAACACGGCGACCTCCGGACCCTGGCGTTTTCCCGGGCCCTCCGCCTCAACCCGGCGACCGGCTCGGTCGTCCTGGCTTCCACGTCGGGGGGCTTGCCGCTCCTGGTCGAGTCGACGGTCGGCAAGGGTCGGGTCCTCCAACTCGCCCTCGCCGCCGACAAGGACTGGGGGGATTGGTCGATCCACCGCTTGTATCTCCCCCTGGTCCACCAGATCATGGGATACTTGACCGATCGCCTCCCCGGCGCGGGCCGGGTCCGCCCGGGCCCCGTGACGCATGAAGCCGGGCCCGGGATCGAGGCGGTCGGGGACGCCCTGCTCGTCCGAAATACCGACCCCGCCGAATCCGAGATCGACCGCGCGACCCCCGCCGAGTTCCGCGCCGCGCTCCGGCTCCCGACGGCCGATTCCCGGTCGGGAAAGCCCGAGCCCCCGCCCTTGCCCCCCCTCGAAGGCTCGGAGCGGCCCGACGAAGCCTGGCGGCTCGTCGCCTGGGCGCTCCTGGTCTTGCTCGTGGCCGAGACGTTCCTCGCCAACCGGACCCCTGCTTGACCTTCCCCTGGAGCCGTTCCCCATGCGTCCAACGTCAGCCGAGGCCGTGGCGGTCGTCGAAGGCTTGGAGGCGACCCGGCGGGCGATGCGGTCGTGCCGCCGGGCTTCCGCCGTGGTCGCCTTGATCCTGGCCGGGGTCGCCCTGGCCTCGACGCTCGTGATGGTGGACGTCGCCTGGGTCCTCCCCGGTTGGTGGCGGCGGGTCGACCTGGCGGTCCTGGGCGTGGTCGCCCTGGCCGGCCTGATCGTCGCGGTCCTGGCCCCGGGCTCGCGCTATGATCGGTCCGACGCGGCCCGCGAGGTCGAGCACGCCTTCCCCGAGCTGGGCCAGCGGGTCCGGACGACCCTGGAATATACCGAAGCCCGGCCCGCCACCGCCCCGGCCTCCCCCTCGCTGGTCGCCGCCCTGGTCGCCGACACCGGGCGGAAGGCGCGGGGCCTGGAATTCCTCGGGCTCGTCCCCTGGCCGAGGTTCCGCCGGAGGGCCTTGGCCCTCACCCTCGTGACCCTGGCCGTGGGGATCGCGACGGCCCGCGACCCGAACTTGCAAATCGGGGCCCGGCGGCTCCTGCTCCTCCCGGCGCATTACACGACGCTCGCCGTCGAGCCGGGCGACCGGACCCTCAAGGCGGGCGCCGACTTCACCCTCAAGGCCACCCTCGCCGGCCGGGCCGTGGCGTCGGCCCACTGGCTTCGCCGCGAGCCGGGGTCGGCGAAGCCCTGGGAGTCGGCCCCCCTCGCCCCGGCGGACGAGCGGCCCGGCCCGTTGCTTGGGGCCCTGGAGGCGACCAGGCGGGCTTGCCGGGAAGGGTTCGAGTACAAGGTGGTCGCCGGGGAGGTGGAAAGCCCGGTCTACCGGGTCACGGTCACGAATCCCCTGGTCTTGAAGGGGATCGAGGCATCGGTCGAACCTCCCGCCTACACCCGCCGGCCGGCGACGGTCGCGAAGTCCGGGAACTTCTCGGCCCCCGAAGGGTCGAAGGTCCGCTTCCGCGTCACGCTCGACCGGGGCCCACGCTCCGCCCGGCTCTCGTGGGCCCCGGCCCCGACCCCAGGCCCGGGGTCGAGGCCCGCGAGGCCCGAGGTCGTCGCCTTGAAGGTCGAGGGGAACGAGTTGATGGGGGACCTGCCGCCGCTCGCCCGCGACGTCCGCTATGAGATCCTCGCCGAGGCGGCCGACGGCCAGGTCCTGGAACCGGCCGGCTATCGGATCAAGGTCCAGGCGGACCAGAAGCCGACCGTCCGGTTCGTCAAGCCGGCCGAATCCTTCGCCGCCACCCCGACCACCGAGGTCCGGTTGAAGGTCGAGGCCGGCGACGATCACGGGGTCGCCAGGGTCGGCATCGCGTTCCGGGTCGGCGACGGCCCCGAGGAGTCGCTCCTGCTCGAAGACCCGAAGGGCCAGCCCCCCTCGGTCGAATCCCTGGCGACCCTCTACCTGGAGAAACACCGGCTCGCCTTCACCGACAGCCTGTCCTATCGAGGATTCGTCGAGGACAACCGCCCCGGGACGCCCCTCCTGGCCAGCACCGAACTCCGGTTCATCGACATCCTGCCCTACAAGCTGGCCTATCAGATGGCCGAGGGCGGCGCGTGCGACGGCTCGTCCGTCACCCTGGAAGAACTGATCGCCCGCCAGCGACGGGCCCTGAACCGGACCTTCGCCCACGCCGATGATGGGACGGTCGACCCGGCCGTCGCCGACCGGCTGTCCCAGGCCCAGGCCGAACTGGCCCTCGCCACCGAGGAGTTCGCCAAGGGCCTGATCGCCCAGTTCGGGGGGGTCCCGCCGCTCCAGGAGGCTTGCCAGTCGATGCGGATGGCGACCGTCGCCCTGGCCCAGAAGGACATCGCCGCGGCGATCCCGGCCCAGCAATCCGCCCTCACCGCGCTGATCCAGGCCCGGCGGAACCTCCGGAAGCTCCTGAGCAACGCGTCGTCCGCCGGCCAGTGCCAGAAATTCGACCGCCAGATGGACCAGAAGCTCCGCAAGCCCCCAACGGCCGAGGACAAGCCCAAGGAGGCCGAGCTGGCCCGGCTCGAACAGGACGTCCGGAAGCTGGCCGAGCAGGAGAGGAAGTTCGCCGAGGAGATCGCCGCCAACGGCGGCGGCGGGGCCCAGATGGAGCAGGAGCCCGGCTCAAAGCCAGGACCGACCAAGCCCGGCCAACCGAAGCCCGGGGCGGGGGCCAATCCGAGCCCGGCCGATCGGCAAGCGGCGGCGGCCCGGGAAGCCGACCGGCTCGCCAAGCTGGCCCGCCAGGACAAGGCCCTGTCCGACTTGGCCCGGTCCCGGATGGGCGCGGCGGCGGATCGGGTCAAGGACGCCGAGGGGTCGATCAAGTCCGGCAAGCCGGCCGAGGCGGGCGAGTCGGCCCGGGCGGCGTCCGAGCAACTGGGACGGCTCGCCGACCAGATCGGGGCGCTGAAGTCGAAGGACCTGGCCGCGCGACTGGCCGCGGCGCGCGAGCTGGCCCGGGCGACCGCCGGCGCGGAGCGCGACCTGGCCGGCCCCGGGCGGCCGGGCGACCCGGGCGAGGCCGTCGCCCGCCAGGCAGGCCTGATCGAGGGGGCCCGGACCCTGGCCGACGTCCTCGACAAGCTCGGGTCCGACGCGGCCGAGGAGGACCGCCCGCTCGGCCAGGCCCTCGCCCGGGCGACCGGGGCCAACGCGCCGGTCGAGATCGAGGCGGGGATGCGCCAGGCCGAGGCATCGCTCGCCTCGGAAGATCCGGCCAAGGCGGCCCGCGAGTTGACCGAGGCGGCGGGCCGGCTCGAAGCCCTGGCCCGGGACGTCGAGGCCGCCCGCCGGGCGTTCGTCCAGCCGAGGCTGGAGCAGCTCCTCGCCGCCGAGAGGAAGGCCGCCGAGGTCGGGCGGGCCCTGGACGCCGCGGCCGACGCCTCGAAGAAGCTCGAGGCCGAGAAGGCGATGGGTGAGCTGGCCCGGGCCGTCGAGGGGCTCAAGCCCGGCGAAGGCCCGCTCCGGGAAGCCGCCGCCGCCGTGACCTCGGCCGCCAACCAGGCGGGCGGCCTGGCCTGGGGCCCGCCGCGCCGGGTGGCGGGCAAGGAGGGATTCTTCACCCCGCCCACGGCCGCCGCCGCCTCCGTCGGGGTCGTCGCCCGGGCCCTCCAGGCGAAGATCCAGGAGATGGTCCTCGACGACGCCCTCGTCGACCGCGACGGCGCGGTCCCGCCGGGGTTCAAGGACCTGGTCGACCGTTATTTCCGGGTCCTTTCCGAGGACCTCCGGTGATGGAATGGTCCCGACCCCACGCCATGGAATATGCCGCCGCCCTCGGCCTCGGCCTGGCGGGGGCGCTGCTCCTGGCCCGCCGCGCGGCGAGGTCGCCCGACGCCCGGTCGCTGGTCCTGGTCGCCCTCCGGGGGTCGGCCCTGGCCATCCTGGTCCTGATCCTGCTCGATCCGGTCCGGGTCGCCACGACGCGGGTCCCCGGCGAGCGACCCGAGGCCGTGTTCCTGTATGACGGCTCGCGGAGCATGGCGCTGGAACGGCCGACGTCGCGCCTCGGCCGGGTCGAGGGCCTGGCCTCGGAGGCGAGGGCCGCCGTCGCCCCCGGTCGGTTGCCGCCGATCGCCCGCTACCGGTTCGGCCGGGAACTCGCCGCGATCGCCGACGGGGAGGCACCCCGCCCCCTGGACGACGAGTCGAAGCTCCGCGACGCCCTGGAGCGGCTCCCGTCGCGGTTCGGCGCGACGCTCCCCTCCGGCGTCTTCGTGCTCTCCGACGGCCGGTCGTCCGAGTCGACGGGCTTCGACCAGGTCGCCCGGGGTTACGCCAAGCTGGGCGTGCCGATCCACGTCGTCCCGGCGGGGGACGCCTCGATCTCGGGCGACGTGGCGATCCGCGACCTCATCATCCCCCGGTCCGCCCCCAAGGGGACCAAGGTCCCCGTCAGGGTCCTGGTCCAGAGCCGGGGCTTCGAAGGCCGCCGCGCCGAGGTTTCGATCCGGCCGGCGGTCGGCCAGGACCCGAAGCCCCTGGCCACGCTCCCCTTGACCCTGGCCGACGGCGACCAGCCGACCGAACTGGTCATCGAGGCCGACCGCGCCCGGGGGGGGCTCGTCGCCGAGGTGTCGCCGCAAGTCGGCGAGGCGATCGCGGAAAACAACCGCGTGCCGTTCCGGATCGCGTCGAGGAACCGGAAGATCCGGGTCATCTACATGGAAGGCTCCTCGGCCACGCCGGAATATCGGTTCATCCGCGACGCCCTGGTCGAAGACCCCCAGATCGAATGCGTGGCGATGGAAACCGACGTCCAGACCGCCGGACGGTCGCGGCTCCACCGGGTCGACGACCCGTCCCGGGGCTATCCGACCACCCGCGAGGAGTTGTTGGGCTACGACGTCGTCATCTGCTCGGACATTTCCCGGGCGACCTTCACCCCGGACCAGCTCGAATGGACCGTCGAGCTGGTCGCGAAGCGGGGCGGAGGGTTCGCGATGATCGGCGGCCACACCAGCTTCGGCTCCGGGGGGTGGGACCGGACCCCCTGGGACGCGATGATCCCGATCGACATGAGCGGCGGCGGCGGTTCGGGGCAAATCTCCCCTTACCACGACGGCGACTTCAAGGTGGTCGTCCCGCCGGCGGCGCAAGCCCACCCGATCTGGCGGATCGTCGACGACCCGGACAAGAACCGCGAGATCCTGGATCGGATGCCGCCGTTCCACGGGACCAACCTCACCGATCGCCTCAAGCCGGCGGCGGTCCTCCTGGGGATCTCCGACCGGCGAATCTCGGGGTTCTCCCCCCCGCAACGGCAGCCGCCGCGGGGCGGGAGGTCGCGGAAGCAGGCCGGGGGGACCCAGGCGAGCACCGAAGGTAGCCCGATCTTCTCGGCGCAGCCTTACGGGCGGGGCCGGTCGTTGGCGATGTCGACCGACTCGACGTATGCCTGGGGGACCGATTTCGAGACGTCCTGGGGCGAGGGGGACAACCGTTACTTCCGGAAGTTCTGGCGGAACGTCGTGACCTGGCTCGCCGAGAACTCGGTCGGGGCCGAGGGGCGGCTCGAACTGGCGACCGACAAGGTGATCTATCGACCCGGCCAATCCATCGCCGTGACGGCGCGGGCCTTCGACGACAAGCTGGAGCCCAGCTCCCGATACCGACTGGTCGCCCGCCTCGGCCCCGAAGCTCCCGCTCCCGCGAGCCCGCCGACCGGCCGCGGTACGCCGATGACGCTCGCCCCCTCGGGATTCGATTTCCTCGCCACGCTGCCCGTCCCGTCGGTCGAGCAGTTCCGCCGCGAGTCCGGCTCGGCCTCGGAAGCGGCGAAGGTCGAGGTCACCGCCTTCGACGGCGACCAGGTCGTCGGCCGGTCCTCGATCGACGTCCAGTTCCTCGACGATTCCGAGGAATACCGCGACCCCCGCCCCGACCCGGCCCGGCTCCAATCCCTGGCCAAGCAGAGCGGCGGCACGGTCGTCCGATCGGCGGGCGACCTCGCCCGGCTCCTCGAAAGCTCGACCGAGGCGGCCGATCGCGTGGTCACCTCGCGCTCGCCCGCCTGGGACTCGCCCTGGATCTTGACCTTGCTGTTCGGCCTCCTGGCGGCCGAGTGGGCCCTCCGGCGCCGGAAAGGGCTGGCCTGACACCGATCGGGCGACTCGATCGGGAATTCCTCGAGCGGGCCGGGCCCGCTTCCGATGAAAGAAAAGGAGTTCCCAGAGTCTTCGCCGGCGATGTCGAGATCGAACCCTCCCGACCTCGGACCCACCAAGGCCACACCATGACGTCGGCCCTTGCCCTGCTGCTCACGGCCGCCGCCGTCGTGGCCTCCGACGGGCGGCGAGTCCCACTGGTCCGGCGCGGGGGCGATCCCGCCCGGGGACTGCTCGTCAATCACACCCCGGGGGCCCGCCCGTTCGACCCGCCGACGCCGGCCTGGCCGACCTTGGTGTTCATCCACGGCTTCAACCCGGCCCCCCGGATCGTCCATTTCCCGATGGCCCAACAACTGGCCCTTTCGCTCGCCAGGCGAGGCGGCCCTCCCTGCAACGTCCTCGCCTGGGACTGGAACGCGGCGACCTGCGACAGCCTGATCCCGTCGGTCAACTCCGAGAACGCGGTCCGGCAAGGGTTCCTCCTGGCCGAGGCCCTCCGACGGGCGGGCGTCGACCCGTCGTGGACCCACCTGATCGGCCACAGCGCGGGCGGGATGGTCGCGACCTCGGCGGCCTGGCACTGCGCCTACGGGATCGGCCGGCCGGTCGCCCAACTCACGCTCCTCGACCCGGCGACGTACTATCACCCGGTCATCTTCCGACGCCTCAACGCCGGGGCCCTGGCCCCGCTCGTCGAGAATTACTGGACCTGGGGCCCCAGCGCCTTCGGCAATGAAGTCGCCTTGCCGGGGGTCCGGAACATCCGCGTCGCGGGCCGCGCCCCGATCTCGGGCGTGTTCCTCCCGCTCCGATCCGACCACCTGTCCCTCGTGAGCTGGTACCTGGCGACCGTCGAGGACGCCACCCGGTCCCAGGGCTTCAACACCAGCCGAATCATGGGCCCGAGGCGCTGACCGATCCCCGGCGGGTCCCGACCGGTCGCGGCTCGTCCCCGGCCGGGATCGACCAAATCCGGCGACCCGGTTGAACTCTCGACCCGGGGCCGATCCAATGAGCGTCGAGCCGGCGCCTGGCGGACCGCCCCGAGAGTCGTGATATCGGGGAGCCACCAAGGCCCGGTCGACGAGCTGCCTACACCCGGCGGAGGGGCAACCATGTGGCGTCCATTGATGGCGTTCGGGCTCGCGGCGTGGGTCATCCTCGGAGTCGCCTCGATCGGCCCCCCGGACGGCCGGGCCGTCCCCGCGGCGGGGACCGGCGTCCCGGGGCGGATCGAGGGCGACGCCGGGCCGTCGGGCCTGTTCGGGGCCCACGGCGACGTGGGCGCCACCTTGCGCCCGGGTTCCGTCGCGTACGACGCCACCAAGAAGAATTACACTGTGGCCGGCGGCGGCGCGAACATGTGGGGCGCCGTCGACGCCTTCCACTTCACTTGGAAGGAAGCGTCCGGGGACCTGGCCCTGGCGGCCGACGTCGGGTTCCTGGGCACGGGCACCGACCCGCACCGCAAGGCGTGCCTGATGATCCGCCAGGATCTCGACCCCGACTCGGCCTATGTCGACGTCGCGGTCCACGGCGACGGCCTGACGTCGCTCCAGTTCCGCGACGCCAAGGGCGGGGCCACCCACGAGGTCCAGGCGAATGTTTCCGCCCCCGGTCGAGTCCGGATCGTGAAGCGAGCCGGGTACGTCACGCTCGACGTGGGAATCGGGGGCCGCGAGCCGATCTTCTCGGGCGCGGCGACGCGGATCAGCTTCCGCGAGCCGTTCTTCGTCGGGCTCGGCGTCTGCGCCCACGACAAGGACGTGGTCGAGACGGCGGTCTTCTCGGCCGTGGAGTTGACCACGCCCCTGCCCGCCGCCTCGGGGCGACCGGTGCTCTACAGCACCTTGGAAACCCAGGCGATGGCGTCGACGGACCGTCGCGTCGTCCACGTCACGACCGGCCGGATCGAGGCGCCCAACTGGCTCCGCGACGGCAAGACCTTGATCTACAACAGCGAGGGCCGGATCTTCCGGATTCCGGCCGCCGGCGGGACCCCGGAGGTCATCGACACCGGTTTCGCCACCCGGTGCAATAACGACCACGGGGTCTCGCCCGACGGGACCACCCTGGCGATCAGCGACAATTCCCAGGGGCGTCGCCAATCCCTCGTCTACACCTTGCCGGTCGGGGGAGGTGCTCCCAAACTCGTCACGCCGACCGGCCCGTCGTACTGGCACGGCTGGTCGCCCGACGGCGCGACCTTGGCCTACTGCGCCGAGCGCGACGGCGAGTTCGACATCTACACGATCCCCGTCGGGGGAGGCCCGGAAACGCGACTGACCACCGCCAAGGGCCTGGACGACGGCCCCGAATATTCGCCCGACGGCAAGTCCCTCTACTTCAATTCCGACCGGACCGGCACCATGCAAATCTGGCGGATGAATGCCGACGGCGGCGGTCAGGAGCCGGTCACCGACGATGAATTCAACAACTGGTTCCCCCACCCCTCGCCCGACGGCCGGTCGTTGGTGTTCCTTTCCTTCGAGAAGGGCATCACGGGCCACCCGCCCAACAAGGACGTGACCCTCCGGCGGATGAAGCTCGACGGCAAGGCCATCGACGTCCTCGGCCGGTTCTTCGGGGGCCAGGGGACCGTCAACGTCCCGTGCTGGTCGCCCGACGGCCGGAAGATCGCCTTCGTGACCTACCAGTTGGTCCCGTAGGGCTCCGAGATCGCGATCGCGGGCCACTTCCTCGCTCGCGAAGGAGGAAGGGCCCGCGGGCGGACTCGAAGACGAATCAAACCCCGGTCATCCCGAGACTTGCGCAAGCGAGCCCGCGAATCAAGCGGAGAGGGCGGGATTCGAACCCGCGGTACCTGTGACAGTACACGGCATTTCCAGTGCCGCACCTTCGGCCTCTCGGTCACCTCTCCGTCCGCTCGGCCTGGCCAAAGGGAAGGCTCATTCTACCGGATTACTCCCGGGGGTCAACGGTGCCGGCCGGGGAGATGCGGCGGCCGGCGGGGGTGGCGGCCGAAAATTGGGGAGAATGGGGGAAATCCCGGACGGCTCCGGGCGAATCATCTTTTGATCCGAGGGGCGGACGCCGGGCGGCGGTCGGGTCCGGGGTCCCGCTTCCCCCGCTCCGCTTCCGGGGACTTTCCCGAGGGTCCGCGCGGCGGTACGATCGTCAACCGGCCGCCGCGCCGCTTCCATTGAGCGTTCGATCGCCGGGGGAATGGCCCTCGCGGCGGGATCGAGCCGGCCCCGACCACCGACCCAGGAGTTCGTCGACATGGCCTCGGACCCGAAAGCTTCCCCCAACGCCGGCATCCCGGTCTCGCACCGCGAGAAGGGGGTCCGGATTTTCACCTATCCCAAGATCATCTTCATCTTCCCGACGCTCATCATGTCCATGGTCTGCTGGATCGGGATGTGGATGATCGGGGAGAACGACTCGACCTCGATGGCCAGGATCAAGACGAGCCCGGCCGCCCCGGCCAAGGGGACCGCCGCGACCAAGCCGGCGCCCGATCCGAGCGTGGAACAGGCGGATCATTCCTTGCTCCCCAGCTCGGCCGATCCGGTCCGGTTCCGGCGGAGCGAGAACCTCCTGGGCTTGATCTTCCTGGGCGTCTTCTTCTTCAACCTGCTGATCCTGGCGATCGACTTCCCGCGGTTCACGATCTTCGCCTTGCTGCTGCTGAGCACCACGGTCCTGTTCTTCCTGCTCTGGCTCGGGATGTTCGTGCGTATCCTCGAACCGCTGGAACGGCTCTTCCAGGGCGTCTACGTCCGGGCGAACGCCCAGTTTTATTTCCTGACGATGCTGACCCTGCTGGTGGTCTACGCGGCGATCTTCATCACCCGGTGGCTCGACTACTGGGAGATCATGCCCAACGAGATCCTCCACCACCACGGGCCGCTGAGCGACCTGGAGCGGTATCCCACGCTGAACCTCAAGTTCGACAAGGAGATCCCCGACGTCTTCGAGCACCTGATGTTCGGCGCCGGCCGCTTGGTCTTGCACGTCTCGGACGAGCGGAAGGCGATCGTCCTCGACACGGTCTTGCACGTGTCCCGCAAGGAGGACGCGCTCAAGAAGCTGATGAGCCGGCTGGAAGTCCGGGTCACGACCGACCAGGAAGTGGCCTCGCCCTGATCCGCCACTCCGCCCCCGGCGACGCTCACGCCCCGCGACCGGCCTTCCTCGCCGGCGCGGGCCGGAGGGCGGCGGCGGCCTTGGGCAGGTTGGGGACCACCGGGAGCGGCAATACCTCGCAATCCTCCCCCCGGCGGAGTTCTTCGAGGATGATCCCGTTGAGGGTCTCTTCGAGGTCGACCAGGCGGCGGGCGACATACGCGCCGTCGAGGACCCGGTGATCGTAGATGATCTTGACGGTGACCTTGCCCCAGGCGTCGATCGGTCCGAAGGTCAAGGTGGTCGTCAGCGGGGAAAGCGGGTGGACCTGCTCGACCCCGCGCCCGCCCAGGGTCGTCACGCCGAACGTCCCGAACCGCTTGGCCCGGGCCCGGCCGGAGACGTAAAGGCTGATCGCCCACAAGAAGCGTCGGATCGGCGTCGGGAACCGGCTGATCCGGATCATCCGCCGAAAGAAGCCGATCTGCTGGAGCGGCAGGCTCTTGAACTCGACGAGCGACCGCTGGAGCTCGCCGAGGGTTTGCCCTTCCGGGGCGCGGAACATCCCGAAGAAGACGCCCTCCTCGCCTTCGAACTCGCGTTCGATGGCGAGCGAGCAATTCGTCTGGGGATGCTCGTACATCCGTTGCCAGGGGAACTCCAGGAGCGACCGCCGGAGCGGCGGGTGGTCGACGGCGACCTTGGCATAGGCCTTCATGAAGAGGACGGACCACGACGGCCGCGCCGGGTGGGCCCTCCGCGCCGCGAACAGCGCCGAGACGTCCATCATCCGGCTCAGCGGGATCGACGGGACCCGACGGGCGAAGTGCAGCAAGTCGGCGATCAGCCGTCTCGGCACCGAAAGCGGGAACACGACTCCCTTCGGCTCGCGCATCCTTGCACCTCATCGAGTCGAAATCCGAGAGCCCCCATACCCACCCGGCGCGCGGGTCCGGACTTGGCGACGGTCAGTCGAGGGTGAGCGGTACCCTACCCCAAAACCCCGACCCGGGGAAGCCGAAGTTGGGCGGTCGGCCCGAAGGGAAGCCGACCCGGAGTCGCCGGACCATCCAGAGTGCCCGTGATCGACAGGGGATCGACTGGCTATAACGGGGGAAAACCTAACAACAAAGTCCGACCTTGCGCCAAGCGTGGCGAATCCATGAAATGACGAGCCGGATGGCGTGATTAGGCACGCCCGGATCTGTGGGAACCCGGAGAACAATCCCCGGGGCGACCCGGCCCTACCCTTGGCGCATCACGATCGGGATGGGGCATCCCTCGAACAGCGGCGACCAGTCAAGGCATCGGCAACGGCTTGCCGGTGGCACCCTGGCGCCGGAACTCCTCGTCTTGACGCTCCCAGATGGCCGAGAGTTCGCGCACTTTATCCGGGCGTCCGGCGGCGAGATCGTGCGACTCCACCCGATCCCGAGCGAGGTCATACAGTTCCCAAGGGCCGTCCTTGACGGCGACCAGCTTCCAATCGCCGACGCGGATGGCCCGATTGCCCACATGCTTGAAGAACAGGAAATCGCGATCGATAGGGGCGTCCGTCGCGAACGCGGGCACCAGACTCCGGCCGGCCAGCGGTGGGCGTGGCTCGCCACCATGCGAGGGCGGTGAACTCACCCCGGCGAGTTGCAACAGGGTCGGCACGACATCGACGAGGTGCGACGGGGCATGGCGAGTTTCACCCCGGGCCGAGATGCCGGACGGCCAGTGGACGATCAGGGGCGTCGAGATTCCGCCCTCATGAACCCACGATTTATGAAGACGGAACGGCGTGTTGGAGGCGGTTGACCACCCCGGCCCGAGGCCCAGGAAAGTTTTCGCCGAGCCGGCGGGCGCCGACATGTCGTGGCCGTCGCCCCGGATGAGCTGCTCCGGGCTCGCGCCGTTGTCGGAGGCGAAGAGGATCAGCGTGTCATCGAGGTGGCCGGTCTCCTCGAACTTCGCCAGGATGCGGCCCACCTCCTGGTCGATCCGATCGACCATCGCGGCGTGGATGGCCATCTTGCCCGCCTGGAATTCCTTCTGCTCAAGCGTGAGGCCGTCCCAGGCCACCGCGCGGGCGACCTCTCCCGGCCCGATCTTCCGCCGCAGCACCTCCTCGGAGGGGTTCCCGTTGGCGGTCGTCTTCGGGTCGCGCGGGGACAACTCTCCCTGATAGATCCCCAGCCTACTCTGACGCTCCCAGCGCTGTCGGCGGATCACATCCCAACCACCCTTGTACCGGTCGCGGTAGCGAGCGATGTCCTCGGGGGGCGCCTGGAGCGGGAAGTGGGGAGAAAGGAAGGCAACGTAGAGGAAGAATGGATCCGCGCGGTGCTTGGACTCGTGCTCCGCGAGCCAATCGACGGCGCGCAGGGCGATGTTGTGGGTCGTGTAGTAGCCCTCGGCGGGCGTGGGGCGGGGCAGCTGGTGATCGTCCTCGCGATGGTCCGTCGGCGAGAAGTTGTGGTTCGGGTCCTCGACGTGGTAGGAGCGGTCGAACCCACCGGCCAGGACCGGGCCGTCGACATGCCACTTCCCGGAGTGATACGAGCGATAGCCGGCCGGCTTGAGCAGGTCCGGCAGGAGGGCGGCCCAGGCCGGACGCTGCCCCGGCGGGTCGCGGTTCACATGCTGGGGGTAATAGCCGCTGAGCAAAGCCGCCCTCGAAGGCCAGCAACGCGACGTGTTGTAGAAACTCGTGAACCGCAGGCCGCCGGCCGCCAGCTTGTCGAGGTTCGGCGTGGCGATCTCGCCGCCGGAGCACCCGATGTCGGAGAAACCGAGGTCGTCGGCGAGGAGGATCACCACGTTGGGCCGCCTCGCCGCGATGGCCTGGGACTGCGCGGCGGGGGCAGCCAGGGGGCCGCGATGAACGCGATCAGGGCTGCCCAGCAGGTAGCCCGGACCATGGGAGCGGCGGATGGGAGGCCATAATTCACTGCGTCTCTTCCCGTTCAGTGTGAGGGATGGGGCCATCGCGGCGGGCTCGACGAGATCCCGGTTCGCGCTCAGTATTGGTCGGCCGAGATGACCTCGCCGCCGGCCGCGCTGAAGAGGGACTTCCAGACCGTCGGGTTGATTGTATTCTTGATGAAGTGGACCGACCCGTCGCAGAACGAAGCGTTCACGCCACCCGGATGGGCACTCCGCGAGGTGATGTAGAAGTTCAGGGACGAGCCGGTGCGATTGACGCAGGGAGTGTTCGGGACCGGGTTATTCTGGCAGATGCCGAGGTCCGGGGACGAGCTATTCGGGGTGAGGTAGGCCGTGACCTGATAAGTCGCCGAGTCGTCGTTCCAGATCCGCCCGCGACGGTCGAGGCGGGCGATGTCGGGCGAAGGAGTCTGGCGCAACTCGGGCATCTCGATCGTGTTGCTGGTGCCGTCCGTGATCTCGGCGAGCGACACCCCGTAGGAGAGCCAGAAAGGCCCCTTGAGGCCCGGCGTGAAGTACGTGCCCTGGCCCCAGTTGACGCCGTAGTTCCCCTTCACGTCGTACACCGTCGCGGTCTTGTAGAAGAGGATCCGCTGGTCCGATGGGCAGTCGTAGGTGGAGATGCGGGTGGCGCGGACCGTGAGATTTGCCTCGTCCTCGTACCAATCGTTGACGTTATAGGCGGCATACATCACGCCCTGCTCGATGAAGGGTAGAATGCTCTCGACGAAAGGCTGGCGATAGGCGGTTCCCGGCGCGTAGGCGCCGGTGATCGGGTCGTGGCCGACGCCGCCGAGCGGGAATCTCCCGTGGAGATCATGATAGTTTTGAGTGGCCAAGGCGAGTTGTTTCAAATTGTTCGTGCACTGAATCCGCCGGGAGGCCTCCCTCGCCGCCTGGACGGCGGGCAGGAGCAGGGCGATCAGCACGGCGATGATGGCGATCACGACAAGCAACTCGATCAGCGTGAACGCGGACCGTCGTCGGGCATCGGCGACCTGAGGAACGGACATCGGCTAATTCCTTCTGGGAGAAAGAGGACCGCGTGGCCCCATTCGCCGATCGTCCCGACGGGCCGGGCGAGGGGCGAATGGGCCAAGGCAAGCAATACTACTTACTCGATCGATTTGGTCAAGATTGAAAGACGACCAAGTCGCCCAACTTGGTGCGGATTTTTACGATTCTCACGGACTTCTCTGTTTCGACGAGCGGCGGGTTTTTCAATTCCCCCAGTAACATCCCCGCCCGTTGTGGAATTTTTAGGATATTAGTGTGAGATTTTGTTCGGTTTCTACTCGTTCTCAGGCGTGACTTTTTTTCGCTCAACGCCGCGACGATGCGGCCCATCTCCGCCGAGAGGCCGAGCGACCTCGTCAGCCGTGCGTCGATCCGTCGAGTTGGATTTGGGACGCCATCGGCCCGCGCGAGCCCGGACCGCGCGGCCAGTTCGCGGGGCGGGGCTTGGGTGGAGTTTCGGCACGGCCGGGCGGCCACCGCGAAGCGGGGTGGTCGGGCGGTTGGGTCGGGGGATGGGCCTCCCCAAACGAGTGGCTGGCGTGCCATAATCTCTGGGACCGAAGCCGTGGCCCGGGTTGCTCGGTGCTCCGGGGCCGGGCCCGCCGAAGCGGAGGTTTGGTCGCCGATGCCGCGTCGCCCGCCGGTCCATGTCCACCTGCTGCCCCTGTTGATCCCGCCGGGGTCCCTCCGGGGCGGCGTGGCGGTCGTGATCGACGTCCTCCGCGCCACCACGACCATGATCCACGCCCTCGCCGCCGGCGCCGACGCGATCCGGCCTTGCGGCGAGGTCGACGAGGCCCGCCAACTCGCCGCCTCGCTCCCCGAAGGCTCGGCGATCCTGGCCGGAGAGCGGCAAGGCCTGCCGATCGAGGGGTTCGACCTCGGCAACTCCCCGGCCGCGTGCACGCCCGAGGTTTGCTCGGGCCGGACCGTGGTCATGACCACGACCAACGGGACCCGGGCGATCCTGGCCAGCCTCGGGGCCGACCGGGTCCTCGTCGCCGCCTTCGTCAACCGGAAGGCGACCCTCGAAGCCCTGATCGCCGACGGCCGGCCCGTCCACATCGTCTGCGCCGGGACCGACGGCCTCATCAGCCTGGAAGACTCGATGCTCGCCGGCGCGATCGCCCACGAACTCGACGCCCGGGCCTGGGAAGGGATCGGGGCCGAGGCCGAGGCCGCGGCGACCGTGGCCGTGGCCGAGTCGGCCGACGAGACGGTCCTGGCCAACGATCAGGCCGAGATCGCGGCCTCGCTCTGGCGCGAGACCGAGTCGTTGATCGACGAAGGCTATCCCCTGGCCGACGCCCTGGGTGACGGCCGGGGGGGGCGCCGGGTCCGGTCGATCGGGCTCGACGCCGACCTGGAGGACGCCGCCCGGGTCGACCGGTTCCCGTTCGCCGTCGAGCTGCTCCGCGACCCCTTGCGGCTGGTCCCGGCGACCGGGGCGGCCGGCCCCCGGCTCCGGCTGTTCGGGGCCTGATGGGTAGGCTTGGAGCCCCGGAGATGGGATGATCGTCGGGCGGGATCGGTCTCCCGGCCGAGAGTAACCGACGTTCGACGAGCGGGGCGGGCCCTGCCAAGGTCATGCCCCCTTCGAAAGGTGACGACGCGATGGACATGGACAAGCTGGTCTCGCTCTGCAAGCGCCGAGGGTTCATCTTCCCGTCGAGCGAGATCTACGGCGGCCTCAACGGCTTCTGGGATTACGGCCCGCTCGGGGTCGAGCTGAAGCGGAACATCAAAGACGCCTGGTGGCGCGACAACGTCGCCCTCCGCGACGACATGGTCGGCCTCGACTGCTCGATCATCATGAACCCCCGGGTCTGGGAGGCCTCCGGCCATGTCGGCGGGTTCAGCGACCCGATGTCAACTTGTCGACAATGCAAGAAGCTCTACCGGATGGATCAGGTCTGGGAATTGATCAAGGAGAGCGAATGGCTCAAGTCGCTCGCGGGCGCCTGTGAAGATGGGCCGGGCGATACGATCATTTTCGAGAGCTCCAAGCTCCTCGAATGGGTGAACAAGAAGGGGAAAAAGCTCGCGCCCGGCCTTGCGCTGGTCCGCAACCCGATGGTGACGCTCTCCTGGCTCGCGGAGCAACCATCGACGGGAATCGACGGCATTGCGGGCGCCGTCTTGCCTATCGACACCTTCATTCGATATCTCGCGACAGAGCAATTCGCCCAGACAGGCCTGGTGACTCCATGCCCGAATTGCGGCGGCGATCTCACCGAGCCCCGCAACTTCAACCTGATGTTCGAGTCCCACGCCGGGGCGATCGCCAACGACGCCAACAAGGTCTACCTCCGCCCCGAGACGGCGCAGGGGATCTTCGCCAACTTCAAGAACGTCGTCGACACCGGCCGGGTCAAGATCCCGTTCGGGATCGCCCAGATCGGCAAGAGCTTCCGGAACGAGATCAACCCGCGCAACTTCATCTTTCGATCGCGCGAGTTCGAGCAGATGGAGATCGAGTTCTTCTGCCGTCCCGAGGAAGCGGCCGAGTGGTACGCCTACTGGCGGAAGGCCCGGTTCCAGTGGTACGTCGACCACGGGATCGGTTCCGACCGGCTCCGGCTCCGCGACCACGACCCCGACGAGCTGGCCTTCTACTCGACCGCGACGGCCGACATCGAGTACGCCTTCCCGTTCGGCGTCAGCGAGCTGGAAGGGATCGCCCACCGGGGGGACTACGACCTCGGCCAGCACCAGAAGTTCAGCGGCAAGGACCTGACCTACTTCGACGAGGAGAAGAAGGAACGCTACTTGCCGCACGTCATCGAGCCGTCGGCCGGGGCCGACCGGGCGACGCTGGCGTTCCTCTGCGAGGCGTATCAAGAGGACCAGGTCGGCGGCGAGACGCGGACCGTCCTCAAATTCCACCCCCGGTTCGCCCCGATCAAGGCGGCGGTCTTCCCGCTGGTCAAGCGCGACGGGATGCCCGAGCTGGCCGAGAAGATCTACCGCGACCTCAAGCGGCATTTCCCCGTCTTCCTCGACGAGAAGGGGGCCATCGGCCGCCGATACCGCCGCCAGGACGAGGCCGGGACCCCGCTCGGGATCACGGTGGACGGCCAGACGATCACCGACGGGACCGTCACCTTCCGCGACCGCGACAGTTGCCGCCAGTGGCGCGTCCCCTCGGCCAACGTCGTCGGGGCGGTCCGCGACCTGCTCGACGGCCAGGCCGTCCCGGCGGCCGAGTGATGGCCCCGGCTCCTCCGACCGATCGCGACACGTCCTCCAGGGGAATCCGAATCCGATGATGCCATGCATCAGCCAGGCGACCACCATGAGCACCCCCTTCGAGGGGGACATGGACGCCTACGCGATGGCCGGCTGGGCCGCCGTGGAACTCTGGCTGACGAAGCTGGAAGCGTTCCTCGAAACCCGGTCGCTCGCCGAGGCCCGGGCGGCCCTCGCCGACCGGGGGCTCCGGGCCGTCGCCGCCGCGGCCCAGGGGGGGCTCTTGCTCTCCCGGGGCGCCGAGCGGGCGGCCCACTGGGACCTGTTCCGCCGCCGCCTGGAGCTGCTCCAGGGCCTGCAAGTCCCGACGCTGGTGGTCGCCGTCGACTTCGTCCGCGACCTGGTCGCCGAGGACTACGGGCTTGCGATCGCCTCGCTGGCCGAGGCCGCCGAGCTGGCCGGCGCGTCGGGCGTCCGGCTGGCCCTGGAGTTCCAGAAAGGGGCGCGGTTCTGCGCCAGCCTCGACACGACGCTCGCCGTGATCTCCCAATCCGGGGCGAGCAACCTCGGCGTCTGCCTCGACCTGTTCCACTACTACACCGGGCCGAGCAAGTTCGAGGACCTGGCCTATCTTTCGACGGACAACCTGGCCTGGGTCCAGGTTTGCGACCTCAGCGGCGTCCCCCGCGAGCTGGCCGGCGACGCCGACCGGATCTTACCGGGCGAGGGGGATTTCCAGGTCGACCCGATCCTCGGCCACCTCGCCGCGATCGGGTATGGCGGCTACGTTTCCCTCGAGGTGCTCAACCCGCAACTCTGGGCGATCCCGGCCGGCCGAGTGGCCGAGGCGGGGCGGCAGGCACTGGAGCGGGTCCTGGGGCGGCCCGGTCCGGCGGGCGGCCGCGATCGATCGCGGGGGCAATCGTGAGCCTGTCCGTCGCCGCCATCCAGCCGCCGGCGGCCATCTTCCGCGAGGAGCAGCGGTTCGGCTGGTGGGTCTACGCCCTCCTGGCGGTGATGATGGCGATGGCCTGGGCCCTCTTCCTCCACCGGGGCGGCGGCGCGGGGCGCGCGGCGGCCGGGTTCGACCATCAAGCTTACCTGGTGGGCGTGGCCGTCGGGATGATCCTGCCGGCGGTGCTCGTGGTCGGCGTGCTCCGGATGAGCACCGTGGTCACCCCGGGCGTCGTCCGCGTCTGGTTCGGCTTCGTGCCCACGGTCCGCCGGGCCTTCCCCATCGACGCGGTCGCCCGGGTCGAAGTCGTCCAGTACCGACCCCTCCGCGACTATGGCTTCTGGGGCGTCCGGATCGGCCCCGACGGCGAGCGCGTCTTCAACGCCCGGGGAGATCGAGGCGTCCGCCTCCACCTCCTCGACGGCTCCAGGGTCCTCATCGGCAGCCAGCGCCCCGAAGACCTGGCCCTTGCCGTCGAAGGGGCGCTCCGGCCGGGGCTATAGCGTGAAATGTGTCGGTCGGCGGTCGGCGGGAGGACTTGGGACTGAAGGACTCGGGACTTGGGACTGAGAGAGGTTCGCGGTCTGGGGCATTTCCTCACGTCCTTGAATTGCACGCAATAGACGAAGTCAAACGCTTCCAATGCCTGATTGAGTCCTGAGTCCTCCAGTCCTGAGTCCTCCAGTCCCGAGTCCCGAGTCCTCCCGCCGACCGGCGGTCAGATCCCGAGGACCCGGTCCCTGGCCTTGACCTCCCAGCGGTCGACCACCTTGCCCCCTTCGAGGACGTAGGCCCAGGAGTGGAGGGCGCAGGTCGGGCAGATGTGGGTGGGGATCGCGAGCAAGGGGGCGCCGGGGGCGAGCCGATCGGCCCCGGGGCCGTCGACGACGAGGTGTTCTTCGCTCTGGCCGCCGAGGGTCGCGTCCGGGAGCCCGAGTAAGGCGAGGCGTGGGCCGACCGGGTCGGCGGCGACGGCCTTGTGGCCGAGGTCGAGGCAGACCCGACCGGGCCGGGGCCGGCTGACGACCCGGGTGAACAGGACGGCGGCGGGCACGAACGGGAGGTCGGGGAACTTGGCGGCATAGCCCGCGTCGTGGAGGACGCAGGTCCCCGGCGAGCATTCCACGCCCGGGGTCGGGTCGGCGGCGTGGATCGGGAAGGTCGGGGTCCCGCCCAGGACGAGGCGCGGGACCGGCAAGCCGGCCTCGACGAGCCGGTCGCGGAGCCGATGGACCGCGTCCCGGCCGGGGGCGACGGCCCGGCGTCGGGCTTCGAGGTCGAGGTCGCGGATCTGGCCGTCATACGCCTGGAGGCCGTCGGGTTCGAGGCCCGGCAGCGCGGCGACCAGTTCATAGAGGGCGGCGGCCTCGTCCCCCGGGGCGATCCCGGTCCGCCCCATCCCGATGTCGAGGTCGAGCAGGACCGGCAAGGGGTGATCGAGGGTCGCGACCGCGGCCGACAGGCTCCGGGCGGAGTCGGGATGGTCGACGGTCGCCCGGAACGTGGTGGCCGGATAGGCCCCGATCAGGCGGGCGAACCGGCCGAGGTTGGGCCCGACGATCGGGTAGGCCAGGAGGACGTCGGAGGCCCCCGAGGCGGCCAGCATCTCGGCCTCAGCGATGGTCGCGCATTTGTGCTTGCGGATGCCCGCCGCCTCGGCCATCGCGACCAGGGCGGGCATCTTGTGCGTCTTGACGTGCGGCCGGAGCCGCCCGGCGCCCCCGGCCATCGCGATCATGGCGGCGAGGTTCCGGCGGACATGGTCGCGGAAGATCAGGAGCGACGGGCTGAGCAACTCGTCGGGGCGATCGATCGGGTAGCGCGGGTCGATCGCCGCGACGGCCTCGGGGGCGACGGCCCCGCTCATCGGTTGGCGTCCGCGGCCGAGGTCGGCGGCATCATCCCGACCACGGCCGCCGTCATCGAGCGGACGCCGGTCTTGATGCTCGGGACGGGGTCCGGGTGATAGAGGGCGGAGTGGAGCGAGGGGAGCGATTCCCCCCGGGCCCGGGCCGCCGCCACCCGATCGGGCGGGATCGTCCCGAGGCGGAACATGAAGGTCGGCACGCCCCCTTGCCCGAACAGGCCGAAGTCCTCGGCCCCCATCGTTTGCTCGACCTCGACGACGTTGGCGGTGCCCAGCTCGCGGGCCAGGATCGGCACGACCTTGGCGACCAGGCTCGGCGTGTTCACGGTCGGCGGGGTGCTCTCGCCCAGGGTCACCGAGGGGGCGGGCGCCTTGTGGCCGTCGGCCAGCCCCCGGGCCCGGCGACGGATGCCGTCGACGAGCAGGTCGGTATCCTCGGGCCGGAAGGCCCGGAGGGTGAGCTGGAGCCGGACGTCGTTGGGGATGATGTTGTGCTTGGTCCCGCCGTGGATCGCGCCCACGGTGACCACGGCCGGGTGGAGCGGGCTGACCTCGCGGCTGACGATGGTCTGCAAGTCGACGATCAGCAAGGCGGCCAGGACGACCGGGTCGACGGTGTTGTTCGGCATCGCGCCGTGGCCGCCCTTGCCGCGGACCAGGACGTCGACCGAGGTCGAGCCGGCCATCGCCGGGCCGCTGGTGTAGGCGACCTTGCCCGCTTCCAGGTCGTGGGCGACGTGGAGGGCCAGGGCGAGGTCGGGCCTGGGGAACCGGGTATACAGCCCGTCGGCGAGCATCTCCTTGGCCCCGCCGATCTTTTCCTCGGCGGGCTGGCCGATCAACACGACGGTCCCGGACCAGCGGTCCTTGTGGTCGGCCAGCCAGCGGGCGGTCCCGACCAGGCTGGTCATGTGGACGTCGTGGCCGCAGGCGTGCATCACGCCGACGGACGTCCCGTCGTCGCCGGTGGTCGTCACCTTGCTGGCGTATTCCAGCCCGGTGGCCTCGGTCACGGGCAAGGCGTCGAGGTCGGAGCGGACCAGGACGGTCGGCCCCCGGCCGTTCCGGAGGACCCCGACGACCCCGAGCTTGCCGACATTCGGCGTCACCTCGGCCCCGGCCTTGGCCAGCTCGGCGGCGATCCGGGCGGCGGTGGCGACCTCTTTGTACGACAACTCGGGGTGGGCGTGGAGGTGGCGGTACAGGCCGACCAGCTCCTCGCGGTGGCCGTCGAACCAGTCATCCCCGTCGTCGGCGGCGGCCGAAAATCCCGGCACGAGGGTCAAGGCCGCCAGCAGGGCCATTCCGACGCGAACGCTCGCCATTCGACGCGACTCCGAAGGGGAAACGAGGGGGTCAAGAGGCTATCCGGAAGCATTTTCGAGAAGCCGCGAGGGATCATGAAGAATGGCTGATGGTTGATGGTTGAGGAAAAGCCAAGAGTTCCCCGGACGCGCCCTCGTCCGTCTTCCCGGTCTTCGGCCATGACCCATCGACCATGAACCATTTCCCATCCCGGACAGCTTCTCAATCCAGGCCATGCTGCTTGTTGAACGCCAGCGCCTTGGCGTGCTCGGCCTCGGGGATCTTCCCGGACCGCTGGTAGATGACGGACAGGGCGGTATAGCTGAAGGTGTCGTCCGGTTCGAGTTCGACCACCTTCTTGGCGTGGAGGATCGCCTTGTCGGTCTCGGCGAGGTCGACGTACAGCTTGGCGAGCATCCCGTGGCCGATGGCGAAGTTCGGGTCGAACGCGATCGCCTCTTCGAGTCGGGCGATCGCGCCGGGCTTGTCGCCGGAGTCGCGGAGGTCGATGGCCTGGTCGTAAAGCTGGTCGGGCGTGGGCATGATTTCCCCGTCCGGCGCGGGTCCGGGCGTCCTTGGAGAGTGGAGGCCGCGTGTCGGCGACCCTCCCATTTTAGAGCGAACGGGCTTCGATCCGCCAGGCCCCGCCGTCCGTGGGGAAATCCTCAAGGTTTCGGGCCTTCTTGCCGATAAGTCGCCGTTGACTCGCCAGGCTGCCCAGCGTACCATCCCGCGCCTCGCGACGGGGTTCTCAAAGGATCGAGGATGGATACTCGAGGCACGGAGGTCGACACATGGCGATGGCAACGGGTCTGCTGGCACTGGCGATCCTGGGAGCCGAGGGGCCGACCGCCCCCGGCGGCGGCGGCGAAACGATCAACTATCAGGTCCGGGTCGCGAGCCTGGACGGCCTGGCCTGGCGGACCTCGGCCTACGCCCGGCTCCGCCCGGTCGCTCGCCAAGGGTCGGCCACGGTCTGGACCGCCGACCGGGCCCTGGCGGCTCGGCTCGCCGGCTCGGCCGTCGAGGTGACGGTCACGCCGAAGTGCTCCCTCGCCGCCGAGGCGACGATCGGCCGGCAGTCGTCCACCTACTTCGTCGAGCATTGCGAGCGGGTGGCCGATGGCCCGATCAACGGGGCGTCGTCGGTCGCCTGGAAGCCCGAGGTCGGCCGCGTCGACGAAGGGTTCCGGTCCCAGATCTCCGGCCGCCGGCTCGATCAAGGCATCCTCGCCCGCGTGTCGCTGGAAGAAACCCACGTCAAGGCGATCCACGTGTACGACCAGGCCGAGACCGTCCAGGCCACCGACCAGATCGGCGTGGATTTCGACTGGAAGCCGGCCGGCGCCGCGGGCCCGGGCCCGAGGATGAACCTGATCGTCTCGAAAGGCCAACCCACCAAGGTCGCCTGCCGGGTCCAGGTCCCCGAGGTTTCCCAATCCCGGGTGGAAGGGGAATGGCTGATCCCCCATGATGGCGTCTTGCTGGTGAGCCTGGGCGTGGAGACCGTCGCCGACGACAAGGGCAAGGCCATCGTCCGCGACCGCGTGGCCATCGTCGAATTCAACGCCCCGACCGCGCCCGAGGCGTGCCCCCGCGACGACCGGGCCGCGACGCCGAGCCCGGACCCGGTCACCCTCGCCCCCGCGGCCGACGCCCCGCCGGTCGTGGTCGGCGCCCTGCCGATGCCCGCCCTGCTCGAGCGGAGCCTCCCGCAAGGGTTCGATCCCAAGGGCGAGCCCGTCGAACTCCCGCCGCTGCCCGAGGCCCTCGCCTCGGCCGACCTCGACCGGATCAAGCCCGAGCCCAACCAGCCCACCCCGCAGGCCCCGCACGTCGGCCCGGCCCCGATGCCGGTCGGCCTCGCCTCGGCGAACCTCGATCGGATCAAGCCCGACCCCTCCCGCCCCGGCGCGAAGGCCGCGCCGAAGTCTTCGGGCCCGGTCGCCGATGCCCAGGTCGCCCGGTCGAGCTTCCAGCCGTCGAGCCGCGTCGAAGCCCCCGGCGCGGTCGATCGGCGGGCCGAAGGGATGACCCGGTGGGAGGGGACCCCCGTCGAGCTGTTCGCCTCCCGTCCCGACCTGCTCGGCAAGCTCCTCTCGGCGATCCAGCGCCGGGGCTTCGACGTCGACATCGCCAGCGACGGCTCTTCCGTCACGCTCAGCCCCTGCGACGACCCGGCCTGCGACGACGAGGGTTGCCCGGCCGGTGCCGCTTCGCCGATGCCCAGGGCCGGCGACCCGGCCGATTGCCGCGAAGTGATCGGGGCGGACGTGATCCTGTCCCCGTTCGCCGTTCGAGTCGTGGGATGGCTCGAACGGATGGGCCTGAATTTGCCGGATGAAGCCGCGGACGACGACCCCATCGCGTCGGCCGAACAACTCAGGGCGATGAACATCGTCGGCCGGGTCGTGGAACTGTTCGTGCGCCTGGGGATGGCGACCATCGAAGTCGAACCGGCCCCGGGGCCCTCCGAGCCTGGCAAGGTCGACGCCGCCGCCGCCCCGGCGATGATGAAGGCCGGCGACCACGCCGATTGCCGGCAAGCCCTCGGGGGGGGCGACGACGCGGACGAATGTTCCTCCTTCGCCGGCTTGGTCCGCGAATGCCTCGGCGGCCTGGGGATGACGACCCCGCCGGCCCCTTGCAAGAACATCGGCATCGGGAGGCCCGCCGCGGACCCGGCCGACGAGCCCTCGGCCCCGGTTTCCACCCCCTCGGCGTCGAAGCTCGACCTGAGCGCCGCCCTGAAGACCCCGGGGCGGACCGAGACGGCGTACCTGCCGCTGGGCGGCAACCTGACCCTGGAGATCAAGGCGACCGTCGTGCCGACCCCGCCCGAGCGGGTCGCCCCGGTCGTGGGCCAGGACCGTTATGATCGGGACGGGTTCTGGTTCCTCGCCCAGCCGTCCCGGATGACCCCCTTCCCGACCCAGGCCGACCGCAAGCCTTGACCCTCGGGCCGGCCCCGAAGAATTGACCCCCCGCCGCCCCTCGGAGTAACGTGGAGCGGACGGGGGGCCTTCGCGTCCCCGCCGGGAATGGCTCCGCCCGTCGCCACGCGAATCAGGGGTAGTTCATGGCGGACAGCCACCAGGCGCACGTCGCGGCGGCCTCGCTCAACCAGACGGTCGGCGACTGGGAGGGCAACGCTCGGCGGATTCGCGAGGTCATCGGCGAGGCCCGGGCCGCCGGCGCGAAGCTGCTCCTCCTGCCCGAGATGTGCCTGCCGGGCTACAGCCTGGGCGACCGCCTGCTCCGGGTCGGCACGGTCGAGCGGTCCTGGGCCCTCGCCGCCGACCTGGCCGGGGCGACCGAGGGGATCGCCGTCGCCGTGGGCCTCCCGGTCCAGCACGAGGGGGTCCTGTACAACGCGATGGCCTTGCTGGCCGACGGGGTGGTCGTCGGCCTGGGGGCGAAGGAGAACCTCGCCACCGGCGACGTCCAGTACGAGAACCGCTATTTCCTCCCCTGGCCCCACGGCCGGCTCGTCGACTTCCGCGCCCCCGACGGCACCATCGTCCCGCTCGGGACCCAGATGTTCCACCTCCCGGGCCTGGGCACGGTCGCCTTCGAGATCTGCGAGGACGCCTGGAAAGGGCTCCGCCCCGGCTCGACCTACGCCCTGGCCGGCGCCGAGATCCTGCTCAACCCTTCGGCCTCGTGGTTCACGATCGGCAAGCACCGGGTCCGGCGGCGGCTGGTCGAGCAGGTGAGCCGGGAAGACCACTGCGTCTACCTTTATACGTCGCTCCTCGGCTGCGACGCGACCCGGTTGATCTTCGACGGCAGCCTGTTCATCGCCGTCGACGGCCGGATCGAGGCCGAGGGGCGGCGGTTCGTCTTCGATCGCGACTGGGAGCTGGTCCACCGCGTCGTCGACCTCCGCGAGGTCCGCCATTCCCGGATGGAAGAAGGGTCGTGGCGCGACCAGAATTCGCGGGCCTCGTGGGGAGCCTACGGCCAGGCCCCCGGCGTCGTCCGGGTCCCCGGCGACTACTCGACCCGCGCGATCGCCCCGCCGCCGCCCCCTTACTGGATACCGGCCGAACCCGAGCACCCCGACCCTTCGCTCCGATACCTCGAAGACTCGGCCTTCGGCGGGCGGCCGATCGGCGAGCGCGACCTCAACCACCTGGAGTTGGAGCTGGCCCTGGCCCTGGCCCTCCGCGATTACACGCGGAAGACCGGGATCAAGACCTGCTGCCTGGCCCTCTCGGGCGGCCGGGACAGCGCGATGGTCGCCCTGATCGTCCGCCAGATGCACCGCTACGGCCGGCCCGACCTCAAGGCCGCCGACCTCGCCCGCCTGGTGGGCGACCGCTTCTTGTGCGCCTACCTCGCGACCGAGAACTCGAGCGCGAAGACCCGCGACGCCGCCCGCGCCATCGCCGACGAACTGGGGGCGACCTTCATCGACGGGGCGGTCCAGCCCGCCCTCGCCGCCGCCCACGCCGTCGTCGAGGCGATGACCGGCGAGCCGTTGAGCTGGGACAACCCCCGCCACGATATCACCCTGCAGAACGTCCAGGCCCGGGTCCGGGGGATGCTGATCTGGACCCTCGCCAACCTCCACAACGCGCTCTTGCTCGTCACCAGCAACAAGAGCGAGGCGGCCGTCGGCTACACCACGATGGACGGCGACTCCAGCGGCGGCCTCGCCCCGATCGCCGACGTCCCCAAGAGCCTCATCAAGCTCTACCTCGACTGGGCGGCCGACTTCCACGGCCTCCGCTCGCTCCAGAAGATCAAGGCGATGGAAGCCACCGCCGAACTCCGGCCCCCCGGCCGCGAGCAGACCGACGAGGCCGACCTGATGCCCTTCCCGGTCCTCGATCAACTGATGTACGCCTTCGTGCAACTGGCCCTCGACCCGCTCGAAATCCTCATCCGGTTCTGGCCGGCCTTGCGGTGCTATTACGAGGGCGACCTCGCCCGGTTCGCCGCCGACATCCGCAAGTTCGTCCGCCTGTTCTGCTTCGCCCAATGGAAGCGCGAGCGGACCGCGATCAGCTTCCGCGTGACCGCCTTCGACCTCGACCCCAAGACCGGCTTCCGCTTCCCCCCCGTCCAGGCCCCGTTCACCGAGGAACTGGCCGAGATGGACCGCCACGTTCAGCGAATCCTGGCCGGCGAAGCTTCGCTCGACCTCGCGCCGGGAGCCTGAGCGAGCCACCGGACCAGCGCCCCGCTCAGCAAGCCGACCCCCAGGAACCAGAGGGCGACCAGGCCACGCTCAACGACCCAGGCGAGCGAGGGGCGGGCGAACTCGAAGCGGTGGAGCATCGCCAAGAAGGTCCCGGCCAGCCCCGAAGCGACGACGGAGGCCCACTCGGTCCAGGCCCACGGGAGCCGTCGGACCCGCTCGGCGAAGGCCGCGATCACCGGGACCCCGAACATCAGCCCCACGGGGACTTGCGCGAGGAGCAGGCAAGCCGCCCGGTGGAGGGTCGAGAAGTCGCCCGGCCCGAACCCCTCCGACGGGGCCATGAGGTCGGGCCCTTCCAGCCCCAAGACCGGGATCGGGCCCCACAAGGCCACGAACGCCGCCCAGGCCAGGCCGGTCGTCATCAGCCAGGGAGCGAGCCGGCGACGCCCGGTCCGGAGGATCGCCAGGGTGACGCCGATGATCGCCAGGCCGACCCCGGCGATCCCCCACCGGAGGGCCGAAAACAGCGGGGCGCCGAGCAGGATCTTCTGGAGGACTTCATTGACCCAGTAGTCCACCCCGAAATCCGACCCGTCGGCCAGGCGCGCGACCGCCACCAGGATCGCCAGCCACTCCGCCGGCCGAGCTTGGCGCCGGAATCGGACCAGTCGGGCCAGGACCACGGCCGACAACGCCAGGCAGGCGACCCAGAGGAGCGCCAGAATTCCTAGGACCGCCAGGACCCAGCCCGGCGGCACGATCAAGCCGAAACCTCCCCCCGATCGGGTCTCGAACGCCATCCCCAGCGCCACGCCGATCGAAAGCGCCATCACGTCGCCCAGGGTCATCGACCGCGGTTCTTGCCTCACCGGGTCGATCCCCCGGCGACCTTGACCGGCCGGCCGGCTTCGAGGGCCGCCAGGATCGCGTCGGTGTCGTAGACGCAGCCGCCCCAGGTCCCGCCGCCGAGGCCCTGCAAGGCCGCCCAGAGGCGGGTGTCGTCGGGCAGGTCGGGGTCCGGGGCGAGGTCGGGATGGGGCGGTCGTTTGAGGAGGAGCAAGGCGGCCTGTTCGGGTCCGAGGGCCTGGCCGTCGGCCCCGACGAGGTCGACGGTCCCTTCGAGGTTCACGCGGTCGACGACGATCCGGATCAGGTCGCCGTCGCGGACCCGGCCGATCGGCCCGCCGGCCAAGGCCTCGGGCCCGACGTGGCCGACGCAGGCCCCGGTCGACACGCCGGAGAACCGGGCGTCGGTGACGACGGCGATCTCCTTGCCGAACGACAGGTGCTTGAGCGCCGCGGTGATCTGGTAGATTTCCTCCATCCCGGTCCCCATCGGCCCCCGGCCGATCAAGAGCAGGACGTCGCCCGACCGGAGCGGCCGGGCCCCCTGCCCCTTGATCGCGGCGATGGCGTCGCGCTCGCGGGTGAAGACCCGGGCCGGGCCGAGCTTCCGGTAGATCCCGTCGGCGTCGACGACCGTGGGGTCGATGGCCGTGCTCTTGATGACCGACCCCTCGGGCGCGAGGTTGCCCCGGGGGAAGGTGACGGTGCTGGTCAGCCCCCGGGATCGGGCCCGGTCGGGGCCCATGATGACGTCGTCGGGGTCGACCCCGTCCTCCTCCGTCAAGCGGGCCCGGAGCCGGGTCCGCCTATCGGAGTTCGCCCACTCGTCGAGGACTTGCCCGAGCGGCACGCCGGCGACGGTCAAGGCCGCCTCGTCGAGCAGGCCGAGGGCCTGGAGGTGGAGCATGACCTCGGGGACCCCGCCCGCCAGGTAGGCGCGGATGGTCGGGTGGTAGCTCGGGCCGTTGGGCAAGACGTCGACCAGGCGCGGGGTCCGGCGGTTGACCTCGGCCCAGTCCTCGACCGTCGGCCGGGGGAGCCTGGCGGCGAAGGCGATGGCGGGGATGTGCAGGAGCAGGTTCGTCGACCCGCCGAAGGCCGCGTGCACGGTCATGGCGTTGCGGATCGAGGCGGGGGACAGGATGTCGGCCGTGGTCAGGCCGCGTCGGGCCAGGGCGACCACGGCGCGGGCCGATCGGCGGGCGACGTCCTTCCAGATCGGCTGGCCCGACGGGGCGAGCGCCGAGTGCGGGACGGCCAGGCCGAGCGCCTCGGCCACGACCTGCGCCGTCGCCGCCGTGCCGAGGAACTGGCAGCCGCCGCCGGCCGTGGCGCAGGCCCGACAGCCCAGCTCGGCGGCCTCCTTCAAGCCCAGTTCCCCGTGCGAGTACCGGGCCCCGATCGACTGGATCTTGCCGGCGTCCTCCCCGTGCCGGGGGGGGAGCGTCACTCCCCCCGGGACCAGGACGCCCGGCAGGTTCTTCGACCCGGCCAGCGCCAGCAACATGGCCGGCAACCCCTTGTCGCACGTCGCGACCCCGATCACCCCGAGCCGACGGGGGAGCGACCGGATCAGGCGGCGGAAGACGATCGCCGCGTCGTTCCGGTACGGGAGGCTGTCCATCATCCCGGCCGTCCCCTGCGTCCGGCCGTCGCAAGGGTCCGACACCATCCCCGCGAACGGGGCCACCCCCAGCGCCTTCAGCTCCTCGGCCGCCTCCTGGACCAGCAGGCCCACTTCCCAATGCCCCGTGTGATATCCCAGGGCGATCGGCGACCCGTCGGGGGCCCGGAGCCCCCCCTGGGTGCTGAGGATCAGGAACGGGTCGCGGTCGACCTCGTCGGGCTTCCAGCCCATCCCGGCGTTCTGGGTCAGGCCGAACAGGTCGCCCGACGGCCAGAGCCGGAGCCGCTCATCGGTCAGAGGGATCGACCCGACCGGCCCATCGGCCTTGGTCTGGACGTCCAGGAGGGGCGAGTCCGCCGTGTCGGGGAAGATCGAGGCCGGACCGCCGCGTGTACTGGACATGGCTGGATGTCTCGATGGGAGGGGCCGCATCCCGCCTCGCGCGGGCGCGGTCCCTCCGATGACACCACGAAACCGTCGGGGTCCGCAACACGAAAGGTCGCCCGGGCGAGATCGCCCCCACCGCCGCGAGCGGCTCCTCACGAAAACCTGTCAGGAACCGGCAATGCGATGATGGGTAAATGGCTGAAGCTCGATCCTGAGAAGCCATCAGCCATTTCCTATTCCTACCATCGACCCGGCTCAGCGGACCGGCCCGCCGAGACGACCAAGGAAAGAATGGATAGCGGCGGGCCGGGTCCGCCGCGGCGCGAGGTTAGGCGGCTGGCTGCGCGTCGGGTGATCGCAGCGGCTGCGGTTCTCGCCGCGGTAGCCGCACCAACTCCCGGCCTGCGGCCAACGACCGCTCGGACAGTTCTCGGACAAGCGACATCGGGTCGCCCCCGTGCCTCCATGCCATTTCATCCCGTAGCTCCCGCAGGGCAGCCAGTTCGTCCACCTTATGCATCGCCGGACTCCTCCCCCAGCAAGTCCCCCGGTGTGCAGATCGCCGGAGGCTCATACCCCGCAGCCCGGTAGACCGCCTCGACCCGCGGCCGCGGCACTGGGTTGGCGATATGCCGGCAGTTCCAAGTCACCAGCAGGTCCGCCCCGTGTACCGCCGCCGTAGCGATGTGGGTAGCGTCCGCGAGCGCTCGTTCCGGTAGCGGCACCAACCGCGGCAGCGCGGACGCCAAGGCGGCCACCTCAACCCCCTGTTCCAAGAGCGTCAGTCCTGCCAGAGCGGCGAGCCGTGCCTCGCCCGCGGATGCGTCACCCGCCGCGCACTCGGCCAGTAGTAACTCGGACCCCAGCAGTTCATACTCACTTCGGCGAGCCCACCACAACGCCGTCTGGTGCTGCTGCGCGGCGCGGATCAAATTCGCCGCTCGACCAAGCCGTCAGAAAGCTCGGCACGGTAGTCTCGACGTACACCCGGAGGGCCATACGGCGGATTGTACCGGCCTGAACTGCGGGACGCAACCGGCCCCCACCCGGCCGCCAGGATTCCGCTACCGCCCTTGACCAGCAACCAGTTCAGACCCAAGATGACGATCAGACCGAAGCATCACCCTCCGCCGTCGCCATTGTGATGATAATGGTGATGGGTGGGCATTGCGGCTTCCTCTGGGTTGTAGACTTGGCTATCGTCGCCTAACGACAAAGCTCAGCGGACCCGGCCACGGACCAGCGAGCATCGAGATAAGAGAAAGCGCGGCCCGTGGCCGGGGTCCGCTGCAGCGCCAGGTTAGGCGACAGCGGGAGACCAGGGCGCGAAGACCTGGCCCCGGCCTCCCCACCCGCCGGGAACGGCCCTTCCAACCCTCAGAACACCAGGCCCAACACCCAGCCGAGCACCAAGAAGAACGCGAACAGCGACGCGGCCAACCGCTTCGAGACCTCACGCCACAGGTAAATGCTGGGGATGATGCTGTAGGTGCCGAGCGTCATGGCGAAGAGCATGACGTAGGCGGCCGGCACTCCCTGCTGCTGGAGTTGGGCGGCGAACATCACGTCCAGCGCGATGGGCACCGGCATGAAAGTCGAGATCAGGCTGACCAGCGCCAGCCGGAGCGGCGTCACCTGGGAGAGCAGGGAATCCCATGGGATCAGGACCAGCAAGGTGGCGGACACGACGCTGGCCAGGAGCATTAGGGTGAGGGTCGGCTTCAGCAGCATCCAGACGTGCTTGCCGAAGTCCCGCGCCAACTCGCCAAACACCGTGAGGAATGGTTCCTGGCAGTCCTCAGGCGGCGGTAGCTTGATGGCGCACGACCCCGCTCCGTCGGTCGCCGCGAAGGCTTGAAGCGGTTGCTCGCGCTCCAGCCAACGGATTAGGGAGGGGACGACGACCAGGATCACGAACAGCAGGATGGCGTATTTGGTCAGGCTCATGGCCAGCGGCAGTGCCATGAACGTCATCATGACCACGACCGGGTTGAAATTCGGCGAGCTGAACAAGAATCCCAACGCGACTTCGACGCGACCGTGTCCTCGGGTCAAGCCGCAAGCCACCGGGACTGCGCAATTGGCGCACACGCCCCCCGGCACGCCGACCAGCGCGCCCTTGAGCGAGTTCAGGTAGAGGCTCTTGCCGATCTTGAGAGGATAGTAGCGGAGCGTCGTGTGCAGCAAAGCGCCGAGCAGCACGCCAAACGTCATGCCGATCTTCATGCTATCAAGCCAGTTAACGGTCGCCGCGAGGATGCGCAGCCAGACGGGCGCATCAGCCGCCGCGGTCATCAGTTGGCTGCTATAGGCCATGCTCGGCAGGGCCTGCCCGACATGCTCCGCCTTGCTGAAGAGTTGTGGGTATCGGGAGGCGAACCAGAACACGCCGAGCAGGACGGCGGCGGCACCGACGAGGATAATTGGCCGCCAGTGACAGCGCACGCCCGCTAGCGTGAGACGAGCAGTAGCCGTGCTCATGGGACCTCCTCCTGTCCGAAGGCCGTCGCCTTGGCACCTGACTTGGAGTAGGCGCACCAGCTAACGTGATGTGATACGCCGCCCGCCCCCGTTGGCTCGGTGGCGGGGAGAAATTGGGGTTACGCCCACGAGCCTACCGCCGGCGAGGGCGGTTGGCAATGGAAGCTCGGCAGGAGTCTGGATGCGCCCGCCGGCGGGTGTCTTCGTCTTCGGCCGCCTAACGACCAAGCTCAGCGGACCCGGACACGGACCAGTGAGCTTGAGAGAAGATGAAGCGCGGCCCGTGGCCGGAGTCCGCTGCAGCGCGAGGTTAGGCGTCGGCCGCAGTCGGCGGCACCACGGCCGGGTTCGACGGCCACCCGTGACCGAGCTTCGGGATGCGACCCTCGCGATCGACCACAGGCAGGGCGCAAGCCCGAAAGTAGAGGAACAGCGGCAACCCGAGCGAGAGGCCGACGCCCAGCGTCAACGGGACATAGACCCAGCGGTGTTTCATGCCGACACGGCGGCCCTCGATGGCGACGAAGCAGAAGAAGACGAGTGCCGAGACGAGCAAGTCCACTGCCACCGCCGAGGCGACGTCGTTGGCGAAGATAAGCCGGAGGAACAGGCTTGGAGAACGATCTTGCCCGCCGAAGAACCCGAGCAGAAAGAACCAGGGTGCCAACAGGCCGGGGATCGCAAGCACGAGATAGAGGGTCGTCTGTCGCATCGAGTCCCTTGGGCGAGGCCGCAAATAGGAGTCGTTGGTGGTTCGCTTCTGCTGCCTAACCTGGATTAGACGACCGAAATGTCGTGTTATTCCGCGACACTTCGGGGTGATACGCTCGCCCCGGCTGGCCGCGGAGCGGCGACACCTGGCGAGCGTATCGAGCGTCGAGAGGCTTGTAAATAGGCGACAGGGTGCGACGGTAGGTTTCTGCCGCCTAACTTGAATTCGGCGGAACCGCGTTCCGCCTAACCTGGGCTCGCCGGTCTACCAAGGGCTCCAGATCGGGCCGGGAGTCAGGACCGGCCGACCAGCTCGACCAGCGGCTTGCCGCCGTCGACCAGGCGGAGGGGCCGGCCGTCGGGGGTCTCGAACTGGTAATTCGGGTCGATCCCGAGCGCGGTGAACAAGGTGGCGGCGAGGTCGGCCGGGGTGACGGGCCGGTCGATCGGCGAGTCCCCCTTGGCGTCGGTCTTGCCGATGACGGCCCCCTGGGGCATCCCGGCGCCGGCCATGAGGACGCTATTGGCCCGGCCGTGGTGGTCGCGCCCGCCGGCCGGGTTGACCTTCGGGGTCCGGCCGAACTCGCCCATCGCCAGGACCAGGGTCTCGTCGAGCAAGCCGAGCCGCTTGAGGTCGTCCAGGAGCGTGGCCAGGCCCATGTCGAGCGGCGGGGCCAGGCTGTCCTTGATCGTCGGGAAGCCGTTCTGGTGGGTGTCCCACTGGAGAAGGTTGGGCCCCCGGTTGTTGATCGTCACGAACGAGACCCCGGCCTGGACCAGGCGGCGGGCCAGGAGGCAGGACTGGCCGAACGGGTTCCGGCCGTAGGCCTGGCGCATCTCGGGCGTCTCGTCGCCGATCCGGAACGCGGCCTGCGCGGCGGACGAGGTCAGGAGGTCATACGCCTTGTCGGCGAACTGGTCGCGGCTGGTGACCAGCGTGGTCGCGGCCACGTCGCGGGCGAAACCGTCGAGCGTCTTGACCATCCCCCGGCGGCGGCGGAGCCGGTCCAGCGTCACCTGGTCGGGCGGGGTCAGGTTGCTGACCCGGAACGCCCCGTCGTTGGGGTCGCCGCCGGCGGCGAACGGGTCGTAGGCGGGCGTCAGGTAGCCGCTCGACGCGAAGATCGGGGCGTCGGGCAGGGTCACGTAAGGCGGCATCGCCCCCCGGGCGTCCTCCAGGGTCTTGGCGATGACGCTGCCGAAGCTGGGGTAGACCAGCGCGGGGCTGGGCCGGTGGCCGGTCAACAGGTGGTGCGCCGCGCGGTCGTGGTCGGCCTCGGGCGAGGTGACGCTCCGGATCAAGGTGACGCGGTCCATCACCTTGGCCAGGTTCGGGAAAACCTCGCTGATCTTGAGGCCGGGCACGGCCGTGTCGATCGGCTTGAACTGCCCCTTGACGTCGACCGGGCCGTCGGGCTTGGGGTCGAAGGTGTCGATGTGCGAGGCGCCGCCGGCCAGCCAGATCAGGATGCAATGCTTGACCTTGGCGGGCTTCTTGCCGCCCGTCCCGGTGGCGAGGCTCTGGAGCCGGAACAGGTCGTCCAGACCCAGGCCGAACGCGGTGAGCATCCCGGCCTTGAGCAGGCCCCGACGGCTCGGGCCTCGGCAGACGCGCGACGGGTCCGCGGGAAAATCAGCCACGGGATTCCTCCGGGTCGGGCCGTCGCCGGGTGATCGGGCGAGGGCGGGATGGGTGAAGCGACGGATCAATGGTTGAACGCGAACTCGCGCGAGTTCAGGAGGGCCCAGAACAGGTCCTGGGCCGCCTCGCGGAGGATCTTGGCCTGGCTCAATTCCGCCGTCCAGTGGGCCAGCTCCTCGGACGTGGGCGGCCGGCAGAGGGAGCGGAGGTACAGGTTCTCGACGACCTCGTCGGGGGCCGGGGCGAGGTCGAGCATGTTCGCGAGGTAGCCCTTGGGGTCGGACACCTTCTTCTCGATCACGTCGCCGCCGATCACCAGGAGCGACTGGCGGAGACTCAAGGCCGGGTTGGCGACCGAGGCACACCCGTTGATCCGGTTGCAGCGGCCGAAGGTTTCCAGGATCGGGCTCTGGGTGGCCGGGTCCTGGATGTCGATGGCCCGGGTGCCCGCGGCGCGGTCGCGATAGCGGTTGATCACGTCGGTCGCCTGCGCCAGGGCGTCGGCCATCTGGTGGGCGGTCAGGGGGCGGGGGAGCTGGCGCGAGAACAGGCGAGAATCCCCCTCGTTGCCCGGGACCGGGTTCGACGACAAGGCGTAAGCCTCCGACGTGGCGACCGTCCGGATCAGCTCGCGGAGGTCGTATTTCTTGGCGACGAAGTGTCGGGCGAGGGCGTCGAGCAGCTCGGGGTGGACCGGCGGGTTGGCCCGGGACAGGTCGTCGGGGGGGTCGGCGATCCCCTTGCCGAAGAACTGGGCCCAGACCCAGTTGGCCATCGACCGGGCGAAGAACGGGTTGTCGGCCGAGGTCATCCAGTCGGCCAGCCTGGCCCGGGGGTCTTCGGCGTCGGCGACCTTGATCACCTCGCCGCCGAGGATCTTGGCCTCCGCCGGCTTCCTCGTCCGGAGGTGTTCGAGCTGCCCCTTCGGCTCGATCTTGATGAGCTGGCGGTTGTTCATCATCCCGCCAGCCATCGCCCCGCCCGAGCGTCCGACCTTGGCGAAGGTGGCCGCCAGGCCGAAGTAATCGTCCTGGGTCCAGACGTCGAACGGGTGGTCGTGGCACTGGGCGCAGCGAATCCGCAAGCCCAGGAACCGCTGGGCGGTCTTCTCGGCGGCGATCTTGGGGTCGGGACTGCCGGCGTCCATCCCTTCGAGGGCGTAGGCGACCGGCCCGCCGGTCTCCTTGTCGGCGGGGTTGCCGACGGCCGTCAGGAGGGTCCGGACGATCCCATCCCACGGGGCGTTGGCGAAAATCTGCTTCTCCAGCCAGACCCGGTAGTTGACCGCCGCGTTGCCGAGGTTGGGCCGCGCGGTGGTGATCTCCAGGAGGTCGCCCAGCTTGATCTGCCAGAATCGGTTGAAGTCGCCGCTATCGAGCAGGGCGTCGACCAGCCGGGCCCGCTTGTCGGGGCGGTCGTCCTTGAGGAACTGGCGGATGCGGTCGGTCGTGGGCATCTCGCCGGTGAGGTCGAGCGCGACCCGGCGGAGGAACGCGGCGTCGCCGCTGGGCGGGCTCGGGGGGACCTTGAGGGCTTCGAGCCGCTTGAACAGCTCGTCGTCGATGAAGTTGCGCCGGGGTCGATGGGCGAAGTCGAATTTCAGGTCGGGGTTGATCACGGTGGCCAGCCGGGTCGAGACCACCTGCGACTGATAGCGGACGACGAGGTCGGCCTCGGCCCGGCGGAGGAGCTGGGCCCTTCCCTTGGCCGGGTCGATCCCGATCACCGAGTCGTCGTTGACCCGATAGGTGGCCAGGCGGGTGACGTCGCGGTCGTGGCCGTCGGCGTAGTGGGCGACGACTCGGAGTTGCTGGGGGCCGGGCTCGTCGAGCAGGACGTTGCCGGGCTCGACGGTCAGCTTCTGGAGCCGGCCGTGGTTCCGCTCCGTCGCGTACGGGGCACCGGCCTTGAGCCAGGCCAGGAGCGTCGCGTGGTCCGCCGAGCCCGCCTGGACCCGGGGCCCGCCGACGTGGGGGATCGTGCCGGTCGCCTTGGCCAGGAACAGGCTCGACTCGGGGCGGATCGTCGACAGCCGGCGCTCGCCGATGTCGCGGGTCAGGCCGCGGTGGTCCCCTTCGGGGTCGTAGCCGAACAGCGACAGGTGGAACCCGTTCTGCCCCTCGCCGCGACCGTGGCAGCCGCCCGTGTTGCACCCGGAGCGGGTCAGGATCGGCTCGATGTCCTCGGCGAAGTTCCAGGCCCTCCGGAGGTCGCCGCCGACGGTGACCTCGGAATAACCCTCGCGCGACCGCGTCGAGATCCGGGCCGTTCCCGGCCGGAGCGGCTTGACGTAACCACCGGGCTCGACGGCGACGATCCCTTCCGGCTCGACGCGCCAGTCGACGTTCGCCGACAGGTCGCGCCGGCCACCCCGCTCGCCCGGCGCGTCGACGATGAGCTGCACGCCCGGGTCGCCGGGAAGCAGGGTCGCGACCGCCGGGAGAATCCGGATCGTCGGGGTTGGAGGCGGAGCCGGCCGCGGTGGAGTGGTCTTCACCACCGGGACCGATACCGCGTCGGGGGCGACGGGCGCCGCCGGGGCCGGCGCGGATCGGCCACAGCCCGAGATCCCGAGGGGCGCGGCGGCCAACAACGCAAGGGCGAGGGTCGAAAGGCGAGTCAAGGCTCCCCCCTTCGGGTCCGGACGGCGTCGCGCCGGGCCGTGACAAAAGTCGGCGACTCCGGCAATCCTAAATCGTTAAGGCCAGTTCCGCAAGTCCCGGCTGGAGATTTATCCGGCCCGCGGATTCCCGGAGGAATTTGGCCCGGGGCATTTCGATCCGGGCTGATCCCGGAGTATGATTTCGGTAGGGACCGAAAGGACCGACCGAGGTGACAATCCCGATGGAACTGACCCCCGCGGCGCAGAAGTTCGTCCTCCATTGGGGCGAGATGGGCCAGGCCTGGGGCATCAACCGGACGATGGCGCAGGTCCACGCCTTGCTGTTCGTCTCCCCCGAGGCGCTCGACGCCGAGGAGATCAGCCGGCTCCTCGACGTGAGCCGGTCCAACGTCTCGACGAGCCTCCGCGAGTTGATCACCTGGGGCGTGGTCCGGCGGGTCCACATCATCGGCGACCGCCGCGACCGCTTCGAGGCCCTCAAGGACGTGATGGACACGTTCCGGGTCATCATGGCCGAGCGGAAGCGGCGCGAGATGGACCCGACGATCACCCTGCTCGAACATTGCGTGGGCGAGGCGACCTCGGGCGGCCCGACGGACCAGTATACCCGCGAGCAACTCGACAAGATGCTCGAATTCTGCCGGATGCTCACCGCCTGGTATACCCAGGTCGACCGCCTGCCCACCCCCGCCATGCAGGCCCTGTTCCGGGGCGGGGCGCGGATGGCCGGGATGTTCGGCCGCGTCGGCTCCCCGACGGCCGACCGCGACCCCGGCCTTGGGGATTGATCGGCGTCCCGATCAAGGGGCGGTCGGCTTCGGCGGCGGTCGGGCGACTTTGGGCGCGGCGGCCTTGGGCTTCGGCCGGGCGGCCTCGTCCTTGGCCCGCCGGGCGGCATCCTCGTAGGCCCGGACGGCGTCGTCGTCGAGGAATCGGTCGATCAGGGCCTGGGTCTCGTCGAGGCGGGCCCGGGCGCTCTTGGTCACGACCAGGGTTTTCCGCTCGGCCTCCTGCTGCTCGGCCCCGGCCTTGAGGACTTCGAGCCGCGCCTGCGACTGGTCGCGCGGGGTGAGCTTGCGGAACTCGCGGATCGCGTCGTCGAGGCCGGCCCAGTCCTCGCCGTCGAGCCGGGCCTTCATCCGGGCTTCGAGGCGGTGGCGGACCACGACCACGTCGAGGATGGCGTCGTTGAGGGCCCCCAGGTTCGCTTCCAGGTCGAGGGTCAGGGGGCGGGCCTCGAAGACGATGGTCCGCTCGTCGCGGCCTTCCCCCGGCATGACCGGGACATCGGCCATCGGCTCGTCGTCGCCGGCGAGGACCCGGAGCAGGACCAGGTGCTCGGCGAACCGGGCCGGGAGGACGACCCGGCCATCGCGGTCGGTCATGCCGACCTCGCTCGGCTTCGACCCCGGCTCGACCGACCGCGCGGTCAGCTTGTAGCCCGACGCCGGCTGGCGATCCCCCTTGAGGACGAACCGGAGCCGGGTCGGGGCCGAGGCCGGCTTGATCCCGAGGGCCACCAGCTTGTTCTTCCGGGCGAATCGCCGAGTGAGCGGGTCGCCCACCCCCTTGATGATCTCGCAGGTCGCGACCGGCCCGTCGACCCGCTCGACCCGGAAGTAGGAGAACGGGATCGGGATGACCTCGGCGACCGAGTCATCCGGCTTGTAGACGAGGCGGAGGGCCCGGAAGATCGTGCCGACCGGCGCGACCTCGCCGAGCGGGCCGGCGGCCGGGACCGAAGCCCCTTTGACCAGGAACGACACCCCGCCCCCCTTCGACTCGCCGACCTCGGCCGTCGGGGCGAACATCGCCAGGGCCAGCCGGACCAGCTCGCGCGGGAGGTCGACCGGATGGGCGACCTCGCGGCGCTGGACCTCGCCGAGCGTCCCCGTCGCCGCGTCGAATTCCCGCCCTTCCAGGCCGAACCCGCCCCCGGACGCCTCGACCCGGATGGCCCAAACCTTGTCGGCCCGGCCCGCCAGGCCCTTGAGGTCGTCCGGTTTCCAATCCTCGATCGCCGGCCCGGCCAGCGGCCGGGCCCCCTCGACCAGGCTCAGGGACCAGGGTTCGCCCACCAGGCGGCGGGCGAGGGCGAGCCAGTCGCCGAGGATCAAGGCCCGCCGGGCCCGGTCGACGCGGGCGCCGGGCTCGAAATCGACGAGGGCCCGGATCGCGTAGGGCTTGCGGTCGATCGGCGGGTCCTTCGGGGCCTGCGCCCCGACCCGGCCGGGCGCGGCCAGCGCCAGGACGACCACCAGGGCGGCTCGGATCGGTCCTAATCCCTGGCGAACCACGGGTCGACCTCCCAGGTGGCGATCCCTTGATACAGGGCGTCGGCGGTGTCGAGCGGCCCCCGGAGGTGGGATCGCCAGGCGTAATGGTCTTCGAGCTGCCAGAGGGCCAGGACCGGCAGCTCGTCGCGACTCTCGCGGTCGACTTGCCGGGCCAGGACCCGGGCCGAGGTCGTCTCGGGGGCCCGCTCCATCTGGAGGAGGAGTTGCAAGATCCTCGGGCTGGCGGCCGAGGCCAGGGCGTCGGCCGAGGGGGGCGCGTCGTAGCCCGGGACCAGCAGGGGCCCGGCGTCGCGGAGCGGCTGCGACGGCCGCGAGGCCCGATAGGCCAGGTCGAACCGGCGGCCCGACCGGAGGCCGGATTCCAGGTCGGATTCGGCCCGCTCGATCGCCTCGACCTCGACCCCGATCAGGCGGAGCCCTTCGGCGATCCTCGGGCAGGTGGCGCGGGCCTCGGGCGTCGCGGGGTACTCGAAGGTCAACCGGATCGGGTTGCCGCCCAGGTCTTTCCGGGCGGCGACGACCAGCCCCTTGGCGAGCAGCGGGTCGTACGCGAACGGGGCGACATCCGGGGCGTCGACGTAACTCCCCCGGACGAACGGGCCGTCGGCCACCCGGTTGACCTCGTCGGGCGGGCGGCGGAGCAAGACTTCTTCGAGCAGGGCCCGCCGGTCGATGGCGAGCGACAGGGCCCGCCGGAGCTTCCGATTCCGGAGCGCCTGGGTCCGGCCGTCGAGGGCGATCCGATGGACGCTCGGCGTGGCGTAGGCGCCGACCCGGACCTCGGGCTTGCCGCGGAGCTCGGCCACCCGGTCGGGCGGGACCGATTCGAGGAGCCCGACGTCGCCCCGGGCCAGGGCGTCCAGGGCGACGTCGGCCTTCGGGTGGCGGACCTCGCGGAGGCGACGGACCCGGCCGGGACCTCCCGGGGTCGCCGACTCCAGCAAGGTCGAGCCGTCGCCCGAAGCGACCCAGCGGAACGGGCCGTCGCCGACGGGCCTCCGGCCCCCTTCGAGGATCGGGACCAGGCCGTCGGCCGCGGCGTGCGCCGGGCCGACGAGGTCGAGGAGCCAGACCTCGGGCTTGAGGCTGGGCCGCGTCAGCCGGACCTCGACGCGGTCCTCGTCGACGGCCTCGACGCGGTCGAGCAGGTCGGCCCAGCGGGCGTTGAACCCCGGCGAGCCGGGTTGGGCCCGGTCGGCGAGCGATCGGGCCACGTCGATCGCCGCGACCGGGCGCGAGCCGTCCGACCAGGTCGCGCCGGGCTTGAGGCGGATCTTCAACCCCTTGCCCAGCTCGGCGACCTCCAGCCCCCCCAGGAGCTGGCCGGGCGCCTCGCCCCGGCCGGACGGGTCGCCCTCGGCGCTCAGCAGCAGGGGAAGATACAGGAGTCGGGCCACCCGCTCGGCCGAGGGTGAGCGCGGGAATGGCCCGGGCGAGTCGGCCGGGTCGACCACGGCGACGGTCAAGATGGGCGCGGCGCGGAAGGCCTCGCGATAGCTCGCCTCCAGGCCGTCGTGATCCGGCCAGATCCGGGCCGCCTCGGCCAGGCGGTCGACCCGCTCGGCCGGGGGGAGCTTGCCCGCCTCGTCGACCAGGGCCTTGGCCCGGGCGACGAACCGCTTGCGGGCCGCCTGGGCCTCGGCGTGGTCGGGGGCGACCTTCTCCAGCTCGCGGAGCAGGCGGCGGCCGGCGGCGAACTCGCCGCCCTCGAAGGTCTTCTCGATCCGCCGGGCGAACGACGCGGCCAGCCGGTCGCCCAGCCCGGGATAATCCGGCCGCCGGGCGTGCAGGTCGTTGAGGAGCCGGAGCCCCCGCGCGTTGTCCTCGGTCAGCAGGGCGCCGCCTTCGAGGTAGAGGAGCCGGTCGACCCGCTCATCGAGGCCCTTCCAGGCCGGCTCGCGGACCTTGACCAGAAGATACCGCTCGAAGGCCCGGGCGAAGTCGCCGGCCGCGGCCAGCCGGTCGCCGTCGGCCAGGAGCATGTCCTCGAAGTATTCGACGGCCTTGATCGAGGCCCGCTTGACCTTGTAATCGCGGGCCTCGCCGTCCATCAGGTGGATGAGGACCTGTTCCTCCTCCCCCTTGGCCCGCGCCGATGCCGCCTTCTTGGCCATCTCCTCCAGCTCGACGAGGGTCTTGCCCTTCCTGCTCTCGGGCGGGGGCAACGGTCGCGGCGAGAGCGGTTCGATCTCATAAACGCTGTTATCGACCAGCGTGATCCGATCGAACGGGGCCGATTTGAGCAGGTCGGCCCCCCGGCCCCTGGACGCGGCCGACGGGTCGGGGCCCTGGCCCGACGCGGGGGCGAGGAACGCCGCCAGGGCGATGACCGTCACGCCGAGGGTAACTGCCCGGAGCTTCGTTCTTCCGCACCCCTCGTTCTCCGGGAGAGGGTTGGGGCGAGGGGCGTCGCCGGTCGAGTGGTGCTCGTCGATGGCTTCTTCGAAACTCAAGGGTCGTGCCGCGACCCTCACTCCCGGCCCCTCTCCCGGAGAACGAGGGGGGGCGAACATCGGGATTCGTGGTGTTTCCTCGGAGTGCTTCATCGGTCGCCGCCCTCGGTCGAGATCAGGGTCCGGACCGACCCCAGTCCGGTGGGCACGACGAGGTCGGGCCCGGCGGCGAGGGCCCCGCCGGTGGGGCCGACTTCGAGGTCGACCCGGCCCCGGGCGGTCCCGTCGGCCAGCGACAGGGCTTCGGCCGAGCCGTCGCGGCCGACGAACCAGGCGACGGCCCCTCGGAGCGCGGGGGGGCCGGCGGGGGGACCGGCTTGGAGCCGGGCCGACCAGAGCCGCCGGCCGTCGGGCGCGAAGGCGGTGACGACCCCGGCGGCGTCGGCCACGAAGGCATGGTCGGCGACGACGACCGGGCCGAGGGCCCGCGCCGCCTCCAGCGGCCAGCTCCCTTGCGGGCCGAGGTCGCGGGCGGCCAGCGACCGGACCCGGCCGTCGACGGTCGCCACCAGGACGGCCCGGCCGGTCGAGGCCGGGTCCGCCGCCGGCGGCTTGTCGAGCTTCAACTCCGCCGTCATGGCCAGGCGGGCGCGGGGGGACCGGTCCACCGCGAGCCGGCGAATCAGGCCGTCCGCCTCGGCCAGGGCGACCGCGTCGCCGTCGAGGGCGACCGGCGCCAGCCAGCGGATCGGCCGCGATCGGTCGAACGGCGGGACATACGGGTCGGCGGCCGAGATCCCGGTCTTCGGGTCGACCAGATAGACCCGGCCGTCCCGCCCCGGGACCAGGAGTTCGCCGCCCAGGGCGATCGCCGGGGCCCCGAGCGGCGCGGGCAATTCGACGCCCCGGAACTCGCCCCCCCCGACCCGGACCAGGACCCGGGCCGCGCCCGGCGCGGGGACGATCACCGTCGCCTCGCCGACTTCGAGCCGCTGGGCCATCAGGGTGGGGAGCCGGAAGGCGCCCGCCTTGGGCAAGGGCTGCTCGACGAACCCGCCGGCCCGGAGGGCGCCCCGGGCCAGGTCGACGGCCCGGCCGTCGGTCGCCAGGGTCGTCAGGGCATCCCCCGAGGCGGACCCGACCGGGGCCACCGGCCATCTCGCGCCGAGGACCGTCCGCCACCGCTCCTTGCCCGAGGCCGGGTCGACCCCCCGGATCGCGGTGCCGGGCCCGTCGGCGTGCTGGTGGGCCAGGACGGCGACGCGGTCGAACGCCTGGATCGGGCCGAGGGCCGGGCCGGCCTCGCGGAGGGTCCAGGAAGACGCCACCTGCCCCCGCTCCGGGTCGAGTTCGAGCCGGGCCGTCCGCGACGAGGCGAGCCAGAAGTCGCGCTCGGTCCGGGCCCGGCCGAAGGCGGGTCCTTCGGGGAGGGGGCCGGCCGGGACCTTCGCGGCGATCGGCGTGAACGGCGCCTTGGAGTCGTAAGGCCCGATCGCGTAGGCGACCAGCTCGCCCCGGTCGCTCGCCGACCAGATCACCGCGCCCGAGGCGGCGGGCGTCGACCGCGTCCACCCGCCGACGGGAAGCTCCTGGACCGGCCGGAGCCGGATGCCCGACTCGTCGAAGACGAAGACCCGCCACCGGCCCCCGTCGATCGCGTGGTTCTCCGGGAGGACGAAGAAGCGGTCGACCCGCGCCGGCGGGCACGGGACCGAGCCCCCTTCGTGGCCCAGGTATTCGACGCCGACGCACGCCAGGGGGTCGAGGCCGAGGACGAACAGGCAGTCCTCGTCGCCGAGCAAGTAGAGGTGCTGGGCCGACTCGTCGGCGACCGGGGTTCGCGTCACCTTCCGGCCGAGCCGGAGCGTCGATCGGAGCGCGCCGGAGGCCAGGTCGACCTGGAGGAGCCGGCCGTCGGGGGTCGGCTGGAAGACCTGGTTGCCCAGGATCAACGGGGGGTCGACCACCGGGCCGTCCAGCGATTGCCGCCAGACCAGGGAGCCGGTCCGGCCGTCGAGCAGGACCAGCTCGTCCGCCGCGGCGTCGACCACCAGGGCCGTCGGCGAGTCGCCCGCGACCGCGATCGGCGGGAACGGGCTGGCGAGGCCGACCGGGACCTGCCAGCGCGGGGCCCCGTTGGTGGCGTCGAGCCCGAAGGCGAGCCCGTCGGCCAGGGCGTAGGCGATCGGCCCCGTCGGGGTCGGGGCCTGGCCCGGTTCGAGCCGGAGGACCAGCGTCGTGGGCGGCCCGAGCGGCCCGCGGCGGGCGGCGGTGGCGGCGGGTCGGCCGGCGGGATCGAGGGAAACCGCCCGGCGGACCAGGTCGTTGGCCCGGCCGATCCGGGCGACCAACTCCTTGTCGGAGGCGAATTCGTCGTAACGCCGGACGAGGATGTCGCGGGCCGAGTAGGCCTCGCCCGGGCGGTTGGCCTTCAAGGCGGCGTCCATCGCGGCGAGAGCTTCGAGGCGGTCGCGCGTCTTGCGGATCGCCGCCCGGGCCTGGCCGATCTTCTCGGGCACCCGCGCCCGTTCCAGGAGCGACGCCGAGGCCGGGCCGGCCAGGCGGGCATGGAAGGCGACGGCCGCCTCGGCCTCGGCCAGGTCCTTGGGGTCGGCCCCGTCGCGGGCCCGGTCGGCCAGCCCTTCGGCGGCCTTGCGGACCTCGTCGGCCAGGTCGACCGACGAGTCGCGGAACTCGTCGAGGGCGCCGACCTCGTCGACCATCGTCCGGGCTTCCTTGAGCGCGTTGCCCCACGACGCCCCGGCGGTCCCGGTGTGCTGGCGGACCCGGGCCAGCGAGCCGAGGACCCGGGCCTTGCCGGCCCGCTCGTGGTTCGGGTTGGCGGCGGCGAACTGGTCGAAGCCCTTGATCGCGGCCCGGAAGTCGCCCCGCTCCAGGTCCTCGACCGAGGTGGCGTACAGCCGCCGGGCGTTGGACCGGGCGATCATCCCCCACAACACGAAGCTGAACGCGACCAGGACGGCCAGGGTGGCGACCAGGCCCAGGACCATCGGCGAGGTCAGGACCCGATCATCCCCGGGGGCCCGGTCGAGCCGGGGAATCCGCGCGACGAACCGGCCGCGATCCCGGTTCTCCCCGGCCCGCTTGCCCGGGACGGCCGGGATCTCGATCGACTGGTCGCCGTACCGCTGCATGGACGCGCGGAGCGACCCGGGGCGGGACGGCCCGGCGGGCGGCCTCGCCGGTTCGTCGACCGGGGGTCGCGAGGCCCTCCCCCGGGGCAAGGGGGCGTCCGGGCGGCGGGGCGGCGACGGGTCGGGCACTTCGAGCGACGGCGGGGCCATCTCCATCCGGTGGAACTCGGCGGGCGAGGGGGCCGGGGCCCCGGCGGGGGGGGTGTCGCGGATCACGGTCCTCTCGCCGTGCTCGGGGCCGTCCTCGACGCTGAGCAAGAAGATCCGGCAGACCCCGACGCGGATCTCGTCCCCCTGGTACAGGCTCTTGGACTTGACCTGGACGCCGTTGACCTCGATCCAGGGGACGTCGGGCGAGGCGTCGGCCTTGAACCGGCGGGTTTTCCAGCGAATCCGGCCGTGGAACGGGCGGACCCCCGGCCCTTCGAGCCGGACGTCGCACATCGGGTCGGTGCCGAACATGGCCGGCTGGTCGCGGCTGATCCGGACCCGGCGGACCCGGTTGCCCGCTTCGTGGATTTCCAGGGTGGCCATGAGGGGGTCTGCCCGGCTCCTCGGTCGGTCGGTCGATCGGATCAGCGGAGCGTTTCTTGCGCGAGGACCTCGAACCCGTACGAGTTGCCGGCCTGGACCACGCCGAACCGGGTGCTCCGGATCTCGGCGGGTTGCCGCCCCTTGTATCTGACCTCGAGCTGTTCGAGCTGCTGCTCGGCCCGGGCGGGGTAGAACTGGAAGATCACCCCTTCGCCCACGTCGAGCCCGGCCTTGGCCATCAGGATCAGGTCGGACTCCTTCCGCCCCTGCCCCCGCCAGACGAAGAACAACCGCTTGTCGTCGGCGCCCGACCCTATCCGTTTGGTGGGCTGGGATTGCGAGAAATTGGACACGTAGATCAGTTGATTCCCCGAGACGATGGCCATCTCGACCCCGATGGCGTCGAGCTGGCGGGCGTATTCGTCGGCGGTCTGGCCGGTCTTGTAGAGGATGCTCCAGCGGTCCTCGCGGCGGACCCCCCCGTCGCCGGGGCCGAAGCCGTAGCCCGGGCCGCCGTTGCCGACCTTGGACCGGCGCCTGCCGGAGGCGACCTTGCCGCCGTTGGGCATGACGGCCTGGACGTCGACCTCGGCGAGGCTCTGGCCGGCCTCCACCGCCGAGTCGAGCATCGCCGCCGGCCGGGCCTCCACCGCCGGGGCCTCGAACTCGGTCGCCTCCTGCTCGTTGTTCGACGCCTTCTCCGCCTCGGCCCCGCCCGGGACGTCGACCGCCTCGATCCCGCCGACCTTGGCGTCGGGCGTCCCGCCGCCGCCGCCGCTGACCTCGATCACCTCGATCGGCCGGGTCGATCGCTGTTGATACGCCGAGGTCGTGGCGGCGATGATCGACAGCCACCCGAACACGACCAGCGCCCCCATCGTCGCGGCCAGGAGCAGCGACGTCACGCGGTCGTGCGCCGACTCCCCGTAGATCCGGGCCTCGATCCGGCTCGCCCCCTGCTCTTGGTCCGGCCTCGGCTCCGGCTCCGTCGCGGTGATGGTGCTCAAGGGCCCCTCCGCCCGGTTGGCGATTTGGGGGGGGATTCGACCTCGGCCGCCGGGTTGGCGGTGCCGACGGATCGGACCGACTCGTACCAGGCCCGCCACTGGGCGATGGCCCGCTCCTTCTGCTCGGGCGAGGCCCCCCGGGCGGGCCCGAAGCCGTCGATCTTCCTCGACAAGAGCTGGAGCCCGCGCGCGGCCTCCTCGGCGACCCCGTCGTCGGGGTCGCCGAGGGCGTCGACCAAGGGGAGAACCATCGCCAGGTCGCCGGTCCGTCCCAGGGACCAGGCGGCGACGCGGCGGACCCCCTGGTCGGGGTCGGTCAGGAGCTTCCGGAACCGATCCCGGTGGGGCCGGAGCGCCCGGGGCCCTTCGGCCTGGTAGCGCCCGACCAGGCCGGCCAGGGCCGAGGCGGCGTCCTCGACCCGCGGGTCTTCGAGGACGCTGAGCATCTCCTGGACGCCCCCGTCCATCGGCCGGGCGACGACATGGCCCCCCGCCACCGAGATCGTGCTGAGGTCCCTGGGCAGGCCGCGCCCGCCGATCAAGGTCCCGGCGCCGAGGCGGCGGATCGTGATCTTGCGGATCGTCTTGGCCGTCGATTTGGTCAGGAACAGGACGGCCCAGGTCGTGTTGGGGACCAGGCCGAACGACGCATTGAAGCTGCCGTCGGGCTGCTGCTTCGCGGCCAGGAACCGCCGCCCCTCGTTGTACCAATCCACCTTGCCGAGCTGTTCCTTGTCGGCCAGGCCGCCGATCCGCTCGATCCCGTAGAGGGCATAGAACGGCGAGGGGCCAATGGTCTGGGGCGAGGCCGTGGTGAAGTTGGCCGCCAGCCAGGACACGCCCCGGGCGACGGCCCGGTTGACCCGCTGGGGGTCGACCTCGGCGGTGTAGCGCCTCCGCTCGGCCTCGCTGACCACGGGGATCAGCAACGGGTTGGCCACCTTGACGGCGGCCCGATACGGGGCGAGCTGCCGGGCGCAGATGAGCAAGCTGCCGACCCCGGCGGCGGTCATCGAGGTGGTTTCCTCGTTGGTCCGGCCCGGGTGGTAGACGAAGCCGCCCGAGTCGTGCTGGGATTCGAGGAAGAACCGCGCCGCGCGGTCCCAGGCGGAGGGGGGCACGATCACCCCGGCGTTCTCGGCTTCCCAGAGGCCGAGGACCGCGTATTGCGAGATCGAGGTGTCGCCCAGGTTCGAGCCGTCGTAGTCCCACGACCCGTTGCCGTTCTGGCGGTCGAGCAGGAATCGGGCCACCGCGGCGATCTTGTCCCGATGAGCGATCGGGTCGAGGTTGGCCAGGGCGAGGATGGTGACGCCCGCCTCGTAGATCGCCGGGCCGCTCGCCTGTTGCGGGCGGTAGCTCGACCCCTCGAACCGCTGGTAGATCACGTCCAGGGGCCGGGCGAGCCCGGGGTCGGAGGCGGGGACCTCGGCCTTGACCAGGGCCAGCGCCGTCAGGGCCGCCTCGCCGGCCGAACTATAACCGACGGATTTCTTGAGGAACTCGACCGCGCGGCCCACGATCGGGTCCGAGTCCGCGCGGGCCCGGCCGGTCCCGGCGGCCCAGGCCGGGGCGAGCACCACGACCGCGGCGGCAATCCATCGGCCCGGGCGGTTCCGCATGATCGACTGGCCTCCCTGGGTCGCCTCGAAGCGACGCGACGCCCATCGATCTTACGAGGGTCGGAGGGCCAAGGCGAGACGGCGGCGGCCCCCGGCGGTCATTTCCGGAGCGGGCGGACCTCGATCTTCCGGAAAAAAATCTCCGCCCCCTCCGACTGGACCAGGATCTTCCCCGCCGTCAGGCTCGACCCCGAACCCGCGTTCACGAGCAGCCCGTTGAGCAGGCAGGTGATCTTGTCGCCGTCGCAGATCACTTCCATCCAGTTCCAGTCGCCGACCGGAGCCTCGACGTCGAGCGGCCCCCGCCAGGAAAGGACGTCGCGCCAGGCCGGGTCGCGCCCCCACCAGTCGAACCGGCCGCCGGCCAGGGTGGCGGCCCGGCCCCCCTTCCGGTAACGGGGCCGGCCGTCGGGGCCCGGCCCGACCTCGGACGTCAACCGGGGGGGAGCCTGGCCTTTCCGGGGGACCAGGATCAGGTCGCCCGTGCCCCCTTCGAGGATCTGGCATTCCACCGACTCCATCCACGCCCCGAACGCCTCCCCTTCGGGCCCCGAGCAGTGGACCATGATCCCCGAGTTCCGCGCCCGCCACCGCCGGGGGTGCCACGTCTCCTTGCCCCATCGCCACTCGGCCACCAGTCGATAATCCGAGTAGACCCCGCGCGTCGCCAGGCCGCCGAACTCCCGGCCGGACACGTGGAGCAGGCCGTCATGGACCGTGAAGACCCCGTCCGGGTCCTGGAATTCGTGGTACCTCGTGTACGGGACGAATCCGTCGAGGTCCTTGCCGTTGAACGCGAAGACCGGCGGCCCGGACTCCACCCCCGGCGCCTGGCGGGCGAAGGCCGGGACGACGTCGGGGACCGGGCCACCCAAGATCAAGGCCAACCAGGCAACGGCCATCGTCGAGCATCCTCGAGGGGGCGGGGTGGGTCGATCCGCGGGTCAACCGGGCGGGCGGTGGACTTGGCCCCCGAGCCGGCGGCAAGCGTCCTCGACCTGGTGCCGGAGCGCCTCCGGGCAGGCGATCGAGAGGATCATCCCCTGGCCCCCTTCGATCCCCTCGGGGGGGGTGACGCCCAGCCGGTCGCCGGGGACGCCCATGATCCCGACGAGCTGGATCGCGGCGTTGCCCATCGCCGAGTTGTGGAAGAAGGCGACGACCCGGGGCATCGTCGGCCCGTCGAGGACCACGCCGGGGCGGACCAGGGGGGTTTCCATGCGGTTCCGCGTCCACGGGGCCGGTGCCGGGTCCGAAAGCGTCGCGACGGCCCCCAGTGTGCCGGACCGCCGGGGCGTCCGCAAGCCGAAGTCGTCGCGCGCCCGGCGCCTTGGCGGCCCGGGGCTCCCCTTGCTACGATTGAGAACGGGGGCGACGGGCGGCCGGGACGCGGTGGGGGCGAAACATGCGACGATCGATCCTCCTGGCCACGGTCGTGCTCGGCCTTTTCGCCGGCGGCGGCCCGGAACGCCCGGCCCGGCCGGAACTGGTGGGGCAACTGACCGACCCGGCGATCCGCGAGGCGTCGGGGATCGTCCGGAGCCGGCGCCATCCCGGGATCTTCTGGGTCCACAACGACTCGGGGAACCCGTCGGACCTGTTCGCCGTCCGCCGCGACGGTTCGCTGGTCCGATCGTTCCGGGTGGCCGTGCCCAACGTCGACTGGGAGGACATCGCGACCGACGACGCCGGCCACCTGTACCTTGGCGAGATCGGCAACAACAACCTCCGCCTGCCGATCCGGGCCGTCTATCGCCTCGACGAGCCCGACCCGTCCCGGCCCCCGGAGGGCCCGTTGCCGGTCACGCTGGCCGCCTTCTACCGGTTCCCGGAGGACGCCCGCTTCGACGCCGAAGGGCTGTTCGTGGCCCAGGGCGGGGCCTACGTCGTTTCCAAGCGATCCGACGGCCGCCCGGCCGAGGTTTTCCGGATCAAGCTCGACCCGCCCGCTCCCCTGCTCCGCCCGGCCTTGCCCGAGCGGGTCGGCGAGCTTCCCGGATGCGTCGAGCCGGCCACGGGCGCCGACCTGTCGCCCGACGGCCGGCGGCTCGCGGTGGTGACGATCTCGGCGGCCCGGGTCTACGAGCCCGCGGCGGCCGGCGGCTGGGCCCTCGTCGCGACCGTCCGCTTCGAGGCCCGCGACGTCGAGGCGATCTGCTGGGACGGCGCCGACCTGATCCTCGCCAGCGAGGATCGGTCGGTCTACCGGATCGGCGAGGCGACCTGGACGGCCGCCCGGGGGGCCCCTCGATGAAGCCGGCCGACGTCGTGATCGTCGGCGGCGGGGTGATCGGCCTTTCGATCGCCTATGCCCTGGCCCGGGAGGGAATCCTGGCGACCGTCCTCGATCGCGGCGGCCTCGGCCGGGCGGCGAGCTGGGCCGGCGCCGGGATGATCCCGCCCCACACCGAGCGGGTGGCGACCAACCCCACGATCGAACTCCGCTCCTGGAGCGCGATCCTCTATCCCGAGTGGTCGCGAGCCCTCGGCGAGGAGACCGGGATCGACAACGGGTATCGGCGGACCGGCGGGGTCGACGTGGCCGCGACCCTCGCCGAGGAGAACGAGCTGAAAACCTCCGCCGGGCGGTGGCGGGCCGAGCGGATCGTCTTCGAGCGGATGGCCCCCGGCGACTTCGGCCGGGTCGAGCCGGCGCTCAACCCCGGGCTCCGGGCGGCCTACTATCTGCCCGACCGGGCCCAGATTCGCAACCCGAGGCACCTCAAGGCGCTGGAGTCGGCCTTGGGCGCGCGCGGGGCGATCCTCCGGCCGGGGCTGGCGGCGACCGGCTTCGCGGTGGCCCGGGGGCGGGTCGCGGGCGTCCGGACCGAGGAGGGGGAAATCCCCTCCGGGGTGGTGGTGGTCGCCGCCGGGGCGTGGACATCCGCCCTGCTCGGCCCCTTGGGGGTCGACGTCCCGACGCCGCCGCTCAAGGGGCAGATCGTCCTGCTCGGCCCCGGCCGGGCGCGGTTGCGGCGGATCGTCGAGCACGGCAAGAACTATCTCGTCCCGCGCGACGACGGCCGGATCTTGATCGGGGCGACCGAGGAGGATGCCGGCTTCGACACCCGGACCACCGACGAGGCCCGCCGCGACCTGTTGGCCGAGTCCGTCGCCATCTGTCCCTCGCTGGCCGGGGCCGAGGTCGAGCGCTCCTGGGCCGGGCTCCGGCCGGGCAGCGTCGATTCCAAGCCTTACCTCGGCTTCGCCCCGGGGTTCGCCAACATGATCGTCGCGACCGGTCACAAGCGGGCCGGGCTCCAGCTCGCCCCGGCGACCGCCGAGGTCATCGCCGACCTCGTGCTCGGCCGGGCCCCTCGGGTCAGCCTCGCGCCCTTCCGCCTCGACCGCGAGCCCGGCGAGGCGTTCGACCCGGCCTTCCGCTCGTGAGGCCGGGCCGGCCCCTCGCCATCACTTGAAGTAAATCGGATGCTTCGCGGGCGTGGGATGCGCGGCCACGGCGGCGTGGACCGGCTTGCTCAGCTTGACGTTGTTGTTCCACATATCCTTGATCGCGGCCGTGTTGCCCGAGCTGGTCCGGTGGTGGAAGCCCAGGTTGTGCGTGAAGCTGTTCCAGGCATGCCCCAGCCCGAGGAAGTTGCTCGGCGCCAGGCGGTCCTCCAGGATCGAACCGACCGGGTTGGCTGGTACGAAAAGCCGTCGATTCGCCATGAGCTTCGGACTCCATCCCGAGTTCGCCTCGATCGGACCGGTCCCACCGGCCTTCTGCATCGGTAATCGGCGAATAACCTCCCGGCCTTGACGGTTTCGCCGGAAAACGCGGTTGCCGCGATTCGCCAGGTCGCTCCGGTCGCGGCGCCGATCAATGGCCGTCGGCCGGCTCGACCATGACCTTGCCCGCCGCTTCGAGCCCCAGCGCGGCGTGGTGATCGCGGAGCCGGAAGGCGAGGACCCCCGCCTCGGGCCGGTTCTCGACGAGTTCCCCTTCGGCCCCCAGGTCGAGCCCGCACTCGGTCAGGTAGCGGAGGAAGGCGGGGTCCTGGTCGACGACCCGGACGACCCGGAACCGCTGGCCCCGGCCGAGCTGGGCCAGGGGGGTCCCGGGCGGCTCGGTGAGCGATCCATCGGGACGAGGGATCGGGTCGCCGTGGGGGTCGACGGCGGGCTGGCCCAGGTAGGCGTCGATCCGGTCGATGAGCCGCTCGGAGGCGGCGTGTTCCATGTGCTCGGCCTCCTCGTGGACCTCGTCCCAGGTCATCTCCAGGGTCTGGGCGAGGAACAGTTCGAGGAGCCGATGGCGACGGAGGACCTTGAGGGCGAGCCGGCTCCCCGAATCGGTCAGGCGGGCCCCTTCATAAGGGGTGTAGGTGGCCAGGGCGGCCTCGGAGAGCGTCTTGAGCATCCCCGTGACCGTGCCGGGCGACACGTTCAAGGCCGTGGCCAGCTCGCCCGTGGCCACGGCCCCCCCGTCGGGCCGCCGGCTCGCGATGAGGTAGATCGTCTTGAGGTAATTCTCGACGGTCAGGCTCGGCACGACGGCCCCTTTTGCATGACCCGACCCCGACCGGCCCGCGCCTCGGTCCTGGTCGCGAGGCCCGCCATCTTACCGGAAGAGGCCACCGGCTCAAAGCCGACCCCAGGCCCGAGGGGCCGGCCCGCGAAGGGTCAATCCGGGCCTTCGGCCTCGGGCCCGGCCGATTCGTCGTCCAGGCCCAAGTCGTCGGCGAGCGACGGCACGGAGACCCGGTCGCCCACCCGGAGCCAGACGGCCTTGAGGTAGGCCCCTTCGAGGGCTTCGAGGCCGACGGGGTGGTCGGCCGCGGCGCCGGTGACGGCCAGGACTTGCACGGAGCGGCCGGCCTTCCGGGCGGCGGCCCGGAGCAGGATGATGAACTCTTCGACCGGCAGGAGCCCGGAACAGGAGCAGGTCAGGAGGACCCCGCCCGGCTCGACGCAGTTCAGGGCCAGGACGTTGAGGTCGAAATACTTCCGCTTGCCGGCCGAGATGTCGAGCCGGCCGGGGATCAGCTTGGGCGGGTCGAGCACGACCACGCCGAAGGTCCGGCCGTTGGCCGCCATCTGCCGCATGTAGCCGAAGGCGTCGGCGTGGACGAACGTCGGGCGGACCTGGTTTAAATTGGCGTTGTCGCGGGCCAGGGCGACGGCCTTCTCGTCGAGGTCGACGCTGGTCACGTCCTTGGCCTGCCCCTTGGCCAGGGCGTGGAGGCCGAAGCCGCCGGTGTAACAGCATGCGTCGAGGACGGATTGCCCGGGGGTGAACCGGGTCAAGGCCAGCCGGTTGTCGCGCTGGTCGCAGAAGAAGCCGGTCTTGTGGCCCCCCTGGAACTGGACGCGGAACCGGACGCCATTCTCGCGGATGGTCACGCGCGGCGGGAGCTTGGGGGTGGCGACGGGGCGGCCCGGGAAGTCTTCGGCCAGGGCGATCCGCTCGTCGACGTGGACCCGGAAATGCTTGGTCCCGACCCGCTCGGCCGCCCGCTCCAGGATCGGGCCGATCCGCTGGTAGATCCCCAGGCTGAAGACCTCGGCGGACAGGACGTCGTCGAAGCGGTCGAGGATCAGGCCGGACAGGCCGTCGGCCTCGGCGTGGACGACCCGGTAGGCGGTCGTCGCCTCGTCGAGCTTGAGGAGGTCGCGGCGGAGGGCGATGGCGCGGTCGAGCCGACTTTCCCAGAACGATGGGCCGGGGACCTCGACGCCGGGCGCCAGGAGCCGGAGGTTGATCTGCGACCGGGCGTTCCAGAGGCCGAACCCGATCGGCAGGCCGTCGCGGTCGACGACGCGGACGAGGTCGCCGTCTCGGGGGCGGATCGGGCCGACCGGGCCGATCACCATCTTCCGGTAGACGAACGGGTGATGGCCGGCCGAGCGGACCGCGACGGTCGGGGGCGAGGCCGGCGCGTCGAGGGTCCGGTCGGGGATCTCGTCGAGGGCGGGCGGCGGCGGGGCGGGCTCGGGGCGGGGCATCTTGGGCTCAACCTTCCTCGCCGTCCGGGTCGTCGTCGCCTTCGAGGGCGCCGGCCTCGTCGCGGACGAGCCGGCGGAGCCGGACGAGCAAGGCCGTGGCGTACCGCTGGACGGCGAGTTGCTTGGTCATGACCGGCTCGGTGGCGGCCTCGACGGGGATCTCGATGAGCACCCGATGGGCCCGGGCCAGCCCTTCCCAGCCGGCCTTGAGGAGGCGGTCGGGGTCGACCCCGCCGTCGGACTCGCGGGCCAGGCGGAGGAGTTGGCGGACTTTCTTGAGGCCGGCCTGGGCTTGCTGGAGGTTCCGGAGGGCGGTGCCCGGGGTCATCGCGGCCATGTCGCGCTTCGCTGCCTCGCGGGGGAAAGAATGCTACCGTGGCGATGGACTTCGCGTTATCATACTCCAAACGCCGCCCGACGGTCCAACGCCACCCCTTCGGAATGGAACGGAGCCGACCGAATGAGCCAGCCGGACGAGGGCGAGGTCGCCGTGGCCGAACCGGTCGTCACCACCCAGGTCGAGCCCAAGGGCAAGGCCGAGGGGAAGACCCGGACCCGCCGCCAGCCCCCTTACAACGTGATCGTCCTGAACGACGAGGAGCACACGTTCGAATACGTGATCGAGCTGCTGACCAAGCTGTTCGGCCACTCCCTGACGCTGGCCGAGACGCTCACCTGGCGGATTCACAACACGGGCCGGGCGATCGTCCTGACGACGCACAGGGAGCTGGCCGAGTTGAAGCGGGAGCAAGTCCTGGGCTACGGGCCCGACCCCCGGATGAGCATCTCCAAGGGGCCCCTCGGCTGTTACATCGAGCCGGCGCCGACCGACTGAGGCGAGCGGTCGGGCGCGGCGATCGAGGTGACGTAGCCCTTCACCTCGTCGGCCGAATCCTGGCCGATCTGGCGGATCTCGTCCATCGACAGGCCGAGGGCGTCGCCGCCGATCTTGAGGGCGAGGTAGTCTTCCAGGAGCCCGAGGAGCGGCCCGGGCACCCCCGTTACCGCGCCCAGGACGGACCGGAGCCGGGGGACCAGCGCGGCCACGCCCGCGGCGACCGCGGCGCCCATCGGGACGGCCCAGGGGTCCTCGACCCCCTCGCGCTCCATCACCTGCTTGGCGACCCACGCCCCGGCGGCGGCCCTCGGGATCATCGACGGCAACGCCGCCCGGCTCGGAACGCCCGGGACCTTGTCGACCACCAGCTCGCCCAGGGCCGCCATCGCCCATTGCTTGCGGTTCGGCTTGTTGTAGGCCGCTTCCAGGAGGGCGACGCCGAAGGTCGACCGGAGCCCAGAAACCACCGCCAGCCGCATGGCCCGCTCGAACGCCCGCTTGGAACTGTCCATCGACTCGCGCCCCCCTTGCTCGAAGTCTCGACCAATTCGCCCAGGGTACCCCGGGTCGAAGCTTGGCGGGAAACTCATGCAAGATCGGCGCCGGCCTCGATTTCGGCGCCGGCTCCGGCCTCCGCCGACGGGGTCAGAACCGCTCGTCATCCCACGCCGGCGGCTTGCCCGGGCCGACCGCGGGCCCGCCGCCGTGGGCGTGGGCCACGACCTCCGGCAGGTTGATCGCATACAGGACGATCAGGGCATAGATCAGGCCGCCCCAGTTCGTCGGCGAGGCCCCCGCCGAGGCGAGCAGGGCCACCGCGTCGAGCGCCAGGCTGATCCAGGCCCAGGTCCGGTGCAGGGCGATGCCCGACGGGTCGCCCCGGAGCGTCCGCCACCCCGCCACGAACAGGAGGAGGCTCAAGATCGAGCTGAGGACGATCCAGCCGGCCACGACCAGCCCGAGGATCGAGCCGACCGCCCCCGCGATCGGGCCGCCCAGCCAGCTCCCCAGGCCGACCGCCAGGGCGATCCCGGCGATCACGAGGCCGCCGACGAGGGTCAGGGCCGACCAGATCAGGCTCACCAGGCCGAGGAACAGCAGGATGCCGGGTCGGGGCGGGTCGAAAGGCGGGCGCATCGGCGAGGATCTCCGGTCCAATCTCACGGCTCGCCGCCGTCGGCCAGGGCGGCGGGAACGCCGGTCGCGATGTCGGGGTAGGTCAGGGTCGCGAGAAGCTCGGCGCGCATCCGGGCGTTCGAGATGCGCTTGTTCGACCCTTCGCGGCGGGCCTCGGGGCTCCCTGGCCCGGGGACGACGAACCGGGGCTCCGGGGCCCCCAGGTATTCGGCGGCCAGCCGGTAAAATTCGCGACGAGGCGCCGGGCGATCGTCCGCGACGCAGAACACCCCCGACGCGGCCCGGTCCAACGCGGCCACGGCGGCGGCGGCGGCGTCGTCGATCTGGACCAGGTTGAGCCACTTCTCGGGGTCGCCGACCACCGGCTCGCCCCGGAGCAACGCCTCCCGGCGCATGATCCGCCCGGGCCCGTACAGGCCGGCATAGCGGAGGATCGTCGCCGGGGTGGCCGTTTCCCGCTCGAAGTCCCGGACCACCCCTTCGGCGTCCAGGCAAGCTTGGCCGGATTCGGTCCGGGGCTCGGCCGGCGAGGCTTCGTCGAGCCATTCGCCGTCGACGCCCCCGTAAACCCCCGTCGAGCTGGCGTAGGCCACCGACCCGACCCGGCCGCGCATCCGGTCGAGGGCGAGCCGGAGGCCGTCGACGTAGACCGACCGGATCGGGACGCCCGCCGATCGGTCGAACCCGACGCAGGCGAGCATCCGGTCGACGGCGGGCAGATTGTCGAGGGTCGCCGGGTCGTTGACGTCGGCGACGACGCCTTCGACGCCCCAGCGGGCCAGCCCTTCGAACCGGCCGGCCGAGCGGGTCGTCCCCAGGACGCGCTCCCCCCGGCCGCGCAAGATCCGGCCGACCCGACGCCCGAGGTAGCCACAGCCGAGGATCAAGGTCGTCATGCGTCGTCCGGTCCGGGAAAATCGAACCCATCGGCCAGGGGCCCGGCCGGGCCTTCCGACTCGGGGCAGCCGGCGTCGAGGTAGTTCTGGAGCAAGAGCCGGGCCGCGAGCATGTCGCGCCGGGCTTTGCGATCCTTGAGCTTGAGCCCGGCCGATCGGAGGACGTCGTCGGCGTCGACGGTGGTGTACCGCTCGTCCTGAAAGAAGACCGGCAGGCCGGTGACCCCGGCGAGCCAGGCCCCCCAGCGGCGGGCCTCCCGCGACGAGTCGCTTTCGCCGCCGCCGGTGTGCAGGGGGAGGCCGACCACGATCCGGTCGACGTCGTGCTCGCGGATCAGGGCGAGGTAGTGGGCGGCGTCGCGCGTGGGGTCGCGCCGCTCGTAGACTTCGAGCGGGGTCGCGATCACCCGCCTCGGGTCGCTCACGGCCGCGCCGACGCGGCGGGTCCCGAAGTCGAGCCCGAGGACGCGGGTCATGGCTCCCATCGGCTCCCGGATCGGGGCGATCACAGGGTCGAACCGTGGCCGGCTTGCGTCAAGCCTTCGACGAGGCCCTTGAGCTTGTCGAGCTGATCCTTCCGGGCAACCAGGGTCGCCCCGCCCGACTGGACGATCACCAACCCTTCGACCCCGAGGGTCGCGATCAGGCCGCCGTCGTCGGCCACGATGATCGACCCCGCCGTCTCGACCGCGTGGACCGGCCCCTGGATCGTGTTCCCGCGGGCGTCGGGGGAAACCAGCTCGGTCAGGGCCCGCCAGTCGCCGACGTCGTTCCAGTCGTAGACGACTTCGAGGACCCGGACGTTGGGGGCCTTCTCCATCACGGCCTTGTCGATCGGGACCTTTTCCAGAGCCGGATATTCGCGGGCAATGACCTCGGCCTCGCCCGGGGTCCCGAGCGCCCGGCCGATCCGGCCGAGGGCCTCGGCCAGCCCGGGCCGGTGGGTGGCCAGGGCTCCGAGGATCGCCCGGGCCCGCCAGACGAAGATCCCCGAGTTCCAGGCGAACCGCCCGTCGGCGACGAACCGCTCGGCGGTCGCCCGGTCGGGCTTCTCGCGGAACTGGACGACCTCGTGCAGGGCGATCCCCCCGGGCGACCCCAGCGCCTCGCCGCGCTCGATGTAGCCGTACCCCGTCTCGGGCCGGGTCGGCTTGATCCCGAAAGTGACGAAGGCGGTCGGGTCGGCGTCGATGACGGCGAGGGCGGCTCGAACCGTGGCCTGGAACTTCTCCGCCGGCCGGATCACGTGGTCGGCCGGCATGACGATCATGGTCCCGTCGGGGTCGTGCTTGGCCACGATCGAAGCGGCCAGGCCAACGCACGCCGCCGTGTCGCGCGGGCAAGGCTCGGCCACGACGTTGGCCGCCGGCAAGCTCGGCAGTTGCTCGCGGACCGCCGCCGCTTGGTCGGCCCCGGTGATGATCCAGGTCCGGTCGGGGGCGACCAGCGGCGCGATCCGCTCGACGGTCTGCTGGAGCATCGACGCTTCGCCATGGAGCCGGAGCAACTGCTTGGGCCGGTTGCGGCGACTCTTGGGCCAGAACCGGGTCCCGCTGCCCCCGGCCATCACGACGGCGTGCAACATCTTCGGTCCCTCAACGCCTCAAACGTCGTCCATGAGTATCGGGGCCGGCTTGCCGACCCCCGGGATCTAGTCGAAAGCATGCGACGAGACCCGGGAGTCATCGAGGATGGATCGCGCCGGAAGGGCCGAGTAGCAGGGGGCCGTCGACGACGAGGCCGGGTTCGAGCTTGGCCTTGAGTTCGGCGGCGTCGAGGGCATAGAGGGGGCTGATCTCGATCCCGAAGGGGACGGAGCCGTCGGACCGGCGTTCGACCCGGGCGCCGGCGGCTTCGAGCCAGTCGGCGAACTGGTCGCTCATCCGCTGGCGGACGGTGGCCGGCGAGTCGGGGCCGGTGGCGTTCTTGAGCGGCTCGAACTCGACGGCGCGGTCGGTCTCGACCAGGGCATGCCGATCGGCCAGGGGCAGGGCGTCGAAGATGAACCGCTCGAACTTGACGGCGTTGGGGCTCGCGGGCTTGACGATCGCCCCGTCGGGGCCGACGTGGGCCACCTTCTTGATCGCCCGGTGGAACGGGAGCTTGACGTCCCCCTCGACCAGGCGGCCGACGAACGAGCATTCGAGGGCATGCACGGCGATCGAGCCGGCCCAGAGCTGGAGCCCGCCGTCGGGCTCGCGCAGCTCGGCGAGCGCGGCGGGCAGGTCGGAATATTCGATCACCTGGGGACGGCCGTCGACCCGGACCACGACGCCGAGCTTCTCGTCGGGGGCGACCTTTTCGATCACCTTGAACGACATCTCGGCGTCGGCCTGACGGTGGAGGCCGAGGAACGCCGGGTCGGCGATCCGGACCATCGGGTTGTCGACCTGGAAGTAGAAGATCGTCCGGACCCCACGCCCGCGCATCTCGTCCAGGCAACTCGGGCCGCCGGTCGGTCCCGGCGCGGCCAGGGCGTACAGGGTCCCGCCGTGACCGTCGGGGCTCAGGGCGACATGGTCCTTGCTCGCGAGCAGGATCTTGCCCGACTCCCGGTCCACCGCCGGCATCTGCCCCTGGACAAAAAACCGGACGTGATCGAGCCCGAAATTGCCGTTCTCGGCGAAGAACCCGGCGGTGGCCCCGTGGTTCTCCGGGCTGGTCATGACGTAGAGCGGGATGGTCCGGCCGTGGCGGCGGCCGAGGGCGACGATCTTCTCGGCGTGGATCTGGAACAGGCTGGCGGCCGAGACCGGCGCGATCGGGTAGGTCCCCTTCGGCCCCTCGAACCCGAGCCGGGTGCCCGAGCCCCCCGCGACGATGACCACGGCGACCTCGCCGGCCGACAGGGCGGCCTCGCCCACGGCGGCGACGTGCCGACGGGCCACGCGCTCGCCGTCGGTCCGGGGGAGCCGGTCGACCTCGACGGGCCCGACCCGGTCCGGGGCCGGGGCCGCGTCGTCCCCGGCGAGCTGGCGGAACAGGCGATCGACCCCGTCGAGGTCGATCGCGGCCACCTCGCCGGCCAGGCGGTCGCGGGCCCCCGGGGACAGGTCGTCCCACCAGCGGAGCAGGTGCTCCTGGCCGTGCCGGGCCAGTCGGTCGGCGAGCGAAGGGTCGGGAGGCATCGAGGCTCGGCTCCTGTCGCGACCGTTGGTCAGAACCCCATCGAGAGCCCATCGTAGGCCAAAGCCACGCGCGGGGGCAAGGTGGCCTCCGTCGCCTCGTGGTCGAAGCCGTGGGATAGGTGGGTCAGGTAGGCTCGTCGGGGCCGTAATCGCTCGATCGCCGCCAGGGCCGCTTCGAGGTGGAAGTGGGTCGGATGGGGCTCGACCCGGAGGGCGTCGACGATCAGGGTGTCGAGCCCTTCGAGGAGCGGCCAGCTCTCGTCGGGGATCTTGTGGACGTCCGTGCAATAGGCCAGGTCCCCGACCCGGAAGCCGAGGACCCGGAACCGGCCATGTTCGAGCCGGATCGGCAGGACCGACTGGCCGAGGACCCGGAACGGGGCGCCGGGCTCGATCCGTTCGAAGCCGATCCGGGGGACGCCGCCGGCGGGGATCTGGGCGGCTCGGGCATCGAACGCATAATGGAAGATCCGGCGGATGGTCTCCTCGGTCTCGGCCTCGCAGAAGATCGGGACCGGCCCGCCGATGGCCCGGGGGAAGGTCCGGGCGTCGTCGAGCCCGAACAGGTGGTCGGCGTGGTGATGGGTGAAGGCGATCGCGTGGACTTGGCCGACCCGCTCCCGGACGAGCTGGAGCCGCATCTCCGGCGTGGTGTCGATCAGCAAGTTCCCGGCCGGGAACTGCATCAGGACGCTCGATCGGGTCCTCTGGTTCCGGGGGTCGGGCGACCGGCAGACCGCGCACTCGCAGCCGATCATGGGCACGCCCGACGACGTCCCGCTCCCCAGGACGATCAAGCGGCGAGGGCTCGCCGCGGCCTGTTCCACCAAAGGTCCACCTCCTCGACGGGATCGCCAGCCGCCCGGCCGCGTCGGTCCCATTGTACGGATCGGCCCGCGGCGGGGAAGACGACGCCCCGGTTGACCGTCCCCTCGACGTCGAGCATCCTGGAGTGACAACCCTCCCGGAGGCGGCCGATGTGGCGGATGACCTGGCTCGTGACGCTCCTCGCCCTGCCGACCCCCTCCGCCCCGGGCCAGGCGGCCAACCCCGGGCCCGCCACCCATCGCGGGGTGTTCTGGTACGAGTCGGGCCGCCCTATCCAGTCGCTCCAATACCGGATCTACGACCTCCGCGACGGGGAGTTCGACGCGAAGGCCGTCGACCGCTGGCTGGAAACGATCCGGGCGAATCACCCGGGCCACGGCGCGTACGTCCGCGACGTCCCGACCGCCGGCGAGCCCGGGGCCACGGAGCCGGAGCGGCTCGCCGCCGCCCTGGCCCGCGAGAAGGAGCGATGGGCCGGCGTCGTCCGGCGCCAGGACTTGACCCCGGCCTTCCGGTTTTACCGCCCGTCGGCCCGCGGCCCCTCGCCTTCGTTCCCCCCCTCGCGGCTCGACCTCGATCGGCCGCCGGGCTCGCCGGGCGGCTCGCTGGCGCCCCCCTCGTCGCCGTTCCCTTATCCCTACCGACCTCGCCCCCTCTGAACGATCAGGTCGGGACGGTGGGCGCCCGCGGCGCGGCGGCGGCGTCGATCGGGCGGAGGGCCCACGCCGCCAGCGCCGTCGTCGTCCCGTAGATCAGGTGGTGCGCGATCATGGTGGCCACGCGGTCGGGGGCATCTTCGGTCGGCGGCGGGTAGAGGCCGACCGCCGGGAGCCACCCGCCGTAGCTGATGATCCAGAGCGACACCCCGAAGGCCGGGCCGGCGACGAGGGGGGATGGCCCGAACCTCCGATCGATCGCCGCGTAGGCGACCCCCGCCGCCGCCCCATAGGCGAGGTGATTCGCGACCCAGCTCGCCTCGAACGCTGGTCGCGATAGGTGGTGCCGGACGCCGATGGCCCGCTCGGCGTGGTCGGAGATCACGCGCGGGGGAACCTCGCGCCGCATGGCCCCGGCGGCCCGGGACGCCGCCATCGCCGCCGACATCACGGCGGTCCCGGCGAGCCCGGCCAGGACGCCGCGGTTGAAGTCGTTCATCCTCTCCCCTCCTTGACGACCCCCACCTTGCCGGGGGGCACCTTTCGAAGGGGCGTCAGTCTAGCAGAACCCCAGCCGGGCGGGCACACCATCCCGCCCATTCGAAACGAGAATCGACCACGGCGCCGATGGGGTCGGCGCCGGGGTCGTGCTCGAATCGAGGGAAAGCGGCCCGCTCAGAGGCTGTCCGGGATGGGAAATGGTTCATGGTCGATGAGATATGGCCGAAGACCGGGAAGACGGACGAGGGCGCGTCCGGGGAAATCCTGGCTTTTCCTCACCCATCAACCATCAGCCATTTTTCATGACCCCTCGCGGCTCCTCGAAAAAGCTTCCGGAAAGCCTCTCAGAGGCCGCCGCCGAAGCCCTGCGAGGTTTCGCGGTGGTCGGAGGCCACGCCTTCGGCGGGGGTATCCTTGCGGGGCGAGACGTGCGGGCCGCGGAGGACGCCGCCGCGGGCGTGCTGGGTGTGGCCGCGGAGCGGGCCCCGGCGGAGCGGGGGCTCGCCGTGGCCGGCGGTGGCCGGCTCGCCGCCCGGGGCCCCGACGGCGACGTCGAACTCGCCGCCGTCGAGGTCGTCGTACCGCGACACGTAGCCCGGCAGCTTGGAGCGCTCCAGCTCGTCGGCGTAGGAGGTGAGCACCGCCCCCTGGATCTTCTCGCGGCACATCGAGTTGATCGGGTGGGCGATGTCGGCGTGGAGCTTGGCCCGGCCGTCGGCGTCGCGGATGGCGCGGTTCTCATCGAGCCGGCCGCCGCACTGGTTGCAGAAGCGGCTCCGAAGGTGGTTCTTGGTCCCGCAGTGGCCGCAGCGGTCGGTCAGCTTGCGGGACGGCATGGCGACGAAGAAGCCCTTGGCCCCCTCGATGATCTTGAGATCACGGATGACGAACATGTCGTCGAACGTGATGCTGCAGAAGGCCTGCAGCCGCTCGTTGCTGCCCGAGTTGTCTTCCATGAGCTTGATGCGAACTTCGGTGATTTCCACAGCCAGTACTCCTTTACGTGGCGTCTTCGTCTGCTCAGGGGCCGCAAGTCACGACCCGGACTCGTCCCAGTCCGAGCGTCCTCAGGCGTCGCGCGGCGTCCTCCGCCGCGTCGCGGTCGCGGGCCAGGCCAAAATAGGCCGAGCCGCTCCCGCTCATCAGATGCCCGTCCAGCGACGGGCCGAGATCGGCCAGGGCCCCCCGGACCGCCCCGAGGGACGGGCTCAGGGATTCCGCGACCGGCTGGAGCCGATTGAACAGCTCCCGCCCCAACTTCGAGCCGTCGCCGGCGTCGAATGCTTCCAGGATCGCCCCGATCGGCCGGGGCCGGTCGGGGGGGGTCAGATTCCGATAAACCTCCGCGGTGCTCACCCCGACCGGCGGCAGGACCAGGACGAAGTGCAGCGCCCCGGGCAACGCCCGAGGTTCCACGACCTCGCCCCTCCCCCGGCACACGGCGCACGGGCCCCGCCGGAAGAAGGCCACGTCGCTGCCGATCGTCGCCGCCAGGTCGTCCAGTTGATCGGCCGGTGTTCCTAGCCCCCAGAGTCGATCCAGCCCCGCCAACGTCGCCGCCGCGTCCGACGAGCCGCCGGCCAGCCCGGCCTGGGCCGGGATGGCCTTGCTCAAGGAGATCCGCGCCCCTCGGTCGGAGCCCGTCGCCCCCTTGAGCCGCTCGGCCGCCCGGACCACCAGGTTGGCGGGGCCGGTCGGCAAGCTCGGGTCGTCGCAGGTCAGCTCGATCCGCCCCGAAGGGTCGTCGGCGAAGTGCAGCGAGTCGTGGAGGTCGACGGTCACCATCAACGATTCGAGGTCGTGATAGCCGTCGCCGCGCTTGCCCAGGATCTCCAGGAACAGGTTGAGCTTCGCCGGGGCGAGGACTTCCACGCCGCCGTCGGTCGGTCGGACGATCATTGGGTTTGCTGGGGGAAGATGATGTCGCACGGGAAACCCATGATCTCGTCCTGAGTCTCGCGTCCCGGCGCCCGGGCTCGGGGCCGGTCCGAAGCGAATCCTTTCGCTTCGATTCCCGTGGCGGGGAGATTATCCCGATCCCAAAATCACCGCAACCCGAAAAACCGTTAAAGTCGAAAACCCGGCCGGGCCGACGACGGCTTTCCAGGCCCGGGGGACCTCCCTCCCCCCCGATCAGACCGGCCGTCGGGTGGCGATCGGTCGCGACCAGTTGGCGGCCAGCTTGCGCAGCTCGGCGGCCAGGTCGGCCGCGCCGAGGGCCTCGTGGCAGGCGACCAGGCCCTCGACGGCGTCGTAGAGCGGGCGGTTCGCCGGGTGCTCGCGGGGGAGGCGACCGCCGAAGCCGCCCGGCAAGGCGTTCTCGGCCAGCTCGTAGGCGTAGCCGAAGTGGCCCCGTGCCAGGCTCGGGTCGCGGAAATCCTCCAACGCGATCCGCCCGAGGGCGACGTGGACCCAGATGTTGTCGCCGCACCCTTGGAGGGCGAACCGGAGGGCGTCGCGCGCCGCCTCGGGGTCGCCGGCCTTGCGCAGCTCGATCCCCTCTTCGTAGTCGAGTTCCATCTCGCGGACGCATTTCGGGTGGACCAGGACGAAGTCGTCGCCGCCCAGCCGCTTGATCCCCAGGCCGCCCCGCCTCGACGACCCTCCCCGGGCCCCGCTGGCGCCCGGGCGCCGCCCCGGGGCCGCCGGCCGACCACCCCGGCCCTTCGCCGGCGGCCGATTCTCGCCCCGATTCCCGCCCCCACGCTCGATCATGGACCGACCCCCGACCCGTTCGGACCTCGCCCGCCGGCCATCGCGCACGCTCCCCCCGCCCGTCCCAGGATACCTCGACCGCCGGCGAGTGGCGACCCTCCGCGCCCCAAAATGACCGAGGCGAGGGCGATCACGCCTCGCGATCGTAGCGGTCCACGGCCAGGTCGACGATCTTGTTGATGAGGTCGGGGTAGGCGATCCCGCCGGCCTGGGCGGCGACGGCGAACTCGCCCGATTGTTCGAGGTAGCAGTTGGCGTTGACCTCGATCACGTAGATGTCGCCGGTGTCGGTGAGCCGGAGGTCGACCCGGCCGTAGTCGCGGACCCGGAGGGCCCGGAAGGCTTCCAGCGAGACCTTCTGCAACTTGGCCCGGAGCTCGTCGGGGATGTCGGCCATGACCGACTTCGTCCCCTTGTACTCGGCGCTGTCCTTGGCCCACTTGGCCTTCGAGTCGAGGACCCGGGGGGCCCCCTCGGGGAGCCCGGAGAAGTCCATCTCGACGGGGGGGAAGGCGACCGGGTCGCGGTTGCCCAGGACGGCCACGTAGAACTCACGCCCTTCGATGTATTCCTCGGCCAGGGCGGAATCGTGGAACTTCTCGTGGATGTGGACCACCCGCTTCATCAACGACGTGGCGTCGCTGACCAGGGCGTCGGAGCCGATCCCGATCGAGGCGTCGGCGCGGAGCGGCTTGACGAACAGGGGCATCCGGAGGTTGCCGCCGGTCTCCAGGTCGTCGCGCGAGAAGACGGCGAAGTCCGGGTACAGGATCTTCTCGTAGGCCAACGCCCGCTTCGCCAGGGCCTTGTCCTGCCGGAGCGCCAGCTCGCTGGGGCCGCCGCCGGTGTACTTGTAACCCAGGAGGTCGAGCAGGCCGGCGATCGGGACGTCGGCCCGGACGTTGGTCCCGAACATCTCCATCAGGTTGTAGACCAGGTCGGGCTTGCGCCGGGAAAGCCCGGAGATGAGCTTCTTGACGTCGCCGTGGACCCCGAGTATCGACGGCTTGTGCTTGCGAGCCTTGAGGGCCGCGGCCACCTGGTCGACGACGACGTCATGTTCCGTGGCGTCTTCGCGATCCAGGTACGTGATGATCGTGATCTTCATTCCGGGGTGACTCGGGAGGTCGCGGCGATGAACAGGTTTCCCTACCTAAGCAACCCCGGTGCCAAGCTTTTTGACGCGATGACGCCATCTCCATTAGAATGAATGGTGGGTCTAGCGAGACATCCTCGCGAGGAGGGATTCATGGACGGCATTACGATGGGAAAAGTCCTCGTGCCTGCGATGATCGAGAACCTCGACGACTTGTTTCGCGCCAAAAAGGGCGAACTCCCCGAGTCCGAAGTCCGCCGCGTCGAGGTGACAGATGCCCTGGTCGATACCGGAGCCTTCGGGCTCTTGATGCCCCAGCGGATGGTGGATCACCTGGGCCTGGACCCGGTCCGGACGCGGATGTCGCGGACGGTCTCGGGTCTCCTGCCGATCACGACCTACCGGGCGGTCCGGTTGACGATCCAGGGCCGCGACTATGTGACCGACGTGGCGGGAGTTTCGGACGAACTGCCCGTCATCATCGGCCAGCTCCCGCTAGAGGCGATGGACTGGGTGGTCGACCTCAAGGCCCAGAAGCTGATCGGCAACCCCGCCCACGGGGGCGAGGAGATGGTCGACCTGCTCTGACTCCGCCCTCGGTACGCGGATTGCCCCTTGGTCCATCATGGCGACCGACGACGCATCCAGCTTCCGCGAATCCGCCCCCTGGTCCACGCCGATCCGCGACCTCGGCCTGGCGCTGGAGAGTTCGCCCCTGGGGCCGATCCTGGCGGAGTTCCGCGAGGAGTTGCGGGCCTTGGGGATCGTCCGGGTCGTCCCCCGGTTCTACCTTTCGACCGAATGGGGCGTGCCCGATGGGACGGTCGCCATCGCGATCCCGTTCTACCTGGCCAGGCCGGACCTGGTCGCCCTCCAGGCCGAGCGCCAGGGGTTCGTCGAGGGGCGGGGCCGGTCCGACATCCTCCGGTATCTCCGGCACGAGATGGGCCACGTGGTCAATTACGCCTATCGGCTCCACGCGACCGAGGAATGGTCCGAGCGGTTCGGCCGGATCGACGAGCCGTACCGCGAGGAATACCGCCCCGAGCCGTTCAGCCGCCGGTTCGTCCGCCACCTCCCGGGCTGGTACGCCCAGAAGCACCCGGACGAGGACTGGGCCGAAACCTTCGCCGTCTGGATGACCCCGGGCCTCGACTGGCGGGCCGAGTACGCCGAGTGGCCCGTGGCCCTCGCCAAGCTCCAGTATTGCGACCAAGCCCTCGCCGAGGTCGCCGACCGCGACCCCGTCGTCACCGCCGACGACCTCGACGAGGACGTGGGGGAGATCGCTTCGTCGGTCCAGCAATATTACGACGGGCTCGAATGGGAAGGCGACGGGCCGTTCCCCGACCTCGACGGGGCGCTCCGCTCGATCTTCGAGGACCTCGGCCGGCCCGAGCACGAGCCGGCCGAGACCCCGCGCCTCCCGGCCTCCGACCTGTTCCGGCGGATCGAGCGCGAGTTGACGGCCGACGTGTTCCGATGGACCGGCTGCTTCCCCGAGCGGACCCGCCCCTTGATCCGCCACCTCGCCGACCGGGCCGACCGCCTGGGCCAGGTCTACCCCGTCGACCGCGAGACGCCGGCCGTCGTCGCGGCGACCACGCTGGTCACGACCCTGGCCATGAACCGGGTGCTCCGGGGCTCTTTCCTCCCCTGAACGGGGCGCGAGGGCGACATCGGGCGTGCTCGGTGTCGTATGGTGCCCTCGTGGCGGCGGTCGGTGCTTGAGACGACCCTTCCGCCTGGACTATCATGGGCCGCGTCACGCGCGGCCGGCGGCCGTGCCACCTCTCCCCCATCGCACGCCCCCTTCCGGGAGGACCCGTCGATGCCGAACGCTCCGAAAGTCCTGGGGATCATGAAGCCGATCGGCGGGGGCGACCCCGTCCCGCTCCACAAGGAGTCGCTGATCGTCGGGCGGCGGGCGTCGTGCGACATCTGCCTCGACTTCGAGAACATCTCGGGCAAGCATTGCGAGCTGCGCTTCTTCAACGGCCTCTGGCACATCCGCGACCTCGGGAGCACCAACGGGACCACCGTCAACGGCCAGAAGATCACCGTCGAGCACAGCCTGTTGCCCGACATCGAGGTCGGGATCGCCGGCCGCTACTTCACGATCGACTACGAGCCCGCCGGCCCCGCCAGCATCGTCGCCGCCTCGCAGGTGATGGACGACGACATGGTCGAGACGAGGACGCGGAAGTCGCTGATGGAGCTGGCCGGCCTGGAAACCGAGGCCCCCCGGAAGTCGTATCGCCCGGCGAAGCCCCCCGAGCATCTGGAACGCCTGGCCGCCGATCAGGGCGACTTCGACGATCCGATCCCCAAGGACTTGCCCCAGGCCGCGCCGCTGGTCGCGGCGACCGACGACGACTTCTTCAACCTGATCCAGGAAGACCTGGGCCCCGACCGCAAGAAGAAGTGACCGCCACCCCGGCCCTCGACTTCGCCCGCCGGATCAACGAGCGCGACGCCCCCCGGGCGGTCGTCATCGTGGCCGGCGGCGGGACCGAAGTGTTCCCAATGCTCCTGGCGGCCGGCGGCGGCTCCTCGACCCTGCTTTCCGGTCGCATCCCTTACGATGGGAACGACTTCCGCGCCATCCTCGGCTATCACCCCGGCCGCCTGGTCGACGCCCGGGCCGCCCGGGGGCTGGCGATGGCGGCGTTCCGCCACGCCTTGACGATCCGGGGCGACCTCGCCCCCGAGCAGGTGTTCGGCCTGGGGGCGACGTCGAAGCTGTCCCGAGGCCCCGGCGAGCGCGAAGGGCGGTCGCACGAGGTTCACGCGGCGCTCCAGGGGCCGGGCCGGACCCTGGTCCGCTCCTTGACCCTGCCGCCGGGGGGCGATCGGCCCTGGCAGGAACGGATCAACGCCTTGGTCGTGCTCAACCTGATCGCCCTGGGCAAGGGTTTGCCCGACGACTTGCCCCTGGAGCACCTCGGCCGCGCGGTCCCCGCCTCCGCCGTCGTCGAGGAGCGCGCCGACGCCGAAGGGGCCGGCCTGGTCGACCTCCCGCTCCTGCTCGACGGCCGCCGCCGATGGGTGGGGCTCGACCTCGCCGACGGCCGCGCGATCGGCCCCGAAGCCGCCCGAGGGCCTCGGCTGATCTTGCCGGGCAGCTTCCGGCCGCTCCACGCGGGACACGTCCGGATGGCCGAGGTCGCGTCGGGCCTCGTTGGGTTGCCTTGCGACTTCGAGATGACGCTGTTCCACCCCGAAAAGCCGCCGCTCGACTACCTGGCCGTCGCGTCGCGGCTCCGGGGATTCGCGGGCGTCCGGGGCCGACTACTCCTGACCGCCGCGCCGACGTATCTCGACAAGGCCCGCCTGTTCCCCGGCTCGACGTTCGCGGTCGGCCACGACACGGCGTTGCGCATCCTCGAACCGCGATTCTACGGCGGGCCGGCGGCCCGCGACGCGATGCTGGGCGAGCTGGAAGCGCTCGGGGCCCGGTTCCTGATCTTCGGCCGTCGGGACGATTCGGGCCGGTTCCGCGACTTCGCGGGCGAGGCGTTCGCCCATCCCCCGGTCGCCGCGTTCCTGGCCCGGAACGCCCGGACCGTCCCCGAACACCTGTTCCGCGTCGACCTTTCCTCGACGGAGGTCCGCCAGCGGGCCGCGGACGACGACCCTTGAACCTCCCGGAGCGGTCCCCGATGGCGAACAGTCGGCACAGATTCCTCGGGTCGCTCGCCTCCGGCCTGGCCGGGGCCCTGGCCCTGACGTTGCTCCACGAATCGGCGCGACGGGTCGTCCCCCGGGCTCCCCGGATGGACGTGCTGGGTCGTCGAGGGCTGGCCAAGGTGTTCCGGGCGGCCGGTTCCGCGCCGCCGCCTCGCGACGAGTTGCAGGCGATGGCCCTGGCGGGCGACGTCCTCTCGAACAGCTTGACCTATGCCCTGGTCGGCGTGGGCGCGCCGGCGTGGGCCCCGGCCCGGGGGCTGGTCCTCGGCGCGCTCGCGGGCCTGGGCGGCGTCGCCTTGCCGCCGGTCCTCGGCCTGGGCCCGGGGCCGGACCAGCAGGCCCCGTCGACCCGGGTCATGACCGTGGCCTGGTACGCGATCGGCGGGCTGGTCGCGGGCGAGGTTTACCGCCGGTCCTTCGCCAGGGGGTCGTGAAGCTCGCGGTGCCGGGCCTTGAGCCGGAGGTATTCGGGGTCGGCCTGGGCCCGGTCTAAGACTTCGCGGAAGATGGCCGCCGACTCCGCCTTGATCGGGTCGCCCGGGGCTCCGAGCGCGGCCCCGGTCTCGGGGTCGTACTTGCGGCCCCCTTTGTGGTTGGCGTACCGCCTTGACCGAGTGTAGCCCATCTGGAGGAACTTCCGGGCCATGTCCATGCCCACGAAGTCCCCCTGGTCCCGGTAGCCTTCGAACAGCCGGAAGATCGCCGCGGCCGACTCCCGGGCGATCTCCGGGGTCTTGAACCGCCAGCGCGGCAGGATCTCGCCCTTGTACGGCTGGACGAGCAAGACCCCTTGCTCGCCGACGCCGATCTGGTAAAGCTCCGGTTGGAGCCGGAAATCGATGGCGGCGAAGTCGCGCGAGTAGTCGAATTTCATGGTCCGATCGCTTCGAAATGGTCCGGCCGAGCGGGCGCGGATGCGTCGGCTCGGCCGGGGCGAGGGTCGGATTCGTTGCCGAGCGGGACGTCAGCGAGGGCCCTGGGAAAGGTCGTCGAGGACGGCTTTCTTGTAATCGTCGCTGGTGGCGGGGCCGTCGACCGAAGTCGTAGTCCCGGCCGTCCGGGTGGTGATGGCGTGATAGGCCCACAGGAGCAGGACCGCCCCGCCGACGGCGGCGACCCAGCTCATCAGGCCGCCCTGGGTGCCGACGCCGACCATCCCGCCGATCCAACCGCCGACGCTCGCGCCCGCGATGCCCAGGAGCATCGTCCAGACCCAGTTCATCGAATCCTTGCCGGGGTGGATGAGCCGGGCGAGCGCGCCGGCGACGAGGCCGAAAACGGCGTAACCAATCCAGGACATGGGACGTTTCCTCGCGAAAAGAGGGGATCAGGGTCGGGTCGCTTATTTGTCGTACTGGCGATTGAGCAGCTTGCCGGCGATCACGCCGACCAGGGCGGCGACCAGCGGCTTGTCGAGCCACCGGACCATGAATGGCTTGTCGGCCATGACCTGCTTGAAGACGTCGGGGTGGTTCTGGCGGGCGTACTCGCTCATCTTGGCGACGTCTTCCGGGCTGGCCTGGCCGGGGTCGGTGCTCCCGAGGCCGAGGAGGCGCTGGAGCCAACTCGGGGCCAGCCCCCGTTGCTGGAGGCCCGCCAGCAGATCCGAGGCGACGGCGGACCGCTCGTTCGGCTTCATCTTCTCGGCGGCCGAGCGGAATTGCGGCTCGATGTCGGTCGACGACATCCGCTCGGGGTGGAACGCCTCGTGGACCCCCGCCTCGACGTCCTCGCGGGGGGCGCCGGAGGAGAAGTTCTCGAAGTGCTGGAAGTGGTCCTCGTCTTCGCCGGCGCCGCCGGAGCCCTTGGAGAGTTGTTCGAAGACGGAACTTTTGTAGTCCTGGTTTCCGTACTGCGGCATCGTCGTGAGGCTCCTTGAAGTCACCGTTCCCAGGTGACTTTGCCGTTGGCGGCGAGGTGGGCGCGGCCGATCCGCTCCCCTTCGGGGTCGAAGACGTTGGCGACGAGTTCGCCGTTGGGGAACTCCTTGCGGGCCCCTTCGAGGAGCGATTTCGTCAGTTCCGGGACGTCGGCGGGCTTGACCTCGCGCGACACCCCGAACCAGAGCCGACCGTGCCGTTCCAGGTCGGCTTCGACGTAGCGGAGATACGACTTGCCGTGTTCCTCGGCCCAGGAGGCGAACTTCCGGTCGGCGTCGGTCACGCCCGACCGCGCGAGCGGGTCGGTCGGCCGGGCCGCCGGGGTCGTCGATCCCGGGGTTTCCGGTTCGCGGCGGGCGGTCGCGGTCGGCTCGTGGGCGATCTGGTACTTGACCCCCTGCCCCGGCTTGAAGTTGGCCTTGAGGATCGGGACGCCCTTGGGGTCGAAGACGGCCAGCGTGAACGGCCGATCGGGGAAATCCTTGCGGGCGCCGGCCATGACGCTCTTGGTCAGGTCGAGCGTCTCGTCCGGGGCGACCGAGCGGTCAAGCTCGATCTCGAGCAGTCCCCGATTCTCGATCCCGACGGCCGCCTTCTTGATCAAGCCGCCCGAATGCCCGCGGAGGAATTCGGCGAAGGTCCTGTCTCGATCCGTCTTGTCCCACGACACTTCGACCCCGCTCGGCCGAGGGGTGGGGGCCTGCGCGACCCGCTCGGCGGGTCGCGAGACCGTCGGCGGTGGCGACGGCGGGGCCGGGGGCTCGACCGCGCCGGGGACGCAGCCCGCGATCGCCAGGAGCGAAGCGGAACTCACGAGAAATGGCTTGCGGGGCATGGTGCGGCTCGCTCGGGACCCGGTGGGGAAGATCGAACCGGAGGTTTCGACCCCTTGATGCCCGGATAAACGCAATCACCGTGCCGCATCCCGCCGAATCTCTCATCCGACCGACCGGGGACCCGGCCCGGTTTCGCGCCCCCGGGGCCGTCGACCAATCGATCTCGACCCGTGGCCGATCCCCCTGGGCAGGGTCGGCCCGAGCCGTTAAGCTGAGGCCGGGGGGACCCTGTTCCGCTGCCTCCCCGGCCGCGTCGAGGTCGTTCGTTCGGGAGAGCCATGTTCCGACGCCTGACCATCCTCCGCAAAGGGTTGTTCCTGATCTCGGTCCCATTGTTGTCCCAGATCGCGTTCATCGGGCTGGTCGCCCGGATGCGGGAGGATAACACCAAGGCCGTGGATTGGACGATCCACACCAAGGACGTCCTCGCCCAGGCCGAGAGCTGCCGGACCCGGCTGCTTGCCGCCCGAGGCGCGCTCCAGGGTTATCTCCTGACCAACGACCCGGCTTACGACGTCGAGCTGGGGCGGGAGGTCCGCGCGGCCCGCGAGCGGATCGAGGCGCTCGCGAGGCTCGTGAACGACAACGAGGACCAGTCGAGGACCGCCGCCCGGATCGGGGCCTTGGGGTCGGCGTTCCTCGGGGACTTGACCGAAAGGGCCGGCCTGATCCGCTCCGGCCGGATGGACCAGGCCACCACGGCGATCCGGCGAGCGGCCTCCCGGGACCGGCTCGAACGCTTGGACGGCGAGTTCGCCGCGTTCCTCGCCGAGGAGGTCAACCTCGACGCGGACCGGCACCGATGGCTGGCGTTGACCAAGGTCTGGCTCGACCGGCTCCTCGTCGGCGGCGTCCTGGCCTCGATCCTGGGCACGTTGGTCGTCGCCGCCCTGTTCGCGCGGAACATCAGCGGGCGGATCGCCCGCCTGACCGAGAACTCGTTCCGGCTGGCCGAGGGGCGCGAGCTGTACCCGCCGGTCGGCGGGGGCGACGAGATCGCCCGCCTCGACCGCGTGTTCCGCGAGATGGCCCGGACCCTGGCCGACGCCAACCGCCGCGATCGGTCCCACGGCGAGTTGATCGCGCGCCGGGCCGAGGAGTTGACCACCGTCAACGCGCAGCTCGCCGAGAAGGCCGGCGAGAACGAGATGTTCGTGTACAGCGTCTCGCACGACCTCCGATCGCCGCTGGTCAACCTCCAGGGGTTCAGCAAGGAACTCAGCCTGCTCGGCCAGGACCTGGCCCGGCTGGTCGACGTCGAGGGCGTGCCGGCCGAGGTCCGCCGCCGGGCCCGGACGATCATCGATACCGAGATGGCCGAGTCGCTGGGCTTCATCAGGACCGCCGTGACCCGACTCTCGGCGATCATCGACGCCCTGCTCCGCCTCTCCCGCGCCGGCCGGGTCGAGTACAGCCTCCGGGAAGTGGACGTCGCGTTGGCCGTCGCCCGGGTCGTCGCCGCGCTCCGGTCCACGATCGACGAGCGGCGGGCGGTCGTCCAGGTCGGCGACCTTCCCCCGGCCTTCGGCGACCCGACGGCCTTCGAGCAGGTCTTCGCCAACCTGATCGGCAACGCCCTCAACTACCTGGACCCGGCGCGACCGGGACGGGTCGAGGTGTTTTGCTCCGACCCGATCGAACTCGCCCCGCCCGGGATGGTCATCTACGCCGTCCGCGACAACGGGTTGGGGATCGCCGAGGCTTACCGGGGGAAGGTCTTCACCGCCTTCCAGCGGCTCCACGGCGACGTCGCCAAGGGGGAAGGGATCGGCCTGGCCCTGGTCCGCCGGATGGTCGAGCGGCACGGGGGCCGGATCTGGTTCGAATCGGTCGCCGGGGAGGGGAGCACCTTCTACGTCGCCCTGCCCGACCTCCCGTCCCGGCCCGTCGTCGACGAGGCCCGCGACGGTCGCGACGCCGACGGAAAGGCTGAATCCGACGCCGAGGGCCTCCACCACGAGGGGAGGGAAGTCGCGTGCCGACCGAGCCGATGACCTTGATCCTGGCCGAGGACGACGAGGGACACGCCAGCCTCGTCCAGCGCAACCTCCGCCGCGCCGGGTTCGTCAACGACCTGGTCCACGTCAAGGACGGACAGGAGGCGCTCGACTTCATCCGGGGAGAAGGGGCCTACGTCGGGCGGCGGCTCGGCGCTTATGTCCTGCTTTTGCTCGACATCAACATGCCCCGGGTCGACGGGGTCGAGGTCCTCCGGCGGATCAAGGCCGACCCGACGACCGCGATGATCCCGGTCATCATGCTGACCACGACCGACGACCCGCGCGAGGTCGAACGGTGCTACGAGCTGGGATGCAGCGTCTACCTGACCAAGCCCGTCGAGTATGAAGGATTCATCGAGGCGATCAATCGCCTGGGGTTGTTCCTGCAAGTCGTCAAGGTGCCCCGGAATGGCGGAAACCACTGATCCGGCCGCCCCCGACGCCCCGTCGGTCGGCCGTGGCGAGACGATCCTGATCCTCGAGGATGATCCCGGCGTCGCCCGGCTGGAGGGCCTGCGCCTCCGCCGGGCCGGCTACGCCGTGGAATGCGCCGAGACCGCCGCCGAGGCCCGACGAGCGATCGGCCGGGGGGACTTCGACCTCATCGTCCTGGATCAGAACCTCCAGGGCGGCGCGTCCGGGCTCGACTTCTACGAGCAGCTCCGCGCCGGCGGCGACGACACCCCGGCCATCCTGGTGACCGGCCTGAGCGACGAGCGGACCCTGATCCGCGCCATGCGCGGCGGCCTCCGCGACTTCGTGCCCAAGACGCCCGACTTCTTCGACGACCTGACCGCCGCCGTCGATCGGGTCATCGCCCAGGCCCGGACCCGCCGCCGGCTCGCCGAGTCGGAGGCCCGGCTGGCCGGGATCACCATGCTGGCCGAGGCCATCCCCCAGATCGTCTGGTCGGCCCGGCCCGACGGCTTCCTCGACTACTTCAATCGTCGATGGTCCGAATATACCGGGCTGGGCCTCGACGAGAGCATCGGCTGGAACTGGTACCGCGCTTTCCATCACGACGACGTCGACCGCGTCGCCGCCCGGTGGGGGCAGTCGCTGGAATCCGGGGCGATCTACGAGGTCGAGCACCGGATACGCCGGGGGCGGGGCGACGACTACCGATGGTTCCTCGCCCGGGCCGAGCTGGTCCGCGACGACGACGGCCGGCTCCTCAAGTGGTTCGGGACCTGCACCGACATCGACGACCAGAAGCACATCGAGGAAGACCTGAAGCGCGCCAACGACCTGGCCGAGACCGCCAGCCGGGCCAAGGACCAGTTCCTCGCCATGCTCAGCCACGAGCTGAGGACCCCGCTGACCCCCGTGCTCATGGCCGCCGCCGCGGCGCGGGACGACCCCGGGACCCCCGAGCATCTCCGCCCGACCTTCGACTTCATGCGCCAGAACCTGGAGCTGGAAGCCCGCCTGATCGACGACCTGCTCGACGTCATGCGGATCATCCGGGGCAAGCTGCCCTACCAGTTCGAGGTCGTCGACGCCCACGTCCAGGTCGGCCGGGTCCTGGAAATCTGCAAGGCGGAAGCCGAGGCCAAGGGGCTCCGGGTCGTCGCCGACCTTGGGGCCCGGGCGCATCACGTCTGCGCCGACGCCTCCAGGCTCCAGCAGGTCCTCTGGAACCTCGTCAAGAACGCGGTCAAGTTCACCCCGGAAGGGGGCTCGATCGCCGTGTCGACCCGGTCCGATGGCCCCCGATTCGTCCTCGAAATCGTCGACTCCGGGATCGGGATCGACCCCAATCACCTGCCCTTGATCTTCAATGCCTTCGAGCAGGGCGAGGACGCCATCACCAAGCGCTTCGGCGGCCTCGGCCTCGGCCTGGCCATCAGCCGGTCGATCGTCGAAGGCCACGGGGGCCAGATCGCGGTGGCCAGCGAGGGGCGCGACCGAGGGGCCCGGTTCACCGTGACCTTGCCGGCCGAGGCCCCCGCGCCGGCCCGCGAAGCCCCGCCGGCCCCCGCCGGCGGACCCGACCCGGCCGAGTCCGACCGTCGGGTCCTGCTCGTCGAGGACGACGTCATGACGTCCCGGATCATGGCCAAGCTCCTCCGCCAGAACGGCTACTTCGTCACCACCGCCAACAGCGTGGCCGGCGCCCTGGCGGTCCCCTCGGCCGAATACGACTTCGTGGTCAGCGACATCGGCCTGCCCGACGGGAGCGGGCACGACCTGATGCGGGCCATCAAGGTCCACCACGACGTCCCCGGCATCGCCCTGACCGGCTTCGGCATGGAGGACGACATCCGCAAGAGCCGGGAGGCGGGCTTCATCGCCCACCTCACCAAGCCCCTCGACTTCGCCAAGCTCGACGCCATGATCCGCCAGGTCGCCGCCTCCCACGGCGTCGCCCGTTGAAGGGACCTTTTCGCTTCAACGGGCGATGCCGGCCGGCGGGTCAAGGACCCGCCATGACTTCGGGGAGATCCGCCTTGTCGGACGGGTCGAGGGTCGCGGGGTCGAGCTTGTTCTTGCGGGCCAGGTCGCGGCAGCGGGCGTGCTGATCGGGCTTGCCTTCCTTCTGATAGGCCCGCGCCAGGTGGAAGTAGTTGCTCGGCGAGGGTTGGCCCTTGCACGCCTCTTCGAGGTCCGCGATCGCCTCCTTGAACCGACCGAGTCGGGACAGGATCACCCCCCGGGTGTCGAGGAACGCGGGGGACCGGCCTTCGCGGCGGATCACCTCGTCGATCTTCGCGAGCGCCTCTTCCCCTTGATGGAGCCCTTCGCAGAGCGTCCAGGCCATGTTGTTGAGGAACAGGATGTTGGTCGGCTTGGTGGCGAGGATCTCGCGATACAGGGCGACTTCCTCGCCATAGCGTCCCTGGGCGTGGCGGATGGTGGCGACGTGGAAGAGGATCTCGGTCGCGGAGTGGGGGCCGGCCAAGGCCACGGCGGCCAGGGCGTCGGCTTCCTTGACGATCGCCGGGTCGTTCCGACGGACGACCGCCAGGCTGGCGGCGACCCGCAAGGCCTCGCGAGGCGACCCGGCGTCGAAGGCGGATCGGCACGAGGACATCGCCTCGGCGTATTCGCCGCGGATGGCCTGGTCGGCGGCCACCAGGTGGGCATGACGCGGCCAACGGCCGGCGGCCCGGCGGGCGACCCGGCCGGCGGCGTCGGCCAGGCCCATCCTGTTGAGCAAGGCGTGCAGGTTGAGGGTCGTCACTTCCCCGTCGGGCGTGGCCTCGGCGTCGGCGACGGCCGCCTCGATCGCCGAAGCGGCTTCGGCCTTCCGCCCCGAAGCCAGCAACGTCCAGGCCTTGGCGGCCACGGCCCGGTTCGACTTCGGTTCGACCGACGTCAGCCGTTCGAGCGTCCGCTTGGCCTCGGCGACCAGGCCGGCGCGGGCCTGGGCCTCGGTCGCCAGGGCCAGGGCGGCGGGATTGGACGTCGCGGGGACCTGGACCGCCGGCGTGATCGTCCTGACGGCTTCGGCCGGGCGGTTGGCGTCGAGCCAGGCCTGCGTCAGGAAGCAACGGGCCTCGATGGCGACGGGGTTGCTCGCCGGCAGGTCGTCGGCCAGGGCCGCGAGGGCGGGCCCCGCCTCGGCCCGGCGGGCGGCCTCGGGGGACCGCGACAGGAGCGTGGCCCGGATCAGGCGATCCTCGGGGGCCTCGCCCGATCCCGGGGCCCCGGGCGCGACCAGGGCCCAGGCCTCGGCCCAGGACCGTTGGTCGGGGCGGGTCGACAGCCGGATGGCCAGGGTCCGCGCCGCCCAGGTCGCCTTCGGGTCGAGCTTGAGGGCCTGGACCAGGGCCGCCTCGGCCTCGGCGAACCGCAGCTTCGCCTCGTCGAATATGACGGCGGCCCGGAGCGTGTTGATGTCGTCGCGGTGGGCGGCCACGGCGTCATCGTAGAGCTTGGCGGCGCCGGCGATGTCGCCGACGATCCATCGGCAACGGGCCCGGAGGAGTTCGGGCCGCGGCCCCCGGTAGCCGGTGACGAGCTGGTCGACGGCCTTGGCCGCCTCGCCGGGGTTGCCCCGGTGGAGGAGGAACGTGACCAGGGATTCCCAGGCGACCGGGTCCTCGGGCCGGCGGGCGACCAGGTCGCGGAGGGTGGCCTCGGCCTCGCGCGGCTTGCCCAGGGATTCGAGCAACCTGGCCTGCTCGGCGCGGGCGGCGAGGTTGTCCGGCTGGATCGCGACGATCCGCGCGACGGCCTGCTCGGCCTGTGCCCGGTCGCCGAGCTTCAACGACACGGAGGCCGCGATCTGGTCGAACGCCGCCGCCGCGCCGGGCGACTTGTCGCCGTATCGGCGTTCGAGGTCCGCGAGATCGTCGACCCGCTTGAGCTTGGTCAGGACCTCGATCAGCCGGCCCAGGGCCAGCCGGTGCATCGGGTCTTTCTTGAGGACCAGGTTGTAAGCCTTGGCCGCGTCGTCGAGCCGGTCGCGTTCCTGGAAGATCATCCCGCGGAGGAACTGGCCGATGGGAAGCTGGGGGGCATCGGCCAGGAGCTGGGCGGTGAGGCGGTCGGCCTCGTCGAGGTTCCTGGCCACCTCCTCGGGCTTGATCGGTTCGCGACGGGGCCGGATCAGGTCGAGGGCCCGGGCGGCCAGCCCATAGGGGTCATTGTCGCTCCCCATCGCGCGGAGCGCGGCGAGGCCGACCCGGGCGGCCTCGTCGTCGTCGTTGGCCTGGGCCAGGTCGAGCAGGGCGAGGCCGGGCATCGGGCTGTCGGGCTGGAGCTTTGCCCAGTCGACCAGGGCGGCGCGGGTCCCTTCGCGATCGCCCAACGCCTTGAGCAGGTTGGACAGGGCGTAAGCGAGGTCGGGCCGGTCGTTCTTGGGGAGCCGGTCGCGATCCTTGGTCAGGAGGTCGCGGGCGGCCTGGCCCCGGCCTTGCTTCGCCGCGACCTCGGCCCGGGCGATCCGGAGCGACCCGCGGTCGCCGGCGGCGTCGGGGGCGGACCCTTCCTCCAGGACCCGGAGGGCCTCGTCGCGCCGCCCGAGACGACCCAGGGCCGAGGCGTAGGCGAGCCAGGCTTCCGGTCGCTTGCGTTCCGGGCCCCGCGCCGATCGGCCGAGGAGGTCGACCGCCTGGTCGACTCGACCCGTGGCGACCAGCAAGTCGGCCCGGAGCGTCAGCAGGCTGTACGTGGCGGCGGAAGGGCCCAGGCGATCGACCCGGGCCAGGATGTCCTCGACGCCGGACCAGTCCTTGGCGCCGTCGGGGCGGTTCGCGGCCTTGGCCAGGCGGAGCCGGCCCACTTCGTACAGCAATTGCGGCTCGGTGGGGGCCTGGGCCAGGGCCCGTTCCATCTCGGCGAGCGCCCCGTCGGGGTCGCGGGCCAGCAGGAGGCGCGCGATCGACTTGTGGGGGGCGACCGCCCGGGGCATCGCCGTCGCCGCCTTCCGGTAGGCGATCATCGCGCGGCCTTCGTCGCCGATCTGCTCGTAGCACTGGCCGAGGCTGAGCTGGAGCTCGCCTTGCCAGGCCTCGGGGACGCGGTCGCGGGCCCGCTCCAGGTCGTCGATCGCCCGGGCCGGGTGGCCCAGCTTCTGTTCCAGGAGCGCCCGGAGGAGGCGACCCATCGACCGCCGGTCGTCCCCCTCGAACTGCTGGTAGCGGGCCACCAGGGGGCGGGCCTCGCTCACCCGGCCCAGTTGGATCAGGGCGAAGGCCAGTTGCCAGGTGAGGTCCTGGTCGGAGCCTCCCACCATCGTGAGCCCCTGGCGCCACTGCTCGACGGCTTCATCGGGGTGCTGCTCGGCGAAATCGATCATGCCCCGGAGGACCCGGACCCGGAGGTCGTCCTGGTTCTTGGCCGAGATCGCGGCCAGGTGGCGGCGGGCGGAGGCCGTGTCGCGGCGCTGGAGGGCGTCGGTGGCGGCCACCTGGCGGACCGAGGCGTCTTCCGGGGCCAGCAGCGCGGCGGCCTCGATCTCGGCCAGGGCTCGTTCGGGCTTCTTCGCCTTCGTGTAGAAGCCGTAGCGCGCCAGCCGGACCGCGGGCGACTTCGGCTCGGCCTTGAGCAGGGCGTCGAGCGTCGCGTCGGCCTTGGCGTCGTTCCGCTTCTCCAGGTCGATCTCCGCCAACCGGACGGCCGCGCCCACGTTGCCGGGGTCGAGCCGGAGCGCTTCCTTGTACTCCGCGACCGCCTCGGCCTGGGCCTTGGCGTCGCCCGCGATCGCCAGGCCGTCGAGGGACTGCGCCAGGAGCCGGTGCGATTCGGCGTCCCGGGCCCCGTCGGCGATCAAGAGGCGGGCCACCGCCGCCGCCGCCCGATAGCGTAGCTCGTAGGCTTCGGCCTCCGACTCGCCCCGCGCCTGGGCGATGGCCCGGATCGCGTCGCCGTGGCGGACGTAGAGTCGGACCAGTCGGCGTCGGGTCTCCTGCCGGTCGACCCCCTTCGGGTCGAGCCGCAGCAACTGGTCGTTGACGGCGGCCGCCCTGAGCAACTGGTCGAGGGTCCGCGCCGAGTCGGCGAGCAATCGGCCCTGCATGTCGAGGGTCACCGCGTCGTCGGGCCACGTGCTCATGTAGTGGTCGAGGCGGCGGAGGGTCAGGTCGACGTCGCCGGCGGCCTGGGCCTGCTTGATCTGCTCCAAGGCGGAGGAGCGGGCCGCGCGGTCGGAAAGGATCTTGGCCGGGAAGTAGGCGACACCCGCCACCACCACCAATCCCCCGAGGATGGCCAGGGCCCGCAGGTTGACCCGACGGCCGGCACGCTTGGGTTTCGCTGATCTGGCCAAGGCTCGCTCCATCCGCGGGTGGGTCGTCGGTCGGCCTCGCGCCGGACCGGGAATTAGGAAAGAATCCCAATGATAGGGGACGAATCACTCTTTTTCAAGGATTTCCTTCGAGCGTCGGGCCGCGACGACCCGACCATTGCGGCGTCCTGGCCCCCCTCCGCTCCCGTGACATCCTCGTCGGAACGTGCTTGGATTGGGGGACAGATCCCGGGGGAGAGGTCTGCCGCCTCGCCCTCGGGTCTAGCCTTGGAACGGGTAAACCGATCGGCTCCCGGTCGCCTCGATCAGTTTGCACGGAGCGTTCATTTCTTGGGAGGTTGTCTCCCAGGCTGCTGGTCGGATGCGGGCGCGAGGAGCCGCGTCATCGTCCTCATCTGGGAAGGGGTCAGGACGCTATAGATCGTCGCGTCCGCCTGCATCCTCCTGTCCTGCGCCTCCAAGTCCATCGCTCTGAGCAGGTCTTTAAGCTCGGGATGGGCATGAGCCTTCGTTGAGACGGACAAACCAGCCATGCCAAATTCTTTGACGGCCTGATACTTGCTGGCGATCAGGTCCTGAATTTCCTCGCGTTGTGCCCGCGTTAGTTTCAGACGGGACGACAGCATCGGGTCGAGCAAGGCCGACGGTCCCATGCCAGTCCACAAGACAGCCAGGAACCGTTTCGCCTGCTCCGGGGCGAGGATGGCTTCGAGGCCGATCGCGTCGGCGCGGGTGTAGAGGGCGTCCGCGATCAGTGGAAAGATTTGCCGACGCCGGGCCAGGGAGGCCCGGGACGGCGGGGGCTGGTCGTCCAGGCCGCGGACGAGCCAGGCCGCGACGATCTCCCGCGTCAGGCCGTCGAGCCTCCGCAGCAAGCCAGCCTGCTCCGGCGAGACGACGACCTGCGGCATGCCCTTCTCCTTCATAAGTTCCCGCCGCCGGGCCGGGTCGAGGTTCTCGAAGCCCTCGGGATGGACCTGATCGACCCAGGACATCCCGAGGGCGAGTGCGAAGACCGACCCGCTCCGACCGAGGTCGCCGACGGTCACCCGCAAGCCTCGGGACAGCGTCTCGGCCGTCTCGGTCTCGGCCGGGGGGTCGTAGGCCCGGACGCCGGTGCGAGACGATTGCCGGGGCCTCGGCTTGGTGTGCGACTTCTCGTACCAGGCCCTCGCCTGCTCGGGGCCGAGGATGCCCTCCAGGCCCATCGCCTCGGCCTGCGCGAAGACGCCCTCGCGCAGCTTCTTGCCCTGGTCGGCGAGGCGGGCCTCGAGTTGGCCCGCCTGGGGGGGCGGGGCGGCATCCAGGCCGCGGAGCATCCAGCCCCGGACGACGTCGCGCGCCAGCGCCTCGAGCTTGCGGCAGAGTTGCACTTGCTCGTCGCGGAGGCGGAGCCCCGGGTCGGCCGCGGGGCCGATGATCGCCGTGAAGAGGGGCGAGACCTCGGCCCGACCGACCTTCGCGGCTTCGGCCTCGATCCTGGCCCGGATCGAGGCGAGCGACTCGCGCGGGGCCGGCGCCTTCGGGCCCGGCCCCTGGGCGAGCGACGGCGGCGTGATCGGGCTGGCGAGCGCCACGACCACCGCGGCGATCCGCATCGCCGCCGCCCCGCGAGCAGATCTCCACGCTCGCCCGCAGTGAGTCGGGACGTCTGGGGCCTCCTGCCACACCCTTCCATCGACATTCTTCTCGAACACCGTCACGATCCACCTCCTTCGAGGGTTGTTTCCATCGCGCTGGATGATGGAGGCCGGGACACGGAACCAATGGCGTGCCGGCCGCCGAAGAGGTGGCGGCCGGCGGTCGTCATCGCTCAGAGGCTAGCCGCAGCACTCTGGGCGGGAGTCCCGCTGCAAGTCCCGCTCGGGTCAAGGACGACACCGGTCGCAGTGATCGTGCTGCATCCACCACCACCGTTTGGCGTGATCACGCTGCAGGTGGGTTTGGCGGCACCGGCCATGGCCGTACAGGACGTGTTGGTCGTGCCCGCCACAACCGAACAGTTGCCAGCGCCTCCGTTGTTGCCGCCGCCGACCGAGCATGTCATGTTCGGGGAATTGACGTGGCTGCTGCAAGTGTTCTGTTGCCCACCCCCGGCTCCACCGCTGTTGGAAACCGAGCAGGTCGATGCGGCCGTCCCCTGCGACGAACATGAACCCGCCCCGTTCGTTCCTTGTGGGTTGCCTGGATTGGCCTTCCCCCCGATGCTGCACCTCGTGTTCGAGTCGCCTTGTTTTGTGCCGGCCGAGCAAGTGGTGCCCGCAACCGTGTTGCCCTGGGTGGAGCAATTAGTCCCCCCGGACGTCGCAGAGCAACTGTTGGCACCAGCCCCGCTCCCCGAGGCGCTGCAGGTGCTGGTCGCCGGATTACCACCGTTGTTCGTCGAGCAATAGGCGTTGTTGTTCGTGGTGGAGCAGTAAACCGGCTGGGTCGGATCGTTGTTGGGATTGGTTGCCGTCGAGCAAGCGGCTCCACCATTCTGTTGGGTCGAACAGGTGCCGTCCCCTCCGCCGCCCGCGCCTCCGCCCGCGCCGCCGGTTGTAACGGAGGTAACTCCACCCCCGCCGCCCGCGCAGTAGATCATCGGTCCGACCATCCCAGGAATCTGTTCCGTGGACATCAGCTCAGTGGACGAGACCAGGGTCATTTTCACCCCGGTGATGCGATGAGACTTCGGGTCCCTGGTGGCCGTCGCGAAGCGGGCCGACGAACGTCGGCCCCACCTGCTCAGGGTCGCGGCAGTGCTCAGCCCGCCCGTCCGACTCGGAGCCTCGATCCCGAGCGCCTTGAAGAGGGACGCGCGGGCCTCGCCCGCGTCCCAGTCGCGGTCCGGATCGTCAGCGAGTGCCGACCCCACCAGTGCGACGAGGGCCCCCGTCGCGAATGCCGCCGAAGTGAATCGAAGAAGAGACACGGTGCAACCTCTCCTAACATAGACCACGACGCCGGCCCTTGGTGACCCGAAATGCGAAGGGGAGGTGGCCGGCACGCCGTGTGCCCCCGATCGCCTGGCCCCTCGCGGATGCTCCCGAGAACCGCCCCCGGCCGTCCCGAGGGGCCGAGGAGGACCGGATGACGGCCGACGCCGAATTGCCGGCTTATGAGCCGCTCCTGGACGCTTATCACCGGGCCTTCGCGGCCGAACTGGCGGCGATGGTCGGCTCGCTCCCGGTCGCCCCGGGCGGGAGCGTCCTGGAACTGGCCTGCGGCGACGGGGCCTATACGCCGTGGCTGGCCGATCGGGTCGGCCCCTCGGGGACTGTCGTCGGCCTCGACGTGTCGGACGCCTATCTCCGGGTCGCGCAACGCGGAGCCCGGCGCGGCCGGGCGGCCTCGCGGGCCCGGTTCGTGGCCGCCTCGGTCGACCGGCTCCCGTTCGCCGACGGCGCGTTCGACCTCGCCTGGTGCGCCCAGAGCTTTTTCAGCCTGCCCGACCCGCTCCACGCCGTCCGCCAGATGGCCCGGGTGGTCCGGCCCGGAGGCCTCGTCGCCGTCCTGGAAGACGACAAGCTCCACCAGGTGTTGCTCCCCTGGCCCGTGGACGTCGAGCTGGCCGTGCGCGCGGCCGAATGGCGAGCGTTGCGCGACGAATCAAAACGTCCGGTCAAGTTTTACGTCGGACGCCACCTGGTCGCCGTCTTCCGCGAGGCGGGCCTGGTCGACGTCCGGGCGCGGACGTCCGCTTCCAACCGGGTCGCCCCGCTCGACGCCCCGACCCGGTCGTTCCTCGCTTCTTACCTCGCCGGATTGAGGGAGCGGGTCGTCCCCGGGCTCGAACCGGCGGTCCGCGCGGAGTTCGAAGGCCTCGTCGACCCCGGGTCTCCCGACGCCCTCCTGGATCGGCCCGACCTGGCCTTGACCGTGATCGATCACGTCGTCCACGGCCGGAAGCCGGGGGAATGAACCGGCCCGGGAGGGCGTGCAATCCGATCGGATCGAGGACAAAGTGTGCTAGGCGTCGTCCTCCAGCACGATAGTTTCCTTCGGCACGCTTCGAAGATTGGTTCTTTCTCAACCCGAGCGACGGATGATCGAGGGAGGAAATCGGGCCGAGGCCATCTCGACGACGAAACGAGCCATCATGAGGCTTCGCCTCACCGCGCCCAATGAAAAGGCCTGGGGCCAGGTCGCGCATGATTGCAGTCGTTTGGCCCCTATTTCATACCAACCCATTGGCCGGGGTCCTGGCCCTCTTCGAGTCAGGACGGCTCCCGGGGTCGATCGGTTCGTGAATTTGTGGGATACCCGATTGCAAAGATCTCAGATTTCAGACGGGGGCAAGACAAGAGGAACCTGACAGTCTGAAATTTGCAAGGATTTCCGATTTCAGACGGGGGCAAGACAAGAGGAACTTGATCGTCTGAAATTTGAGATGCTAGGGATCTGCGATCCGGCTTTCGACCCGGCCTGGAGAACCGATCGACCTTGCGGACGGCCGGGCGGGCGCTTGCCAAGGGCATGCTCGGTGGATTAGGGTGGGTCGCGGCGTGGAGTGCGCCGGATCGTCGAGGGGTTGCGACTTCGGTAAGGAGACCGTGCCATGGTCGTCGGCGATACGCTCAGGGACGAGTCGGCGGGCCTGGATGACATCCGGGGGTTCCTCGCCAGGATTCACCAAGGCGACGAGGATGCCGCCCGCGAGTTGCTGACTCGCTACGAGGCCGAGGTCCGGCTGGTGGTCCGCCGCCAGTTGCCGAGGATGCTCCGGTCGCGGTTCGATTCGGTCGACTTCCTCCAATCGGTCTGGGGAAGCTTCTTCCACCGGGTCCGGACGGTCCCCACGGAATTCGAAGATGGGCGGCACCTTGTCGCGTTCCTGGCTCGGGCCGCGAAGAACAAGGTGATCGACGAGTTCCGCAAGGCCGGCAGCCAGAAGCAGGACATGCGCCGCGAGGAGCCGATCTGGTCGGACGGGGAGAAGCCCCGCGACCTGGCGGCCGAGGCGGAGACCGCCAGCCAGGTGGCCGAGGCCCGCGAGGCGTTCGACCACCTCCGCAACCTCGTGCCCGAGGAGCGGCGGGCGATCCTGGAGCTGAAGGCCGAGGGGCAGTCGAGCAAGGAGATCGGCGACCGGCTCGGGATCAGCGAGCGGACCGTTCAGCGCGTGCTGGAGGAGTTGCGGCGCCGGGTGTTCACCGAGGGCTGACCCACGATGGGCTCGACCGCCGCCCGCTCGGGGACCTGGGACGAAGCGTCGTCCCCGGCCGCGACCCGGCTCGCGCGCCAGTTCGAAGGCGCCTGGCGCGCGTCGAAGCCGGGCCGACGCCCCGACCCCCTCGCCTTCCTGGCCAATAGCCCCGACGCCTCGGCCGCCTGCCGGCTCGCCCTGCTCCGCGCCGACCTCAATTTGAAGTGGGACGAAGGGGAGGCCGTCCGGGTCGAGACCTACCGGGACCGGCGGCCGGGGCTCGACCCCGACACCCTGGTCGCGCTCTGCTACGAGGAGTTCTGCCGCCGCGAGGAAGACGGCGAGGGCCCGTTCCCCGCCGAGTACGACGAGCGGTTCCCCGACCTCGCCGACCGGCTCCGCCGGGTCTTCGACATCCACGAGCTGATCGGCAACGCGGCCTCGACCGACCTCCACGTCCCCGAGACGCCGCCGGTCCCGTTCCCCGAGGCGGGCCAGACCATCGCCGGGTTCCACCTGGTCGAGGAACTCGGCCGAGGGTCGTTCGCCCGGGTCTTCCTGGCCAGGGAGCGGCAACTGGCCGACCGGCCGGTCGCCCTCAAGGTAGCCCGGGCCGGGTCTCGCGAGCCGCAAACCCTTGCCCGACTCCAACATACAAATATCGTCCCGGTCCACTCGTGCCGGACCGACCCGGCGACCGGCTTGCACCTGATGTGCATGCCCTACTTCGGCCGGGTGACGCTGGCCGGGCTCTTGGCCGACCCGGGGGCGCGGGTGGCGGCGACGGGCTCGGGGCTCCTGGACGCCCTGGACCGGCTCGACCCGCCGGACGCGGGGTCGCGGGGGTCGTCGAGCCGGGCGACCCTGGCCGGGCTGTCGTTCGCCCGGGCCATCGCCTGGTGGGGGGCCCGGCTGGCCGAGGCGCTGGGGCACGCCCACGACCGGGGCATCCTCCACCGCGACATCAAGCCGTCCAACGTCCTGGTGACCGGCGATGGCCTGCCGATGCTCCTCGACTTCAACCTGGCCGGCGAGTCCCTGACCGACCGGGGCCGGGTCGAGCCCGAGACCCTGGGCGGGACCGTGGCCTACATGGCCCCCGAGCACCTGGAAGCCGTCGCCCGCCGCGACGACGACCGGCTCGACCGGCGGTCCGACGTGTACTCGCTGGGGGTCCTCTTGTTCGAGGCCCTGACGGGAAGCCGGCCGTTCCCGGGCCCGGGGGCGATGGCCTCGATGCCCGAGGTCCTCCGCCGGGCGGCCGAGGGCCGGCGAGGGCCGCCCCCGAGGCTCCGGCCCGATCACCCCGAGGTCCCCGCCGCGTTGGAGCGGGTCATCCGCCGATGCCTGGAGCCCGACCCGGCCGCCCGGTTCCCGACCGCCGCCGACCTGGCCGCCGACCTCCAGGCCGTGGCCGACGACGTGGCCCTGCGGTCGACCCGCGAGCCGATCCCGGTCCGCCTCGGCCGGACCGCCCGCCGGTCCTGGAAGAGGCTGGCCCTGGCCGTCCCGATCGCGGCGACGGTGGCGGCCCTGGCCGGCTCGACGCTCCGCGAGGGGAGCCAGCGCGCCCGGCTCGAAGTCGAGGCGGCGCACCTCCTCGGGGAAGGGAAGCGGGCCCTCCGCGGCGATGATTTCGCCGTGGCCGAGGCCCGGCTCGCCGACCTGGAGCGGATGACCCGCGGCCGGCCCGAGTTGGCCGGATACGGCCGCGAGGCCCGGGCCTATCACGCCTCGGCCCGCGAGAGTCGCAAGACCCGCGACCGGGCCGACGCCTTCCACCGGGACGCCGAACGGCTCCGCCCCCGCCTCCTGGCCCGCGAGCCCTCCCCCGGCGACGCCGCCGCGGTCGAGGCCGCCCTCGCCCCGTTCCGGGTCCTGGCCGACCCCACCTGGGCCCGCTCGCCCGACCTGACCTGGCTCGACGCCCGCCGGAAGGCCCGGCTCCTCCAGGACGCCGAGGAACTCCTGTTCCTCCACGCCGTCCGGCTCGACCCGCGCGACGGCCGCGCGGCCCGGGTCGGCCTGACCTTGTCCGACCGGGGCCTGTCCTTCACCGAGACCCCGGCCCCCTGGCGGGCCCTCCGGTCCCGGTTCGACGATTCGCCGGCCCCCAACCCGGCCGACGACCCCCGGACCGAGACCTCCGGCCGGGCCTGCTTCGAGTGGGCCGTGCTCCTCGACCGCCAGGGGCGGGCCCAGGCGGCGGCCGACTGGCTCGGACGCGCCGCCTCGCTCCGGCCCGACGACCCCTGGTACGCCTACCAACTGGCCACCCTCCACGCCCGGGCCGGCCGGCACGTCGAGGCGATCCGGCACCTCGGCGAGGCCATCGCCCTCGACCCGTCCTCGGCGCCGATCCGCCGGGAATGGGCCCGGGTCCTCCGATCCCTCGGCGACCGGGCCCGGGACCTCGACGACGAGGGGCAGGCCGGGGCTCGCTGAGGGCTTCACGTCGATCAGGCCGAGCGGTGGGCATCGAGGTAGGCTTCGACGATCGCCCGGAGCCCGCCGTCGACCTCCAGGCCGAGGCCCCGGCCTTTGCCCACCGCGTCGGCGGCCGACCAGCCGTTGGCCTTCGCCTGGTGCAACAGGACCAGGGCCGCGGCCCGCCCCCCCTTCCGGCAGTGGACCATGACCTTCCCGTGGGCGTCGATGAAGTCGCGGACCGCCCCGACCCCGGCGTCGGTCAACGGCGAGCCCCCGACCCCGACGTGGAGGTAGTCCATCCCCAGGGCCCGGACCTCGGCCCCTTCGGCCGCCGGGCTCAGGGGCTGCTCGGGCTCGCCGTCGTTCCGGAGGTTGACGACCGCGTCGTACCCCTCGGCCTTGAGCCGGGCCAAGTCGGCGTCGGTCGGCTGGTCGCCGATGGCGACCTTGGGCGTGATCGCTCGCTCGAACTGCATGGTGGCACCTCGTCTCATCCTGGGCGGGCCTGGTGTGCCCCGAACCTAACCCATGCCCCGCCCGCTCGCCAAGCCTTGTCGGAGGAATCCAGCGGTATTGACCTTGTCAAGCTTCCGGGTTCGATCATAATACCTACCGTTCGGTACATGGGGAGGTGGCCGTGGTCCGGGAAGCGAAGTGCGAAGAATCGTCGGCGACCTTGACGGGCCCCCCGCCCGGCGAGATGGCCGCGCAGATCGCCCGGGTGGCGGCCCGGCTGTTCGCGGAGCGGGGCTACGACACCACGTCGGTCCGCGAGATCGTCGAGGCGGCCCGGGTGACCAAGCCGACCCTGTATTACTACTTCGGGAGCAAGCAGGGGCTGGCCGAGGCGTTGCTGACCAGGCCGATGACGGCCTTCGTCGCCACCCTGGCCGGCCTGGTCGAGCGCGAGGCCGACCCGGCGGGCTTGCTCCGGGAGACGATCGCGGCCCACCTCGCCTTCATCACGGAGGAGCCCGACCGGGCCCGGTTCTTCTACGGGCTCTGCTTCGGGCCGCAAGGCACCAGCCTCCGCGACGAGATCCATCGGTTCGGCCAGGCGATCGACGGCAAGACCGCCGACGTCGCCCGCAAGCTGGCCGACGCGGGCGTGATCGACCTCCGCCGCGTCGACGCCTGCGCCCAGGTCATCCGCGGGGTCATCATGTCGGCGAGCCTCGACCAGATCTTCTGCGGGCACGACCCGGAGCCGGGGCTGGCCGACCGGCTGGCGTCCGACATCCTCGGGGGCTTCGGCCGGCCCGGTTTCCTCCCTGATGGCGATCGAGGGCAAGGCTCATGAACGGATTCCGACGGTCGATCCCCCGGTGGTGGCCCCTGGCCCTGGCCCTGGCGGCCTCCCCCGGCTGCGGGGCCAAGGTGGAGAAGGTGGCCGAGGCGGACACCGCGCCCAGGCCGATCGCCGTGACCGTGGCCCCGGTCGAGAGGCGGTCGATCGAGCGGTCCGTCGACGCCGTGGGGACGCTCAAGGGGTGGGAAGAGGTGACCGTCGGGGCCAAGCGGTATGGCCGGGTCGCCAAGATCCGCCACGACATCGGCGACCGGGTCCGGCCCGGCGAGCTGCTCGTCCAGTTCGAGACCGTCGACGCCGACCTGGCCATCGACCAGGCCGAGAAGCAACTCCTGACCGAGCTGGTCAAGCTCGGCGTGAACCTCAAGGAGGCCCCGAAGCGGACCCCGACGGCCGACGAGATCGACTACCAGAAGTTGCCCGCCGTCGTCCAGTCGCAGGTGGCGCTGGACCGGGCCCGGACGAACCTGGCCCGCGAGCGGACCCTGATGACCAAGGGGGCCGGCCTGAAGCAAGACCTCCAGAACACCGAGGCCGACGTCCGCGCGGCCGAGGCGGCGCTGGACAACGTGATCCTCACCGCGAGGTCGACGGCGGTCGCCGCCCTGGCGGCCAAGGTCGGGCTCGACGTCCGCCGCCAGAACCGGATCGACCTGGAGGTCCGCGCCCCGATCCCGTCCCAGCCCCCGTTCGGCCAGAAGACCCCGCTGAGCTACGCCGTCTCGCGGCGGTCGGTGTCCGAGGGGCAGATGATCAAGGAGGGGGACGCGGTGTTCGACCTGGTGGTCGAGAACCCGCTCCGGCTCTGGCTCAACATCCCCGAGCGGAACGTGGCCGAGATCCGCCCGGGCCAGGAGGTCCGGATCACGGTGGCGTCGTACCCCGACCAGGTCTTCGCGGGCAAGGTCAGCCGGATCAACCCGGTGGTCGACTCGTCGAGCCGGACGTTCCAGGTCGAGGCGGCCGTCCCCAACGACGACGGGAAGCTCCGCCCCGGCGGGTTCGCCAAGGCCCGGGTCGTCGCCGAGCGGGACGCCATCGCGACCGTCGTGCCGCTCGACGCGATCGTCCGGTTCGCCGGCGTGACCAAGGTGTTCGTCGTCGGCGGCGACCGGAAGTCGCAGGGCGTCGCCGTCGAGACCGGCCGCGAAGGGCCCGGCTGGGTCGAGGTGACGACCCCCTTGCCCGACAAGGCCCAAGTGGTCACGACCGGCCAGGGGCGGCTCGCCGACGGGACGCCGGTGGTGGTCAAGGGTGGTTGATGACGCGGGACGGATCACTGGTTAGGCCGCGACCCTCACCCCGGCCCTCTCCCGGGGGGAGAGGGGGGCAGATCCGGCCCCGACCTCGTTCCCGAAAGGTCGATTTCGATGACGATCTCCGACATCTGCATCAAGCGCCCCGTGTTCACCTGGGTCCTGGTCGCCCTGCCGGTCGTCCTCGGCCTGGTGGCCTACGGGAGCCTGGGGGTCGACCTGTTCCCCAACGTCGACTTCCCGGTCTGCACCGTCACGACGGTCCTGGCCGGCTCGGGCGTCGAGGAGATGGAGACGACCGTCACCAAGCCGATCGAGGACATCATCAACACCGTCTCGGGGATCGACGAGCTGCGGTCGACGACCCAGGAAGGGGTCTCGGTCGTCACCGTCCAGTTCCTCTTGTCCAAGAACGGCGACGTCGGCGCCCAGGAGGTCCGCGACAAGGTCAGCTCGATCCTGTCGAGCCTCCCCCAGGGGACCGAGACGCCGATCGTCAGCAAGTTCGACGCCGACGCCATGCCGGTGATGACCATCGCCGTCTCGGGCCGGCGCGACCTCCGCGAGGTGACCGAGCTGGCCCGTCGGAAGATCAAGGAGCGGCTGGAGACCGTGCCCGGCGTCGGCGCCATCAACCTGGCCGGCGGCCGGACCCGGGCGATCAACGTGACCGTCGACGCCGACAAGCTCGCCTCCTACGCCCTGTCGATCGACGACGTCCGGACCGCCCTGGAGCGGCAAAACCTGGAGGAGCCCGGCGGCCGGATCGACCAGGGGTCGCGCGAGCTGGTCCTCCGGACCCTGGGCCGGCTCCACACGGCCGAGCAGTTCGACGACTTGATCATCACCAACAAGGCGGGCTATCCGGTCCGGATCAAGGACGTCGGCAAGGCCGAGGACGCCTTCGAGGAGCCCCGGACCAAGGCCCGGCTCGACGGCGAGAACGCCGTGAGCCTGGCCATCCAGAAGCAGTCGGGGACCAACACCGTCAAGGTCGTCGACGACCTCGACGCCCGGCTCGCCGACGTCATGGCCACCCTGCCCCCCGACATCAAGACCGTGGTGACCCGCGACCAGTCGCGGTTCGTCCGGACGTCGATCGAGGAGGTCAAGTTCCACCTCCTGCTCGCCGCCGGGCTGGTGTCGGCCACGATCCTGCTGTTCATCCGCGACTGGCGGACCACGGTCATCGCCACCCTGGCCATCCCGACGTCGATCGTCCCGACCTTCCTGTTCATGCAGGTCATGGGCTTCACCCTCAACAACATCACGATGCTGGCGTTGATCCTGGCCATCGGGATCGTGATCGACGACGCGGTGGTCGTCCACGAGAACATCTTCCGCCACATGGAAGAGGACGGGATGGACGCGATGGAGGCGGCCCGCGTCGGGACCGGCGAGATCGCCCTGGCGGTCCTGGCGACGAGCCTTTCCCTCGTCGTCATCTTCCTGCCGATCGCGTTCATGGGCGGGATCGTCGGCCGGTTCTTCTCCAGCTTCGGCCTGACCGTCGCGTTCTCGGTCCTGATGAGCCTGTTCGTGTCGTTCACCCTCACGCCGATGCTCTGCTCGCGGTTCCTCAAGCTCGAACCGTCCGAGGGCGGGCACGCGAAATCCAAGGGGGGCTTCTTCTACCGGGCCGTCGACGGCGGCTACGGGGCGGTCCTCCGGGCCTCGCTCCGGGTCAAGTGGCTGGTCGTCCTCCTGACGATCGGCGTGGTCCTGGCCACGGTCCCGATCGCCATGAAGGTCGAGAAGGGGTTCATCCCCCGCGACGACCAGGGCGAGTTCGAGGTCACCGTCACCACCCCCGAAGGGTACACCCTGGAGCGGACCGACCGCGTCCTCCGCGAGCTGGAGGCGCGGATCTGGAAGCTCAAGGGGGTCCGGCACATCTTCACCACGACCGGCGAGCTGGCCGGCGGGCGGTCCGTCAAGGGGGAGGGCAACGTCACCCGGGGGACCCTGTACGTCCGGCTCGAAGACCTCGACGCCCGGAAGACTTCGTACACCCAGTTCGCGGTCCAGCAAGAGGCCCGCGCCATCCTGGAGGACTACCCCGACCTCCGGGCCAGCGTCAACGACGTGTCGGCCTTCCAGGGGGGGAACCGGCCGCAAACCTTCCAGGTCAACCTGGCGGGCCCCGACCTCGCCAGGCTCGCCGAGTACGCCGACCGCCTGGTGGTGGCCTTGAGGAAGCGGGGCGGGATCGCCGACATCGACACCACCCTGTCGCTCCGCAAGCCCGAGGTCCAGGTCGCCGTCGACCGCGAGCGGGCCAGCGACCTGGGCATCCCGGTCGGGACGATCGCCGATAGCTTGCGGATCCTGGTCGGGGGCCGGCCGGTGTCCCGGTTCAAGGACGGCGGCGAACAGCATGACGTCTGGCTCCGGGCCCGCCCGGCCGACCGCGACTCGGCCCGGAACGTGGCCAACCTGTCGCTCCCCTCGAACCGGGCCGGCCTGGTCAAGCTGACCAGCCTGGCGGATCTTACCGAGTCGCGCGGGCCAACCGAGATCGAGCGCTACGGCCGCGAGCGGATCGTCACCGTCCTGGGCAACCCCGAGGGCATCCAGCTCGGCGAGGCCGTCGACCGCGCGACCGCGATCCTCGAAGGCATGGACCTGCCCCGGGACTACCGATTCAGCTTCACCGGCCAGGCCAAGACGATGGGCGAGACGGGCAAGTACTTCCTGATCGCCTTCGGCCTGTCGATCCTGTTCGTGTACCTGATCCTCGCCGCCCAGTTCGAGAGCTGGACCCAGCCGGTCTCGATCATGATGTCCCTGCCGGTGACGGTCCCGTTCGGCCTCTTGTCGCTGATCCTGTTCCGGTCGCCGCTGGACATCTACGCCATGTTCGGCCTGTTCATGCTGGTCGGGATCGTCAAGAAGAACGGGATCTTGCAGGTCGATTCGACCAACCAGCTCCGGGCCCTGGGCGTCCCGCGCCACGAGGCGATCCTCGAAGCCAACCATACCCGGCTCCGGCCGATCCTGATGACGACGGCCATGCTCGTGGCCGCGATGATCCCGATCGCCCTGGGCCAGGGGCCGGGCGCCGGGGCCCGGGCGAGCATGGCCAAGGTCATCATCGGCGGCCAGGCGCTGTCGCTGGTCCTGGCCCTGATCGTGACCCCGGTGTTCTACGTCCTGCTCGACCAGTGGGTCAACTTCACCCGGCGGATCGGCGTCCGCTTCGCCGTCCGGCCCCGGCCCCGGCCCCTCCCCGGCCCGACCGAGGCCGGCAAGCCGCGCGAGCCGGTCGAGGCGATCGGCTGAGGCCGACACTATTCGGCCTCACCTCGGCTTCCGCCAGGACTCGCCGGAGCCCCGTCCCCGGAGCCACCACGTCGCGGCGAACGTGACGACCCCGAACATCGAGAGCGGGGCGGCGAGGTTCAACCACGTCAGGTCGACCAGGATCGACCCCTCGGCTCGGCGGCGGTCCCGCGTCCACGAATCTAGCGGCATCAGGTTTGCACCCGGATTGTATGGGCCTCGTCCAGTCGCGAGGCGTCGACCACCTCCCGATGGGGCCGCGACGATGACGATGCCCGGCGTTCCGGACGGCATGGGGGTTGGGGACACGGTGGACGATCCCTCCCACGAAACCGTGTCGATCCTGACGCGGGTCGCGTGTTCGGGCCTGACGCATCCGGGCAAGGTCCGCGTCAACAACGAAGACCATTTCCTCGTCGCCAAGCTGGCCAAGTCGATGCAGATCGAATCGAGCAGCCTGGAGGGCGCCGGTTCGACCCGGTTCTCCGCCGAGGACGGTTATCTGATGGTCGTCGCCGACGGGATGGGCGGGGCCGCCGCCGGCGAGCGGGCCAGCGCCCTGGCCGTGGAGAGCGTGGAAGAGTTCACCCTGAACACCCTCAAGTGGTTCTTCCACCTTGGCAAGTCCGACGAGAGCCTCTTGCTGGACGAGCTCCGCGAGTCGTTGGAGGCGGCCGACCGCTCGGTCTTCGACCAGGCCGAGGCCGACCACCGCCTGGCCGGCATGGGGACGACCCTGACGATGGCCTATTCCGTCGGCCCCGACCTGTACATCGTCCACGCCGGCGACTCGCGGGCCTACCTGCTCCGCGACGGCGAGTTGGAGCAGGTCACGCACGACCATACTTTGGTCCAGATGCTGGTCTCCGGCGGGATGTTGACCCCCGAGGCCGCCCGGCGCCACCACCGCCGGAACGTGGTGACCAACGTCATCGGCGGCCCCAGCCCGGGGGTCCACGCCGAGATCCACAAGGTCCGGCTCGCCGATGGCGACGTCCTTTTGCTCTGCTCCGACGGCCTGACCGAGCCGGTCGCCGATCTCGCCATCGCCGAGGCCCTCGCCGCCCACCCCGAGCCCGAAGCCGCCGCCCGACGCCTCATCGAACTGGCCCTGGAACACGGCGCCCCCGACAACGTCACCGTCGTCGTCGCCCGCTATTCCCTGGCGGCCGACCTCGCCTGACCGGCCGATCCCGACCCCCTTTCGCCCCGCCGCCGGATCTTGGGATTTTTTTCCTGGGAATCGCCGGGCGTTCGGGGTATCTTGACACGGCTCCTCTCCTCGCCCACGCGCCGACGCCCGCGTCGGTCCCGCCTCGCCTCGATCCAACATGGTCCGTCCAGCCCTTGGCTTTTGGGGGTTCAGGTATGCGCAAAGTTCCCCGCCGGTGCAGCGTCGGGCTTCGGATCGGATTGGCGGCCTGGATCGTCCTGGCGATCGGGACCGCGACGCCCGCCGCCGACCCGCCGGAACCGACCTGGACCCCCGAGCAGCGCCAGCACTGGTCGTTCGTCCGGCCGACCCGCCCCGAGGTCCCCGCCGTGGCGGCGCCGGCCTGGGTCCGCAACCCGATCGATGCGTTCCTCCTCAAGCCGATCGAGGCCGCCGGCCTGGCCCCGGCCCCCGAGGCCGATCGGGCGACGCTGATCCGCCGGCTCCGGTTCGACCTGACCGGGCTCCCCCCCACGCCCGAGGAGGTCGACGCCTTCCGGGCCGACACCGAGCCCCTCGCCTACGAGCGGCTGGTCGACCGCCTGCTCGCCTCGCCCCAATACGGCGAGCGCTGGGCCCGGCAATGGCTCGACCTGGCCCGGTTCGCCGAGAGCGACGGCTTCAAGAGCGACAAGGCCCGGCCCGACGCCTGGCGCTACCGCGATTGGGTCGTCAAGGCCCTCAACGACGACCTGCCCTACGACCGCTTCCTCGCCCTCCAGCTCGCCGGCGACGAGGTCGCCCCCGACGACCCCGACGCCTTCGTCGCCACCGGCTTCAACCGGGCCTGGCCGTTCGAGGACAACAACATGGTCCCCGGCCTGAACCGGCAATGGATGCTCGACGACGTGACCGACACCACCGCCTCGGTCGTCCTCGGCCTGACCGTCGCCTGCGCCCGCTGCCACGACCACAAGTACGACCCGATCAGCCAGGTCGATTATTACCGGATTCAGGCCCTGTTCGCCGCCAGCCGGGCCAAGGACGACTTCGTCCTCGCCCCCCCCGAGGAACGGGCCCAGCACGCCTCGGTCCTCGCCGAGCACGAGGCCCGGGTCGCCGTCGTCCGTCGCGAGATCGACGCGATCGAGAAGCCGGTCGTCGCCGAGATCCTCAAGGACAAGATCGCCCAGCTTCCCGCCGAGGTCCGGCTCGCCTTCGAGGCCGACCCGAAGGCCCGCACGGACGCGCAGGTGGAGTTGGTCCGCCAGAACGCCAAGAAGATGGCCGTCGACCCCAAGAAGATGATGGCCGCCCTCCCCGACGACGCCCGGGCCGCCTGGCAAGGCCGCCGGAAGGAGATGGACGCCCTGGCCGCGGCCGCCCCGCGTCCCTTGCCCACCGCCAGCGGGATGACCGACGCCGGCCCGTCGGCCCCGCCCGTCCGCCTGCTCCGCAAGGGGAATCCCGCCAACCCCGGCGACGAGGTCGCCCCGGGCTTCCTGTCCGTCCTGGCCGGCGTCGACGGGCCGAAGCCCGGGGCGACCGGGGCTACGACCGGCCGCCGGAAGGCCCTGGCCGAGTGGGCGACCCACCGCGACAACCCGTTGACCGCCCGGGTCATGGTCAACCGGCTCTGGCAAGGGCACTTCGGCCGGGGGATCGTCGCCACCACCTCCGACTTCGGGGCCCAGGGGACCGTCCCCACCCACCCCGAGCTGCTCGACTGGCTCGCCGTCGAGCTGGTCGACCACGGCTGGAGCCTCAAGGCCCTGCACCGCTTGATGGTCACCTCCTCGGCCTATCGCCAGGAGAGCGTCCCGCCGCCGAAGACCCTGGAGGCCGACCCCGACAACCTTTTGTTCGGCCGGATGATCCGCCGGCGGCTCGAAGGCGAGGCGGTCCGCGACGCCTTGCTGGCCGCCTCCGGCCAGCTCGACGCCCGGGTGGGCGGGCCGAGCGTGTTCCCCGACCTCCCGCCCGGGGTCGAGGCCAAGGGGGGCTGGCCCCGCTCGGCCTCGGCCGCCGACCGGAACCGGCGGAGCCTCTACGTCTTCGTCAAGCGGAACCTGAAGTATCCCCTGTTCGACGCCTTCGACGTGCCGGACACGAACCTGACCTGCCCCGAGCGGAACGTGTCGGTCAACGCTCCCCAGGCGTTGACGCTCCTCAACGCCGCGTCGGTCATCGACCAGGCCCGGGCCCTCGCCGGCCGGGTCTACGCGGGGTCGAACGACGGCGTCGACCTCGAAGCCTTGGCCGCGCGGTCGTTCCGCCTGGCCCTCGCCCGCGACCCCCTGCCCGCCGAACTCGCCCGCGCCGTCGAGTTCCTCCGCGACCAGCCCGGCCACCTCAGCGGCCGGGCCGAGCCCCTGGCCCTGCCCGGCCCCATGCCCGAAGGCCCCACGCCCGCCCAGGCCGCGGCCCTGGTCGACTTCTGTCACGCCCTGCTCAACCTGAACGAGTTCGTGTTCGTCGATTAGTCCCTCCTTGCCGACCCGTCCTCGACGAGGTTGACCCGTCCGGCGAGGGTTCCTGCCCATGCTCGCCTATGTGAAGGAGCATTATGGGGACATCGCGAGCGTCGTCGGGCTGGTGATCTCGATCCTGGGATTTGGCGTGACGATCTTCGGGGTCCGCAAGGCGAAACAGGCGGCGGAGGGAGCACGCCAGGCGGCCCGGGAGGCTGTTCTCAAGATCAAATCCCAGATATTATCGAACGAGCTGGAAGCTGCGATTCGCCTGGTTCGTGGGATTGAAAAGCACTGTCGCGAGAAGAAATGGGGCGAGGCCGCGGATTTATGCGATGAGGCCCGATCACGCCTCTCCCAGATCCCACAAGATGATCGCCTCACCGAAAGTGATCGTCAGGCGATCAACATATCGGTGGACATCCTGGGTCGCCACCTGATCCATGTCGACCAAATCCGGTCCGCCCCGGAGAACAAGACGCTTTCCACCGGCAAATTGAAGGAGCTTCACCAGATCATCACAACACTGGGGCAAATTTATGGCCGTCTCCAGTCCATTGCGTTGGAGTTCAAACTTGGCGACTAAATTGAAGATGTTAAGTCTCCTCGAAACTCTGAACGCCGCCACGGCGAAAGGCCGGCTCCACTGGTCCGGATCATTCTCTCTAGACCATTTCATGGCCCACACGAACAACGCCACGATTACCATTTCGAAAGACATGATCGGTGGTTACAATTCGTACACGATCTCTCTCCGGGATGCAAAGGGGAAGGTGATCGAGAACGATCTTTTCGACCACGGAGACGTGGGTCATGGCCATGCCGAGATTTTGTATGAATCCGCACGCCGTGATGCCCTCAAGGTCGATCAATTCATTGATAACGTCATCGCGGATCTGGAAGGTTCCTGATTCATCGTCCTCGCTCCAAAGTCCCGTCCTTGCTGGATGCGTCGTCTTTCGACTTGGCGTCCCCCGACGATCGGCCAACGACTCGCGAGCATGACCGATGAGCATCTCCTTCGCCTGCGGCCAGTGCGACAAGTCGTTCACCGTCGACGACAGGTTCGCCGGCAAGCAAGGGCGCTGCAAGCAGTGCGGCACCGTGATGCCGATCCCGGGTGCTTCGGGCCGGGGCGGGCCGGTCGCCGTGTCGTCGGCGACTCGAAGCGAGGTCGACCGGGAGGTGTCGCCCTCACGCCGGGCCCCGGCCGTCGCGTCCACTTCTCCCAGGGACGATGTGTACGGGTTCGAGGACGAGCCCCTTCCGCCCCGCCAGGGGGGAGTCCCCGGGAGCGACGGCCTCGGCACCCTGCCGACCGCTTCTCGTCCCAAGAAAAAGAAGGCCTTTGGCTTCTTTGCCGGCTCGAAGAAGAAGAAGACGCTCCACGAGGGCGGCCCGACGGCGGGCATGGCGATCGGGCGGGTCGTGGTCGGCATCGTCGCCGGGATCGGCGGGCTCCTCGCTTCTTCGCTGGGGCTCCCGGGCGTCCGCCAGATGCTCGTGCCGGGCTGGACGACCCGGGGCCAGATCGAGTCGTTCGTCCAGAATCACCTCCGGTACACGTCCGCTTTGGCCGGGGTGATCCGGGGCGTCACCGACGTCCCGTCGGCCCGTTCCTCGTCGGGCAGGGCCAACGCCGCCGTCCGCAAGTTGATCGAGAATCTCCTCGCGAACAAGGATCGCAAGGGGAACCAGAAGGAAATCGAGGCCATCCGGGAGAAATATCGGAAGCGGACCCAGGACGCGGTCTTCGATTTCACTTCGGAAATGCTCCGCCTGGCCTCCATCCCCGGCGCCCTGGATGCCCTGGCGATCGAGGGATCATTGAAGGAGCTGGCCGACATCGAGGCGTCGATCCCCGGGGCCGGCGGCGGGGCCCCGGACTTCTCGCCGCTCCAGATCCGACCGCCCGCCATGCCGCCCCGATTCAACCCGCCGATGCCCGGTGTCCCCAACTCGGGCCAGGTCCCCGGCTTCAACCCGGGTGGCCCGGCCCCTCCGCCGCCGATGGGCCCTCGTCCCCCGTTCGGAGGCCGACGGCCCGGGTTCGGACCCGTTGGGCCGCCGGGCTGAGCCTCGCTTCGATCGTTCGCAACCATGCACGACCCCGATCCTGGAGAACGACCGATGGTCCCGCACAAGGTCTGGGCGCAGAATCGCCGCGACTTCCTGACCCGGGCCGGGCTGGGCTTCGGGGCCATCGCCCTGTCGGCGCTCCTGGCCGACGAGGCGCGGGGGGAGGAGCCGGCGGTCGACCCGCTCCGCCCCCTGGCCCCCCGGCTCCCGCACCTCGCGCCCCGGGCGAAAAGCTGCATCTTCTGCTTCATGGAGGGGGGGCCGAGTCACGTCGACCTGTTCGACCCCAAGCCCGAGCTGACCAGGCGGGCCGGCCAGCCGCTCCCGCCCAGCTTCGGCAAGGTCTTCACCTCGATGGGCGTGGGCGGCAACAACCTGCTGGCCAGCCGGCGGACGTTCCGGCGGCACGGCGAGGCCGGGACCTGGGTGTCCGACTGGTACCCCAACATCGCCGAGGTCGTCGACGACATCGCCCTGATCCGGTCCTGCTGGGCCGACGGGGTCAACCACGTCGGCAGCGTCTGCCAGATGAACACCGGGAGCATCCTCGCCGGCCGGCCGAGCCTCGGCGCCTGGGTAACTTACGGGCTCGGGACCGAGAACCAGGACCTGCCCGCCTTCGTGGTCATGAACGACGGCGGCGACCCGCTCGGCGGCCCGAGGAACTGGGGGAACGCCTGGCTCCCCGCCACCTTCCAGGGGACCCCGTTCCGCAAGGACGGCGCCCCGATCCTCCACCTGACCCCGCCCGCCACCGTCTCCGACGACCAGCAGCGGGCCAAGCTCGGCCTGATCGCCGACCTCGACCGCCGCCACGCCGCCACCCGCGCCGACGACTCGCGCCTGGCCGCGCGGATCGCCGCCTACGAGCTGGCCTACCGGATGCAATCCCGGGCCCCCGAGGCCGTCGACCTCGGCGGCGAGTCGGCCGAGACCAAGGCCCTCTACGGCCTCGACGACCCGCGGTGCAAGGATTATGGGGCCATGTGCCTCCGGGCCCGGCGGCTGGTCGAGCGCGGCGTCCGGTTCGTCCAGCTTTATTGCGGCTCCGGGAGCGGGTGGGACGCCCACCGCGACATCGAGGGGAACCACGGCAAGCTCTGCGCCCGGAGCGACCGGCCCGTCGCCGCCCTCATCAAGGACCTCAAGCGGCGCGGGCTCCTCGATTCCACGCTGGTCGTCTGGGGCGGCGAGTTCGGCCGGACCCCGATGAGCGAGGGGACCGACGGCCGCGACCACAACCCGTACGGGTTCAGCATGTTCTTCGCCGGCGGCGGGATCAAGCCGGGCGTGACGATCGGCTCCACCGACGAGTTCGGCCTCAAGGCCGTCGACGACCGGGCCCACGTCCACGACCTCCACGCCACGATGCTCCACCTGCTCGGCCTCGACCACAAGCGGCTGACGTTCCTCCGCGACGGCCGCGACGAACGCCCGACCGTCAATGGCGGCCAGGTGATCGGGAAACTCATGGCTTGAGCCGGCCGGCCCGGCGATCATCGAAGGGCGAGGGGTCCCGGGAAGAATCCGGGACCGGCGACGAATCCCCTTCCGTGTGAATCGCCCCCCACCGTTCAACGCCCGACCCGTCCGGGCAGGATCGAAGCTTTCGATGTCGTCGATCATTCGGCGGTCGCGTCCGGCCCCGGGGCCGTCGACCTTCGTCCCGGCGGCCTGCATCGCCTGGCTTGCCGTCACCGTCGCGACCCCGGCCGCCGTCGCCGAGGACCCGGCCTTGCCCGTCGGCCGGTGGGCGGTCGAGCGGCGCGGGTTGGACTGGCCGACCCGGGTGGAGGCCCTGGAGGTCCGCGCGGCCACCCGCGCCGGCGACGCCACGGTCTCGGCGTTCGGCCGCGACGGCGACGGTCGGGAGCGGCTCCTGGGTTCGGCCCGGGTCGACCGCAAGGGGGGCGGCCCCCCCTCGGCCCGTTGGTTCACGGCCACCTGGACGGCGGGCCCGGTGACGGTCCTGGTCCAGCTCCGCCCCGAGGGCGTCGACCGCCTCCTGGCCATCGTCCGCGAGCGGTCCAAGGATCGCGGGGTGGGGGATCAGGTCCGGCAACTGGTCCTGGCCCCGGCCCGCCTCGACGAGCCGACCGGCATCGACGGCTCGACGCGGCTCCGGGTCCCACCGGGCCCGCCGATCCGGTTCGAGTCCGACGGGTCGAACGCGACCCGGGGCGACCTGTCCGGCGTGTTCGTGGCCCGGGCGGACGGGGCCGGGGCGCGGCCGGTGGCGCTCCCCGACGGCTTCGCCCGCGCCGCCTTCCCGGCGTGGTCGCCCGACGGCCGGCGGGTCGCGTTCGCGGGGTTCGACGCGACCGGCCGCGACCCCCTGATCCGGATCGCGCCGGCCTCGGGCGGCCCGACCACGGCGATCGCGGCGGGGACCCAGCCCACCTGGTCGCGCGACGGCTCGCGGGTCGCCTACGTCGCCAGCGGCCGGGCCGACTACGCGACCGACTGGGCCGCACCCGGCCGGAACGACGAGCGGATCGAGGCCGTGACCCTCGTCGGCCCCCACGCCGGCGAGGTCGAGCTACTGGCCCGGGGGATCTGGCCCCGGTTCTCGCCGGTCGACGACCAACTCGCCTTCGTCGGCCGCCGCGACTCCAACTGGGACGTCTACCTCCGATCGGCCGACGGCCTCGGGCTGGCCCGGCTCACCGACGACCCCGCGCTCGACACCCAGCCGACCTGGTCGGCCGACGGCCGATCGCTCGTCTTTCTGTCCGACCGAGGCAATCGCTGGGACCTGTTCCGCGTCCCCGTCGCGGGCCGAGGGGTCGCCGAGCGGCTCACCAACCACGCCCGGCGCGAGGACAACCCGTCGCTCCACCCCGACGGCCACCTCGTCGCCTTCGTCGACGGCCGGGGGCGCCCCGACGCCTCGATCCAGGTCCTCGACCTCGACCGGAGCACCGTCCGACCGTTCCCCGACCACCCCGACGGCGACCGCGACCCCGCCTGGTCCCCCGACGGCCGATCGATCGCCTTCATCAGCCGCCGACCCGGCCCCCTCCTCCCCCCAACCGGCGTCCGGCCTTGAGGCGTCGCGAGGCCCGGGACCGGCCCGCGCTCGGACGAGAGCTGGGACATGGTTCCTGGGTGCTGCTCCCAATCCATGATCCATCAATCATCCGGGAGGGTTCACTTCTTCCGCGTTTCTTCGGCGGGCTTGCCGGCGATGGGGTTGCCGGCGGGGCCGCTCAGGGATCGCGAGGTGAGGTAGCAGCTCAGTTTCAAAGGTTGGGCGGGCTTGCCCGCGACGGCGGGGACGAGCTGGAGGCTCCGGCGGACGGTCTTGTCGGGGTGGCCGGGCTCTTTCAAGGTGATCGCGAAGGAGCAGTCGCGATCGGCGCCGAAGGATTCCACTTCGATCAGGGGAATGTCATCGATGTCGCCGTCCCCCTTGAGGGGATGCCGGATCGGCTTGAACCGGCACCCGGGGTGGCCCGGCTTGACGACGATCTCGGCCCCCTCGGCGGCCGGCGAGCCGGTGCCGTCGACCCGGACCTTGAGCTTGACGGTCTGCTTGATCGGGGGCGGCTCGGCGGCCCGGGTGATCGGGGCGAGGGCCCCGGCCGAGGCGGCGACGAGCGTCAAAGCGGCCATCCATGACCGGCCTTGCATGCGGTCCCACTCCTTCCGAAACGGGTCAACCGACCGGCGTCCCGGTCCCTGGGATCGCCTGGGCGCCGACGAGATCGGCGCCCCTTTCGAGGGGCGGCGGCAAGGTACACGGCCTCGCCCGGCGACGCAACCCCATTCGTGATCGGACCGGGGCCGGCGTCGGCTCGACCCGGATCAGATCGTCCGGCCGCCGTCGACGACCAGCACCTGCCCGGTCATGAGGCTCGTGCCGTCGGCCAGGAACAAGGCCACCGCGGCGACGTCCTCGGGCGTGGCCGGGCGCTTCAGCGGGGTGAACTTCATGGCCGACTCGATCATCTCCGGGTGGTCGGCCAGCCACCGGGTCTGCACCGGGCCGGGCGCGACGGCGTTGACCCGGACCTCGGGCGCGAACGCCTTGGCCAGGCTCTTGGTCAGGGTGATGACCGCCCCCTTGCTCGCCGCGTAGGCGATCGAGCTGCCCGAGCCCGCCACGCCGGCGACCGACGCGATGTTGACGATGTTCCCCTGGCGGGCCTTGAGGTGCGGCATCGCCGCCCGGCACCCGAAGAAGGTCCCTTTCAGGTTCACGTTCAGGATGTCGTCCCAAACCGGGCCGGTCAGGCCGTCGAGGTCGGTATGCGGCACGAAGACCGTCGTCGCCGCGTTGTTGACCAGGACGTCGAGCCCGCCGAAGGCGTCGACCGTCCGCTCGACCATGACCCGGACCGCCGTGTCGTCCGCCACGTCGGCCCGGATCACGAGGGCCCGCCCCCCTCGCGACCGGACCCCTTCGGCCGTCTCTTCGGCCTCGGCCTGCGACCGCGAGTAGTTCACGGTCACGGAATAACCCCGGGCCGCGAACCCCCAGGCCACCGCCCGCCCGATCCCCGTGGCCGAGCCCGTCACCAGGGCGACTTTCGCATGATCCATCGGAGCCACCCGTTCCCGGTCGGAGGATGTTGCCTCGAAGAAGGCCGCCAAGGAGCCCAGCTCGTCGGCAAGCCTTCCTCACCGTTATAATGCAGCGGCGGCGAATTCACGACGAACTTGCGCCGCCAAGGTACGGCCTTCGAAGGGTGGTGGGGAATGCCCGAGGTCGATCTCAAAGCACGTGTCGCGGCCTTGGAGGCGGAGGTAGCCCGGTTGAGGGGCATGATCGAGGGCGTTGCCCAGGACGCGGTCCCCTGGTGGAAGAAGATCGCCGGTTCGTTCGCGGACGATCCCGCATTCGACGAAGCCATGCGGCTGGGTCGCGAATATCGGGAATCCTTACGCCCCAAGGAGCCTGCCTCGAAAGAGGAATGACATGATCGTGCTCGACACCGACCACCTCAGCCTTTTGATGCAGGGAACCGGGCCCGAGGGTCGGCGAATCATGGCTCGCCTGGAAGCGATCGACCCCGCGAATCTGGCCACCACCATCATCACTTTTGAGGAGCAAACGCGAGGATGGCTAGCTTTCACGAAAAGGGCTCGGTCGGCAAGTCAGATGGTGGAGGGTTATGGGCGGTTGAAGAAGCATCTTGATACTTACCAGCGGATGAACGTCCTCGATTTCGACCAAGAAGCTGCCATGATCTTCCTTTCCCTGCGACGATCGAAAATCCGGGTTGGCACGATGGACTTGAAGATTGGCGCGATCGCCCTTGCCCGCGAGGCCACCTTGCTTTCCAGGAATATCGTGGATTTCGGCAGGATTTTTGGCTTGAAGGTCGAGGATTGGTCTGCATGAAGGCCGGCTCGGTCGAGCCCTCAGCGAGCCGCTCTCGCGGGCTCGATCGTCGCGCGCCGGATGGCGGGCTCGCCGGTTCGGTGCCCGTTCGCCTCGGTGATCGAGGCGGCGACGGCCCGGACGGAGGGGCTCACCCAGTCGAGGACGACGCGGGGGTAGACCCCGAGGAGGACCGTCAGGACCACCAGCGGGGCGATGATGGCCCGCTCGCGGGGGGAAAGGTCGGGCGCGCGAGTCGCCGGATCGTTCCGCCCCTGGAACACGCGGCGGAGGGCCCAGAGGAGATAACCGGCGGTCAGGACCACGGCGAAGGAGGCCAGGGCCCCCAGCGTGGGGCTATAATTGAAGGCGGCCAGGAGCACGAAAATCTCGGCGACGAAGCCGCAAAGGCCGGGCAGGCCCATCGAGCCGAAGAAGATCACCGTCGAGGCGGCGAAGCTCAACGGCATCGAGGCCGCCAGGCCGCCCATCGCCTTCAGGTCGCGGGTGTGGGTCCGGTCGTGGACGACGCCGACGAGGAAGAACATGCCGGTCGCGGTGATCCCGTGCGCGATCATCATGAACAGGGCGCCGTCAACCCCGTAGGCGTAGAGCCGGTGGTCGGCCCCGAGGTTCATCGCGGCCATCCCGAGCGTGACGTAGCCCATGTGGCTGATCGAGCTGTAGGCGACCAGCTTCTTGAAGTCGGACTGGGCCATCGCCGCCAGGGCCCCGTAGAGGATGCTGAAGACGCCGATCGCGGCCACGGGATAGGCCCAGTCGTGCGCCCCGGTCGGGGCCAGGGGCCAGGCCATCCGGATCAGGCCGTAGCCGCCGATCTTCAAGAGCACGCCGGCGAGGATCATGCTGATCGGCGTCGGCGCCTCGACGTGGGCGTCGGGCAGCCAGGTATGGAACGGGAACGACGGCAGCTTGACGGCGAAGCCGACGAAGAACAGGACGAAGACGAGCTGCTGGACCCATCGGCCGTAATAATCCGTCTCGGAAGCGGCTTGCGTCAACAGGACGACGTCGAAGCTGCGGGCCGCGAAGGGCTGGCCGGCCACCGTCGCCGCCGCGTTCCCCGGCCAGAAGAACAGGGCCAGGATCGCCACCAGGATGAAGACCGAGCCGAACAGGGTGTAGAGCAAGAACTTGATCGCCGCGTATTCCCGCCGCTCGCCTCCCCAGAGGGCGATCAGGAAGTACATCGGCAGGAGCATGACCTCGAAGAAGACGTAGAACAGGACCAGGTCGAGCGCCAGGAAGACCCCCATCAGGCTCGAAGTCAGCAACAGGAACAGGGCGAAATAGCCCTTGACCTTGACCCCGACCTCCCACGAGGCCGCGCACGCCAGGAGGGCCACGAAGCTCGTCAGCAGGATCAGGGACAGGCTGATCCCGTCGAGGCCCAGGTAATACTCCATCTGGAAGTCGGGCACCCAGGGATGCCGGACCAGCAGGTCGCCCTCGGCCGCGGTCGCCAGGGTGTTGGCCGAGGCCCGGGGCGCCAGCGACGACCGGGCCGGGTCGAGCTTGAGGTAGCCCCCCAGCGCCACCAGGGCGAGGAGGAACGTCAGGGTGGTCGTCCCCAGCGCGAACCCCTTGATGGCGGCGGTCGCCCGGCCGGGGATCGCGAGCACGACGCCCGCCCCGCCCATCGGCACGACCCAGAGGAGGCTCAACAGCAGGTCGTCGCTCACCACGTCATCCCACGCCTTTCGGGTCGAATCTCACCCTGGCTGTCCTCGACCCGGGTCAAGCCAGGACCCAGGCGAACACGGCCGCGAACAGGCCGACGACCGCGACGGCCAGGCCCAGCAAGTACCCCCGGAGGCTCCCGGTCTGGAGCCTCCGCCCCCGGTCGCCCAGCGCGTAAACTCCCGACGCCACCAGGGCCACCAGGCGGTCGACCGCGACCCGGTCGAACACCCCTTCCCACCGGCTCAACCGCTCGGTCCCGAGCGCCGAGCCGTCGACGAGGGCGTCGACGAGCCTGCGGTCGAGCCACGCGACCGAGCGGGCCAGGGCGAGCGTCGGCCGGACGATCGCGACGCGGTACAGCTCGTCGATGTACCACTTGCGGGCCAGGAAATCGAGGGCCGGGCCCATCCGCCGGGCCGCTTCCCGGGGGTCGAACCGCCGCCAGGATTCCCAAGGGCCGTGGAACAGGGTCCCCAGGCCGATCCCGATCGAAGCGACCAGGATCGACGCCCCGATCGCCCAGTACCGGGCGCCGCCGGGGTCGATGGACTCGATCGGCTCGCCGTATTTGAGGATCTGCTCCAGGATCGGCTCGAAGCCGAAGAGCGGCAGGATCGTGACCGGCCAGCCCACCACCACCGTCGGGACCGCCAGCGCGATCAGGGGCCAGGTCATCAACCGCTCGCGCTCGGTGGCCTGGCTCGCCGCCACCGTCCTCGGGGACCCGACGAAGATCAGGAACCAGAGCCGGAACATATAAAACGCCGTCATCGCCGCCCCGGCCGCCGGCAGGAGGAACAGCAGGAAATGTCCCGGCCGCCCGGTCACGAAGTGGAGGGCCGAGGCCAGCACGGCGTCCTTGGACTGGAACCCGCTGAACGGCGGGACGCCCGAGATCGCCAGCGTCGCCGCGAGCATGGTCAAGGCCGTCACCCGCATCCGCCGATACAGCCCGCCGAGCCCGGCGAAGTCGTGGGTGTGGACCGCCCGATAGACGTTGCCCGCCCCCAGGAACAGGAGGGCCTTGAAGCAGGCGTGCGTCAGGAGGTGGAACAGGCCGGCCGACCGGCCCCCGACGCCCATCGCCAGCATCATGAACCCGAGCTGGCTGATGGTCGAATAGGCCAGGACCTTCTTGAAATCGCACTGGACCATCGCGATCGAGGCGGCCATGACGAGGGTGATCCCCCCGATATAAGCGATCGTGAGCATCACCTCGGGCGTGAACAGGGGCATGACCCGGCCGACCAGGTAAACCCCCGCCGCGACCATCGTCGCCGCGTGGATCAGCGCCGAGACCGGGGTCGGCCCGGCCATCGCGTCGGGCAACCAGACGTGGAGCGGGAACTGGGCGCTCTTCCCCACGCACCCCGCGAACAGCCCCAGGCCCGCCACGACCAGCAAGCCGTAGCCGATCCGTCGCGGCCCGGCCGCCCCCGCGCCGTCGCCTGGCCCGGCGAGGACGACCACCGCCCGCCCCTCGACCTGTTGGACGTGGAGTTGCCCGCGATCGTCGCGGATCGTCCGGTTCAGGTCGCGGATGTCGAGCGTGCCCAGGTTGGCCCAGATCAGGCCCAGGCCGACGAGCATCCCCACGTCGCCCACCCGGTTGACCAGGAACGCCTTGTTCGCCGCGTCGGCGTTGGCCCCATCCTCGTGCCAGAAGCCGATGAGCAGGTACGAGCAGAAACCGACCAGTTCCCAGAAGATGAAGACCTGAAACAGGTTTGGCGCCGCGACCAGCCCCAGCATCGCGAAGCAGAACAGCGAGAGGAAGGCGAAGAACCGGGGGAAACGCGGGTCATCCCGCATGTAGGCGATGGCATGGACGTGGACCAGGGTGGCCACGAACGTGACCATCAGGAACATCAAGGCCGCCAGGTTGTCGACCTCGATCCCGATCGGCAGGGCCAGGAGACGCGAGGGCCCGGAACCGGCAAGGTCGAGGTCGAGGTCGAGGTTGACCCAGTCGATCGAGGCCCGCCAGGCGAGCGGCTCGCGCCCCTTGGTCGACGGCGAGGGGTCGGGCGGTTCCGGGGCCGGGTTGGCCCGGAAAGCGGCCGCGTCGTGGCGATCGAAGACCCCTTGGGCCGTGGCGAAGTAGGCCACGAAGCCGACCAGGCTGAGGACGAAGGAAACGCCGATCGCCCCGGTCGCGAGATAAGCCGTGCGTCGGCCCAGCCGCCGCCCCGCGGCCATCTCCACGACGAACGCGGCCAGGGGGATCAAGACGGCGGCGACATACAGCCCGACCTGCCAGCTCATCGCGAATCCTTGACCTCGGACGTCGACGCCTCGCCGGCCCGTCGTCCCCGGGCCGGGAAACGGGAAATGATCGCAGACCAGGCCCCTCGACGCAAGGTCCCGGTCGGCGAGCTTGTGCCCCGGATCGGCCTCCGATACGATCGCGAACCGTCCTCGGTCCACGCCGCTTCGGGAGCCCAACTTGATGCGCCACGTCCGATCCGTCGCCTTCCTGGCCCTCATCTTCCTGGCCGAGCGATCAACGACCGCCGAGGGCCCGGGGCCGGCGGTGACGGTCCGGCTGGGCGCGCCGGACCGGCAGGCCGAGGAGCTGATCGGGCTATTCCGGGGGGCGAAGGTGGCGGACCCCGCGGCGGCCCTGGCGGCCTGGAAACGGGCCAGCCGCGAGCCGGACCGCCTGGGCAAGCCGCTCGAAGCCGCGATCGCCGCGATCAACCCCCGGATGGCCCGGGAACTCCGATCCCTCGACGGCGCCGAGGTCGCCTTCTGGCCCTCGGCCGAAGGCCCCCGCTTCACCTGGGGCGCCCTCTTGCCGGACGACGACGGGACCTTCGCCGCCCTGGGATCGGCCCTGGTGTTGACCGACGGCGCGGTCGAAGAACCGCTCGAAGGACTGGCCGTCGACCGCCTGGGCCGTCCCGGGTCGCCGCTCCTGGTCAACGGCCCGCGCGGGTTGTTCCTGGGCGGGACGCGCGAGGGGCTCCGGGCGAGCTTCGGCCGGGCTCGGGCCGCGGCCGACCCCGAGGATCGGCCGGGAATCCACCTCGGCGTCACGCCCGAGATCCTCCGGGCGCCCCGGTCGCTCGCCGGCCGCCGGGTGGCGAAGCTTTTCCAGGATCGGGCGTTCGCGGGCCTGGACCTGGACATCGTGATCGTCGACGGTTCGTCGCGGGCCTCCCTGCTCGGCCGGATGCTCGCGCCCGGGCCGGCCGCCGCGACCGTCGAGCCGGGATGGCTCGACCTGGTGCCCGCCGACCGGGCGATGGCGGCGTTCGCTCTGGCGATCGACCCGAGGGCGGCGGCCTGGGACGACGCCTTCGCCCTGGCCGACCGGGTCGAGCGGGTCGACCCGGCCCGGGACGCCCTGGCGCCGCTCCGGCTCCGCCTCGAATTGGTGGCCCGGGCCGTCGGCGTCCGGACCGAAAGGGACGTCCTGCCCCACCTCAAGGGAGTCTCGGGGTGGGCCGGCTCCGTCGGCAAGCGCGTCGACTCCGCCCTGGTCGCGGTCCACCTCGACGACGAGGCCGCCGCGGCGCGGCTCGCCTCCGGGATCAAGCCGCCGACCGTCGCCGGCCGGCCGGTCCGGGTGGTCCGGGAGGGGTCCTCGGTGTGGCTCGCCTGGGGCGATCGGGTCTTCGAAGCGAGCCGGGATGCCCGGGCCCGTCCCGGCGGGTCGGCCGGGCCGACGCTCCGGGAAGGTTGGGATCGACCCGCCCCCTCGTTCTCCGGCGGCGTCTGGCCGGGCCGGGTCCCGGGTCTCGCCCCCTCGGGGTCGCCGCTGGCCGAGGCGCTGGACCACGCCGACCCCTTGATCGTCCAGGGCTCGATCGACCCCGGGGGGTTGGTCCGGGCGTCGGCCTCCTGGCGAGGGCTCCGGCGGGCGGTTTCCCGGTTCCTCGACCTGATCCCGCTCGACCCGCCGCCGGATCGATGAGGGTCGGCCCGTTCGAGGGGTCAAACCGCCACCGGAGGTCGCCTTCGGCCCTCCGTTTGCTTGTCAGTCGGGCCTCAAGGACCCCTGGACGCGCGGCCTTTCCGCCGTCGCGGCCCGGGGGCCCGGTGCCCCAAAGGATCGCACGATGACGACGTTCCCGAAGAAGATCACGACGGCCGCCCTGTCCCTGGTCGTCTCGCTGGCCCTGGTCGGATGCGAGGAGAAGGGCCCGGCGGAGAAGGCCGGCGAGAACCTCGACAAAGCCGGCAAGAACATCAAGGACGCCGTCGACCCCCGCGGCCCGGGCGAGAAGGCCGGCGCCAAGGTCGACCGGGCGCTCGACCGGTGACGAAGGGTTGACCCGCCGGCCCTCGATCGCCGATCATCGCCCGACGATCGGCGGTCGAGGCCGCCCCGAATCTTCCGGACCCGACGCGGCCCCCATGCGGCTCATCGACCTCCACGTCGACTGGCTCCTCCAATACGCCCCCGAATCCACCGTCTTCGACCCCGCCCATTACCCGGACGCGGCCGGTCGGCTCGGCCAGGCCGACGGTTACTTGCAGGCCACCCGGGCGGCCGTCGTTTCCTGCTACCGGTCGGCCGGTGACTGGGCGACCCAGGCCGACCCCTGGGCGGCGCTCGGCGCGTTGATCGCCCGGATCGAGGCCGAGTTTCCCGGTCGCCTTTTGATCGGACCCGACGATTTCGACCGCTGGAACGACGACGGGCAAGGCCTGTCCTGGGGCGTGATCGGCATCGAGGGCTTCGACACCCTGATCCGGTCGGGCGGCGACCTCGACCACCTGACGCGGCTGTTCGGGCGCGGGGTCCGGTTGTTCCAGCCGGTCTATCAATCGTCCAGCCTCCTCGGCGGCTCGTCCACCCCCGGCGATGATCGCGGCCTCACCGATCTCGGCCGGGCGTTCCTCGAAACGTTGCTCGCCTGCGTCCCCGAGGGGCCCGGCCCTCGCCCCTTGCTCGACCTCGCCCACCTCAACCCCCGGACCTCGTCCGAAGTCCTCGACTGGTTCGAGGCGGACCCGGCCCGGCCTCGTCGCCTCGTCCCCGTTTACAGCCACGGCGCCCCGGCCCACCCCGATTTCGAGACGCCCCGCGCCTTGCCGATCGCCCACCTGGCCCGACTCCGGGCCCTCGGCGGGACGATCGGGCTGGGCGTCTCGCCCCCGTTCTTCTCCGACCCCGACCAGATCAAGGCGGCCGTCGCCCTGGCGGCCTCGACGCCGTTCCTGGGACGGGTCGGGCCCGAGGGGATCGCGATCGGGACCGACTTCCTCGGCGTCGACCGGACCTTGCCCGGCCTGGGCGATGCCGCCGGGGTGGTCGCCTGGTTCGAGGCGAACTTCGATCGTCCGACCGCTTCCGCCCTCCTCTCCGACAACGCCCGGGCGCTGTGCGCCGTGGTCAGCGGCGCGATCCTTCCCGGATAACGACTCGCGAAAGCTCCCGGGTCCCGTCTGCCGAATTGGCAGCCGAACGCGACCTCGCGTCACGATCGGCAGGAGGGCCGGACCGGCCGGGCACGGGGGTTTTGACCTAACCCGTTTCCTGGCAAGCGGCAATCGCGACTGATTTCGAGGGGCACGGTGCTTGCATAGGGTGGTGTCCGTGATGGGCGGTCGCGTCCAGTGGGACGGACGGCCGCCCGGAGTCCTGGGTCATTCGAAGGTGAGGGTCGAGATGAACTTGAAGCCGCTGGGTGATCGCGTGGTGGTGGAGCGGGAAGAGGCCAAGGCGACCACGGCGGGCGGGATCGTCCTGCCCGACACAGCCAAGGACAAGCCGCAGAAGGGCAAGGTCCTGGCGATCGGCGAAGGCCGGATCACCAAGGATGGCAAGAAGCGCGAGCTTCAGGTCAAGGTCGGCGACCAGGTCCTGTTCACATCCTACGCCGGCGACGAGTTCAAGATCGGCGGCGACCAGAAGGTTCTGCTGATGCGCGAAGACGACATCCTGGCCGTGGTCGACTGATCGGTCGACCCGATCCGGCTTTTCCGCGAATACGGCTTTTCGACCGATCCCCACCCCTCGGAGCGAGATCCACTCATGGCCGCGAAGATGATCGCGTTTGATCAGGAAGCCCGCCAGGCGATGCAGCGCGGCGTGGCCAAGTTGGCCCGCGCCGTCAAGGTGACGCTCGGCCCGCGCGGTCGCAACGTCATCATCCAGAAGTCGTTCGGCTCGCCCACGGTCACCAAGGACGGCGTCACCGTCGCCAAGGAGATCGAGCTCGAAGACAAGTACGAGGACATGGGCGCCAAGATGGTCAAGGAGGTCGCCAGCAAGACTTCCGACGTCGCCGGCGACGGCACGACCACGGCCACCGTGATGGCCGAGGCCATCTACAACGAAGGCCTCCGCGCCGTCGTCGCCGGGGTCAACCCGATGATGATGAAGCGCGGGATGGACAAGGCCGTCGTCGAGATCGTCGAGCAGCTCAAGGCGATGAGCACCAAGATCTCGAACAAGAAAGAGACCGAGCAGGTCGCCACCGTCGCCTCGAACTTCGACCACGAGGTCGGCTCGATGATCGCCGAGGCGACCGAGAAGGTCGGCAAGGACGGCGTCATCACCGTCGAGGAAGGCAAGGCCCTCAAGACCGAGGTCGAGTGGGTCGAGGGGATGCAGTTCGACCGCGGCTACTTGAGCCCCTACTTCGTGACCAACCCGACCACGATGGAGGCCGTCCTGGAGGACGCTTACATCCTGATCTACGAGAAGAAGATCTCGTCGGTCAAGGACATGGTCCCGGTCCTGGAGAAGGTCGCGGGGACCGGCAAGCCGCTCCTGATCATCGCCGAGGACATCGACGGCGAGGCCCTGGCCACCCTGGTCATCAACAAGCTCCGCGGGACCTTCCGGTGCGCCGCGGTCAAGGCCCCCGGCTACGGCGACCGCCGCAAGGCCATGCTCGAAGACATCGCGGTGCTCACCGGCGGCCAGCCGATCTTCGAGGCCCTCGGCGTCGAGTTGGAAAAGGTCGGCCTCGATTCGCTGGGCCACGCCAAGAAGATCCAGATCGACAAGGACAACACCACGATCATCGAGGGCGCCGGCAAGTCCGACACCATCAAGGGGCGGATCGAGGCCATCCGCCGCGAGATCACCGACACCAAGAGCGACTACGACAAGGAGAAGCTCGAGGAGCGGCTGGCGAAGCTCGCCGGCGGCGTGGCCAAGATCAACGTCGGGGCCGCGACCGAGAGCGAGATGAAGGAGAAGAAGGCCCGCGTCGAGGACGCCCTCCACGCCACCCGAGCGGCCCTCGAAGAAGGCATCCTCCCCGGCGGCGGCGTCGCCCTGCTCCGGGCCTCGACCAAGGTCAAGCCCACCGGCCTGACCCCGGACGAGACCACCGGCTACCAGATCATCATCCGCGCCTGCTCGGCCCCGATCCACCAGATCGCCGCCAACGCCGGCCAGGACGGCGGCGTCGTCGTCTCCAAGGTCGCCGAAGGGACCGGCAACTTCGGCTACGACGCCCTCAACGACACCTACGTCGACATGGTCCAGGCCGGGATCATCGACCCGACCAAGGTCACCCGCTCCGCCCTCCAGAACGCCGCCAGCGTCAGCACCCTCCTGCTGACCTCCGACGCCTTGATCGCCGACGCCCCCAAGTCCGACGAGAAGCCCGCCGGCGGCGGCGGCCACGGCGGCTACGACGACATGTATTGAACGATCGAGCTTGACAGGACGACGATGGATGTTTTGATAGAGCCGGCCCCTTGGGGGCCGGCTCTTTTTTCTTGACCTGAGCCAGGACCACGATAAATTGAACCAATCAATTGGAAAATCATCGACTTGATTTTCATCCAATTCGTCTGTCGAAGGGTCGTCCGATGGCTACTGCTCCCGTGCTCAAAGCGGAGTTGATGGTGCCCGAGACGGGCCATGGCGGCAAGAAATACCCGCTCCAGGGGACCTTGAGAGGCTTCGATGGCCTTTGGTTCCGGGCGAGGTGGGGGACGCATCACCATCGAGTCGTCAGGATTGGCCCGGATGGGAGGTCGGAGGACACATCCTACCGGGTCAAGGCCGGCGACTTCGTCGAGGTCGCGGCTCAGGCCGGAGCATCGACCAAGTCGCGGGAGTACAGCATCGTCGGCCAGCGAGGTTCGGTGGTCATCGCCGCCGCGTTCCGCGACCGCCTGGGCCTGGTCGAGGGATCGGTGGTGATCCAGGAGGAACGAGACGGCGGAATCCTGCTCATCCCGGCGGAGGTCGTGCCTCGTGGTTCGGCCGTTACGCTCGACCAGCTCCTGGCGGAGATCACGCCGGAGAACCTCCTCGGCGAGGTCGACACGAGGCCCCCGGTCGGGCGGGAGACGTTGTGATGGCCCAGGCTGACGTGCCAGATCGTGGCGACCTCGTCTGGATCTCGTTCCATCCCCAGGCCGGTCACGAGCAGTCGGGCCGTCGCCCGGCGGTGGTCCTCCACGGGCCGCTTATAATGGCAAGGTCGGCCTCGCGATCTTCTGCCCGGTGACGGGCTAGGTCAAGGGATACCCGTTCGAGGTCCTAATCTCCCAGGGATTGAAGGTCGGCGGGGTCGTCCTCGCCGACCAGTTCAAGAGCCTGGACTGGGCGGCTCGAAAGGTGGTGTCGATCGGGGGATTGCCCACTCAGGTGGTCGACTTGATCCTGGTCAAGGCGAAGACCCTGCTTTGATGTCGGTGACTGGCCGGGCTCGTTTCAAGCGGGAACAGGGGTGCCTTGCTCGACTGGTCCCGACAGAACAGGATTCGGCCTTCGAGTCGAGACGGCCCGGGAGGGCGGGGGGATGTCTTATGCGGACTTCACGCTCGAATCGATCGATAAAGCTCTCGGGCTGACCAGTCGTCCCGGAGGACTTTTCCCGGGACTTGCCCCGCGACCCGTCCCCGCCTGGCTCCCCGAGATTCTGGAACGCGGACGCTCGTCGGCGGCGCTGGTGAGCGAGAAGGCCCGGTCCGAAATCTTGGTCGTCCCGATCCTGCTCGCGGCGAGGGAGGCTTACGCGGGCGAACTCGCGATCTTTTCCGGCCAGAGGCTCGACGTCGATCCCTCGCGCGGCCTGATCGGCGAGTGTGATTTCATCCTCGCCTTGACGACGCCGCTCCCCCGGCTCAAGGCCCCGCTGGTCACGATCCTGGAGGCGAAGAAAGGCGACATCGAGGCGGGCCTCGGGCCATGTATCGCCCAGACCTTCGCGGCCAGGCTCTTCAACGAGCGGGCGGGCGAGCCAGATCGGCCGATGTTCGGGTGCGTGACCACGGGCGATATCTGGCAGTTTTTTCGCCTCGACGGAGCCGAGGTGACGATCGACCGCGGCCTGCTGTTCATCGACAATATGGGGGCATCCTGACGACCCTGGGTGCGATCCTGATGTCTCCGCCACCCGTCCGTCCCGGTCAGGAGTATCGATGAAGATCCGTCGGATCGCCGCCTATCGCATCGAGTTGCCCTTGCGCGAGGGGAGCTACAAGTGGTCCGGCGGCAAGTCGGTCGAGGTGTTCGACAGCACGATCGTCGAGGTCGAGGCGGATGATGGGCGAATGGGCCACGGCGAGGTTTGCCCGCTCGGTTCGGCTTATTTGCCGGCGTTCGCGGCGGGGGTCCGCGCCGGGATCGCGGAGCTGGCCCCTCGCCTGATCGGGGAAGATCCGCGGCAGCTCGGCAAGCTGAACCGGCGGATGGACGCGGTGATGAAGGGACATCCCTACGTCAAGTCGGGGATCGACGTGGCTTGCTGGGACCTGCTCGGCCAGGCGGCGGGGATGCCGGTGGCGGAGTTGCTCGGTGGGCGGCATGGGGACGATTTCCTCCTCTACCGGGCGATCTCGCAGGACTCGCCCGAGGCGATGGCCGGCAACGTCGCGGGCTACCGGGCCGAGGGCTACACGCGGTTCCAGCTCAAGGTCGGCGGCGACCCCGACACGGACATCGCCCGGATCAAGGCCGTGGCCAGAGTCCTCCAGCCCGGCGACAAGCTCATCGCCGACGCCAACACCGGCTGGCTCATGCACGAGGCGGCGCGGGTGGTCCGGGGGGTCCGCGACGTCGACGTCTACATCGAGCAGCCGTGCGCCTCCTACGAAGAATGCCTGACGATCCGCCGCCGGACCGATCACCCGTTCGTGCTCGACGAGTCGATCGACGGCCTGGGCGCCTTGCTCCGGGGCTATGCCGACGGGGCGCTCGACGTGGTCAACCTGAAGATCAGCAAGCTCGGCGGCCTGACCAGGACCGTCCAGGCTCGCGACCTGTGCGTCAGCCTCGGCGTGGCGATGACCATCGAGGATACCTGGGGCGGCGACATCGCCACCGCCGCGATCGCCCACTTGGCCCACGGCACGCCGCCCGAGTTGTTGTTCACGGCGACCGACTTCAACAGCTACGTCACCGTGAGCACCGCCGAAGGGGCCCCGCGACGCCGAGACGGCCGCCTGGCCGCCTCGACCGGCCCCGGGCTGGGCATCCGCCCGAGGCGCGACGTCCTCGGCCGGCCCGTCGTCGAGGTTGCCTGAGACGGTTCGAGGGCGATCACCGCATCGCGAACCCCAGCGCCCGGCCCGGGACCAGGGTCGAGGCGGCCATCGCGACCCAGAAGAGGCCGAGGGTCCAGCCGGTGACGTTCGTCCACGACCAGTTCGACCGGGCCACCCGGCACCGCCAGGCGGCGAGGAGGACGGCGAGGATCGTCAGGCCCATCGGTTGGTAGCCCAGCGGGGTCGCCCACGAGAGCGATCGGGCCTCGCCCCGGGCCACGGCGGCCAGGTCGAACACCCAGATCACCAACCCGCCGGCCATCCAGAGGAGTTCGCCGAGGCCCACGTCGCCGGCGTCGCGGCGACCGAGCAGGATCGGGCCGATCATCGCCAGGCAGCCGGCCACGGTGTACGCGCTGGCCAGCAATTGGGTCGGGGGCCATTCGAGCCGCCCCCGGGCGAACAGGATGCCCAGGCCGTAGCAGAGCGAGGCGACCAGCAACAAGGCGTTGGCGATCGGAGGGGCGGAGGAGGGCGCCGGGACTTTCGACGCCGCGCGTTTGGTGGCCATCGCAGGCGATTCCCGATCGGTCGGTGTGGGTCGGTAGGTCGGCGACGAGCCCTTTGCCGCTGGCGGCGAAGGGCCCGAGGTTTACCCGTGGATCGACCGCGACGCGGCGCCGAGATCAGGAGAATCGGGGGTTTCCGCGAACCAGGGCGAAGGTCACGCCAACCGTGCCGATCATTCCACCGTGATCGCGGGCGAGTGCGACGATCCGGGCGTCTCGGCCGTGACGATGCCGTCGCCGTCCGGGTCCTGGGGGGATGTCACCACGAGGGAGTCGATCGCCTCGACCTTGCCCGGGTTGGTGATGACCGACTCGCCCTCGGCCAGGCCGCGGGTCACTTCGAGGAGGGCCGTGTTCGACCGGCCGAGCGTGATTTGCCGCCTCTGGAGGCCTTCCGGCCCGGCGACGTAGCAGATGTCGCGACCATCCTTGTAGGCGACGGCCTCCGTCGGGACGGCCAGGACGTCGAGGCCCCGGTCGACCTCGATCTCGACCTCGGCCGACATCCCCGGCAACATCCCTCGCGGGACGGAATTCAGGCGGACGACGGCGATGAAATATTTGACCTCGTCGCTGGTGGTCCAGGTCGGCGACGAGACCGGCAAGGGCATGATCTCGGCGACGTGCCCTTCCAGGGTCCGGTTCGCCAGGCCCTCGATCCGGGCCCGGGCCGGCAGGCCGACCTGGACGCGCTCGGCGACCGACTCGTGGAGATAGGTGACCACCTCCATCCGCGACAGGTCGGGGAGGTAGAAGAGGGGCTGCTGTTGGCGGACCTGGACCCCGGCTTGCAGGACGGCGCTGGAGCGTCGGTAAGGGTCGACGGCGTGGATCAAGAGGCCATCCTGGGGGGCCAGGATCGTGCAGCGCTCGACCATCTTCTTGTAATGGGCCAGCCGTTCCTCCAGCCGGGAGACTTGCTGGGTATTGGCCACGACCTCGTAGCGCCGCTTCTCGACCTCGCTGAGCAATTCTTTCATCATCTTCGGGTTGCCGAACTTCCGGAAGTTCGCCAGGTCCCAGCGCGAGGTGAGCAGGCGGAGGCGGATCTGGGCCTGGGTCCGCTCGGCGGCGGTCTTCTGGGCGACGGCGGCGTAGCCCTTCTTGAGCATGGCCTCGGTCCATCGGAGCCGGTCGCCCGCCCGCTCCAGGTCGGACTCGGCCATGACGATTTCACCTTCCATCTCGCTGAAGCTCTGCCCGGCCAGGCCGTCGCGGAACTCGCGGACGGCCAGCTCCGCGACGTCGAAGTTCAGCTTGGCCTGCTCCAGGGCCGCCTTCGACTGCTCGGTCTTGATCTGCTGGGTCCGGACCAACTCCTCGTACTCGGAAGAGTCGAGCCGGCACAGGACGTCGCCTTTCTTGACCTGGGCCCCATCGGGGATCACCTCCAGGACCGTCGAGGCGCCGCTGGAAGAGAAGGCCCGCCCCTCACTGCGGATCTCCAACCGCTCCAGCTCGCACGAGATGATCGTCTTGCGCGAACTCTCGACCCGACCGGACGCCGTCACCCGGCTGCCGAGGTCGACCCTCGCCACCAGGGTCCGGGGCAGGTCGCGGGTCGGGTCGACCCGCTGCCAGGGCCCCGAGCGTGCCCAGATCACGCCCGCCGCGATCCCGGCGAGGGCCAGGCCGAGCCCGGCGAGCCGGACGAGCCCCCCGCGCCTCCGCGATCCGGGACGAGCGGACGGAGCAAGGCGTCCGGCATCGGCTCCCCGACTCGATACGAGGCATCCAATCAGGTCCGGGTTATTCACGACGGCACGACTCCAGTTCCAGGATCGGAGAGGGGGGCAGGGCCGACCCATCGGGCAGGCGGAGGGTTGGCGGGCGTTCACGGTCTGCGGGATGGTTCGCGGCGGGTTGGCTTGTTGAACATTGTGGGCGAAACGCGAGGGTCAGTCAACTGTCGAACCTTCAACTTAGGGCGAATTTATCGAAGGTCGGTCCGATCGGTCCTCGACTCGTTCCCCCTTGGTATCGGAAGAGCCGCTCGGTTTGCCGAGCCCCTTGGTTTGGATTACGATGGGCCTGGTGGACTGAAAATTCGACCCCAAGGCCGACGAGCCGGAGCCCCAGGTCTTGCTTCGACACTCTTTCCGCATCCTGGCCCTGGACATCGACGGGACCTTGCTCGACCGCTCCGGGACGCTCCGCCCGAGGACGATCGCGGCGGTCCGCGCCGCGGCCCGGGCGGGGATGCGGCCGGTCCTCTGCACGGGGCGTCGGTACCGCCGGACCCTGCCGATCGCGGCCCGCCTCGGGATCGACGCTCCCCTGGTCTGCAACTCCGGCGCGCTGCTCAAGGGGATCGACGGTCACCGGACGCTCTGGAGGGCGGACCTGGCGGATGACGTCCTCAAGGGGGTGATCGCGACCTTCCGCGACCGCGACGAGCCGGCCGTCTCGTTCACCGATCGCTCGCCGGCCGACCTCGACTTCCTCGTCGCCGTCGCGCCCTCGGGCCGGCCCCTCTTCGACGACTACGTCGACCAGAACCGCGAGCACGCCGAGGTCGACCCCGGCTGGCTCGATCGGTCGGCCCCCCGGCATTACCACCTCTGCGCCATCGGGACGCGGTCGACCATGCTCGACTTCGAAGCGGCGATCCACGACCGGCTGCCCGACCAGACCCGGACGTTCGTCCAGAAGTCGCCGCGCTATGCCGGCACGATGTGCGAGATCCTCCGGCACGACGCGAGCAAGTGGACCGCCCTGCTCCACCTGGCCCGGCTCTGGGACGTCGACCCCGCCCAGATCTGCGCGGTGGGCGACGATCGGAACGACGTGCCGATGCTCCGGGGGGCCGGCCTGGGGGTCGCGATGGGCCACGCCGCGGCCGACGTCGTCGAGGCCGCCGACCTTGTCACCGGCAGCGACGACGAAGACGGCCTGGCCATGCTGATCGAGGGCGTCCTCCTGGCCTGAATCCCCGAGGCCTCGCGATCACGTCCCCAACCCCGAGCGGAGGCGGAGCCCGACCATGAGCGAACCGTCCTGGCGACCCGAAGGCGAATCGGACCGGACGATCGAGGAGAACTGGTTGTTCCGGCTCCGCCGCGAGCGGTTCCGGTCGAGCCGGTCGGGACTGGCCCACGACTTCTACGTTTTCCACCTGGCCGACGCGGTGGGCGTGGTCGCGACGACCGACGACGGCCGGGTCCTCCTGGTCCGCCAGTTCCGAGCCGGGTCGAGGTCCGACAGCCTGGAAACGCCCGGTGGCCTGCTCAACCCCGGCGAAGACCCCCTGGTCGCGGGCCCTCGCGAACTCCTCGAAGAGACGGGCTACGCCGGCGACCCGCCCCGAACGCTCGGGACCGTCTGGTCGAACCCGTCGCTGATGACCTCCCGATTCACGACCCTACTCGTCACCAACGTCCGCAAGATCGCCGAGCCCGAACTTGACGCGGGCGAAGAAGTCGAGATCGAATGGGTCTCGACCGGCGACGCCCTTTCCCTGATCCGAGATGGCTCGATCAATCATGCCCTGTCCGTGATGGGACTTTACGCCTGGTTGCTCGCCGATCCGCGCCATTTCGATGGGCCTGTCCGTCGGTGAGCATCGCGGGCCATTTGGAGGGTTCGCCCTGCCATCGGGACCGGCAGGCTGGCCCAATTCCTGGGCGATCTTGATCGGAGAGCCCTTTCGAGCAGGGGGTTTGATGTTCCCGTCCTTGCAACGATTTTCGAGTGATAATCGTTCACCTTCGCGAATAGGACCTTCGTCATACCGAAATCCTTGGCCGGTGAAGACGCCCATTCCTTCGATTTCGCAAGCCGATCGGGCCGTTCGACGGTCGGGGTCGAGGTCGTCGCGGTCCCTCGGCATCGGATTCGCCTTGCCAATCGCGAATCGCCGCCTTGACAGACTTCGCCTCGGGCACGGGACCGATCGGCGAAGGGTGCGACCCGGGCTCGCCGGCATGGCCCGCCACGGCCTTGCGGGCGAACTCGCTCCGGGGTAGGCGAGCCGATCGGGCCACGAATCCGCCCATTGCCTGACCATCGACGAACCTCGACGGAAGGGGGAACACCCTTGAACGAGACCGCGCGCACCGACGCCGCATCGGGACGTTGGCACGTCTTGACGCTTTCCACCCTGGCGTTCACGCTCTTGTTCGGCGTCTGGATGATGTTGGGGGTGCTCAGCATCCCGATGAAGGGTTCGCTCGGTCTGACCGACTCGCAGGTCGAATGGCTGATGGCCGCGGCGATCCTGGCGGGGGCCTTGCCCCGGTTGAACTTCGGGATCTGGGCCGATCGGTTCGGGGGACGCAAGGTTTATCTGTTCTTGCTCCTCTTCTGCGCGGTGCCGACTTACCTGTTCAGCCGGGCGACGACGTACCCCGAGTTGGTCGCGTGCGCGTTGCTGTTCGGGATCGCCGGGAATGCCTTCACCGTGGGGATCTCCTGGAACGCCGCCTGGTTTTCCAAGGAGCAGAAGGGGCTGGCGCTGGGGACGGTGGGCGCGGGCAACGTGGGTGCCTCGTGCACGAAATTGCTGGTGATCCTCGTGCCCACGGTCCTGACCATCGTCCCGGCCGCGGGCTGGCTGGGGGGGTGGATTCCGGGCGGCTGGCGGTTCGTCCCCGCCCTGTATTCCGCCTTGCTGGTCCTGATGGCGGTGGCCGTCTTCTTCCTCACGCCCTCTCGGGACCGGAAGCCGGGCGCCGGCCGACCGATGGCGGAACTGCTCGGGCCGCTCTCGGAGATGAGGGTCTGGCGGTTCAGCCTATATTACGTGGTGGTCTTCGGGGCTTACGTGGCCTTGTCGGGTTGGCTCCCCAAGTTCTACGTGGACACCTACCACTTGACCCTGCGCGACGCCGCGCTCCTGACCGCCCTGTTCATCTTCCCGGCGAGCCTGCTCCGGCCATTCGGCGGCTGGCTTTCCGACGTGTACGGGCCGCGGATCGTCACGTATGCGGTGTTCGTGGTGATGGCGGCGGCCTTGCTGCTGCTCTGCGTGCCGAACGGGCGGTATCTCGGGTACGACTACCAGCCGGGCCCCGCGCTCTTCACGACCTTGCTGGTCATCGTGGGTTGCGGGATGGGGATCGGCAAGGCGTCGGTCTACAAATACGTGCCCGACTACTATCCGGGCGACGTCGGCGCCGTGGGTGGGCTGGTCGGGGCCCTGGGGGCCCTGGGCGGATTCGTGCTCCCGCCCTTGTTCGGCAAGATCGGCCGCGACACCGGGATGCCGCGCCTTGCCTTCCTGGCCCTCCTGGCGCTCACGCTGGTCAGCCTGGCCTGGCTGCACGCGACGGTCCTGGCCATCAAGGCCAAGGAGCGGAGGTCGGGGGTCGACGAATTCGTGCCGGAAGGCTCGCCGTCCTGAAATCGGGTCGGGTCCTGGGCCGTCGACGCCCCGGGAACGTGGCCCGGGGCGACGGCAGGTCGGGCAAGTTCACGGGTTGATCGGCGGGATGATCGACGGGGTGTGGCCGACGTCGAGGCGGTCGCGGAGCATGGTGTCGTCGGAGACCGCCCGCCTCGAGAAGAAGGGGTTGCCCTGGGGCTCCGGGGCGGGCGGCTCGGGTGGGGCGTCGACCGGGACCGCCGAGGGGGGCAAGTCGCCCTGGCGGGCGCCGATCCGGTCGAGCAAGGCCCTGGTCAAAGGTTCGTCGCCGAGCCAGCCGACCTTGGCGGCGACGAGCGAACGGACGCCGGTGGTCTGGATGGTGAGGCGGGTCGAGCGGCGGTCGGCGGTCGTGGCCACCAGGGCCACGGCGCCGTTGGGCTCGGGGACCTGGCGGATCGAGTGCATCCCGACGTCGGTCATCGCGTCCTTGACGTTGCCGAGGAGCGTGGGCGAGGTCGGGAACATCTGCATGCCCCGCCCCGCCGCGTAGGAGGGGCCGGCCGGCACGAGCAACTTCTCGCGGCCGAAGGGGTTGGTCGTCGAGCAGCCGGCGGCCATCAAGGCCGCGATCATCCACCCCGCCGTCATGGTCCGTCGCACCGTGAGCCGCCTCCCTGGCCCGGGGCCGTCCCCTCCCAGAAAAGGGCGGCGTTCCCCGATGGCGGGGAGGCTAGCCGTTCCCCCCGGGTCGGTCAATGGCGATCGGCCGGCGGTGATCGACCACCGAGAGGTTTCGGTGAACCCGGTCGCGGTCGGTTGACGCGCCCGGCGTCGAGGGTTAACATTGATTTTACCTATCACCCCGAGGCGGCCCCTTGCCCTTCGCCTCGAACTTTCCCCCCCGATTTCAACTGGCCGTTCAGGCCCCCGAGGATGGTGATGTCTCATCCCCGCGTCCGCTTCATCGGGAGCCGCGAGCTGCACCGAGACTTGCCGAAAGTCTTGGAAAAGCTCGAGAATCCCGAGGCCCGCTTCGTCCTCACGATCCACAACAAGCCGAAGGCGGTGCTCATCGGGGCCGAGGCCTTCCTCGCCCTGCTCCGCGGCCAGTCGCAGGAAGACCGCTTGCTGGCGCTCCAACTGGGCGCCCTGGTCCAGGGGCTCGAAGCCTCGTCCTCCTCGGGGGAAATCGTCGCGATCACCGGCGACGACATCCCCGAAGGCATGGTCGCCGCGGGCGTTTGAGGCGACCCGCCCGGGCGGCCCGTCCCGATCATCGGCCCCGCGTCCCGTCTCGATCACGGAGGTCGATCCGCCGGGTCCAACCCTGGGGCCGCCGGGTCGATCTCGCTTCGTTTTCGGGTCGCGACGGTCCGCGCGGCTCGATCTCGCGCGGAGGCACGCGGACCGTCCAGTCGCCCGGCCGGTGATCCGATCAAGAACGGAGGAGACTCTCAGGTCGATCGGTCCTTCACGTTGTTTCGGGAGACGGATGGCAGATTCCCAGGATCTCGGATTTCCGAGGGGCGGTTGTCCCGAGTCCGTTTGAAATCCGAGATCCTTGCAATCTGTCCTCCCGCTAGGTGACGAACCGATCGACACGGGGGGGGAATTCCCGGCCCTTGGACGGTGCGCGGCGTCGTTGGTATAATAGCCTCGACGTCTGTTCACTTTGCCCGAGGTCGCCCGGGTCCGATCCCGCTCGCCGTTTCGAAGGACTCGACCCGACCGAGGTGATTGATGTCGAGCCGGCCATTCGTCCACCTGCACTGCCACAGCCATTACAGCCTCCTGGACGGGGCGAGCAAGATCCCCGCCCTGGTCAAGCGGGCCAAGGCGTTGGGGATGCCCGCGCTGGCCGTGACCGACCACGGCAACCTCCACGGCGCCGTGGAGTTCCTCCGCGAGGCCAAGGCGGCCGACTTCAAGCCGATCATCGGGATGGAGGCCTACGTCGCCCCATTCCGCCGGACCGAGCGCTCGGGGGGCGGGTTCTCGGGCAACGAGCACAACTTCCACCTGACGCTCCTGGCCCGGAACGCCGAAGGGTTCCGGAACCTGCTCCGCCTGTCGTCGATGGCGTTCCTCGAAGGCTTCTATTACAAGCCCCGGATCGACAAGGAGATCCTCGAACGGCACTCCGAAGGGCTGATCTGCCTGTCCGGGTGCGTCTCGTCCGAGTTCTCCGACCACGTCCTCCACGGCAAGACCGCCGACGCCGAGAAGCTCTGCGCCTGGTATCAGAAGATCTTCGGCGAGGAGAATTTCTACGTCGAGGTCCAGTGCAACGGCATCCAGATCCAGAAGGACCACGAGCAGGCCGCCACCGACCTCGCCCGCCGGATGGGCCTGCCGATGGTCGCCACCAGCGACGCCCATTACCTGATGCGGGAAGACGCCGAGGTCCACGACATCCTCTTGTGCATCAACACCGGGCGGACCGTCGACGACCCGAACCGGATGAAGTTCGAGAACGACCAGTTCCACGTCCGGTCGCCCGAGGAGATGTACGCCGCCCTGCCCGGCCACGAGGAGGCGTTGGCGCAGTCGGTCCTGATCGCCGACCTGGTCGAGGACCACTACAAGAGCTTCAACCTCGGGAAGCGCCAGTTCCCCTCGTTCCAGCCCCCCGGCGGCAAGACGCCCGAGGCCTACCTCCGGGAACTCTGCGAGCGAGGGCTCGCCGAGCGCTACGACGGGGCCCCGACGCGGGCCGCGATCGACCGCCTGGACCACGAGCTGGGCATCATCAACGGGATGGGGTTCGCCTCGTACTTCCTCATCGTCTGGGACTTCGTCCGCCACGCCCGCGAGCAAGGCATCCCCAACTCGGCCAGGGGCTCGGCCTGCGGGGCCCTGGTCAGCTACTTGCTCTATTTCAGCCACGTCGACCCGCTGGTCTACGACCTGTTGTTCGAGCGGTTCCTCGACCCGAACCGGTCCGAGGCGCCCGACATCGACATCGACCTGTGCAAGGAGCGGCGCGGCGAGGTGATCGCCTACGTCCGCCAGAAGTACGGGGCGGCCAACGTCGCGCAGATCGGGACCTTCGGGACGATGGCGGCCAAGGCCGCGCTCAAGGACGTGGGCCGGGCCCTGAACATCCCGTTCGCGATGGTCGAGTCGCTCACCAAGCTGATCCCGACCCGCTTGAACATCACCCTCGAAGAAGCCCTGGCCGAGGAACCGCAGCTCAAGCGGCTCACCGACGAGGACCCCGACCTCAAGAAGCTCTACGACTTCGCCACCCGGCTCGAAGGCACGGCGCGGAACGTCGGGACCCACGCCGCCGGCGTCGTGATCGCCGACCGCCCGCTCCAGGACATGGTCCCGCTCCAGAGGCTGCCCAACAAGGACAAGGACAAGGAGGTCGTCAGCACCCAGTGGGAGATGGGCGACGTCGAGAAGGCCGGCCTCCTCAAGATGGACTTCCTCGGCCTCCGCAACTTGACCTCGCTCGACGCCGCCATCCGCCTCATCAATGCCCGATACCCCGGCCAACTCCCCGACCTCAACAAGCTCCCGCTCGACGACGAGAAGACCTACGCCCTCCTCCAGCGCGGCGAGGCCAAGGGAATCTTCCAACTCGACGGCGCCGGCATCCGCGACCTCCTGGTCAAGATGAAGCCCGACCGCTTCGCCGACCTCATCGCCATCCTCGCCCTCTATCGCCCCGGCCCCTTGAACGGCGGGATGGTCGACGAGTACGTCGACGTCAAGCGCGGTCGGAAAAAGCCGGAGTACATGCATTCGGTCATGAAGGATGTCCTGGAAGAAACCTACGGGGTCATGGTCTATCAGGAACAGGTCATGCGAATCCTCAACCGCCTGGGGGGGATCGACCTTTCCTATGCCTATGCCTGCATCAAGGCGATCTCGAAGAAGAAGGTCGAGGTCATCGCGCAAGGGCGCAAGCAATTCATCGAAGGGGCCTTCGAACGCGGGCTCGACAAGAAGAAGGCGGAGGAAATCTTCGCCCTGATCGAATTCTTCGGCGGTTACGGCTTCAACAAGTCGCACACGTGCGCCTATGCCCTGGTCGCCTACCAGACGGCCTGGCTCAAGACCCACTACCCGAGCGAATTCATGGCCGCCCTGCTCTCGTCCGAGATGGACGGGGCCGAGCGCGAGAAGTACTTCGTCGACCACATCGAAGATTGCCGGCGGATGGGGATCGAGGTCCGCCAGCCCAGCGTCAACGCCGGGGAGCTGGCCTTCAGCGTCCCCCAGGAAGGGGTGATCGAGTTCGGCCTCGGGGCGATCAAGGGGGTCGGGCACAAGGCGGTCGAGGCGATCGTCAGGGCCCGCGAGGACGGCGGGCCGTTCCGGTCCCTGGGCGACTTCTACGAGCGCGTCCCCGTCTCCGTCGTCGGCCAAGGGTGCGCCGAGACCCTGATCAAGGCCGGGGCCTTCGACTGCCTGATGGCCCGGCGGAGCCAGCTCCTGGCGATCCTCCCCCGCGCCGTCCAGGGGGGGCAGGCGTTCCAGAAGGTGAGCCAGGACACCCAGCAACTCAACCTCTACTCGATGTTCGACTCGGCCGCGACCTCGACCGCCGTCGCCGAGGCGCCCGCCGCCACCATCGTCCTGCCCGACATCCCCGAACTGCCCGACGCCCTCCGGCTCGCCGAGGAGAAGAAGGCCCTCGGCTTCTACATGAGCAGCCACCCCCTGACCCGGCACGCCGCCTTGCTCCGGGCCCTGGCCAGCCACCACGTGGCCGACCTGGCGACCGTCGGCGAGAAGTCGGAAGTGGTCCTGGGGGGGATGATCGTCGGCCTCCAGATCAAGAACGTCCAGAAGAGCCGCGACGGCCTCACCCGGATGGCCAAGATGTCGTTCGAGGACCTCAGCGGCTCCACCCCGGCGATGATGTGGCCGTCCGAGTTCGCCAAGGTCGAGTCGATCCTCAAGGACGACTTCATCGGCTTCGTCAAGGGGAAGCTCAACCGCCAGCGCGACCCCGCCGAGCTGATGATCGACCGGGTCATCCCCCTCGACCGCGGCCCCGCCGAACTGTCGCGCGGGGTGATCGTCCGGCTCCACAAGGGGAGCACCCAGCCGACCGACGTCGACCGCCTCCTCAGGACCATCCGGGCCTACCCGGGCAACCTCGACCTTTATTTGGAGATCACCGGCCTGGCCAAGGTCCGCCGGGCGATCTACAAGGCGGGCACCGCCATGAAGATCCGCCACGACGACCGGCTCCTGGCCGACCTGGAATCGTTCTTCGGGGTCGAGAACGTCCGCCTGATCGGCCACCGGGGCGCCACCAGCCGCGACGAGCCTCGGCCCGTCGCCCGGCCGGCGGGCGAAGGGCCGATGGACGACGAGGGAGCCTGAGCGGTGACGACTCATCGCCCTCCTCGACGGGCCGACGCTTGCATCCAGTCTCCAAAAGTCACGCGATCGTCACGCCAGCTTCATCAAAAATTCAAACCGAAACGTTACGTTATTGCCCAGGTCCTTGTCATAGCAAAACTACAGGCACCTTGAAAGGTTGTTTGTTCATGAATTCGTCGAGGCTTGCACCCGGTCGGCGTGGATTCACCCTGATCGAGCTTCTCGTGGTGATCGCGATCATCGCCGTCCTGATCGCCTTGCTCCTGCCGGCGGTCCAGGCGGCCCGCGAGGCGGCCCGTCGCACCCAATGCGTCAACAACTTGAAGCAACTGGGACTGGCCCTGCACAATTACGAGAGCAGCAACAGCTGCTTCCCGCCCGGCGGCGAATCGACCAACTTCAACACCGGCGGCAACCCCGCCACCCAGTTCGTGGACGGCAATTACAGCACGTTCGCCCGGCTCCTCCAGTACCTGGAGGGGACCACGATCTTCAACACGATCAATTTTAATTACGAATACAACAACAGCAGCCTGGGCAACACGACGGCGTTCACCGCGTCGTTGAACGTCTTCCTCTGCCCCAGCGCCGTCCGCCAGCCCAGCGGCGGTCGTGAGGGCGCCAGCACGGGTAAGGACACCGAAGCCAACGCCGTGGGTGGGTACGGCGTCGGCGACTACGGCCCGACCGTCTACACCGACATCGACCCCAACGGCAGCACGGCCAACGGCGGCGGGGCGACCCCCTATCGCAACAAGGCGGCTCGCGCCAACGGCCTGCTCAAGCAGGGCAAGACCAGCATCGCCGAGAACCAGGACGGCACGAGCAACACCATCGCCATCGCCGAGGACGCCGGCCGCGACGCGCGGTTCATCAGCCCCTACACGCGAGGGACGGCCCCGGCCGTCTGGAGTTACCTCGGCTCGAACATCTATGGCCCCACCGATGACCAGCAAGGCCTCCGCTACTGGCGCTGGGCCGAGGCCGACAACGGCTTCGGCGTGTCGGGGCAGATCAACAACAAGTTCCGCCCGATGAACGACCCCTCGCCCTGGACCACTCCCCCGGGCTTGACCGGCGGCAACAACGCCGGGGCCAACGACGAGATCTTCAGCTACCACCCGGGCGGGGCGAATTGCCTCTTCGGCGACGGCAGCGTCAAGTTCCTCAAGGACTCGACCGCGGTCGTCGTCCTCCGCAAGCTCGTCACCCTCAACGGTGGCGAAGTGATCTCCGCCGACTCCTTCTAAGGGTCGCGGTCGATCGTCGGATCTGACAGTTGCAAATCAAGAGGCCTCGGGCGATTCCGCCCGGGGCTTCTTCATTTCGAAGTCGGGTTGTTCAAAGGGTTTGCCGGAAGGACCAGAAGGCACTTGGTTTTTCCATCACTTTTTCATTGATTTTCTTCATCCGTTCATAGAAGATTCATCCACTCTCCATTTTTCGATCCACAAGCTCATGGAAAGGCCCTTCTCAAGATGTCCTTGAAGAAATCTTCGAGCCAAAGTCGTGGTTTCACGTTGATCGAATTGCTGGTCGTGATCGCGATCATCGCGGTCTTGATCGCGCTCCTCCTGCCGGCGGTCCAGGCGGCCCGCGAGGCGGCCCGGCGCACCCAGTGCGTCAACAACCTGAAGCAACTGGGCCTCGCCATGCACAATTACGAGAGCGGCAACGGGGCATTTCCGCCATCCGGGATGTCGTTCAACCAGGGGTCGGTCCAGCCCAACTTCAATGATGGAGGTTATGGCGCCCTGCCGCGACTGCTCCAGTTCATCGAAGGCACGACGATCTTCAACACGATCAATTTCACCGTGCCTTACAATTCGACCACCTTGCAGAACACGACGTCGTTCACCGCGGTGATGAACTCGTTCCTCTGTCCCAGTTCCGTCCGCCAGCCCGGCGGCGGCCGTGAAGGGGGCGGGAGTCCCGATGGGGACGCGGCCGGGACCAGCACGCCCGGCGGCTACGGGGTGACCGACTACGCGCCCACCTCGTACACCGACATCGACCCCAATGGTGCCTCGTCGACCACCTATCCGGCCACGCCGTTCCGCAACCTCGCCGCCGCCGCCAATGGCATGCTCAAGAATTCCCGGACCTCGATCGCCGAGGTCAGCGACGGCACGAGCAACACCATCGCCATCGCCGAGGACGCCGGTCGCGACCCGCGCTACCTGAGCTATTCGATGGACAGCGGCTACAACACCAGTTTCGGGTGGACGACGACTTACAACAGCCTGTCCGGGTCCACCGGCAAGGCCCGTCGGACCTGGCGATGGGCCGAACCCGGCGGCGCCATCGCCGTTTCCGGCCAGATCAACAACAAGGTTCGCCCGATGGTCTCGTCCACGACGTTCCCCACGAGCGGAGTTACCTCCGACGCCGGGGCCAACGACGAGATCTTCAGCTACCACCCGGGCGGGGCGAATTGCCTCTTCGGCGACGGTAGCGTCAAGTTCCTCAAGGAGTCGACTTCGGTCGTCGTCCTCCGCAAGCTCGTCACGATCGCCGGCGGCGAGGTCGTTTCCGCCGACTCGTTCTGAACCGCTTTCGCGAGGGAGATGGAGAAGGCCTCGCGATCGCAAGATCGCGAGGCCTTTTTCTTCAGACCAGATCGAGGCTATCGCTCGATCAGAGCGTCTTGAGGTACTCGATCAAGTCCATCCGCTCGGCGTCCTTCAAGGGATCGCCGAACGTATGCCCGCCGTTGCCCAGGCCGAACCGCGACGTATCGTACAAAGACCGGGCCTTCTCGATGGGTAGGGAGGGATCGGGCGGCCCGGTCGGCACCTCGAACTTCCAGCCGACACGGACGGCGTCGTAGTGCTCGAAGTCCGTCGAAGGGGGGCGGGTGAACCGCGACGGTCGGTCCGACGACTTGAGGAGCGCGGCCAGGGTCGGGACCGACCCGTTGTGCAAGTAGGGGGCGGTGGCCCAGACTCCATCGAGGGGCGGGGCCTGATACCCTTTGATCTCCGGGTTCACGGCCGTTTCCTCGCCGAACCAGGTCGCGTTGTAGTGGGCGACGAAGCGGGGAGTCAGCCCCGAGGCCCGGGCGGGGTCGGTGCCGATCGTCTTCAAGGCGACGACCCGGCTGGGGTAATCGCCGTCGGGGCCGTAAGTCCCGTGGCATTTCGCGCACGAGTTGGCGAACACCACCGCGCCCCGCTCGGTCTTGGCCGCGTCGATGGCGAACGGGTAGCGGGGCGGCTTGAGGCTCGCGAGATAAGCCCGGATGTCGCGGAAGGTCGGCTCCAACTCCCGGAATTCGGCCGAGGACTTCTCGCCGAGCATGAATTGCATGTTGGTCCGGACCGCCCGGGCGTCGGTCCGGCCGTCATAGTACATCGTCGCCTTCTTGCCGAGGAGCCACCACGCCGGGACGTCCAGCTCGGGCAGGTTGGCGCCGGTGAACAGGGGAAACCTCCGGAACGACAGGTCGGTGTTGCGGAGGCTGAGCAAGACGACCGAGAACATCCCGGCGTTGACGGTCCCCCGCGACGAGTTGACCACGAACAGGCTGGGCGGGTTGAATCGCCCCTCGATCTTGAGCATCTCGTCGAAGAACAACTTCATGTCGAGCTGGGTATTCCCCAGGCCCACGTAGCTGGTCCCGCCGATCGACCCGCCGTGGCAGCTCATGCAGTCGATGGCGATCCCAACCTTGGTCCCGCCCGGGCCGTTGCCGCGACGAAGGCCCATCGGCAGGCCGTCGTTGGGATACGGGGTGGGATGGAAGCCGTATCGGCGGTTGAACGCCGAGGCGTAAGCCGCCGGCTCCCGGGCCGGGTCGGGGGCCGTCAACCCCCAGAGCTTCGAGACGTCCCCATACGTCTTCTCGGCCCAGGTCGGCTTGAGGTAGCCGGTCGCGGTGAGGGCGACCCGGCCGCGCTCGGCGGCGTTGGGGTCCACCTCCCCCGCCCCGGCGGCCGTCGAGGCGCAAGCCGCGAGTCCGAGCAGTAGACTTCCGAGGCACCGATGAACTCGATCCATGACGTCCCCTCGCGCACTCCGGGCGGTCCCGCGTGGATCGCCGCGATTCACCCTCATTTTATAGACGCGGCGCCTCGGTTCGGGAATGGGCGCGGCGGCCTTCAGGGCGGATCGTATCCCCCCGGGTGCCAGGGGTGGCACCGCGAGAACCGGGCGAGGCCCTTGCCCAACCCCCGAATCAGCCCATATTTCGCGACGGCGGCGACCATGTACCGGCTACAGGTCGGCTCGAACCGGCAGGCCGGGCCCAGGAGCGGGCTCAACGTCACCTGGTAAACCCGGACGGCGGCGACGAGCAGGGCGATGGCCGCGCGCTCGGCGGCCCGGGCGATGGCCCGGATCACGGCGACGACTTCGCGGCGGGCGGGCCGAGGCGGCGGACCACCGCCCGAGCCAGGCTCGGGAGCGACCGCCGGGCCTGGTCGAACGTCAAGCCCGGCCCGCGGGGGACGACGATCAGGTCGACCCCGCCGGGCCATTCCGCCTTGCCCAGCCGGAACGCTTCCCGGACCAATCGCTTGAACTGGTTCCGATCGGCGGCCTTGCGGATCTTCCGCCGCGACGCGGAGATGCCCAGCCGGGAGAATGCGAGCCCATTTTCCACGCCATAGACGATCAGGGAGGCGTCGGAAGCCGACCGCCTCCGCTCGAAGGCCCGGCGGAAGACGGCGGAATCGTTGATCCGTTCATGGGGCCGGAACCGTTCGGAGGGCATGCTAGTCCGTTTCCTCCTGGGCGTTTCGAGGAGCGGGCGAGCCGTCCACCTCGGGCAACCGGACGTGTTTCGGGACGGCGAGGTTCGCGCGGAGGCGACGGCCGCGCCGGACCAGGTGCCAGAGCGCGAGCAGGACCAGGACGGTCGAGGCGGCGAGGCCCCAGCCCAGGAGCGGGACGACCGCCCGGCCGATCCGGCGTCGCTCCTCGGGCTTCAACTCGGGCCGTTCGAGGAGCGGTCGGCGGTCGAGGGGCCGGTCAGGCTTCGTCATCCGGCCCGCCTCCCTCGTCGAGGGCCTCGACGAGGGACCGGGCCAGGTCTTCGAGGCGGGCATGGGTCGCGTCCATCTGCTCGCGGAGTCGGAGGATCACCTCGACCCCGGCGAGGTTGATCCCGAGGTCCCGGTGGAAGCTCAGGATCATCCAGAGGCGACGGATCTCGGCGGGGTCGTAGCCTTCGACGTCGCCCTCGCGGACGACGCGGACCAGTCCCCTCCGCTCGTACCGGAGGAGGGTCGCGGTCGAGACCGACAGTCGGCCGGCCACGACTTGGCGAGGGTAGAAGTTGGGTGTCATGGCGATGCCCGGGTCCGGCCCCTCGATCACCAGAGCCCGTCGCGGGGCCGCGACGGGTTCCGGGCCGCGAACTGCTCGATCAAGTCGCGGCTCTCGTCGTCGATCGGCCGGGGGACGACGACCTTGGGGACGATGTACAGGTCGCCCGCGTCGTGGCCCTTCGAGTCCGGGACCCCCTGCCCTCGGAGGCGGAGCCGCTGGCCGCTGCTGGTCCCCGGCGGGATGGTCAGCGTCTTGGACCCGTCGAGCGTCGGCACCTCGACCTTGGCGCCGAGGATCGCCTCGGCCGCGGAGATCGGCACCTCGACCGACAGGTTGGAGCCATCCCTGGTGAAATACGGGTGGGGGTCGACGCCGACGGTGATGACCAAGTCGGCCTGGCCGGAAGGGTCGCCCAGACCCCGGAGCCGGATCTTCCGGCCCGGCTCCAGGCCGGGGGGAATCCGGATGACCTTGGTTTCGCGCCGGCCCGGCTCGCGTTCGAGGTCGATCGTCGTCTCGCCGCCCCGGATCGCGGTGAGGAACGGGATGGAGATGGCCGCCTCGGCCGCTTCCGGGGCCCGGGGGGCTCCCCGGCGGCGTCCGGCCTTGTCGCCGCGCATCCGGGTCAGGATCTCATCGAAGATCCCGCCACCGGCCCCTTCCGCGGGCCCGGCGCCGGGCGATCGGCCCGCCCCGGGGCCGAAGTAGGCGCCGAGGTCGACGCCCTCGAAGACCTGGCCCCCCCCCGCCCTCGCCGCCCATTCCGAGGCCCCGGCGCGGGGGCCGAACGGGCTCGACGGGTCGAACGCGGCGTGGCCGAACTGGTCATATCGAGATTTCTTCTCGGGCTCCGAGAGGATGTCGTAGGCGTTCTGGACTTCCTTGAACTTCGCCTCGGAGGCCTTGTCGCCGGGGTTGGCGTCGGGGTGGTGCTTGCGCGCGAGGGTCCGATAGGCCTTCTTGATCTGGTCCGACGAGGCATCCCGGGCCACGCCCAAAACCTCGTAGAAATCGCGGTCCGCCATCAAATCCCCCCGCTCGCGCCCCGCCCGATCCCGCGAGTCCTGGCGCCGCCGCCGGCGTGCGTCCTGAGCGTCCACTTCATCTTATCCACAAGGGTCGGGGCGTTACAAGGAATCGACCGCCGGTTCCGGGACGGGTCGATCGGGAGGGTATCCATCTCGAATCCGGGGATCGGCGAAGAAGTCGGGTGGGCCGAGTGAAGCGAGGCCCACCAATGGGCGGTGACCGAACCTGGTGGGCCTCGTGTCCCTCGGCCCACCCGACAGAGGAGGTCCAGGGAACGGTGGACAAGATCCAGGATCAAGAGTGACACCCCGATCGCGCCGCCGTCGGTTGGATCGGGCGAACACCCCTCTTGCTTGCGCCAGATCTTACAGACGACGCGATCAACCGACTTGGCCATCCTCGGCGACGGCGTAGGCCATGCAGATCCGGATGTCATCCTCGGTCAACTCGGGGTGGGAGCGGAGGATGTCGGCCCAGGTCGAGCCGTCGACGATGAGGGACACGACGTGGCCGACCGTGATCCAGGTCCCCTTGACGACCGGCGAGATGTCGGAAACGTCGAAGTCGTAGACCAGCCGATCCCGCCAGGCGGCGGGAGCGCTCGCGACCTCGGCGTCGGCCGGGAGTCCCTCGTCGAGGGGGCCGGACGGGACGATCGGCCACTCGTTGGGCTCGACCTCGGGCCGATCGACGACCGGCGGCGCCAGCCTGAACGGCCGGGTCGCGGCCCCGACGACCGGGCGGGCCCGGACGGCGACGAGCGTTTCGCAAGCCTCCCGGACCGACCGCGCCGCGCGTTCGGCGGCGGTGGTGGTGGTCGCGACCCGGACCGGGGGGGCCGAGGCCGGCAGGGCGTCGGCGTCCGGGTCGGACCCGAGGTCGCGGTCGAGCTGGCGGGCGAGCGTCGCCTTGAGCCGCCAGGCGGACTGGGCCACGTGATCGACGATCAAGCGTTCGAGCGGCCCGCGCGGGTTGAGGTCGCGGTGGACGTCGTCGGCGAAGGCGGCGAACTCGGCGGCCCGCGTCGAACGATTTACCCGGCGCGATCGCGGGTCGGCCTTGCTCGCGCCGCCGTCGCGGCGCCGCGGCGACCGGGAATCCCGAGGGCGATCCGACCGACCCGCTTCCGCCCCGCCTTTGATGCGTTCCATGTCCGGGCTCCCCAGTTTGCGACCCATGTTGTCCCGTCCAGGCACCCTCATGCCTCGGACGACAACATCATCTTTGTTTGGGGACTCGCCAATCACACAATCTAGAAAGATTTCGGGATCGATGCGCACTCCGGGGCGGAGAATTGAAGAGTTTCTGACTCTAACGGATTGCAGGTGTTGAGGTGCCGGGTATCCGGCCGGCGGCATTTTCGTCATCCTTTTTCTTACCACAGAAGAGGATGCCGAAATGGAC
>JAABUQ010000123.1_pt1 | contig 156340 bp, 145 predicted proteins | sample 5560001 | NCBI WGS metagenome assembly JAABUQ01 (sample SAMN10711888, study PRJNA513371) | rock metagenome | isolation source: Antarctica rocks | place: Antarctica: Victoria Land, Finger Mt nord | collected 2015-12-18
AACGTTTGACGTAGTACGTTTTCTATGGTAGAATAAGTACGTATTACGTAATGTAACGTAAAAACGTAGTACGTTCTCCTCAGCTCTCACCACCTAGAGACTCTACGAAAATGGGGCAAGCTCACATCAATACACCGGAGTTAGGAAAGTATCGTATTGGAGAGGGCTATGGCTTGCCAAATGGTGGCACAACTTCACGCGCTGACCTGGCAGACTTTATGCTGCGAGAAGTTCAGAGCAATCAGCATCTGAAACAAGGTGTCGCCATCGCCAAATAACAACAAGAGCACTCTTCTCTTCGGAAGTACTATGCGTTCCCTAATGAGTAAAGAATCTCTTCAAGATGCGTGAGAAAAATAAGAGGAGAACTTCTCTTCGAGGAAACTGCTAGCAGACGGGTACAGATCACTGGTTAAGAAAACTTTTCTTTACTTAGTACCTTTCTGCTAAAATCCAATAGTCTCAGCAGGAGGCTAAAACAAGTATAGTAAGATTGAGACAGAGCGATGGAAAAGTATCGCTTAACACTTTAAAAGTGTTATTCCTCTTCAAGCAAGTCACTTTATTTTTTGATGCTTTTGCTCATGAGAATCTTAGTGGATACTGAAAAGGCTTATCACAAGGCTAGAGCGTTGAGTAAGCTATGCATTTAGTCAGAAATGTTAGGTGTTAGCGATAGTTAACACGTCATCATGTCTGCTGGATGACGGTAGTTATTTTGTTTGAGGAAAGAATAAAAGATGCATAGAGGTGATGGAATGGCTGTCACTAACTAGCACATAAGGTACTAAGTTGTAAAGGTGCCTTATGACCTGATGTATAGACGTAAGGTGGAGACTCCACGCCTTACGTATAAAAGAAGGAGGAGTTTCGCATGATTAAAGTAGCTCTTCAATCAATTCGTCGTCCTGTCTCCTGGATGGTTGTGGCCTGCCTGGCAATCCTGGTATTTGCACTAGCTGCTTGTGGTGGTGATGGCGGTAGCACAACTAGCTCCTCTTCTGGTAGTGCTAGTAATGCTAGCAGCAACAATGTGAGCAGCGGCAATGCTAGCAGTTCAGGACCCGTAGCAACTGTGAACATCAAAGAGAAAAAGGGTTCTTCGGGTGCCGATGTCTACATGTGTGATCCTACAACGCTTAGTGTAAAGAAGGGCGATACTGTCGCCTTTACAAACATGAGCGATGAGAAACAGGACTTTGACCAGGGCGATGCAGAGAAAGCTGGTGTAGACTTCGTTATGGACCTGAACCAGTCAACCAAAGCCACGTTTAAAAATGCCGGTACCTTCACGATCAAAAGCGAAAAAGGCGCAGTAATTACTGTTGCTGTTAGCTAACATACTCTAATTCTATACATAATCTCTACGTATGGAATATAAGACAATAAACAAGTAGTGTTTTGACTGTAAGCGCTACTTGTTTATTGTCTCGATTTTTTTGTTTTGTATTTATATTTTTAAACGAGATTAAGTGGCAGCTCAATAAGTGAGATACGTGCGCCAAGAGTTTCTTGCATGGGTAATAGAAGAGAGCCATTAGGAAGTAACGCGGCTTCTATGCCTCGTTGCTCTAGCACTTCATAAGCTTGATGTATGCTCTTGACAGCAAAGTATAAAGTAACTGGACCCTCGCCCAGCTCGGTGAGTGTGCTCTGAGCCAGATCAATGCTGCCAGGTGCGAGCAAATTGATGGTTGAAGAGCCGACGCGGAATTGTGCACGCTGTTCTGCGGAATCATGACTTACTTCGTCAAGGCCGAGTTGTGTCTTGTAGAGATGCAGGCCACTCTCCAGGTCGTGCACAGCTATGTCAATACTGAACCACTCTACAGCTCCGTTTGGATGGTTTCCCGGCTTATCCCAGGTCAGGCGCTGCTCATCTGGCGCGTTCCACTGGATAATGAAAGGCCAGGGACGCCGGTAGGAGACGCCACCGGGTACGAGCAAGCGCCACTGTAGAAGATGACCATCCGGGCGCAGGCGCTCCATAGCAAATGGTCCGGTTGCATCCAGCCCTATCTGCTGAAACCGCTCGGCCTCTTGCTCGATCGTCTCGGTTGCCAGCGCATAAGCTGCCAGGCCGCCGACATGTTTCTCTAACAGATCTTGCAGCGTCGTCCCCCTGGGACCGCTTGCCTTCACTTCAGCGTGATCATAGATCGAGATCAGTTCTATATAATCTAGACCAAAGCGAATGAGCGCGTTATACGTCCCCAATCCAGTATGTCGCCCACCTGGATCAACCTCAAAACCCAGGCGGCGATACAAACGAATAGCTTCATCCAGATCGCGTACAGCAATAACTGCATGGTCGAAACGTGTTACCATCAGAAATATTCCTCTTTTTCTATAGAAAGCAGTAATGCAATACCCTTACTATGGAATGATGGGTACACGCTTGTCAAGGTTCTCGTGAGGTCGCTCAAAGCGTTTCTTCTGAAACTCTAGCAAGTGTCCAGATCACCTCTATGCTTACGCCGCACTCTTATGGCCGCAGAACGGATGCTCTGAACCTTCGCCGCCAGTGCTCGCTTTATAAACAAAGAGACCGTTGGCGACCGGGCGCTCACGGCCATCAGAAGGAGAGTTCATCACCGAGACCTGGTGCTGACCAGGCAAGCGCGCGACCATTTCAGATGAACCACCACCGTCGAACAGCATTGCCTGAGATGCGCCATGAGCTAGCATATATTTGGCGGCCTCGCCAGGAGTCAGGCCCGTGCTCTTCTGAGTGTCAGCAAAACGGCCGTTGAAGACCGCGAAGAGCGCATGCGTCCCATTTTTGGTGATTGCAATCGCCGTCAGTGGATTGCGCGTCGTCATATTCTTCGGCGCTGGAGGATTAGGATCGTTGTACAGCGCACCATTCTGAACGATCTGCGGTCCCCCGCCTATAGCCTGCATAAGATCGTCATCTGGCAAGATATGTTTTGTAATTGTGAGGTTCATACCGGCACGCAGATTGTTCGCCAACCACGTGCCAGCAGCCCCGCCAGCAACCAGGGCGAATTGACCGGAGAGCGCAGGTAGATTCGCCATATCACGCTTGACCGACTGTACTGTAAAAGCGCCGGGAGTATCCGCAACATGCCAGAGGAGTGCAACCGTCTCGTTTTTCGTCGAGATCGAAGCGCCGAGGGCAGGCGTAATCAATACCATATTCCCTTTACGCGTGTCGTTATAAACATTCACCGCCTTCAAAGCATAGCTCGCATGATCAGTTACCACCTGACCTGAGAAGGACGGGATCGCGATTACGGGCTTACCAGAGGAGCCTATCCCTAGAACTGGATAGACCGCTGAACTCTGCAACAGCTCACCATTGCGCACCACCATAGAGATCGGTCTGCCCGGCCCATTGATCTCAAAATAATCTCCGTTCACCCCCGCAAGCGCCGCCGTCCGATCCGCCATCGAGCTCACCGTCTCATCCGAACTCACAAGCTGATCATGTGCCTGCACTACCCCCAGACACATCCCCGCATTCGCAAGATCCACATCAAGCAAATTGACCCGCTCAGGACCAGCCCCCGTCTGCAACAATTCCGTCGATAAAGTCAAGCCATCAGCAACACTTGTACTTGTTTTTGTTACTACAGAGCGATAAGCATCAACGGGAACAACCCTTGCCATCGCATCACGGCTATACGAAATAGTTGGAAACAAGCAAAGGAAGATCGAGAGGAGAAGGGTGGATGGTTTGAGCCGAAATAGAGCAACGAAACGACAAAAATGTAGGGGGAAAGAGAGATAACACCTCCAGTGAGCCAAGAGCGTATCCTTTCTAACCGTGAAGGAAAGATGCACCAACGAGTTTACCAATTGGCAGCCATCCCTGATGCTTCACCGCAACCCAACGTATCTACTATCAAACTATAACGCTTACATTAAGTAGAGTTTAAAACAAACTAAAGCTACTGTTAAGTTTTCCCATTACCGTGGTTAACCAATGAGTTGAGTTGCGCATATTGCAAAAGCATGATCGTTTTCCCATCAACGATCTCGCCTGTATTGATCATCTGTAGCGCCGTATCAAGTGGTAGTTCTAGTACCTCAATATCCTCGCCATCCGATTCCACACCTCCGCCCAGCGATACTCTAGACGTTGGCTCATACTGGGCCACGAAGAAATACAGCTTTTCAGTCACAGAGCCGGGACTCATAAAAGCCTCAAAGATCTTCGTCACTTGAGTGATTCTGTATCCCGTCTCCTCTTCTGTCTCCCGCTTGATGCATTCTTCGGGATTATCCTCATCTAGCAAACCAGCGCATGCCTCGATAAGCATTCCATCGTGACCATTAACGTAGACCGGAAAACGGAACTGACGAGTCAATATCACAGTTTTCTGATCGACGTTATAGAGCAAAATGGTTGCACCATTTCCTCGATCATATGTTTCCCGATTCTGCGTAGTCCACCCTCCATCCTTGAGTTGATAATCAAAGGTGGTCTTCTTCAGAACGTACCAATCGTTCGAGAGTACCTGGACATTCCTAATCTTGATGCGCTGATCCATGACAAACCTTTCATCAATGCAAACAGTATAAAGCAAAACAGCTTACTATTTATCTGGAAACATCGCTCAATCCAGGAACATCTTCAATCTGGTAAAATACTCTCCGTCCATGCGCTTTTGCTAGCGAAACCATCTCGTCAGCTCCTTGAGAAGGACCTCCAATGCGCAAACATGCATCGCAACGTACGACGACAGCGCGCCCGATTGGATGCATAATCTCGTTAAAAACATCATCTCCAATGTGCTTGGAGCCAGCAACTTCGAGCAGTGGGAAAGCCAGAGCCTCGCCAGTAATTGGCAGATGACCAGCACGAAACAGGCGCAGAGCAGCCTCATTCATCGCTCGCATATTGGCGGCGATCAAAGTAGGATCGTCATTTGTACCTGAACGGTACGGGCCAGCAACTAGAATCATTAGAGGTTCATTGGTCATAATTATCTACTCCAGATCTCGCGTAAAGGATTATAAAACGGACAGTAACGCTTGCGTTTGTCTCCCTTAAGGGGTACAATAACGATTGTAACCGCATTTTACCGCGTAGTCAAGGGGTAAAACCATAATGAAAGACGATAAAAACCGCAATTTTTTGCTTACAGAAGAACGTCGAGAGCACATTCTGAATATGCTGCAACGCGATGGACGCGTGCTAGCTATAGATTTGAGCCGGACGTTAGGAGTCTCGGATGATACAATCCGGCGCGATCTAGATGCTCTAGCCGAAACAGGTCTTCTACGACGTGTTCACGGCGGAGCATTACGAAGCACGCCAATCAATGAAAACTACAATGCCCGGCAAGGTGAGGCAACAGCAGCCAAGCAAGCCATCGCACGAGCAACAGCCGCGCTAATCCGACCGGGACAGGTTGTGATTCTGGACGGAGGGACCACCTCGCTGGCAGTAGCCCAGAACTTGCCGAGCGACCTCGAAGTTACAATAATTACAACTAGCCCACCGGTTGCCGTAGCCCTGGCGGCATATCCTGGCATCGAAGTCCTTACAATTGGAGGCAAGCTGTACCGCTATGCGATGGTGGCAGTCGGAGCATATACTGTCGAAGCATTGCGCGAGATACGTGCTGATGTCTGTATACTTGGAATACTTGCTCTGCATTCAGAAGTAGGAATCAGCGTACTCGATCGTGAAGAGGCAGCAGTGAAGCAAGCAATGATCGCAGCAGCAGCCGATATCATAGCACCAACTACAGCGGACAAATTGGGAACGATTGCACCATTTATCGTTAGCCCGCCATCGGCTTTAACACATCTTATAACTGAAAACGGAGTATCTGAAGAGACACTAGCGCCTTATCGATCATCAGGCATCAGTGTTATTCAAGCGTAAGAGAGCACACACAAGAAGCAACAAGTTATTGCCAATCGATTCTCCTGAGACTCCCCGGTATAAATACGCGGGAGTTCTGCTTCGCTCCCCTTCATTTCCTTTCGGCTTCAGGATCAACGCGTTACAGTTCCGAGACCGAAGCCTCTGCGCTCTCTCAGGAAGCGCGTCCACAGGCCGGATGTTCTATCCCTGTGGCACCTCACCTTTTATCAGCAAGGCCAGCCCTACGGCTAATATTGATTGCGCCAACGTTGTCGCGATGTCCCATCCATCCACAATCCACACACACATACGTTCGGTCTTGTGCCTTATTGCGTGCGGTACACGCTGGACACTCCTGGCTCGTGTAGGCAGGATCGACCTGCTGAACTGTGATCCCGATCCGCTGCGCCTTGTATGTTATGAATTGCGTGAGCTGATAATCAGCACAATGGGCCTGAAGCAATGCAACCTGTTCACGTGTTGGATGAAGCCGAATCTGTAAGGTTGTCGTATTCTCGACGCTTTTCCTCTTGCTCATGAGACACGTCCTCCTTTCTTGCTTTGCTTACATCCTGATCAAATAAATGATCAAGCCATTCAATCATACTTTTGCGACGAAGGGCAGCGAGAAGACGGAGTTTGTCATGCGTCTTCATCCACACTTTCATCGTTGTTTGCTGTTCATATGTTCTCTTCATAGTCGGGAGCATACTACTACTACTACAACCTGAACACAACAGATAGGTATCAATGTAGCCGAAGGAAGAGCCATTCATCCCCACCATAAATGGACGAGGCTTTCTGGCTCGGTCTCTGTAATTAGCGCGACGGAAACATTTAGAATTGTTTTGCTACGTCTGGAAAAGACTTCAAAGCTCTCTTGCTAGGGTTGGGAAAGTCTCCTCCTGTGTCTGAGCCTCTCGCCGTCGGCTTTTGCGATTTGCCAATACGAGTAAGGCAGCGATACCAACAAAAAGGATAAATGTTACCACCAGCCCACCTTCTGGACCAAAGGCGCCGCCAGTTATCCAGTTCGGACCCATAGTGCGCAGGTCCAGGAGCACACCGCCACGAGCGTGTGAGCCACTCACCTGAGTGCCAAAGACGTTGCCCTCAGCCCAGTTCCACGCCGCATGCCAGCCGAATATGCCCCATAAACTTCCCTCGTAGAGGACATAGAGGGCGGCAAAGACACCAAATAAGATGAGATTGACGGCCGCGAATGCGTTGAAGCCCTGATTCAGTGAATGGAGAAGTGCAAAGACGAGGGAGGAGATTACAATACCTACCCATGGACGATAGCGCGCCCCTTGTGTCTGTAACAGCCAGCCTCTACAAAGTACTTCCTCTATAGGGCCCTGTATCGCCCAACCAAGATAGACGAGCAAGACGCCGCCTAACGCGTTTAAGCCCTCTTGCTGTGGGTCACCCTTGCCGAAAGAGACAGTACCGAAAATTGCTAACGTGCCGATCGACGCAGCAAACATCACAAATCCAGTCAGCACACCACGCAGATACTTTGTAACTGCACCCGTACGCTCTAATCCTAGCGTCCAGAATGGCCTGCGCTCCACAAATGCAAGCCATGCCCAGATGGCAAGCAATATGGGTACGAAGGATAGTATCAGCAGAATATCCTGGCCCAGTGCTGCAAGCACCGGATTGGCATTATCAGCCAATGGCCGGATGAAAGAGCTAAAACCAAGTAGTCTCAGGAGCAGACTTATAAGGATAGTAGGAACAAAAATGAAAACGATGGCCATAGGAATAGCCACAAACCAATATGGCTTTCTTTTACCCAGGCGTGTCAATTGAAACAGACGGTTGTCGCGATCCAGAAAAACATTCATATACAGTTCTCCTATCGCCTTCTGTTATCAAACTTTAACTCCGGCCGCCCAAACACTCCGAACTCTACGTGTGGCGGTGATATCCTGGATCGGGTCGCCATCAATGAGAAGAAGGTCAGCCCGACGACCGGCCTCAATAACACCTCGGTCTGTGAAACCAAAGAACTCAGCGGGGACGACTGTTGCAGAACGCAGCGCTTCAACGGGCGTCAACCCGGCCTCAACAAGCAAACGTAATTCATCATGGAATGCTTCCCCGTGTTGAATCGGCGAAGGTGAACCAGGGGCGGTATTCGCGTCCGTGCCCGCCAGGATTGTTATGCCTGCTCGATGAAAAGCTGATACTGTTGAGCGGGCATGGGCGTAATCTACGCCAGCCCCATGTGTCGGCAGGCGTTCTGCTATGCTTGCCACGCTACGCATCATGATTAACGTCGGCACCGACACGATGCCTCGCGCCGCAAGAGCGCGCGCCAGGTTGTCATCAACATCTGCGTCAAGGGGTGCATGCGTGAGAATGTCTACTCCAGCATCGGCAGCATTGGTGAGCGCGTCTAAGGCGGTGACATGAGCGATAGCTTTTAGACCTGCCCTGTGGGCTGCCTCTACAAGTGCAGCAATTGTTGCAACATCAAACGCTGCGGAACCCATTCTGCGCGGGTCCTCAACGATCACTTTGATGTAATCAGCACCTTCCGAAACGCGATCGGCAACAAAGCGATCCGCATCGGCAGGTCCTGTCACGACACTAGAAGATGGAAAGCCCATTCTGGTCGTCTGCATGCCTCCCGGCGCGCTGGCCGGGTTTCCTGAGCCTCGTATGTCGGCCAAACCTTGTCGATGACGCAGTGAGTCGGTCAACGCCATCGTGTGCGAACCCATATCCAGCATTGTTGTACAGCCCCATCGCGTCCCCTGCTCTAGATCAGCTACACCTATAAAATGAACATGGGAATCGATGAAGCCAGGGAGCAGAGTCCCATGCTGACCATCAACGGTATTGTCAGCAGTGGTTGCATCAGAGATGACACCATTGTCAATAACTACCGTGCGTTCATCAGTCAATGCGTTGCCATCAAACACTTTTACATTTGTTATTGCAACTGCTTCAGACATACTTAAAATTCCCTTCCTCGTTTCTGTTAAGGAAAAATACATAGTGTTACCACGTTTTTTTATAACATACTGTTACAGAGAGAAGAAGCTCACTAGCATTTTGAGACAGAAGCGCTCCCTCCCTAAGCGAGCCATTCTACTCGTGTGAGAACGTATACACGTTGAGGAGCGTCCCATTTCCATAAATTATGTATATGGTGCATGCCGACTTTCTCAAGAATGTGCCGGGAGACATAATTAGCTTCCTGGGTGACCCCTATGATGCGATCTATTTGCAGCATTTGGAAGCCATAGGTCAGGGAAGCATTCACAGCCTCCGTTGCGTATCCATGTCCCCAGTAGATTGGAAAGAATTTATAGATAATTTCGATTTCTGCTTCGAATATCCCCAGACCACAAAGTCCGATCGGTTTATTATTTTCACGTTCATATACAGTCCAAAGACCCGCTTTGTGATCCTGCCAGGATTGTAGAATGTCGGCAACACGCGCGTCCGCTTCCAGTTGTGATAAGACGCCACCCATAAACTGCTGAACTCGCTCGTCGCGCCAGAGATCCCTAAGGACTAGAGCATCCGTTTGTTCAGGACGACGCAGGAGCAAGCGAGGTGTCTCAATCGCCAGGGCCATTTGGGTCAGGCTGTCCCATTTGCTCAAGAGCACTTCTCCCTTCAAGATAATAAGTTATTGAAGAAGATTGATACCAACAAGACTGAGTCCTTGAATGACGACATAGACGATAGCAAGCACGCTAACAAGCACCGTGATCGTGTATGCTAAAAAGTTAAACACAGGCCCATTCGTATATTGACCCATAAGGCGTTTGTTGTTAACCAGGTAGAGGATGGAGAATAGGATGATGGGAAGCAGAATTCCGTTCAGCAGATAGAGGTTGAGCAATATCTGCACAACAGGCAAATTTGGGAGCATAGCGATGACGACACCGATGACAATCAAGCCGGTGAAGAGTCCCCAGAAGATGGGAGCCTCGTTCCAGCGTTTACTTACGCCGTTCTCAAGCCCCAGCGCTTCGGTGATTGAGTAGCAGGTAGAGAGGGGAAGCACACCGGCGGCCAGGAAGGAGGCACCTAAGAGACCGAGAGCGAATACAATTGTTGCAAACGGGCCTAGAAACGGGGCGAGCGCCTGGGCGGCATCAGCGGCTGAGCCTAGAGCAATGCCTTTGCCACCGCTATGCACAAATAAGGTTGCGGCCGTTGAGATGATGATAAATATTGCCACTAAATTAGCGAAGATTGCAGCACCATAGACATCAATCCGCTCATGCTTATACTCGCGCATGCTGAGGCCGCGTTCTACTACGGCGCTCTGCACGTACATCTGCATATACGGGCTTATAGTCGTACCTACTGCGGTGATGATAGTCAAGAGGAAAGCGCTCTTGAGTTGGACCGTGGGCACGACCGCACCCCTTAGCACCTGACCCCAATTGGGGTGAGCCAGAAAGGCGGCAATGAAATAGGCAAAGAAGGCAAAGGTAAGCACGAGAAAAACTTTCTCCACACGTGCATAAGATCCACGTGCGACTAGCCACCACAAAATGAAGCCTGCGACGGGTGAACCAATCCAGGAAGGGATGCCAAAGAGATTGAGAGCCGCTGCGATACCGATAAATTCAGAGATAATGACTCCACCATTTGCGAGCAGAAAAGCAAACATCACGAGAGCGGTGAGGCGGATTGGAAAGTTCTCGCGAATGAGATCCGAGAGACCCTTGCCCGTCACAGTTCCCATCCGCGTGCACATCTCTTGTACCATAGCTACGCCTAGCGCTAGCACGACCATGACCCAGAGCATAGAATAGCCGAACTGTGATCCCATAGTACTATATGTCGCAATGCCGCCCGCATCGTTGCCCGCGCTGGATGCAACCAATCCGGGGCCGAGAATGCTCAGGTAGACGAGCCAGCGGGAGCGCCGACGAGTGCGGGAGGATGCTAGCTTGCCTGTGTTGGGGCGAGTGTCTTTAAGAGGAGACGTTACCTCTGTCGTCCCCTTCTGTAGTTTTTCTGTCATAAGACTTTTCCCTGAATGAGATATAGTGAGATAGTAGTAAAGAACAGGATAGAATATTTAGCTGGTGGTTTCGCGGCGCTCCCGACGATTACGATGATAGATGAAAATATGACCAACGCGCTCACGCAAGTCATCGGGTAGGAGCACGTCTAAAGCATCGTCAAAGGTAATAATGCCTAGCATGATGCCCTCATCGTCCAATACAGGGAGAGCACGCAACCCGTAGGCGGTGAGAAGGGCGGCGGCTTCTTTCGACGGTGTGGTTGGATGAACGCTCACCAGGTCATGCTCCATGATGCGGTCCAGTGGGGTGGTTCGATCAGGGCAGAACACCACGTCGCGCAGCGAGGCTACTCCGATCACGCGCTTCGTTCCAGGCTCAGCGACATACAGGTAATCCACAAACTCCGGTTGCTCTTCCATCGCACGAATCTGGCGGAGAGCCTCGGCCGCCTCTAGATGAGCGGGCAGGAAGATAAAATCGTTTGTCATCATGCCGCCCGCGCTATCTCTTGAATAGAAGAGCAGCTCGCGTACGTCTTCTGATTCTTCGTAGTCCATCAGGCTCAGAAGCTTATCCGCCTTCTCCTGATCAAGGTCCGCGACGATATCGGCCGCTGCGTCCGGATTCATCTCTTCCAGAATATCCGATGCCCGCTCCTCCTCGATTCCTTCCAGAATGTCGGCCGCTTCATCCGAATCCAGCTCTTCCAGCGTATCGGCCACCGTCTCATCGTCGAGTGTACGCATCAACTCGTCGCGCTGCTGATGCGAGAGGTCGTCAAGGATGCGCGCCAGGTCGGCGGGATGGAGCTTGCCCAGCCGCTCATGAGAAACGTGGAGCTGCACGGCGGGCGCGTTACTCGCGAAGTACTGCACGTCCGCCCAATCGAGAAGCTTTTCTTTGCCGCGTGGATGCTCTCCACTTAAAGAGAAGAGGACGCGGCGAGAGAGTGCGCGCAGCGAGATATCAACGGCAAGCAGACGCAACTCTAACTCGCCTGGTACCTGGCCCAGCGCCAGGTCGTTCACCCGCACCACCCGTCGTCCTTCAATATCCACAAGCTGTTTATCTAATACATCTTTGCCCAGCAGAATCTCGCCGTCGCGGCGTATGAAGCGCAGCAGGTCCATCTGGGCTGATGCCAGGCGAATAGACTTTTCCTCAAACATTGCAACCTGAGCGGCTGGAATCCATACATCCCGACCGGCCGTATGCACCAGCAATCCTGCCAGGGGAGGATACACCTCATCGCTCTTGCCCTCGCGCGGATCTATATGGACAATCACATCCTTGAGAATCGCCACTTTTTCTCCGCGTGGGTCTTTAATGGGTTTGCCCACAAGCTGACTAAAGATAAATAGTGCCGCCATCTTCTACCTCTTTCAAAGTGGCAAATGTAAAAATGATCCTGATACTAAGGACACAAACGATGGGCGCGAAGATACAGAAGAGGCAATTAGTACCGGCCTCTACTTCTTTCCAGTTTCCACCTCGTTAAAAATGATCGTATCGATGAGCTGTTCTACGGGCGCGCGATCATCGGTGAAGAAGACTTTTGAGCGTTGCTCCTCACGAATATTTCCGTAGTTTATACTGTTGGAAGCTACTGTCTGCAATAATGGATTGGTCAGGTGGGAGACGTTTGCTTCAAAGTTCGCTTTTCTCGTGGGCGCGTTAGTGCCAATCACCATGCTATTGGCGAAACGTGCACTATCGATGATATAGACATTGGGAAAGACGGAGTGCATTGTCTGCGCCAGCGCCTCGACGAGACGAAAGTCTTTATTCGTACGCCCAGCATTGACTACGGCCACGCCGGTTGGAGTCAGGTGAGAGCGAACCAGATGAAAGAACTCGTGAGTGGTCAGCTGAAAGGGCACGTAGGGCTGCTGATAGGCATCGATGCCGATCAAGTCATATTTCTGCGGCGTATTCTGCAAGAAGTAGCGTCCATCCTGAACCACGACATTCAGGTTCGGCTCGTCCATATGAAAGTATTGGCGTGCCAGATTCACAATCTCGCCATCGATCTCCACACCATCGATAGGTAGAGAGCCGTAAGCAGCGTTGAGCTCGCGCGGAATTGTGCCCGCTCCCAGCCCAACAATGCAGGCTTTGCGCACCTGGCTCGCAGTAAACGGTGGATTATTGAAATAGGGTGCAATCGAGAAATAATCCCAGGGTCCCTGCGTGAGCACCTCGTTCGGATTATAGATAGAATGAATACCGAGCCCCTCATTCAAAATAAGCTGAGTTTCCTCTCCTGAGCGAACAACCTGAATATAGTTGTACACCGACTCGCGCTCGGCCAGCATCTTTCCGCCACCATTCGTTCCGCTCGGCTGCTTGATCGGTCCCTGTAGACCGGTCAGGCTCAAGAGCATAGGAATGAGGAGCAGAACAGTAAATAAACGCCTATTCGCGCCCAACTTTGGAGCCTGAACACCTTCTGTTTGAGATAGGATCAGGCCCAGCGCCGCGACGAGGAAGAGCGTGACTCCGCATATTACAAACGTGCCATAGGTGCCATAGGTCGGAATAAGCCAGAAGGCGGGGAGGAACGTACCCAGAATGCTGCCAGCCGTCGAGAGCGCATAGAGCATACCAGCGGTGCGTCCCGACCGACCCACCTGCCGTACGCGCAGACGGATCGCGAAGGGCGAGACGCAGCCTAGCAGAATCATCGGCACGGCAAACAGCAGAATTACCGCGACCAACGAGCCATAGAACACGCTCACCGAATAGGTCGAGAACGAACTTAAGGACCAGTGCAGGATTGGGCGCGAGATCAACGGAATAATGCTGACCAGAAAAGCAGCTCCGACAATCAGGGCATAAAATACGTCTGGTCTTGGATAGCGATCAGCTAGCCGGCCACCGATAAAGTAGCCCAGAGTAAGATAGAGCAGAATAAGTCCGATAAGATTAGCCCAGACGAAAAGCGAAGTGCCAAAATAAGGAGCCAGCAAACGCGATGCAGACAGCTCCAGAGCCAAAGAAGTCGCACCAGCCACAAACACCTGAAGAAGCAATAGCCAGCCCTGTAGTGCCTGACCGGTCGTCGAGGCTGTATTTTCAGCTCCCATCTTTTGTGCACCCGTCGTCGTGGACATAACAAAGAAACTCACTTTCATTACCAAAAGAACATTCCAGTTGAACAAGCTCTATCCTTACCCATTGTCTCACATCTCTTGCTATAAAGCGAGAAAGCACCCTATTATCCAGGGCGATTCAAAAGTCGTTTCTAAACCGATCTCTGCCATCCGCGTAGCGACAATCCCTTGCGGGTGAGACATACAGATATGATCAGATAAGACTTTCCTTAATGTTTTTCATTACAGTATCGATTACGCTTGCAGTATGTTAAAATCAGGCTGGATTTATTGCACTTATCGTAAAGGAAAAACGTTGAAGAAAGGCTGTACATAAGAATGGCTGCTGATACAACTCCGGCACGCGGAGAATCTCCTCCTGCGCCCGCTCATTATAATTGGACGAGGCGATTGATTATTGCACTAACGGTGATTGCATTTATAGTGATTGCTGGCTTTGTGTTCTATGCATTATCGCTCATCTCGAATGCACTTATCGTTCTGCTCATCTCCGCTCTGCTGGCTTATATGATCTATCCTTTTACACAATTCCTGCGTCGCTTTATGCCGGCGGCGCTGGCCATTACTCTCGCCTATCTCGTGGTAGTGCTCCTATTGGGTGGTGTCCTCTACTTTGTAGCAGATTCACTTATCCGGCAGGTAATCTCATCTTTACAGGCTTTGCAGACATTGTTTGGACCACAGGGAAACAAGCAATTGCAGCCGATCATAGACCTGCTTGAAAGGTTCGGTATTACGCAGCAACAGATCAACGCATACAGAGATCAGGTGCTCGCGCAGTTACAGGGCTTTGTCACAGGGCTTATTCCCTTTCTGAGCGGGCTATTCAGCAACTTTATTACACTCATTATTATCCTTACGCTCAGCGTCTACTTTGTGCTCGACGGACCACGGATTATTCGCTGGCTACATAACAAGTCGCCACGAGCACAGCGGGAGGAGGTCAATTTTCTCCTCCATACACTTGATCGCAGCGTCGGAGGCTACTTTCGTGGTCTTCTGCTATTAGCAGCAATTGGGGCGGTCAGTACAGGCATTGTGCTCACTCTGCTGCACGTGCCATATGCAGCCCTGCTCTCGCTGCTCTTCTTCCTGCTTTTCTTTATCCCCATGATCGGCGGATATATAAGTGGCATCTTGACAGTCCTCGCCGCAATCCCTCAAGGTTGGGTGACGGTGCTCATCGTCATTGCATTCACGATTTTGCTACAGCAGATTGTTCTGGGGCAGATCCTGGCACCGCGCGTCTATAGCCAATCGATTGGTCTGCATCCTATTGTGGCTCTCTTCGCGCTCTTAGCAGGTAGCCAGCTTTTTGGTGTGCTGGGTGGCTTCTTCTCCGTCCCGATCGCGGGCGTCCTGCAAGAGGTCGTTGTCTCCACCTGGAAACGATGGGAGGATCAACACCCCGATCAGTTCGACGAGCAAAAGTCTATAGCTCAGCAAGCAGGAGCAGTACCAGAGCCGGCAACTCCTGTATCCAATACTGAAAGAAGTTAATAACAATGTCAATATCCTTCCTTCGCGATTACCTGTGGCATCTATAGCTTGATGTTTCACACAGCCTTTGCAGCAAAAGAGCAGGAAGCAAAAAACATGTTTGTTGGAATGAAAAATGGATTGGAAGAGATACTACAGCTCATACCTGATGATGACGATCCAGAGTTAGAAACCAAAGAGCAAGAGATGTATACAACGCTCGAACAGTTCGTCCAGCGTTTCTAATACAATCTCATATGTGTAACTATAAGAAATTACAAAACGCCTTCGTATATAGCAGCAAGCGCTAGCTCCAGATCAAGCTGATCAAGTTTGATCGTCTGATTCGCTGAAAAGTGCTCTTGCTGCCAACCTCTTGCTTTGCGATAAACCTCGACATGGCGCTCGTCCTGGCTGACCAGAATGTAGATTTCCAGCGATTGACAGAGCTTGTAGCGGACAAACTTCTCTTCGTGATCATAGGCCGCTGTGCTTGGGGAAAGAACTTCCACAACGAGGAGAGGAGAACGGATCTTAAAGGGCCTGAGCCTTTTCTCTTTGTCTCGATCTGCGATATCACAAGTGAGAACAACATCCGGTACAACTGGTGGTCTATCAGGAATGAACACATACTGCTCTTGATAGACGCGGCAAGGACCTCGTTTGCCAAGCTGCTCTTTGAGCGACGCCATGATGTTAAAAGTGATGTCAGCATGTTCCGGTGAGGAGCCCGTCATATCATAGACAACGCCATCAACCAATTCATAGCGATAGGGACTCTCGGTGCCTATCAGGAGCTCAAACGCTTCCTCTGTTATAGGTATACTGTTATAGCTGAAGATAGCTTCTTTATTGTGTTTCGGATCAGCAACCACGCCTTTAGCCCCTTTGCATACACACTTTTGCAGAGAACGAATTCTCTACTTTTGACATCCTCACACACTACTTTGACGGAGCACACTTCCAATTCATGTTGTCATTGTAACAGTTTTGAAGCTACATCTCAACCGATAAATATCAATCTATAGAAGAGTAACGCTCTCATCTTGTCAATCCAGGGCTGATAAGTGATAAGTCTTTCGACACGGTCGAATACACTATTGTAAATGTTAAACTAGAGAGGCGTTTACTGTTAAAGTATGTTACACTAAGAGATTGAATTGAGGCAGGATGCAAATATATAAATCTTATCTCATCTGTGCAACACCGCGCAGTGGAAGCTTTCTTCTATGCGAGGCACTGAAAAATACTGGTCTGGCGGGTCGTCCGGAAGAGTATTTCTGGCGCGAGGATGAGCCGTTCTGGAAAGAGCGATGGGGAGCTTCGATGTATGCAGACTATGTCGCGGGAGCAATTCAAGAAGGCACAACTCCGAATGGTGTTTTTGGGGCTAAGATCATGTGGAGCTATTTCGATGATTTTGTGAGCAAGCTACGCACCATCGCGGGATATGAAGCTCTTCCTGTCTTGGAACTGTTAGCAACTACCTTTCCCGACCTGCATTATATCTGGATTACGCGGCGTGATAAAGTGCGGCAAGCCATCTCTCATATGAAGGCGCTGCAATCGAATGTGTGGGCACAGAATAATACAACGCCACAATTTACGGGCGAACTCCATTTCGACTTTGCGCAAATAGACGGAATGGTACAAAGCGTTGAATTGCATGAGAGGGCGTGGCAGAACTACTTTGCTGGAAACAGCATTCAACCTATTTCAGTCGTCTACGAGGAACTGGTGCCAGCGTACGAAGAGACGGCAATACGTCTCTTACACGAACTGCGCATTCCCATCCCGGAGCAGTTGACATTCGCACCTCGCCAGATGCAAAAGCAGGCTGATGCTCTTTCCGAAGAGTGGGTACAGCGCTATCACAAACTCAAGCGATTGTAACTCAACAACAATATTCGCTCGGTGAGTAGCAGTGATAGCGACACACTTACTGCTTCGCCATTACTTCCTCTCGCTGCCAGGTGTGGGCGGCGAGGATGATGAGTAGTCCATCCAGTAGATAGGCGACCAGGACGCCGAGCGCGAAGATCCAGAGGGCGAACAGGGCACCCACGAAGACGAGTGCGCCGAAGATGAGCCAGAGCGCGGTTGTGATCAAAGAACCGTAGGTTTGGGCCGATTGAAATGTGGCGACGCGCGAGGAGACGACGCTTGCGATGGTGGCGGCGAAGATGAGCAGGGCAGGAATGAAGGCCACGACCACCAGTGAGAGGCCGAGGGGCATCAAGGCTAGTGTAGCAGTTCCAAACAATAAGACTATCTCCAGCAAATAGAGAATAATGCCAACAATTGTGTAAAGGAGTGCGGGAATGACGGCTCCGAGTACTTTACCAGCCAGCAAGGCGGTATTGGACGCGGGTGTGGCTAAGAGAGGCAGCAAGCAGCCGCGCTCTTTGTCGCCCGCGAAGACGCCAGCGGCAATGCCCACTGCCGGTTGTGCATTGAGTAGCGCGACCAATAGCAGCAAAAATGCTAATGTATTTCCAACAACAAAATGGTTAGGAGAAGAATTGCTGCGAACGGTTGGTTGCAATGTACTCCACACAATAAAAGTGTTGATGACGAGAGAGACGCCAAACATGACCAGGGTCGAACGAGTCCACATTGCCTCAATCATCTGCCGCCGCGCTATCAGCCAGATTGCAGCCGGAGTAGATAGCGGAGTGTAGGGAGTACGCGCCGTTGTGTCAGTATGTATAGCATTCATCTGTTATCGTCCTCGCATCAGAGGCCGACGAGTAGTAGACTCGCGACCTGCTGTATTCATAGAATCTTGTCGCTCATTGCTCTCATTCATAGCCAGCGTATACACTTCTTCCAACGTTGTGATCTGACAGGTTACAGAGATGATGAGCGCGCCAGCAGCGCTCAAACGCATTATAAGTTGTGGATTGAGCTGGTTGGGAGTGGCAGTGTGATACGTTAATAGTGTATTTTCCAGGCCTGAGTTCATTGCAACAGAAAATTGTGGCTCATGTAAGCCATCGATTGTATCAAGAACGTCCAGGGATAGAGGGCTGGGCTGGGCGAACTCGATACGCACGACGGTTTCGTCGGAGAACTGGGCGCGTAAGGCAGTGGGCGTATCATGCGCGACTATCAGTCCCTGCCGCATGATAGCTACGGTGTCCGCAAGGCGTTCAGCCTCGTCCAGATCATGCGTACAGAGCACGATTGCCCGGTGCGTTTGCTTTAGCTCAAGAATCAACTCGCGTACGCTGCGCGCGGCGAGCGGATCGAGGCCAGAGGTAGGCTCATCTAAAAATAGAACAGCCGGCTCATGGATCAAAGCTCGCGCCAGGGCCACTTTCTGCTTCATGCCTTTTGAAAATCCCACCATCTTCTCCTGGGTGTGCGCAGTCAGCTCAAAAAACTCTAGCAGGTCATTGATACGCCTGGTGCGTACAGTAGCGGGCATACCATACAAGTTGCCAAAGAAATCCAGATACTCCGGAACCCTCATCTGCTCAAACAGTCCAGGCACATCCGTCACCAGCCCTACACAGGCGCGAACAGCTTCAGAATTTTTCTGCACGTCATAGCCGTTCACAGACGCCTCGCCCTCCGTTGGGGCCAGAAGGGCCGAGAGCATGCGTACCGTCGTCGTCTTGCCCGCGCCATTCTGTCCCAGCAAGGCAAGGACGGAGCCAGCAGGCACGCTCAACGACAGATGTGAGACGGCAGTAAAGCTCCCGAAGCGCCGTGTCAAATTACGCGCCTCTATCATAAACACACCCTTTCTTCCACGACAAGCACTCATCCATTTTTCGCATCAACTATAACATAGACCCGGCTTATTCACAACTGCTGAGATGCAAACGAGCAGTACTTTGCTGAATATATAGACATATGCATTGAACTTTGCGATAATCATAAGAATCGCTTCTATCCAGGCGCATGACACATTACGTTTTTGCCAGCAGTCAGGCGAGTAGCCCTGACTAACAAGCAGAAATCTGCTTGCAATACTGTAAAGAATTGACCTGCCAAACGTGGTTATGGATAGCAAGTTAATAGAAAGGATATGTTGCGGTGCTTGACATATCATTTGTCTTCTTATCTCCTTAAGAGCCGATGTTTAATAGCATATGCATATGCCTCTACCCGACAGCCTGCGCTGTGAATGCCCGTACTGATACTGAAAAGCGGGCGATTATTATTTCTATACATTAACATGGATAAGTCCACCTGCGACATATGAGGAATTTACATGAGGAGTTTTCAAGACTCGCTAGGAGAGCAGCCGATCCTTGCCTCCAAGCATTATGATGCCCCATCCGTCCTGACCCCTTCCAATATGCTACGCGAAGCGCGCAGACAAAAAAAGTTACCCCTGGAAAGAGTGCCCAGAATATGTATTCTTGATCCTGACGGAGACCTTGTAGAGTTTCTCCATGCTTCCAATAGCGCACAACGGTTAGGTAGCTGGGCATGTTTTCATACAGTCCTGGATACCTTTGTTCACGAAGGGATAGAATATGGTATTGTGGGAGGTACGGTAGGAGCATCATTTTCTGTACTTGTAGCAGAAGAATTATTTGAATCAGGATGCGAGTTACTTATAAACATCTCGTCGGCTGGGCGCATCAGCTCACTAGATCAGGAACCGCCCTACGTTATTCTGATCGAAAAAGCATTGCGCGACGAAGGGACCAGCTATCACTATCTCCCCCCCTCTCCCTACAGCCACCTCAATCCATTTTTAAAAGAGATCGTCCTGCACACCTGGGACTACGAGCGCGTGCCACTCTACACAGGCACAAGCTGGACGACTGACGCCCCCTTTCGCGAGACCGAAGAGATGTTGGAAGTTGGGCGGGCACACAACATCCTGACGATAGAGATGGAGGCTGCCGCCCTCTACGCGCTGGGCAGCGCCAGGCAACAGCACATTGTCTGCTTTGCTTACGTTACCAATAGTTTAGGGAGTATCGAAGGCGACTTCGAAAAAGGCATGGCCAACGGTAGCCTCACCAACTTGGATGTTATTAGCCAAACGGCCGGGCACTGGTTGCAATGGCAGACTATGCTCATAGCATCAGAGCAAAGTGAGACCTAGCAAACATCCTACAGCATTTGCCGTCCGCGATCACAGCAAGCATCCTGACAGGGCGATTGGGCGAGGCGGCTATAGATGACTTCTCTGTTTATACCATTGGACGGCGAAGTCGACCGCTGATCGTTGAGGAAAGAGGCGACACTGAGCCAGGCCAACCGTCCCAATTTTAACCAGGTTGGCCTGCTCCATCTCTGCACCAATGGTTGGAAATACGTCGGCATTAATCTGGATATCGCGAAACTTCTTCCAGGCGCGCTGGCCATCTTCGATGATCGGCGCGCCTAACAGGACTGGCACCGCACCCGGACTGCGATACTCAGCGAGATGAAACGAGGTGTTGCGATCATAGCCCACGCCGAGCAGCAAGACTGAGCCATCCAGCTCATAGATGTGAGCAAGCGGAGAGCCTTCCCCCAAACCGTACTCCAGCGAATGATGCGCAGTAACGGACTCTGCATGACGTCCCCAGGCCGAAAACGAAACGTGCGGATGATTGCTTCTAGACACACCTGGGCTGGTCCGAAACGTCTCGGCAATCACGCCCACCTGATAGGTTGGTGTTGCCAGTGGATCAAAAGCGGGCATTGCTTCATAAATCATCTGCCACCAGGGTTGCGGCTCCAACGAATTCTGCCAGGAGGCCGGATCTGAATAATTGCCTGTGTACGCAGGCATGATCAGTGTTCCCTGCTCCGTCACTGCATTCATCAAAGCCTGCACTACCGCCGCCGCTCCACCACTTACCCAACCCAGACGACGCAGCGACGAATGAACAAGCACCGTCATACCCGCGTGCAGTCCCAGGCGGCGCAGATCACGAGCAAGGCTCTCCTGCGTACACGACAGTGGCATTGCCCCCATAATATCTCGCTCCGACATACTTCACACCCACCTTTCTACAACTCTATTTGTGTCATTATATAATGGATGTCTACTCTTTCTTAAAAGGTAAAATTACCCTTTTCTTCCATTACCTGCCTTTTGGTTTGAAGCTTCCCGAAGTTGTACGTTACTATAGAGAGAGAGAGGAGTCTATAGAAAAAGCGTGTGGTTCCTGCCTCTTCAGGGATCAGCAGCGAGCAAACGGCTATAAGCAATGTGGTACAGCTAGCAGAGCAAGATTAATGCGCAGAGTAGCATTTCTACCAGAAAAGACGAGAGAAGACAGTTGACACGAAACAGGAAGGTCCTGGCAGCATAAACACCGAGGATTTTATCAACTCATTATACTGGCAGTATGTTGAGGCAATGCCAGCAATTTTGTCTTGCATAGGATTGTCCTCCATGAAGTGCGACAGCTCAGAGAAAACATGATATTATGGTACATGAGATACGTCAATTATAGAAAGAGATGAGGAAATTACACGGAGAGATTCGTGACCATTTCTCACCTCACGAGCCTCTCTGAAATGAGCTGACGCAAGTTTGTGTAGAGAATGGAGAAAATGGCCATGCCAGGTTTCGTTAGTTTTGTCAATCGAGTGTCCGAGCTTAGTTTAATAGAGGAGGCTTTTAGCGATTTACTCTATAAACAGCATCTGAACACTCCTATCATTGATTTTTACGGTGTCGAGGGCATTGGAAAGACCAGTATTCTCACAAAAGTTATTGAAAAATGCGATGAAAATGCTATTCCTTATATAAGCGCAGATGCCGATCAAGACTTACCCCAATTTTCAAAGAAAATACGAGAACAAATTAAAAGATACTATAAGACAAACCTTCTTAAAGATGCCGAAAATGCAGAGCCAGTCGAGCTTCTTCGCGCTCTACTCGAACGAGGGCCACTGGTCATGCTTCTCGATGCAGTCGATACAACCAATGAAAATCAACTTCTCCAAATAGAAAATCTCCTGCGCGAACTCATTCTCTATAATAAATTCTTCGTCGTCCTCACGAGCCGCAGAAAGATAGCATTCGAACACGACAAGTCGGTTGCGCGTAAACTCCTGGCCTTTCCGGTACAGCCACTCGATCGTGAAGGAACGGATCTTTATCTCAATAGCATCAACTTTCCAGCCGATTCGCCTGTACGCGAAACGATATTTGAGTGGACACGAGGCTATCCTCTGGCGATGAATGCAATGGTGCAGGCACTTGACGAAGGTATCACCCTTACTGAGGAGCAGGGGAGACAGAATCTTATGGCACGCATCGTCGAGAGCGTTATTGCCAGGGGCCTGCTCGCACAAGTAAAAACGGAAGATCCAGTCTGGATCAAAACAGCCCTGAATCTCCTGGCAGTTCCTCGTCGATTTAATCTTGTGGTCATGCAAAAGCTCATTGAGCGCTTCGAACCCGAACTAATCCTAAGCAATAGTCTTGCTTATATAACTCTCCCTAAGCGTATCGCCAAATCAACTGGAGTAATTGGCTGGGATCTCATCAAAGCCGGCTTCGCTATCGATGAACCTGTACGCAATATCCTGCTGCTTCAACTGAAGATCGGGCAACCAGAACACTACTATGAACTCAACAGATTTCTAGCGGAGATGAATTGGCAGAGCGCATCCGAAGTTACTGGCTCTGATCGTATCCGCTATCAGCGTGAGTACTTATATCATCGTGCGAATAGTGTAGAAGAAATTTTTGTACCACAAATACTGGAGGACGCAGTTGCAAATATTATACGGGATGCAGAGCAGACTCCAGACCAGCTTGTGCAGTTCTCTACCGATTTTATAGAGGATAACGAGTTAAAAGAGGATCTTGGTGTCAACGTCAGTATCGTTCTCACAATGCTCTATAGCTCTCTAGCTCGACAGATGCAGTTATTATATGAGCAGGAAATGGACGAAGAGAAAAGGTTGCGCCATCTCTATGACTTTTTCTACTATACCGTCCATAATCCCACGCTGGCCGACCTTGATAGATCATCTCTCACCACAACCTTAAAAGAGCATATTCTGCTGTTACAAGAGCAGGAAGGTGCCGGACATATGCTAAAGCTCTACGAAGATCTGGGGAAAGATACTGTTTTTGTACAGGCTCTGGGCAACGAATTTACCGTTCTCCACGCGCTACTACGGAAAGATAGCGACTCAAGTCAGGAGTAAACATAGATGTTAGACGAGCAAATTACAGATAGATTTATCGGGCACGAAAAAGAGATCCAGTTCTTTGAAAACTGGCTCAATGACACAAATCCTGATGCACCGTGGATTTTATTTATGCACGATGCATTGCTAGCACCAGAAGAGAAGGGCGGAGTAGGAAAAACCTGGCTACTGAGAAAATTCGCCACCATCGCAGAGCAGCACAAGAATGTCGCCGTTGTCATGGTCGACTTTTTTAATGTAGCAGACCGCAATAGCGCAGAGATAGCACGACGCGTCGCCGACAGCGTGAAGAAGGTCTATCCAGACTGGCATCCAATCGCCTTTGATGAAGCTTTCACAGAATACCGCAAAGCTAATCGTCAGGGCAAGAACATGAACGAGCCCCTCGCCCGACTTTATGATACACTCACTGCTGACCTGGATATCCTCGAAGAACGTCTGGCCACTGAAAAAAAGTGCCTGGTTATTTTCTTCGACACCTTTGAACTGATTGAACAATACCCGGTCGTTGCTGCATTAAATCCTGCCCAGATCTTCCCCGACCGCTACGCATTCAAAAACATTGGAGTTGTCATCGCGGGACGCAACGCTCCCGACTGGGAACATCCGAACTGGCATGATCACAAACAAGAATTGCAGGTCCTACCAATCACCCCATTCTCATTAGAAGAGATGGTTGAATTCGTCAACGAGAACCGACAATTTCCGCAGAGATTGCAAGCTGATTCTCTACAGGCAAACGAGCTTCACAAACTCACTCAAGGGCGCCCAATCCTGGTGGGGTTGGTCATGGATGTGCTCAATTACCGCGTTATAACGCTGGAAAGACTACTCTCGACCGCACCACTGAACTTTGAGGAATACGTAGTCTCAAAGATCAATGAGTTGGAAAATCCTATTAACTGGATTGTCCTGTTTATGGCTCACATCTACCATCGCTTCAACGAGGATATGCTTGCATGGCTTTTTGAGCACTTGATGGACGTACAAACTCTGGTAGAAGATATCAATACAAAAGATTTATGGAAGAAACTACTAGAGCTTTCGTTTGTCCGTCACGCCCAATCAGGAGGCGATGTCACACTTCACGACGAGATGCGCCGCCTAGTCAACAAGTATAACTGGCGGGCACACGAGCAACAAGGTGGATTGTATCGACAAGAACTGAGCAGCAGCATTATCGAATACTATGATCAAATCATCGAGGCAGAAATCAGTTCTCGTGCGAAACAGAACTACACCGTCGAACAACTCTATCATCGACTCTACGTCGATTGGAATGAAGGCTTCAGATTCTTTGAGAAGATATTCAGCAGAGCTATAAACTTAAGACAAAACGCCTACGCACGCTCACTCTTACAAGAGGTAAAAAATTTCCTTCATATCCCCTCTATAGATCAAGGATATACCTTGCAACTGAGCGAGGCAGACCTACTGAGGCGTGAAGAAAATTATCAGCAAGCCCTGGACATTTATCAAGCATTAGAAAAACTGTCTCATACAAGCTGGTTCGCAGAGCATCAGGGACAGGTCATCTATGGCATAGGAAACAGCTATATACAGATGAGTCGTCCACACGAAGCCATGAATTACTTTTCGAAGGCACTAGATATCTACACTATGCTAAAGGATCAATCACGCGTAGGAACGATCTTTAGTCGGCTTGGAGAAATCCATCAGCGGCTTGGAGAGTTAGATAAAGCAGCCGAATACTACGAGAAAAGCCTTGCCATTCATAGAGAGTTGGGCAACCGTGCTAACTATGCCGACGCCCTCAACTCCCGTGGTAACATTTACCGCTTACAAGGACAATATGAGGAAGCGCTACTACGCAGCACCATAGCTCAACGTATTCGTGAGAGTGAGTTTCTTGAATTTGGCGGAAGTGTAAGCGAGATCGGCATTGGCCTGAGTCTCAGTTCTATCGGCAATATCTATCTCAAAATTGGTGACCTGCAACAATCGCAAAAGTTTTTCGAAGATGCTTTCGAAATTTATAATCGCAATAGATATAAAAAAGGTATTGCTGCAACATACAATCGTTTTGGACAGGTTGCCGTTGAGAAAAGCGAATTCAAACAAGCAATGAATTACTTTGAAAAGGCATATAGAAATGCTGTAGGAATTGACGCCGATACAGAAATTACTAGCCTTAACAAACAGGGCTCAGTACTCATCCAACAAGGAAATTTCGAAGAGGCAATTCCGCTTTTAGAAGAGGCCCGAAAGCAAGCACAGCAAATCTCTAGCTTTTATCAACAGGCAGAGTCCCTGGTTGATCTCGCTAATGCATTTGACAAAAGTGGGCAACACGATAAAGCAAATCAGATGCTACAGGAAGCAGAGGAAATTGCTACTTCATACAACTATTATTACTTACTAGGGCTGATAGAAAATATACGTGCTGAAAGAGGATACCTGGCAGATAACTATCAGGCCGCTTTTCAGAAATTTGGCAAGTTTTGCTACTACATGAAACGTTACAATCCTGTTGAATACGAAAAGGCTGTACGCAAAACGATAAAGCAACTACTTACCTTACATGGTAGAGAATTTGAAAGCAGATGGAATGATCTTCACAGTTTCTGGCTCGCGCTCAACTTACAAGAAAAAAATTCTCAGATGCTACATGAGCTTGAAGAGGTGAAAGAGTTGATGAGCATATAGTTCTTATCAGTGCGTATCCTGCTACTGCTCACAGTTTTTAACGTTTGAGTAAAACATAGCACACTAAAATTTACAATTGTATGGTACAATAGGACACTCAGGTGTTTTTATAGTGTACCATACAAGACATTATGATACGATACTTCGTTGTTAGTAATTATCAGCATCTATTTCACGCTGAGAAGCAAGTTATATGTGTCGAATGGCCTGAATGGTACAGTTATAGCTATCAACAGGAATGTCATCTATGAAAATTTGGCTAGACACACTTTCAGCACATCAGCTTCACACCGATCAACTTCTAGACAACTACCTTGATAATGACGACTGTAGCGATTGCGACGACTGCGGCGACTGCGCTAATGTACCCAGTATCAGCCAAGTGTTGCCTGAAAATGAGTTGCATAATTTTTATGCGGAGCGATTGAGCCAATCTTCTCCATTATATCTGCAAGAATGTGCACAAGACAGTTGGCTAGCTTGTAATCCAGTAGGAACAGGTTGCATAGTTGTACTAGATAAACAGGCGAAACTTCTACTGGATCAGTTTCATGAACCTAAAACACTGACAAATGTGGAGCTACAACTAGCGGAGATGCCACATGAAAGCGTAGAAAGAGGAGTAATGCTTCTCTTTAGAGCTGGACTATTGCAGTCATACAGTACACTTCCTCTCAAGCATCAGCAGAATGATGGTAATGGGCTTACTGTCTGGTTACATGTAACTAATGCGTGCAATTTGCGCTGCAATTATTGCTATTTAGACAAGACGACGGAGAACATGAGCGCGGATACAGCGTTCTTGGCCGTTGATGCTATCTTCCGCTCAGCCGTACAGCAAGGTTTTACGCATGTCAAAATAAAATATGCAGGTGGTGAGGCGAGCTTGCGGATGGCGAATGTGGTTAGTGTGCATGATTATGCCGCTCAGATTGCACAAGAACACGGGATTGAGTTGCGCAGTGTGCTTTTGAGCAATGGCGTGATGCTGTCACAGCGTACGATTGAGCAGCTTAAAGCGCGCAACATCAAGGTGATGATTTCACTGGATGGCATCGGCGATTATCATGATACGCAGCGGCCATTTAAGCAGGGGCAGGGTTCATTTGAATATGTAGATCGTACGATTAGCCGCCTGCTAAAGAATGGATTGATACCGAGTATTTCTGTAACGATTTCACAGCGCAACCTCGCGGGCCTGCCAGAACTCGTTCTGTATATCCTTGAGCGCAACCTGCCGTTTTCGCTTAACTATTACCGTGATAACGAGTGCGCGACTGAGAGCAGTACGCTACAGTTTAGCGAGCAGCAGATGATCGATGCCATACGCTCAGCATACGAGGTCATTGAACAGCATCTGCCCACACGATCACTGCTGGGATCGCTCATCGACAAGGCACACTTATCCTCGCCGCACCAGACAACTTGTGGAGTAGGACACAACTATATGGTAATTGACCAGCATGGTGGAGTCGCAAAGTGCCAGGCTGATATCAAAAAGACGGTGACGACGATTGCTGCGCGCGATCCTCTACGAGTAATTCAGAATGACCGAACAGGAGTGCAGGGGCTGCCAGTCGAGGAGAAAGAAGGTTGCCGCACCTGTGACTGGCGCTACTGGTGCACCGGAGGTTGCCCGTTGCTCACCTACAGGATGACAAATCGCTACGATGTGAAGTCGCCGAACTGCAACATCTACCAGAGTCTATTCCCAGAGGCACTCCGTCTCGAAGCACTGCGCTTGCTCAAATACGCGACGCCCACTGTGATAGAATAAGGTTCGTAGAATATTCATCCAGGAGGAGAAGTTAGTATTATGTCAGTCACAGTAGTTGTGGGTACACAATGGGGCGATGAGGGGAAGGGCAAGCTCGTTGATCTTTTAAGCCAGGAGGCCGACCTATGTATGCGCTTCCAGGGCGGTGGTAACGCAGGCCATACGGTCGTGAACAACTTCGGCGAATTCAAGCTTCACCTCGTGCCGTGTGGTATCTTTAATCCTGCATGCACCTGCGTTATGGGCACGGGCACGGTTGTCGATCCACACGATCTGTTGAGTGAGATGGAGAATATTGAGCAGAGAGGTGTGTCGGTCGCAAAGATGTTTATCTCTGATCGAGCGCACGTGGTCATGCCCTATCACAAGGTCTTTGATAGAGTCGAAGACCTGGCGCGCGGAGCGTATCGCGTTGACACAACTGGTCGCGGCATCGGCCCCGCCTATAGTGACAAAGTTGGACGCATTGGTATCCGCTTCCATGACTTGCTCTCCGAAGAGGTTCTACGCGAGAAGCTGAAGCTCGTACTCCACAGGCACAACGCTATCCTCACCCACGTCTACGGCGAGCAGCCTTTCGATCTTGAGAGCCTCGTCGCCGGCTGCATTGCCTGGGGACAACGCCTGCGCCCACGTATCGTGGATAGCGTCCCTCTTGTACGCTCGGCACTCAAAGACAACAAGAATATCCTGCTCGAAGGGCAGCTCAGCGCGATGAAAGACATCGACTGGGGCTCTTATCCATTCGTCACCAGTTCCTCACCAACGGCTGCTGGAGCCAGCGCCGGAGCCGGAATTCCCCCTCGCTTTATCAACCGCGTCATTGGTGTAGCCAAGGCATATAGCTCTCAGGTCGGAACAGGTCCGATGCCGACTGAATTGAAAGACACGGCTGGCAACAATTTACGTACGCTGGGCGGTGAGTTTGGTGCCACAACCGGTCGCCCGCGCCGCGTCGGCTGGTTCGACTCTGTTGTGACGCGCTACGTTACCGAGATCAACGGCTGCACCGACCTTGCTATCACAAAGTTGGACGTTCTGGATACCCTGACTGAGATTCCTGTATGCACTGCTTATCGCTATCAAGGCGAGCTTCTTGAAGACCTGCCCGATCCCACAGTGCACGACAAATGTGAACCGGTCTATGAGATACTACCAGGCTGGCAGCAGCGCACGCGGGATGCAAAAACGATCCAGGATCTTCCCTATAATGCTCGCCGCTACCTCGACCGTCTCGTCACATTAGTCCACGTACCCATCCATAGTGTCGGCATCGGCCCAGAGCGCGAACATACTTTAATGGCCATTTAAGCACCCTTCAAGCAGAGTTTTCAATACAACTTCTGATTTTATCATATAGATAATCTTAAAATAAACAATATTCCATTTTCATAAGAAAAAATACCTATATCTATTGACGTACTGTAAACATTGCTGTTAGGCTTAGTAAGTGAGATCATATAGAAGTTCTAACTATCATCTCTATGAAAATAGCAGAAGTGGAAGGGTATGCGTAGAAGACCGATCAGTGTATGTTCCAATGTATAGGATGGTGTATACGTCTATTTTGTTCTGTAGAAAGCGAAACTTGTATGCAAAAAGTATCTCTGGCCCCTGATGAAGATACAGATATTTTAGAAGCATTTGCGACAACAGCCGAGACTCCATATAGGCAGAGCCGCACGTGGGCCTATGGACTCTTCTGGCTCACCTTCTTTATCTTTTTTGTGGCGACGGCTACAGGAAAATTATGGGATCGCGTCTGGCACCTTGTGCACCGCTTTGATACTTTCTGGTCTCCTCCGCATCTCTATGTCGCGATTATGACTCTCCTGACAGGATTTCTGGTTGCTGGGATTGCGTTCGCCCCTCACATGCGCAAGTGGTATGGACCAGCAGTGCGCATGCCGCTCTTCCCCTTTAAGGTGCCTGGTGCGTTGATCATCCTGGGCGGTGGATTGGTAGCATTAAGTATTACGATTATGCTGGACAATTTCTGGCATACAGCCTTTGGGCTGGATGAGACGCAGTGGTCGATGCCCCATGATATGTTGGCATGGGACTGGTTTATCATCATCACCGGCTTTATTGCTGCTCGTCTGGCCTTTCGTCGCTACTATCCACTCGGCTGGATTACCAACGTGGTGATCGCTATTCTCATGCTAGAGTTTCTGTGCCCTCCCATTCTAGGACCCTTCTATCTTATGTATTCACCCGGTCTCATTCACGCGCTCGCTAATATGCCCATCGTGCGTGGCGAGCCCTCAGCACAACACCTCTACCGTATCTATCTACACTTTCAACTGACACGTCAGACCAGCACGCTCTTTATCCCTATAGTTGCCCTCTTTGCCGGCGCGGCACTGGCGTTTCTCCTTAATATCGATCCACGCAAACGCATTCTGCTACTCGTTCCATTTCTCTGGTCAATTACACTAATGGGCCGTGACCTCTACACCATCCTTTTTTTGCATTACGATGGCGCTACAAAAGTAACAGATATGCTGCGTATTGCACTGCACGAGCCATCTCTATGGCTCCCAATTCCACTCTTTATCGCAGCCCTGGCCTTCGAAATTTTACGTCACACACGTCTCAACAGGCTCACCGTCTTCGCACTCTGCGGATTTGTGTTTAGCCTCTGCACCTTTGGCATCTGGCACACCAACATATGGATGATCCTGCTCGCAATTCCCGGAGCCTTCACCTTTGTGCTCGGCACCAAGTTCGGCCGGCTCCTCTTCCAACTCATCGAGAAGCCAACCCTTGAGCACGTCATGAAGTTCTTGCTCATCACCTGCGCACAAATTCCCGCTATACTTGGAATCGTGGACCTGGTCATGCGCCACACGGTGCCGTAAAGCTGTGACACACTCCATTTCATTTCACAGATGTCCCGCGTGGCGACATCTGTGAAATGAGCTAGCTCCAGTATTTTGTTAACATCGTCATTGAAGGCTAGTTCAGGATCATTATCATCTCAGTGGTATACTGTAACTAGTAGCATGATTTAGTATGTATTGGCAGACAAGTTACGAGGAGGTGAGGCGGTGGCAGCTAATCCGCAGTATAATGACGAGGTTGCTTCCTTACACGGAATTCCTATGACTGAAGAAGCATTTGAGCATCTGGTTGGCGTTGAGAGCCCTTATCGCTACGAGTTGATTAATGGTCAACTCTACGATATGACAGGTTCTAGTCCAGAACACAGTACGCTTGCTGGAAACATTGATGGCTTGCTTCGCGAGCAGTTGGGCAAAGGTGGACCTTGCCATACGCATCGCGAGCAATATGTTGCAATACCAGGCAGACCACCAGTCGTTCCTGACGTTGTGGTTACATGCGATAGAGCAGATTGGGATAAGGACAAAAGACTTAAACCATTCAAAATTCAGTCGCCTTTGCTTGTTGTTGAGGTCCTTTCGCCGAGTACTGAAAAATATGATCATACAGAAAAGTTTAATCGCTATAAGCTTTGCCCTACACTCGAAGTGTATATACTTGTGAGCCAGGATAAGCAGTTCGTTGAAGTCTACCGTAAGTCACGAGGCTGGCAGAAGGAAAACTTTGGGGAGAGCCAGATTATTAAACTTGATCAGTTTAATCTGGAATTGCCGCTTGCCTCAGTCTACGATGGTGTTCTTTAGCCGCTTGCAAATCTTTTCTCTATAAAAAGGGGAAGAGCAATAGATTTGCTCTTCCCCTTTTTCTACATTACAAGTATGTATAGTATGAAGTAACACTACACATACTTATTCTTTCGCTATTAAACAGAGCGTGTATCGCGGACACGGGTAGGAGCTTCGCTATAACCATCACGGATTGGCTGTGACTGAGAAATTTGAGCTTGAGTAGCTGCTGTGGTCAGGCTTGACTCACCGCGCGAGAGCAAGCGCTGAGCAGATTCGCGGCCACCCAGACCAAAGGCCAGGCCGAAGGCAATGGCTGCTGAGCCGACGATGGCGGTAAACAGAATCTGGATAAGTGCAGGAGCAATCTGCAACTGCTCTAGCGCCACCAGGGCGGCAAATCCAAGAATGGCATAACGGGCGATCGCGGCAAAGACATTTGCATTGCCGATACGTGTGCTGGCAGCAGCACCACGAATGAGGTCAGCAACAAACGTTGCGGCCAGCGTGCCCAGGAAGAGGACCAGGATGGCAACGAAGACGTTTGGCAGATAACCAACGATACGACCAATGAGCTCGCTTACTGTGGTAAGGCCCAGTGCATTGACGGCAGGGACCAGGAAGATCAGGAAGACAAACCAGTAGACGAGCTTGCCCAGCAGGCCGGCAGCGTCCATCTGGACGTTCATCTGACGCTCCAGGTTCGTTAAACCTATACGATCAGAGATGCGATCAAAGCCAACCTTGCGCAGAATGAGTGTCAACGCTTTGGCAACTGCGGTAGCAACCAGCCATCCAATAAGCAGGATGACGAGGAAGCCGATGAGTTTGGGAATAAAGGAGAAGAACAAAGCCAGAGCACCTGCAAGTGAGGTGTAAATGGCTGCTCCCCAGTCAGCGACTGTCTGCATAGTGAAATTCCTCCATAGTGTATGATTGATTCCAGAAAAATGATCAACAATTGAATGACCATCGTAAATATAAGGTATACGCTAAAAACAAGTCAAGTCTATAAAAGAAACATTCAGCATTCTTTAAATTCACTCAGACTCTTCTTATCTTATACTCCTCTAAGAAACTAGAATTCTTGTGTAATTATAGTCGTATCGCCCAACTCTTCTATGACACGAATAGGACAGTAACTATATAGTGTGTTACAATTCCTCTGAAATGCCTTCAATCTTTTCCCTTATCTCTGAGAGATGTTAGTAACAAAAGTTTATTGCCACATACTGTACATGAAAGAAGTACACTCGTAGCTACATTCTACGAATACTTATTTTTGAGAAAGAGGGCGCGCAATGAAATTCGCTTTTAGTACCCTGGCTTGTCCACAATGGGATACTCAGAAGGTTGTCGACAACGCTGTCCAGCTTGGTTATAACGGCCTTGAATGGCGTCTCCTCGACGGGAACATCATCGATCCAGAAAAAGACGCGGACAAATTAAAGCAAGCAATCTCATTAGCTCAGACACGAGGTATTGAGACCTGCGCCTTTGATACCTCGTGCAAATTCAACCTGAGCGATCCCGTTGAACGTGCTCGGAATGTTGAAGCGTTACAGCAGTGGATAACATTTGTACAAGGCTTAGATCTGCCCGTCGCGCGCATCTTACGCATTTTTGGTGGTGCAGGTAACGGTGCAAAGCCTGAAGAAGAAATCCAATGGGTTGCAGACGCATTGAGACAGGTGGTACGACAGGCAGAAGAGGCTCAGACTACAGTGGTACTAGAGACGCACGATGACTTCTCCTCCTCGCATCGCGTAGCCCAGGTCATCCAGCTCGTCGGTTCGCCCGCCATTGCCGCGCTCTGGGATAGCCATCACCCTTATCGAGTAGGTGAGAGCGTACAAGAGGTTGTGGAGCAACTCGACGGACACATCAAGCATGTTCACGTCAAAGACGCTCGCCGCGCCGCTAACGATCCTACAAAATGGGAGCTCGTCTTGATGGGCGAAGGCGAGGTGCCAGTGCGCGAACAATTACAGATTTTGCATCAACATCACTACGATGGCTATGTCTCGGTCGAATGGGAAAAACGCTGGCATCCAGAGATTGCCGAGCCGGAGGTTGCCCTTCCTCAACACATTAGATGGTTGCGCGCAGTCGAGAAGTCTCTTGCTTGATAAATACGCCCCCTCTCCTTTGAGGGAGCATAGCTTTTCTAACAAAAGAATTATGCCACACTGGTTGGCTGTGCTTGTGGAGCGGACTCAGCACGGCGCAGACTGGCATTTGACTGATATTTGCTGGGCCAGCCGGGCAAGAAGAGCGCGAGCAGCGTCGCAATAATGGCCACGATGCACGTCACCAGGTACGCGTGCTCCAGTCCCGTGATGTACTGGCTCTGGAACTGGTGCAGTGTCTGGGCTGCGGCCGCACGCGCTGTAGGTGGTACATTCACACTATTTCCACCAAATGCACCACCGGCCGGTAGCGTCACTGTAACCGCACTGGAGAGAATGGTGGCTAAGAGCGCCACACCAATCGATTACATCGTCTGGCGCGTAGCTTGAACGAGAGGCGTAGCGCGATTGAGTCGGGCGGGCGGCACATCCATCAGAGCCGCTACCTGACTATTCTGGATAATTAAGCCGATGGCGATGCCACGCAGGACGAGCAGGACGATAATAAAATTGATGCTTGTATCCAGTCGAATCTGTGATAACTGGAAGGTGTTGTAGGCAATGAGCACGAAGCCGATGACGATCGGTACTCGCGGACCAATACGGTCCACCAGCCGACCTCCGATAACCGTCGAAAAGGCCGAGGCGATGGCGAGTGGCAGCAAGATGAGTCCAGTCGAAAAGGCCGTCTCGCCACGTAGAATCTGTAGGTAGAGAGGGAGCAGGAACTCAGCGCCGAAAAGCGCGATCGTACCCACCAATCCAGTAAGATTAGCCAGGGCAAAGCTTGGAATACGGAACAACTTGAGATCCAGCAACGGCTGAGATGTGCGCAGCTCAACAAACGTAAAGATGATGAGCGCTACGACGCCCACAGCCAAACTCACGATCACACGAGGATCGCCCCAGCCTACACCCGTCTCGCCAGCGAGAGAAGAGGCAAAGAGAATTGCTCCAAAACCCAGGGCCGCTAGAATGATGCCGGGAATATCAGCTCGCATGCTTGCCGATCCAGGAGCCTCATGCAGAAATCGTGTCCCAATCGTCAAGCCAAACGCGCCAATGGGGAGGTTCAGAAAGAAGATCCACGAAAGGAGATTATGATCGACGAGCCAGCCCCCCAATAGAGGCCCGATGGCAGGCGCGAAGACTAGCACGATGCCAAAGATACCGAAGGCAGCACCACGCTCGCGAGGCGGAAATGCCCGAAAGAGCAGAGCCGTTCCAAGCGGTAGCGTGATACCTCCTCCAATACCCTGAATACCTCGCGCAATGATTAGAATGGTCAGCGAAGGCGAGATTCCACATAGGAAAGAACCAAGTACAAACAGCCCCAACCCACTCAGATAGACACGCTTCACTCCAAAGCGATCGCCGAGAAAGCCCGAGAGCGGCGTTGAGATGCCGAGTGCAAGTGTATATAAACTAATAACCCATTGAGCCTGACTCGTCGAAACAGAAAAATGCTGCTGCAATGTCTTAAGTGCAACATTGATAACCGTCGAATCTAGAATAACCATAAATAGGCCGACCACCACAGTAGACAGCACGCGCCACTTATAGCCGGAAGCAGGCGTCTTTTGAGATTCTGGCGAAAGGTCAGAATCCGATCTCATTTCTTTACTCCTTTATCGTTCGATAAATGGTCGAGCAACCATACCATAGATCAGTGACTGCACAACAAACTCCGCCGGGTCATACTCTTTCTCAAAAGATGACCCTTCATCATGCTCCAACTCGCCTTCAGCCTCTGTCGACATCGAAAGATTAGAGAGTGTACTTAATAGCAGATACGTCGCCAGACGAGGAGGTACACCGCCCTCGCTCGGCGAGCGCAGAAATCCAGCGCGTATACCTTCCTCGAAGATGCTCATAATAGGCGTAATAATGCTGAGACGAAAAAGGTCGCGCATAGCCGCCCGCATTGATGGATGAATTTCATAGCGCAGCTCGTGAAAAAAGAGGCTCATGTTTTGCTGATACGACTGCCGCAGGTAGCGCACAACGTGGCTTAAACGCACTGGGACGCTCTCTCCCTGGCGGGCAGCGATGCGCTCCAAAGCAGTACGAGAAGCGGCGGCTTGCTCACGATGAACCTCAAGATACAGCGTCTCTTTGTCAGAAAAATGATAATAGAGCAGAGGCTGCTTCACCCCGCAAGCCTCGGCAACCATTCGCGTAGTCACCGCCCGATAGCCTAACTTCATAAAAAGGGACTGAGCCGCCCGCAAAATGGCACGACGCGTCTCCTCAGTGTCTGCGCGGAGTCCTGAGCGTGGACGCTCATTGGGCATACACTACCTTCCTCCTATTTTTATCTTTATCACTTGATAAAACATAGCAGTAATATACATAAAAGTCAAGTATGGTCTTTGCCTGACCTCTATTATTCTAATAGTATCCTCACTCTACTTTTTTTAGAGATGATAGATCAGTTATAGATTGCCTTTAGTTCTTCTAAAAAAACGCGAACGCCTAATCTATGACACAATGAAATCTGACCAGGCCCTCGTATAGCCCACTTGATAGACGTTGCTAATGATATAATAAGGTAGAAGAGCACAGTAAACAACAATAGAAAAGGTGATATATGAGCGAACAGCAGCTACTTGAAAATCAGACAGTGCACACAGAGAACGGCCCTCTCCCCTACACTATTCATAAAGTGGGTATCCAGGGCGATACAGCATACGGCGTTATCGAGATCGACGGGCAAGAGATTCCAGTGGAAGGTCGCCATCCAACACTAGAAAATGAGCAGGTAACCGCCGCCGAGTGGTACATCAACGACGAAACCGTATAACGTCCTCTTATCAGCGATAAGAGGACGTTATACACCACTGAAAGCGGAGAAGCCACCATCCACAGGAACGACGATGCCCGTAACAAATTTCGCCGCCGGACTAACCAACCAGAGCAGCGTCCCAACCAGGTCTGTGGGATCGCCCAGGCGGCCCATCGGCGTATGAGCTAGAACTGTTTTGCCACGTGCTGTATACTCACCTGTTTGCTCATCAGTCATTAGAAAACGATTCTGATCGGTCAGAAAAAAGCCGGGTGCGATAGCATTAACGCGTATGTCCGCGCTATATTCTTGCGCCATGTGGACGGCCAGCCATTGAGTAAAATTCGTCACCGCCGCCTTGGCAGCGCTATATGCGGGAATACGCGTCAGAGGACGCAGCGAGTTCATCGAGGCTATGTTAATGATGCATCCCTGCTTCCGTTCGGCCATTCCACGTCCAAAGACCTGGCAGCACTTGAGCGTACCAGAGAAATTGAGATCAAATACGGCATCTACAGCATCATTATCCAGGTCAAAAAACGACAGCGTAGGCGAGGTGGTTGCCCCTGGCTGATTGCCACCCGCACCATTGACCAGAATATCGACCGGTCCAAACGTACCAGTAATCTGCTCTAAGGCTTGCTCTAGCGCGGCGCGATCGCCCACATCGCAGGCCAACCCCAGCGCATGCCCACCCGCCAACTCAATCTCTTGCGCCGCCTTATGCGCCGTCTCCTCACGACGACTGATAATAGCTACCCGTACGCCTGCCTGCGCGAGAGCTTTTGCCATCACGCCGCCCAGACCACCACTACCACCAGTAATCACAGCCGTCTTACCCTGGACGTTGAAGAGAGATTGCATCTGAAAATCGTCGCTCATATTTTTCTTTCCTCGTCAATAAAAATAAAACTCCTCATCTATCGTACATTATGCTACCTACTTCGACTAGACAAAGGTGGTACTGTTCCGGTCACGGGTCCCGCGTAGCGACAATCCCTTGCGGTTGTCGTTGGTAGCTATTGCTACGTGGGCCTCTCAAGCGGGTGGAACGACGACAACCGCAAGGGATTGTCGCTACGCGGTTGGGGCCAGATGATGGGAGAGTCGCTCTTGACATCCTTGATGAGATATAATACATACAGGGAGTATAGTAAAGGTCGTTCTTTCACCTTTTCCTGGGTGAGAAGAGCGTTTTTTTGCGGCTTTTTTTAGAAAGAGAACAGAAGGTATATGCACACAGAAGAATTGCTGATGTTTGAGCGAGAGCATGGCGCGCGAAATTATACGCCATTAGATGTCGTGCTCACGCGTGGAGCTGGTGTCTGGGTTTATGACACCGATGGACGGAAATATCTTGATGGTCTCAGTGCTTATTCTGCTCTCAATCATGGACACTGCCATCCTCGACTCGTCACCCGCATGACGGAGCAGATACAGCAGCTCACACTCACCTCGCGCGCTTTTCATAACGATCAGTATCCGCTCCTGCTTAAGCGCCTGGCCGACCTTACCGGATACGAGGCTGCGCTGCCAATGAACACTGGAGTGGAGGCCGTTGAGACGGCAATAAAGCTGGCGCGCAAGTGGGCCTACACGGTGAAGGGTGTTCCACGCGATCAGGCAGAGATCCTTGTGGCACAGAACAATTTTCATGGACGCACGATCACCGTCATCTCAGGCTCGACGGAACAGCTCTATCGCGAGTACTTTGGACCATTCACTCCTGGCTTTACAGCGGTTCCCTATGGTGAGATCGCTGCGCTGGAGGCGGCAATTACCCCACAGACGGCGGCAGTACTCATAGAACCAATTCAAGGCGAAGCGGGAGTTATCGTACCTCCACCTGACTATCTTCAAGCGGTCAGCGAGATCTGTCGCCGCCACAATGTACTCTTACTGATGGATGAGATTCAGACGGGGCTGGGGCGCACAGGCAAAATGTTTGCACATGAATATGAAGCGATTCACCCCGATGTCGTCATCATCGGCAAGGCGTTGGGAGGAGGAATGTATCCCGTCAGTGCAATACTCGCCGACCGCCCTCTGATGGATCTTTTCCAGCCCGGTGAGCACGGCTCAACCTTCGGCGGCAATCCACTCGGCGCAGCCATCGCGGTCGAAGCCCTCAACGTCCTCGTCGATGAGAACTTGATTGAGCGCGCAGCCCAATTAGGAACTTACGCGCTGGAACGCTTGCAAGAGCACGCTAGTCCTCTAGTCAAAGAGGTACGAGGTAAAGGACTGCTCATTGGCATTGAACTCGTCCCGGAAGCTGGTGGCGCACGCGTATTCTGCGAACGCCTCCAGCAACGCGGTCTTCTCTGCAAAGAGACGCACGAGACAGTGATTCGCTTCGCGCCACCATTGATCATCGATCAGGCGGACCTGGATTGGGCGCTCACGCAGATCCTCGCGGTCCTCCACGATAGGGCTTAGAGAACTATGTATCTGTTTCAATACTAAATCAAGCCCTGGCACTACCTGAAGTTGCTCCTATTCTTCGACAGTGAGCGACTTCTCGTTCTCGGTTTCCTCTGGCTTCGTCTTCTCATTGCTGATTGGGACTGGGCTCAGGTGATCGGTATCCCCAGGTAAAACAGGATTGACGATCTCAAGTGGACGCCCAGTGGTGCGCATCCCAAAGAAGACGACGTCTCCGATGGCGATGAGTGTTGCAACACCGATCACAGCGAACACGGCCACCGGCCCCGAGCGGAAGAGTATGGGCACCAGAATAAACGGCAGCAGAGCGGTCGATACCCGGCTGATCGAGTAAGAAAGACCCACCGCCGTAGCACGAGCAGATGTCGGAAACAGTTCACCCTGGTAGATATGCCAGGCATTGCTAAAGATCGTGCTGCATATGGCGAAGGCAAAACCACAGCCGAGAATAGATGCCGGCACCGACGAGAAGCCGAAGCCAATACCGAATACGACCATGAGCAGTCCCGATATCGCCAGCAGCCATTTGCGCTCAATACGTTCCGCAATAGAGGTTGTCAAGGCAGAGCCCAGAGGATACCCGACGTATGAGATCGCGCTATAGGCGAGCGATGTTGTGATGTTGAGTCCTTTAGCGATGAGAATTAGCGGGACAAGCAGGCCGAACCCATTGATCGAAAAAGGTTGGAAAAAATGGAACACTGAGAGCATGAGAATACGACCACTGTATGGTGGTCGCAAGATGACGCGCAGGGGAGCCGTCTCTTGAACAGGCACTTCCTCAGCGTTGGGAGTGGCAAGTTCGCCTCCCGTCACCTTCCTCGCTTCGGCCTCCATGCCTTCCACAATCGTATTCGCTTCCTGGACACGACCTACAGACTCCAGCCAGCGTGGAGACTCGGGTAAGCCACGGCGCAGCACCCAGACGATTGCAGCACCTAATGAGCCGATAATAAAAAGCCAGCGCCATCCTGCCAACCCAAGTGGATATTTTGTCACAAGTAGACTTGCCAACAGACCGAGCAATGGCAGGCCAAGATATGAAAGTGTGTAGGCCCAGGAGATATAGTTTCCACGCGAGCGAGTTGGAAGCATATCAGCCAGATACGCGTCACAGAGAGGTAACTCTGCGCCGACACCAATTCCGGCAATAAAGCGCAGAGCGATCAGTACAAAAAGATTTGGACTGAATGCACCTAACAACGAAAAGAGTGAGTATATGCCAAGATTGACAAGGAAGCCCCTACGGCGACCAACACGGTCCGCCAGGTAGTTGAGAGCTATCGAACCGAAAAACATACCGATTGCGGTCGATGCAATCAAAAGCGATAGCAACGGGCTGCCAGCCGGAATGCGAAATGCCTTAGCAAGTGTGGCACCCAACACGCCAATAAGGAAGAATTCATAGAATTCGAAGAAAAGTCCAACGCCGATAATAAATGTCACCCGGCGATGAGTGGGAACGATGGGCAGTCGATTCAATCGGGCCGCCACAGAAACATTAGCAACAGTAGTTGTCACTGGCACGCTCCTTCTTTAGACCTTCCAGACCTTGAGGTCCGGCCTTTCAGATAGCAAGAAATACACATCATAAATACAACTAGTTTGATTGCGTCACACAATCGCCTTCAGGGCTCAAAACTCAGCAACCAATCCAGTTCCTTTGAGAGCAGAGGTGTATACAAACGCTTGACGAGCGCATCACGGAGATCGCATGCGAGTGGATTTTCCAGTTGAGAAAGCCAACCGATACGTCTCGATTGCGTTGCCACGCGCTCCACACGCTTGAGACGCCTGGCCTCGTAGAGGCGGAGGGCCGCAAGCACATCATACTCTTCTTTCATGCATGATCCCAGCACAACGGCATCCTCGATAGCCTGGCACGCTCCCTGCCCCATATTTGGAGTCATCGCGTGCGCCGCGTCTCCCAGCAGCGTCACCCGTCCCTTACTCCAGTGTTGCAGCGGCTCCAGTTCGTAGACGTCAGCCCGGATGATCGTTGCCGGATCTGTTGCCTCGATTACCGCTTCAATGGGTGCATGCCAGCCACGAAAAAGATCGCGCAGTAACTGTTTTTTCTGCTCGGCCGTATCATCCTTGCCCTCTCCCGCAGACATATTCTTGCCTACGAACCAATACATACGTCCATTGTTGAGCGGGAGCAAGCCAATGCGACTGCCCCTACCCCAGGTCTCGCTTGAGACTCCTGGAGTAATATTTTCATCCTCAAGCGCGGCAATACCGCGCCAGGTCGCATAGCCTGCGTAGCGTAACGGTTTATCACCAAAGAGCTGGGCTCGCATCATCGAGCGAATACCATCAGAAGCGATCAATACGTCCCCCTCCACTTCGCGTCCATCCGCAAATTGCACCCGTACAGCTTCTTGATCTTGAGTACAGCTCACGCATCTCGCGCCCAGCTCTATATTCGCTTCACCATATGCTTGCAAGAGCGCGGCTTGCAATTGAGCCCGGTGAACGACCAGGATAGCTGCTCCCAGTCCCCCAGCGAGCTGATCAACCTGAATGCGCGAGAGCAGTTCGCCTCGCGATGTGTACACAATACGCTGTTTTGCAGGCATGCCTATTGCTTGTAGAGCATCCGATAATCCAAGCTTTTGTAGTGCTCTGACCGCATTTGACCAGACAGTTACACCAGCACCGACCTCTTTCACCTGCTCAACCGCTTCAAATATCTGGACATCCATGCCAACTTGACGTAGCGCCAGGGCAGCCGATAATCCTCCAATTCCTCCACCGATCACTAGTGCTCTTCTCTTTGCACCAGATACCATAGCGGAACTCCTGCCTTTCCATTTATTGACCCTATGAGGTTATTAAGTACACAAGAAAAAGTACACAAAGAAGGGGATGCAGCAGAAAGCTTATCCCGTCCCATTATATCCTATCTTCTGATTTATATGATCTTGCCAGAATTGTTTCACCTGTTCTCTCACTCATTGTTCAGGGTACCAGGGTACGGATTCTGTTGGAGAGGAGGAGGTATTAGTGTCGACTGTCTCCGATTGTTCAGGCTCGGGTTACTCGATTCTTCATTACGCTGCACCTGCATGTTATGTTGCAAGATCAGTGTATCGATAGGCGTATTAGTGCGCGTCCAATTCAGGATAACACCACCATTCACATGATTGCGTGTCTCATAGAAGAGTTGCAAGGCAGCGTTCGTCTGCCGAAGGAGCTGAGACTCTTGGCGCAAACGCTGGACACGCCCTAGCAGGTTATTGATAGACCCTGCTATCTGCCAGAGCACATTTTCCTGATTGAGTGGAACACGAGCAGTGGTCGAGCCATTGCTCCAACTCATTAATGTTTCTACAATCTGATCAACACTGCGATCAAGCTGCTGCTTTTGCTCTTTGATCCCCTTACTTTGTTGCGCGAGATTGCGTTCAAGCCTGGCAATTTCCTCAGCACGGTCGGCACGCTTGATCGCACGGTTGGCATTGACAACCCAGAGGAAGAGTACAACCGTGACCAGGAGATGCAATTGAATAGGGCGCGAGAGGACCGCATAATAGCTCGTCGACATGACTTGTTGAAAGAGGGGAGTACGCGGTGCATATGTGAGCATGTAACAGCTAAAAGTGATATTAAAGAAGGCCGAAGCCCAGACCCAGTTGACTGGAAGCAGAGAGGCCACAAAGAGCTCTGAGAAGACGAGTAGGTCGAATTGTGCAATCGCGTCGGGTGTCAGGCCATGCGGAGCTCTAATGATGCTCAAACAGATCCCCAGGTTGAGCGAGAGTGAGAGGATAAGACCCGCGATATTGACATTACCCCGCTGATTGAAGAACGCACTGATACCGATAATAATGGTAAGAAATACTGCGGTAAAAAAAATCTGTTTGTTCGGACCAAACAATCCTATCGGGATAATAATGAAGAGAATGATCTGCAAGGCCAACATAATCGTGCTGGCCAGTTGACCACGTCTGTACACATCCCTTTCTTTGTAGCTCGCCGTCGGTGGTGGCTCAGGAGGCGAAGTATAGCGATACCATAGAGCCAGTGGCCCTCCTGGGCGGGCCCTATCGAGTTTCGGGTCACGTACATACTGCGGAATCGGATCGTTCGCTTCCTGCTGATTCTCTATTGATGCCGGAGAATGCATATCCATAAACGGTTTCAGTCTCCTTCTAAAAAAATAACAAAAATTGACCTTGCATAGCTCGGTCATCCCGATCGAAATAGACAGGCTAGTGCTTACATCTATCTCTTTCTATATCTTAATTGTAATCATGCCCAGTACCTCTAGCTCTTGCACTATCTCTTCTACTTGCTGGCTGGGGTGCCCATCTGCCGAAGAGTGAAGAAGAGCGACAATCCTTTCAATACTTCTCGTACCATCAATCAGGCTTAGCACCTGGCGGTGGCGTCGAGGTAATCGACTCAAGGTGTATTGATCGATAAGTGGTACTCGCTGAGGCACAAGAGAGGACGCCTGCAAGCTTCTCCTGGAAGGTGAAGACCTGTCTACCGGAGAGGGAGACAGCACTCTAGGAGGAGATGAAGCCTCCACCAGATGCCACTCGCGCGAGCCTAAATTAGATACTAGTTGCAGGGCCTGCCTTTTTGACGCAAGGATACGACTATTCCTTCCCTCGATCTGACAGAAAACAATTTTTCCTTCTTGCAAATCAATCCTTGCCCGACAGTATTCTTTGAATCCTGGAATACCGGACGGCAACTCGGTGAAGAGACTGCCATTTTGCCCTGCCTCTTCAAGCAGGGACAGAAGAGTTTCCAGGTCAAGTATGTACGTTTGCATTGTTGCCACCACCTAAAAATATGCTAAAGGGCAAGTCCACTCGGAATATTTCTTTGTCGGTGAAAGAGATGTGTATTGGTTTCAAGAGGAAGGTGATGCTCGCGCACGTTCACTCTTCTGTTGTCTGTGATGGGAAAAATCAGTTTTAACCAATAGATTAGTATTAGTAAGGAACGTCGCAAGCCATCTGTCAAGCATTTTTATACATTTTTAATGTCCATCTTTCCAATAAGTAGGAAAAACATATAATAATAGTAGACCGCCAAGTGATATTATACAAGGGGAAAGGGCTGGGAAAGTACCATTGTGCTACAGCAACCATCTAAGGAGACTTTATGCTAATATACGAAAGCATAGAGCGACCAGCAGACGCGTTTCAGCAGCCAGTCGCACTAGAGCAAATCGTTGCCATGTGCCAGCGAGCGTTCAGAGAGAAGCATCAGATCATTGCCATTCAGGAATTGGGCGGGGGTGGTTTTAATAATACTTATCGAGTAGAACTGATGGAAATGCAACCCGTCATCTTGCGTGTAGCTCCACGTTCTGACAAATTAGCTAACCCTGGAGAAGCGAACAAGATGCGCGTGGAGCATCTGGGACAAGGCTTTTTTGCGCCGATTGCACCTCTGATTCCTAAAACACTCATGGCAGATTTTACCCGACAATTGATCGACTGCGATTATATGTTTCAGACATACATGGAAGGAGTGCAGTGGGGACAGATCTATGATACATTCACGCTCGACGAGAATAAGAGCCTATGGCGACAGTTGGGCGAGATCACCCGCACTATTCATGCAATCGAGGGTCCAGCCTTCGGCCCACTCTACTCCGGTCGCCAATACAATACATGGAGCCAGACAGTCCTCGCCGACCTGGCAGCAAACATCCATGTATTGGAAGAGCACGCGAGGCTTGATGCCACCGATCTGCGAACCGTACAGGAGATAGCTCGCACAAATACAGCATATCTAGACGAGATCGATCGACCCCGACTGCGCCACGGCGACCTATGGACAATCAACATCTTGGTCAAACGCACAGCAGAAGGTCCCAGGATCAGCGCCATACTTGACGCCGATGGCGCTTTCTGGGGCGATCCACTGGCCGACTGGACCATCTTCCTACTGCAACTCCACAAGCCCGCCGGCTCCGAAGCCTTTTGGGAAGCCTACGGCCAGCCCAAACAAACGAAGGGCTGGCGCATCCGCGATCTGATCTACTACTGCCACCACCTGGGCGGAGCCCGCCTCGAATGCTGGCGCAATCATAGAGACGAGGCAGTGCAGCGCTCATACAGAGATATCCAGAAGGCCATCACAGAACTGCGCGAGCTAGTCAGATAACCAGGTATATTAGAGGCTTTGCAAAACGTAGTGTGGCAAGACCGCGTGGACGCTGAAGACGCCGCCGTTGACGATCTGGGAGATGCGCAGATCGACGATGAGGCTGGCAAGAGCGAGGGCTTCGGCACGCGGGACATTGCAGAGCTCTTCGATGAGGTCGAGCATGGCGTTGAGGGCGATTATTGTTGCTTCGTGCAAGTCGGGGGCGAAACCGAGGGTGACCCAGCTTGCAGGTGTGTTGACACGTGGTGTGGAGATGTTTATGTCGTTGTGTAGGAAGAACGTGAGATCGGCACGTTCTATAGGGCATTCGATGGCGACTCCGCTCACTTCTCCGTCGCCCTGGACACCATGTCCATCCCCGGTCGAGAAGAGGGCTCCGGGTACGGCGATGGGCAGGTAGAGTTTGCTGCCAGTCACCAGTTCTTTGCAATCCATGTTGCCGCCACAGAAGCGCGGCGGTATGGTTGAATGAAAGCCCGGTTCGGGAGGCGGCATGCCCATCACACCCATAAAGGGATAAAGGGCAAGAGTGTGACCATGCTGATCTTTCGCCTGCATCCTATCGGGATCAAGCGTCCAGTCCAGTGCTGCGACTTCGTGGATGCCTAGTTTCTGAGTGAGTTCGTTCTGGCGCACTCCGGCGGTGGTCCAGCCCCAGAGGCCGGGACGAATATCCCCTATCTGTACTTCGAGGACCATACCAGGCTGAGCGCCACGAATCTCCACAGGTCCGCACAATGCATGCCCGTCATCGCGTCCTGGTACACGTGGAGAAAACGTGCAACCAGGCACGTTATAAGCAGTACGCGGCTCCAATCCCCAACCAGCATCCAGAGTACGAAAGCGCACCGTGTCACCGGGATCAATAGTCAAAGCGGGTGGAAGATTCCGTGAAAAACTGCCATGCACTGTTCCTTGCTCCGGCTCAATAGTGTAGAACGTCATAATCCATCCCTCTTTTGCCTCACTAGTGCCGCGTAGCGACAATCCCTTGCGGTTGTCGTTTCCCCCCCGCCCGGGAAGCTGGTCTACCACGACAACCGCAAGGGATTGTCGCTACGCGAGTACGGCCAAATGAAGTAAGTTTGACCACTTCTTATTATAGCAGACACAATCTGTGTTCTCTCTTAGGATTATTATCTGATCATTAGATCGTTGTCTAATCGTCACTGATCCATGTATACTAAAGCAGTCTAAAAATAAAACAAAAGACTTATTAATATAAGGGGAGGCATGCAGTCGCGTGGACATATCAAAAGTAGAGCAGCAGCCGTTTTTTGCTGAGGTTGAGCAGATTGCAACGAATCATAGACTGGGAGCGTTACAAAGATCGTATACAAAAACAGATAACAGTAAGAGATTGTTGTTCAATGCGATCGTTTGGGTGAGCATTAGCACCGTTGGCATGATCTTTGTTCTTTCGCTTGTCTTACGGCTCGTGTTGCCGGGACCGCTTGTGGGGCTCAGCAACTATCTGACGGCGGCGCTTCTTGCTGTCATAGGCTTTGTAATTCTGTACGGCTGTTTTCGTCAGGGATTGCTCAACCTGCGGGCGTACCAGTATCGCAACCGTGAGCAGGTGCACATCTACACTGAGGGCATGGTCTATCTGGAAGGACAGATCGCTCATCTGGCAGTGCGCTGGAACGAGATAGTGGAACTGATGCGCGGCGATATTGAGGACGAGGCAAGCGGCAAGGTGGATCTAGATAGGATCTACCTGGCATTAAAACATGATGCAGAGCGCCAAATCTTCTTTCAGCCCGCTCTTCCTCAACGCTCAGAAATCTGTGCACAGGTAGAGGAGACTTACACCAACGCCCGCTTACCAGCCTTGCTCACGAGGTATCGTGAGGGCGAGGACCTGGAGTTTGACGAGTTAAGCATTAGCCAGACGGGTGTGAGCATTCCTCGCGCTCTGGAAGCTGTCGAGCGCGATGAGTTTACCTGGGATCAATTAGCGGCGCAGGGAGGCAGGTTGGAAGTTGGACAGCCTTATACGACTATTGCAATACGAGGAAAAGATGTTGACGAAGAAATACTTTACAGGGAATTTACCTGCGAAATTCCCAATGCATGTCTCCTCAAATCTCTACTAGCTGAAAACAAAACAGTAGTATAGACTAGAAATCAATAAGGGATACTTATGGAAACAGAAATAGTTACTATCTTTGATGAAGATATGCAAAAGATTGGGGTGAAGATGCGGAAGGAAGCGCACGCACAGGGCTACTGGCACGAAACCTTCCACTGCTGGTTCACCAGGGAGGATGCAGGTAAAACGTATCTTCTCTTTCAACGCCGGGCGCTACAGAAAAAAGACTTTCCCGGCAAGCTAGATATCACGGCCGCCGGTCATCTGCTGGCTGGCGAACAAGTGGCGGAGGGCATACGTGAGATCACAGAAGAGCTAGGGGTTGCGCCCTTCTATAAAGACCTGCAACCGGTGGGAATCATAAAAGAACAAATAATCCTCAACAATTTCATTGATAAAGAATTCTGCCATGTCTACACCTACAAATACGAGAGGACGATCGACAGTTTTGTGTTGCAAGCAAGAGAGGTGGCGGGTATCCTCCAAATTGAGATCGACGCCTTTGCACAACTCGTACACGGCGAAACGGAGACAGTGCGTGGCGTGGGCTACAACGTAGAGACGGACGGCTCAAAGACTCTCATCGATGCAAACTATAGTCTCAGCGACATCTGTCCACACAGCAAGCAGTATTTCTCAAAGCTGATACAAGCTGTGAAGCCCGCGTAGCGACAATCCCTCCCGGTTGTCGTCCTTTCTCCCCGACACAAAAAGCGCGGATTCGCCTGCTAAAGCAGCGGGCTCTCAGGGAAGCCTCTTTAAACACTAGTACTCAAGCCAGTTTTGTCACTTTCTATCTACACTCAACGTGTCTTTTTACGGAATCACAGTAAATTGATTTCGTAAAGAATATGCTTTTCTGATTTTTGATTCTTTTACTTATATATAAACATGAGGAGAAGTAAGATGAATAGTGCAGTAGCAGGTCTTATTGCAGGCGCGGCAGGGACGGTGGCGCTCAATATTGCCACCTACGCGGATATGGCTCTGCGTGGTCGCTCATCCAGCAATGCTCCCTCGCAGCTCGTCGCCGTGCTGGCAGACAAGACGGGTCTACAGCTCTCCGAGAAGGGAAATCACTCGGAGGACGAGACGACACAGAATCGTGAGAGTGGAATAGGTGCTCTACTCGGCTTTGTGAACGGATTGGGCGTTGGAACTCTCTATAGTCTGGTTCGTTCGCAGCTTGATGATGTGTCCATTCCCCTGGCCAGCCTGGGAGTAGGAGCAGCGGCGATGGCCGCCAGCGATGTTCCGCTCATCTCATTCAAGGTCAGTGATCCGAGGAGTTGGGGAGTTTCGGGCTGGGCTTCGGACGCCATACCACATGCAATCTATGGCCTGGTAACCGTTCTTGTCTACGAAGCTCTGGTAGACGCAGATTAAGCCGCAAGGGATACCTGATTAGACCGCTGCTCCTTTGACAAAGCAGAGATTTTTCTGTTATAGTGTATGCAACGATACATCTATAGCAAGCAATAGAAAGAACAAAAACATGCCAGTCGAAATGGCCGCCGATAATCCTCGCGACAATGTCGCCCAGGGTTGGATTTTGCCCATTTTTAGACGGCTGATGAGATAGATAGAGATATCAAAAGCGCGAAGGCCGTGGGTGACATATTCATCAGACTCGCAGCCTTCGTGCTTTTTTGTGTTCTCTTTCTTATCATGCCATCTCGGCTGGAGCATACTCATGTTAAAAAGACTGTTTTCCCGTCCGTTTTCTAGAAATCTATCTTTACCCTCAGCGCAATCTCAACAAAGGCAACTTTGGAGCCTTATTCTCGTCTTTACAGGTTTGGGATTCTACGTGGGAGTATGGGCTGTACTTATAGCTGATCTCGCTAATTCACTTCATCTCACTACTGCCCAGCTTGGTATTGCGCTCGCGTGCTTTCCGTGCGCAGGGATCGTTGTGCTCCTCTTCGGAGGTTTTATTACTGACCACCTCACGCGGCGGCTGATGCTGCTGTTGGGCATAGGCGGGCTGAGCCTTTTATTCATCGCCCTCGCCCTCGTCTCGCAGTATACCTTGCTTCTCCTCGTGCTGCTCTTTGGTGGTGCATGTGGCAGTTGCTACGATCTCGCCATCAATACCGTCGGGGGCGACTACGAGCGACGCTATGCCAGTAAGAGTATGACGATTTTTCATGGAGGCTTTAGCGGCGGCGCGGCGCTGGGTGCCTTCAGTAGTGCGGTGGCGCTGGCTAACGGCGTGGGTTTCCGCAGCATCTATACTACAGCAGCACTGCTCTTCCTGCTTCTGGCCATCGCCACGCTCTTCTTTCCGCTCCCTACTAATGCGGTTTCAGCGTCCAGTGAAGATGCGCAAGCAGTAGCCGTTGAGAAGCGTCCGACGTCGGCCTTCGCGCTTCTCGCTCTCCCGGTTGTGCTGCTGGCAACACTGATCGTCAGCTTCGCCTTCTTCACGGACGGTGCACTCGAAGGCTACATCTCTATCTACCTGCGCGACATGCTCGGTTCTGGCGCACTGCTTGGAGGCATAGGCATTGCAGCCTTCTACCTCATTGGGATGTTTGGAAAAGTTGGCAGTACGGTCTTCTTGCGGCGCTATGGGGAGCGACCGGTAGTTACTGTGTGCGCCCTACTCTCGGCGGTTGGCATGCTCATCGCGCTCTCCACGACCTCTGCACCCCTGGCAGTGCTTGGACTTCTGCTCGTCGGGCTGGGGCAAGCACCACTGGTACCAACAGCATTCTCGCTCGCCTCACGAGTGGAGGCTCATCAAGGTGCTCGCGCCATCGCCATTGTCACCGCCTTCGGCTACTCTATCTTTCTCGTCGGCCCTCCGATCATTGGAGCCCTGGCTGCCCTTTCCTCATTGCGCGTAGCTCTTTTGCTCACCATTGCAGCATCTATAGGCATTATTATCGTTGCGCAGCGCTTACTTGGTGGTCGTCGTCTCCATGAGCCTTTCATTTAGGAGAGCGTCGGACGTCCATCCCTTCGCTTTCTTCTCTTTTCAGCCCCTGTGCACGCCTTCGGCGTGCCCTTCTTCTTAGAGATGGTTTTCCATTTTTCATACTTTTTTGTGCAGAGCACAAAAAAGTATGAAAAATGGAAAACCATCTCTAAGAAGAAGGGCAGTGCTATTTTGTCATGCGGTAGAGCGTCATATGGGTAAGCAAAATTTCTTCGCATTGACGAAATCCAACTTCCTGGGCCAGCCTGATAATTTCTTCAGGCTTGATGCGATGAGCCAGGGGTGGTCCTGCCTCCTGTTGTCGATAAGGCCATTCCAGCACAACTACTCTTCCCTTTGTAACTCGCCGAGCTTCAGAGAGCATTTTGAAGGCGTCGTCAGCCTCGTGCAGTACATGCCCTAGAAAAACCAGGTCAAAACTATTTTCAGCATGTGGAACGGCCTCAGCAGCTCCTACCTGAAAATGTCCGGCAGGAATGAGCTCTTGCGAAATCTCGACCATCTGCGCATTAACATCTATTCCACTTACTTCAAGCCCTCTACCAGCAAAGGCTTCGGCAAATACACCACTTCCCACACCAACATCCAAGACAGTTCTTACCGTCGCACTCTCCAGGCAAGTATTGACAACGCGCTCAATCTCCAGCATTTCTAATCGACCAGGGGCACGTAGTCGTTCTACATTTCCATGAAACCGTCGCTCATTCATATACACCAATCCTTAAAACGTTGTTTTTTCTTCAGAGTCGTCCATATCATGTATACTATACCGCTTACTCTGCGCAAAGAACAAAAAGTATGTCATATTAGTAGCAAGAAACAGAGAATGAAGAGGCAAAAAGTCCTCATACCATCGCTATTGTCACAGCTTTTTGCTACTCGATCTTTATCGTTGATTCTCCAATCAACTGTGACACTGATGCTATAATGAAGTGGTAAAACACATCGTTTAAGTACGAAGGACTATGATATGAGATTTGCAAGGATTCACCTTGCAAATTGGCGAAACTTTACACATGTGGATGTGGCACTTCAACAACGCATGTTTCTTGTAGGCCCTAATGCGTCAGGTAAATCTAATCTGCTTGATGCCTTCCGCTTCTTACGGGATCTTGTTCGAGTTGGAGGAGGGCTTGAGAAGGCTGTTTCAGATCGTGGAGGAGTATCACGTTTACGCAGTTTAGCCGCTCGTCGTTATCCTGACATAGTTGTCGATGTCTATATCGAAGACACTGACGAGGTCAACTGGCGGTATCGCATCGGAGTAGTACAAGATAATAATGCTAGAACTTATCTAAAAGAAGAAAAAGTTTGGAGATCAGATGAGCTTATTCTTGACCGTCCAGACGAACATGATCTTGAGGATAAGGAACTGCTACACCAAACTCATCTGGAACAGATTAATTCAAATCGTAGTTTTCGAGAAATAGCAGACTTCTTCAATACAATTCGGTACTATCATATTGTTCCTCAACTGATTCGAGATCCGGAACGTTCAGTCGGACAAAAGTTTGATCCTTTCGGAGGTGACTTTCTCGAACAGATAGCAAACTCTCCTAAGGAGACTCAAGAATCTCGTTTGCGTCGTATACAAAGCGCACTACGTGTTGCTGTGCCTCAATTGGAGGAAATTACTCAGTATAAAGATAATCGTGGTGTTCCACATATAAGAGCAAAATATGATCATTAGCGCAGTAAAGGTGCGTGGCAAACAGAGGCAGATTTTTCTGACGGGACTCTTCGACTTATGGGGTTGCTTTGGGCTTTACTTGATGGAAATGGTCCTTTAATATTAGAGGAGCCTGGGCTTTCTCTGCATGCTGAAGTAGCCAGACGTATACCAGAAATGATGGCATCTATCCAAAGGGGCCAAAAGAAGCAGGGGCGTCAAATTCTGGTAAGTACTCATAGTGTTGATCTTTTAGGCGGTCCTGGCATTGCATCTGATGAAATTTTACTATTGCGTCCTATGAATGATGGAACAAAAGTTGAAGTAGCAAAAGATGTTACTGAGATACAGTCGCTTCTGGAAGCGGGTCTTCCTGTCGTAGAAGCAGTTATGCCACTCACTCGGCCACCACGGGCAGAGCAGCTTTCTTTTTTTGGAGAATAATAAAGAGGGGGAAGGGAAGATAAACCTGCCATGATGCCGGTGAACATTCTTGTGGAAGGGATAACAGACGAGCCTGTGGCTAAAAGATTACTCAAGTATGTTGGTTTGGAAGTTGGTACAGTCTACGGCCGAACAGGAAAAGCGAAAGTTCTAGAGCGTGTGCCGATCTATAATCAAGCGGCAAGCTTTGCACCGTGGTTCGTCCTAGTAGATTTAGACATTGACGCTCAATGTCCATCTGAGGCCGTAGCTCTCTGGTTGCCTAATCCTACCAGTGGAATGCGGTTTCGCATAGCTGTGCGAGCAGTTGAAGCATGGTTAATGGCAGATAGAGAAAGTATGGCAAACTTCTTATCTGTAAGCGTTTCTAGTATACCTCATCAGATAGACTCTATGTCCAATCCCAAGCAGGCGCTAATTAATATAGCTCAGCATAGCCATAACAAGCATATTCGTGAAGAAATTGTGCCTCGTCCAGGAAGTGGGGCTAAAGTTGGTCCTCTCTACGTTGCCCGTCTCGCTGATTTTACCGAAAATCATTGGCAACCGAGTGAAGGCGAAAAGCACTCTAGAATTCTACAGCGCTGTATACGTGCTCTATCTACATTAACTTCTTTCACGACATTTTAAGCTGGGAGCAGAGAATGAGAAAGCAAAAGCTCATTTCTCATTCTCTGTTCTATCATATTTAGAGCAAACTCAGCAGCGCTACCAGCCCAAAGAGGGTGATAGCACCGCCCGAAATTCTGTTGATCCACAGCAGCCAGCGAGGCGTGAACTTTCTACGGAACAGGTTGATGCTTCCGGTTAAGAGACACCACCAGATGGCCGAGCCGAGAAAGACTCCACAGACGACGAGGAGGGCGGCGAGAGGGCTGTTCTTTCCGGTTCCTACGCCCAGCCCGGCGAAGATAGCGACAAACGAGAGGATGGTGAGCGGGTTGGTCAGGGTGAGCAAGAATGTGGAGACGTACGCTCCGAGAAAGCCAGTAACGTTTGAAGCTGTAGCGGCCCGCTCCGCTGGTTTGGTAAGCAACGTCTTACAGCCCAGATAGATTAGAAACATGCCTCCTATGCCACGAATCCAGCCCTGTTGACTCACGAGAAAGCTGGCGATTACTGTCAGCCCAAATCCCGCAATGCAGCCGTAGAGCCCGTCTGCCGTCGCTATCCCCAATCCCGAAATGAGTCCATAGAGAAAGCCTCTCTGAAGAGTACGCTGGATGCATAATATGCTCATAGGGCCAACGGCGGCGGCAACTGAGAGGCCAATAAGTAGGCCGCGTACAAAGAAACTCGTCTCCATCTCTTTTTTCTCCTATTAGTTTTCTCTACTTTGACGCCATAAAAAAAGTCGCCAAACCTTTCATGAAAGGTTTGGCGACTTTTTAGCGTCTGCTTCTTTTAATCAGGGCATCCAGGGCACACAAAGCGGACCAAACCTGCAATTAACTTGCTGGTTGGTCTGCTGCTGTTGAACAATTCTTCTGCGGAATATGTTAACAGATTGGCTCAATGAATAACCCCTTATTGTCCATTCGATTTTTGTCATCATGCTTAGAATAGACACGCCGAGTATAACACAGCTTTTATTCTTAAGCAATATGGTTTGAGGGAAGACGAGATCGTAACAAGCTAGCACCAAAAATCGTATAGGACTTTACTGGACTACATTAAAAGAACCCGCGGTCGTCATTGTCCTGTTGGCGATATCCCCCATCATCGTTATCCCGACCATACCCTCCACGATCGTCGTCATCTCGTTGGCGATATCCCCCATCATCGTTATCCCGACCATACCCTCCACGATCGTCGTCATCTCGTTGGCGATATCCCCCATTGTCATCCCGATCATAACCTTCTCGCCCGCCGAATAGACCACCACCCTGTTGACCCAGCATAGACGAGGCTGCAAGTCCGACGAGTGCGCCGAGCCCGCCAGAGACGAGAGGATTTCCCATCATTCCTCCCCCTCCTCCTTGCCCTTGCCCAAAGACTCTCGAAAGCATACCTGGCTGCTGCCCCATTTGGTAGAAGCCTTGTGCCATAGCTTGCGGATTGTTAGGAGCCATTCCGTACTGAGGAGGCATCTGCTGCGCAAACTGCATACGCTGCTCATATGGCATTTGCTCGAAGTGCTGCTGATAGACCTGCTGTTGAAATTCGGGTGGGGCATTCTGCGCAAACTGCTGCATATGTCCCATAGCCTGATTTGGATCGATGCCATTGTAGTTTTGTGAGTTGTAGGCCTGTGCATACTGTTGATACGTTTGGTGGTTATTTGGATCAAACGGCCACATTCTTTTTCTCCTTCTATCTTCTGCCGTGCCAGGGGGCAGGACAGCAATTACACTCTTCTCTAAGACGTAGTGAGATCTATCTGGGCAGGACATTCCAATTGTTAGAGGCTCGAGCAAAGCTTGAGCAGTGAGACACACCCATCATACAACATAGTTGCCAGCATGGTCCATATCAAAGTGAGTGCAAAGAAACGACTAATCAGCAGTATAATGCAGAAAAAGCATACGGTCTATTCAGGACAGCTTCATCTAATATTTCATACAAACATCTTCTGCATTGTGCGGCGCGCTGCTCGAGCTGAAACCTGGTCAAAAACTATATTCTGGAAGCGACGTTGGTAGACCTTGCGCGCACGATCGATAGCTTCGCACATATACAGACGCCCTTGCGAGATCACTGCTTCCAGTGTATCGAGGACTGCGAAGCTCTGCGTCGGATCTTCACGGAAGATCAACAGGTCGGCGGGTGCGCCAGGCTGGATAGTGCCAAGCAAGGGGACACGCAATTCCTGCCCGGCTTTTCTTGTGACAATCTCCCAAACATCACTGAGAGGAATGCCTGCCTCTACGAAAATCTTCATCTCCTGCTGCACGCTGGCACCCGGTGCGACGAAGGGCTGCTGGACATCGGTCCCAATCAGAACGTCTGCGCCCGCCTCATACAAGCGCCGCAGCAGCTCTTTTTTCTTGTCAAAAGCATGTTGCAAGTGTGCGAGATAGTCGCTAGAAAGGTTTCGATAGCTCGGATTTCCCTGCGTTGGATGCCACACAACGTCCCGGTAGAGGCGGGGCAGAAGTTGCACAATGGGATCTGCCAGGGCGGATTGATAGTCGGCATAGCGGAGCACTTGCTGTGTGACAATCAGGGTTGGCGTATTGATTATTCTGTGCTTTAGAGTCGTTTCGACAATCAGATTGAGGCGGTCTTCGTCGACATCTTGCCAATCAGCCAGACGGTTGCGTATCTGCTCACCTCTCAGGCTGCGAGGTTCGGGGACGCCAAAGAAGTGCTGCACATTCGGAATAAGAGCTTCTTCATAGCTCAGCTCTGTCGGTACATGACCTATCATTGGCAGATCATACTTTTTGGCGGCGACTTTGAGCGCCTGAATCTCCTCTAGCGTCAGGCTATCGTACGCCTTGATGCAGGTGAACCCTTGCTCTTTGATCCGTGCAACGGCTGCATCAGCCTCTTCCGGCCCATGAAGCAATAAAGTGTTTGCCCAGCGCGGTGGCTCTCCGCCAATGTATGGTCCGCAAGCAAAGATGCGTGGGCCGGGAAATAAATTCTGCCTTGTTCCTTTCAGGGCCGCAGGCACCGCAGTGCCATCCCCATCGCCAGTATCACGCAAGGACGTAACACCGTGCGCCAGGTAGAGCAGACAAAAATAGCCTGTCAGCTTGAGAGCGTTATCTGGTGGAAGATGAGTATGCAGATCAACGAGACCCGGCAGTACATAACCGCCAGCATACTGAGAAAGAGGATTATTACTATTACGTTCGGCCGCATCCCGCTCAATATATTCAATGCTGTCGTTGCGGATAGAGAGCGTCTGCTGCTCCCAGCGCCCCAATCCCGGAGAGATGACGTTCATTCCCAGTAGCTTGAATGATGAGGAATAGTCTGGACGAAGTGGAGAAGACTGAGGAGCAAGCAACTGAGGCTGATGATCACGGAGGAAACGACTCAGGAAAGATAGCGTAGGCCGCACAACGGATTGATACATATTTTACCTCTTGAACGGATATAAGCTTGCTCAGGCAGCAGTATTTGCCTCTATGCAACGGCATTTACAAATTACATTCTCTATTTTCAAGTATAAAATGTTTGTATGCAAAAACAATGTTGCTGGCTAACTGGCTAACAAAAAGAAAATGAAGAGCGGAAAGTAATTTCTATCATACTCTATCCATATTGATAATACATCAAATCGGGCAGGAGTCGTATGGTCCGCTCAAAGCTCTGTGTGAACAGGTCGTCGAGCAGAAATTTCCAGCCCGAAGTCTTATCATTCGTCCAGGCTTGATCGCGGGCCCTTCAGATTCAACAGGTCGCACTACTTATTGGCCGCAGCGCCTTGCTCAAGATGGCGAAGTCCTGGTCCCAGATCACAAAGACCAGCCACTACAATTCATCGATGCAAGAGATCCGGCCGAATGGAATATTCATATGGTTGAGGAGAAGCAGGTAGGAATTTATAACGCAACAGGACCGGCTCATCGTCTAACGCAGCAACAATTTCTTGAGCAGTGCAAAATGATCAGTGCTGGCAATACATACTTCACCTGGGTCAGCGAAGAATTCCTTCTCGAAAATGGAGTCGAGCCGTGGTCAGAACTGCCATTATGGATACCTCGTGCATTTGATATCAGCCTGAACACAGCGAATGTACACAAAGCACTTACTGCTGGACTGACCTTGCGTCCTCTTCCAGAGACGCTTCACGATATACTCGCATGGATACATGTACATCCAGATGCGGTGGTACAAAATAAAAATCTAGCACCCGAACGAGAAGCAGAATTACTGCGCACCTGGCACAAAAAAGAAGGATAGTGCGCTTGACCATCCTTCTTTTTCTCTGAGCAAGAGGCTACTAACTAGTCGTAGTACTCGGGCGCTTTCTTGAGCGTTTTCCACTGTTCCGCATCGTGGCCAAAGATGATGAGGTCTACGTGCTCTCGTTGTACAAGGTCAAGCAGCTTGCGCGTGCTGACGAGTAGCTCCTGTTCGTTCTCATCCATTGGGCCGGCTTTACGGTCAGCCCTGAATTCAGATTGGGTAAGAACAGAGTCGATGGTGAGAAGCACCGGGCCGGTATGAGGCAGGCGCAGAAAGACTGCCTGATGCGCTGTCACGTGACCACTGGTCTCGATCAATTCCAGTCCGGGTAAAAGTTCGGTATCGCCATCGACAAAACGGTAACGCAGGTCTGGATGATCCCAATGCGGACGGGCGGGCGCAAAGCGGGGATGTCCTCCACGCGCCATCTCGTAGTGGGGACGCTGCACGATCACTTCCGCGTTTGGAAACGCATCAAGATTGCCTGCATGGTCCATGTCAAAGTGCGTAGCGATGAGTGTACTAATATCGGCAGGCTGAACGCCTAACCCAGCCAGTTGCTCAATGACATTTTTCCCCAGCACAACTGGAGGCATATTGGGCGGCGGCCGAAAGCCCTCCGGCATTTGCGATGGTAAACCGCTATCAATCAAAATATTCTTGCCATCATTCGTTTGAATGAGATAGCAAGGAACCGATGGAGATGTCGCTACCTGAATCAGGTATAATCGCCGTAGAACAGTGTTGCTCGTTGTCATATACGTGTCCTTCCTACTTCTTGTCTATCGAAAATGTTGGCTACACGGTCTATTTCTACGTTAGAAGTAGTAACCTTAGCCCACTTCTCTCTACTACCACTCATAGAATGCAGCTCAAACAAAAAAGGTTCTGCAATAAGAACCTTTCCTACATATACACTCTCTTCATCGAGCAAATCATGATATCACTCTATGGATATTGTGAATGTTCGTTAGATTATTTTTTCAGGCGCAACCTTGATTAAGATACGCTCCTGACCAGGTTGTCCGTGAGTATACTCCTGCTCTCCAAAATTCCGTCGAATAAGTTTCTTGAATTGGAGCTCGGCCCCTTCTTTTGTGATCTCGACAACACGGCCACGAATAGTTGTAGCATAATCCAAATTAGCTGGATCAAGGACGCTTATCACTACTCTTGGATCACGCCGGGCGTTGCGAACCTTTTGAAAGCCATCGACTGCATTGATTAGAACATACTGTCCATCAGTATCCACCCATGTTTGCGTCATCTGGGGCGAACCGTCGGGCATAATGGTCGCAAAAAAGCAGGTGGTAGGTTTCTGGAGTAGCTGTTGGATTTCGGCTGAAAGTTCGATCATTTACTCTCCTCTAAATTCTTCTAGACTCTCACAATTATATCAGAGCGGAGTGCTTCCATCAAACATCTCTGAACGTATAATGAGGATGATAGCGTCAGATTTCGCTATCATCCTCATTATACTTTTTTTAAAGCACATATACTATCTAAAAGTAGTGGTCGCGCAGACTACCATCATACCTGCCGCTTTCACGACAACACTGCTTGAAAGCGGTATCCCGATCCACATGGGCAAAGGTCTTCTTTCCCCAGCTTCTCGTAAAGATCCTTGTCTCCGTGTACCATGCGCATACCATGCTTCACAGCACTCTCGGATGGATAACCTCGCCTACGTTTGCTCATTTGCTCAAAAGCAGTCGAAGTCTTTCTCTTGTAGCTTATCTTTGTGTCCCATACATTTGCTCCTTTCAATAGTAGAAAAGAAACGCCTGCTCAACAGTATAATGCAGAACAAGAATGCTGTCTAGATACACCTGAATTCTTTGTAGCGTATTGACACACGCTAGAATAATATTCTATAACTTATTTAGTTATGTCCTTGTTACTCTTATTTGCGTTTCGACTTTCGCTATATCCAGGCAACGCGATTTCGTTCAATGTATGACAAAGACGTGCAATGGATTGTAGAGGGCGACAAGGTCAGAACTACGAACGAGTCTATGGATTCCGTTTCGAACGTGGTCAATGAAGCCACAAAACAGGAGACAAAGCTATGTCCAACGAACAACAGACTTTGAGCCAAGCTAGAGGGACGCCCGTTAGCCATTTCGATGCGGTCGTTATCGGTGCAGGATTCTCGGGTTTGTATATGCTCTACCGCTTGCGAGAACTTGGGTTTTCGACGCGGGTCTATGAAGCCGGCAGTGAGGTCGGCGGCACTTGGTACTGGAATCGCTACCCTGGTGCGCGCTGCGATTGTCCAAGCGTGGACTACTCCTATTCTTTCTCGTCCGAACTCGAACAGGAATGGGAGTGGACCGAAAAGTACCCCACTCAGCCAGAGATCAACCGCTACCTTAACCATGTTGCGGACCGTTTCGACCTGCGCCGCGATATCCAATTTAACAGTCGTGTGACATCCGCTCACTACGACGACGTGACCAAACATTGGCTGATCCAGACGGATACGGGAGACCAGGTGTCGGCGCGATACTGCATCACAGCAATCGGCTGCCTCTCGACACCGAACACGCCAAAGTTTAAAGGTCTTGATTCGTTCGAGGGGCAAGTATATCACACAGCACAATGGCCACATGAAGGTGTTGATTTCACCGGCAAGCATGTCGGCGTGATCGGTACAGGCTCGACGGGTATTCAAGCCATCCCCCAAATTGCCAAACAGGCAGATCATGTCACCGTTTTTCAGCGCACTCCAAACTATAGTATTCCTGCGCGCAATCGAACTCTTGTCTCAGAAGAAAAGGCTGAGATCAAGGCGCACTATCGCCAACTCCGCCAGACGGACCGCGAATCTCCGGTCGGTCTCACCTTCAATTACAATACACAGTCAGCCCTCGAAGTTCCACCGGAAGAACGGCAGAGAAGGTTTGAGGAGGTGTGGGAGGCCGGGGGCTTGCAGATGCTGACGGCATACGCGGACACAGGCATCAACCTGGAAGCCAATACCTATATGGCAGACTTCGTTCGCACAAAGATTGGTGAGAAGGTTCGTGACCCTGAGACAGCTCAGTTGTTGATGCCGCATGACCATCCCATTGGCACGAAGCGCATCTGCCTCGACACAGAATACTATGAGACGTACAACCGTGACAACGTTTCTCTGATCGATGTGCGCAAATCTCCCATTGAGGAGATTACTCCAACAGGACTACGAACTCAGGATGCCGAGTACAAACTGGATGCGATCGTCTTCGCGACCGGTTTTGATGCCATGACGGGGGCGCTCTTCAAAATAGATATTAGAGGGAAAAACGGTCATGCGCTCAAAGAGAAGTGGGCAATTGGTCCACGTAACTATCTAGGTATTATGACTGCTAACTTCCCGAATCTCTTCATCATTACCGGACCCGGCAGCCCCTCCGTCCTCAGCAATATGACGGTCTCCATCGAACAACATGTCGAATGGATCAGCGACTGTATTCACTATCTGCAAAAGCATAATTTCACCCACATTGAACCAGCCATTGAGGCCGAGGACGCCTGGGTGGCTCACGTCAACGAAGTGGCGAATTTAACCCTCTTCCCACTCGCTAACTCCTGGTATCTTGGAGCCAACATTCCTGGCAAGCCTCGGGTCTTTATGCCCTACGTTGGAGGCGTGGGGAACTATCGGATCAAGTGCCAGGAGGTTGCAGAGAAGGGCTACGAGGGTTTTGTACTTGGCGTATAATTTTGTTTCTGGCGTATAGGTGATAAAGGAGATTACAATGACTACCAGACATCTTGTGGATCGAGAGCTCATTCCGATGATTGATACGTTTCCTGGGTTGACTCTTACTCAGGAAACATTGCCAGAGAGTCGTGCCTTTCTCAATGAAATGAATGCTCAGGCACTTGCAGGGCTCCCAGATTTTCCCGACATTATTGGAGTTGAGCGGCATATACCCGGCCCGCAAGGTGCTCCTGATGTGCGTGTGCTGGTGTATCGTCCCAAACATGTCTCAACCCCCACGCCAGCCCTGCTTTGGATTCATGGAGGAGGGTATGTGCTTGGGACTGCCGACATAGCAGAGGGGCAAGTCAAAAGTATTATTTCGATGACAGGTTGTACCGCTGTGGCGGTGGACTATCGACTCGCGCCAGAGACGCCACATCCAGGTCCGGTTGAGGATTGCTATGCCGCTCTGAAGTGGTTGCACACAAATGCAACTGAACTTGGCGTAGATGCAACTCGCATTGCAATCGGCGGCGACAGCGCGGGAGGTGGCTTGACGGCAGCGTTAGCCCTCCTCACGCGTGATCGCAAAGAAGTACCGCTCATCTATCAACTCTTGATCTACCCAATGCTCGACGACCGCACCGTCACAGCGACCGATCCACATCCTCACGTCGGAGAGTACGTCTGGACGCCCGACGCTAATCGCTTTGGCTGGACTGCGCTATTAGGGCAAGAGCCTGGCAGTCCTGGCGTGTCACCCTATGCCGCCGCCGCGCGCGCCGAAAATCTTGCAGGTCTGGCCCCAGCCTTCATCGGTGTTGGCACACTTGATCTGTTCCTGGAGGAAGATCTGGAGTACGCCCGCAGACTGATTCGGGCAGGAGTGCCCACTGAGCTGCATGTGTACCCCGGCGCATTTCACGGCTTTCCTATGGTCTCGGATGCTAAAGTATCCCAGGCGTTCGCTCGCGACTACCTGAATGCGCTCATACGCGCTTTCGACAAAGGTTAACCAGCATTTTAATTTAATACACTTCTGTTGCATTTACCCCCAATCCACGCAAGGTGTGGATTGGGGGTAAATGCAACAGAAGTGTATTAAATTAAGCCTGCACAAGCCGCAACGTGACGATCTCGTATGGATGCACTGAGAACGTGACCTGTCGCTTGCTCACAGCAAGCTCTGTCTGATTCTGCTCTAGCAAGTTCGTCTGCCATGCTCCCGCAAGTTCAAAGTTAACAGAGAGCGTGACGAGACCACGTCGACGCTGGCTTTCGTACAAGCGTACGATGATGCCGTTGCCGTCTTCAGCGCGTTTGATGGTCTCGATGACGATGTTTGGTTTATCGACGGCCACAAGGGACGTTCCTTGTTGGCTCGCGGTAGAAAATTGCTCGGCTCGATAGACCAGCAATGGATCGTTGAGGGCATACGCGGCACTAATCGTCTGTTCGTTCCAGTTGCCCGGATGTGGTAAAAGGCTATAAGAAAAATGCTGCACGCCCTGGTCAGCTTCAGGGTCGGGATACGTCGGGCCGCGCAGTAAGCTGATGCGAATGATGTTGTCGCGGATGTCGTGGCCGTACTTACAATCGTTGAGGACGCTGACGCCGTAATCGCCCTCGCTCAGATCGACCCATTTCTGAGCGCAGGTTTCGAAGCGCGCCCAGTCCCAGCTCGTGTTTCGATGCGTTGGCCGCTGCACGTTGCCCCACTGGATTTCGTAAGTGGCGGCGGGATTGAGAATATCGACGGGGAAGGCTACTTTGAGCAGGATGTGTCGCTCACGCCAGTCGATGTTGGTCTCGATATCCAGGCGGGGGCTGTTGTAACTCAACGAGATGCGCTGAGTATAGTCGCTATGCAGGATGCGGCGCTGGATCTCTAAAGTTGCACGCAGTGGGCCCGACTCGACAACGCGAACAGAGGTTGCGGGCTCGGCCAACCATTGTTTGTCGTCATAGAAGATGTCCACGTCCCAGGCATCCCACTGCATCGGTCGATCCTCAAAGGCCAGAAACTGGTTGGCAATCGCGCCTTCCGGCAGAATCTCGCGGGCATGCACTTTATCATAGACACGGATAATATCGCCGTCAGCATTCAGTTCAATACGCACATACTCATTTTCCAAGAGGGATTGTGTAACCATCATTTCTCTGTGAGGCTGCGCAGCCTCTCCCTCGACGATCTTGAGCCCGGTCACGCTGAACTGAGGAAGTAGGCGCGGAGCGATCCAGGTGCCATATTCGCCCGCCTGAGTATAGATCGTCTCGCCCGTACTATTCTCGCGTAGAGAATACCCTGCCGGCAAGGATACCGGCCAGAATGCGAGGTCTGTGCGATCAAAAGAGGTGGGATTGACCAGTAAAAATTCGCCGCCTATCTGGCCTGTGAGAGCTTTAAGCGCCTCATCGCGCACACTGATGCCAATTTCGCCAATCTCAACATACTGCTGTAGCGACTCTGCATACACATCGTGGATGCTGCTGCCAGGAATGATATCGTGGAACTGATTGAGGCAGACCAGCTCCCAGGCATGTTGCAATGCATCCTGCGGATAGGCATAACTGGCATCGAGCAGAGATGCCTGGGTCGCCAGAAACTCGGCGTCGTGCAACAGAAACTCGCTCTTGCGGTTGGCACGCTTGTTGCGGCTCTGCGTGGTATAGGTGCCGCGATGATATTCCAGGTAGAGTTCACCATTCCAGGTGGGCAAGAGGGCTCCAGTCGTGGCCTCTAATTCGCGGAAGAAATCGCCAACATTTCCCTGATGAGTACGCGGCAGTGCGGGAAATGTAGTCATCTCATGCAGATTCTCCAGCATCTCACGTGTAGGACCACCACCGCCATCTCCATAGCCAAAGGCCATCAGAACAGGTGGAGTCACATCGTCGTGGCCCAGATCTTTCTGACGGAAGTTTGTCCACGTGCCCAGAACATCTTCGGGAGTCGCCTTAGCATTATAGGTGCTGGCGTATGCGCTTCCAGCTTCCGGCGTCGGGCTAAAGTGTGTCAGCACGCGCGTCCCATCTATACCCTGCCACCAGAAACTATCGTAGGGCAGACGGTTATACTGGCTCCAGCCGATCTTGATGGTGAAGAAGTATTCGAGTCCCGCCTGCTTGATCAACTGTGGCAGAGCCCAGGCATAGCCGAAGACATCGGGGAGCCAGAGCACGGGCGATTCAGCTTCGGGACCGAAATATTTGGTGAAGAAAGAGCGTCCGAGCAGGAACTGGCGGGCCAGCGATTCCGCACCGCTCAAATTACAATCGGCCTCAACCCACATGCCGCCGGTTGGCTCCCAACGTCCCTCCGCGACGAGCTGCTTGATCGCCTCAAAGAGTTCAGGATGATCTTTACGGATATAATCATAGAGCTGCGGCTGGCTCTGCGTGAAGTGATATTCAGGGAACTGTTCCATGTAGCGCTGGACGGTGTGAAAGGTGCGTGACGCCTTGCGCCGCGTCTGCCCCAGCGTCCAGAGCCAGGCAACATCCATGTGGGCGTGGCCAGTGGCGGTGACGGTTGCATCCAGGGGTGCACCAGCCTCCGCAACGTCTTCTTGCAGAGCCGCGTGAGCGATGGGTACGCTGGCATAGAAACTCTCGCCGAAGGGCTCGCGTGTATCCAGAGTCGTGAAGGCTTTATCAAGCGCGAAGAGCAGCTTGCCACGAGCAGGCACGCTTTCGGCCAGCGCTCCTGCCGCACCTAGAGTTACGCGGGCAGTGGTGATAAAATCGCGCGTCGGCTGATCAAGCTGGACGACCTCGCAGGTGTGCATTAGCAGTTGCGCGGCATCTACGCTGCCTTCTCGCAAGCCAGTCCAGCCATGTAAGAGCAGCGTGTGCTCTTGCCCATCGTGCCATTCAGGACGCAGCAAAATTTCCTGATGATTGCGATCACACGTGGCATACGAAGTGCCATCTATGTAGACGAGAGCTTCGGGATGAGAAAAAAAGTCGCCGCCAATGCCAATGGGCAGATAGAGTGCGATGGGAATATCCTTGTCCCAGTCAGCAGGAATCTGGAAGCGACCGCGCATCACAAAATTCGTCTCCCACGCTCCCCAGTACGTCTGTGGCTCAATCACCTGCCAACTACTATCATCGACATCTCGATCAAGGGGTGGAGCCGTCGATGGGCTGGGCAACGGCTGATAGCGGAAGGGGAACAGAGCCTGGCGGCGGCGATAGACGAGTAGCGCAATCAAATTCAAGCGTTGCGCGATCTTTTTCAGAGTCCAACGAACCTGGTGATTCACAACATACACTCCTTGTTTTTAACAGTACACCGTCCTCCATTCTAGCACACAAGAAGTATCCTTCAGAAGAGGATCAGAAACCTCTAGAGCACATCTAGTAAAGGCTTCTGATCCTCTCCTTAGCAGTCCACAACCTCAATTTAGGTTCACTTACGGAATACGGATGCAGCAGCCTCCCACGGCTGATTGCGTGCCCATACTGACAGTGGTGTGGCTGGAATGCCCAGTTCACGACGAACCGTTTCCGTCTCTTTCTCAAGAGCGAGCGGAGATGAGCTCCTTCCCAACAGACGGTAGTCATGGGTCACAGCCTCACCCGCTTGTTCACCCATAAACGGAACAATAGATGCCCCAAAGACTTCAGGATCAAGTGGAACATAGCGGATAGTGCGTCCAAGCCCAGCACTTAATCCTTCAGCCAGTTCGAGTCCAGTCAGTTTTTCACCAATGCGAAAGGTGCGTCCTGCCAGATCGGGACGTTCGAGAGCGGCAATAGCAAGCTTAGCCTGATCCTCAACGCTGATCCAGGGTCGAGACTCTTCGGCCGGAAGCGGATAGCGCAACTCATTAGCCTCGACAACGCTGGGAGCACTGAACGGGGCACTGAGATTGCCCAGGTAGAGCACTGGTTGCAAAATAATAAGAGGGATATCTGCTGCACGCAAAATATGTTCCGCCGCCATCTTCGAGTCAAACGAGGCAAATCCCGTACGATTTGTTGGAACTGGACCACTGGTCGTAAAGACAACCAGAGGAACGCTAGTCGCAACAAGTGCATTCACAATGGATCGCGCCTGAGCTTCGAGGACTTCCACCACAGGAATAAAGGGCAACTGGACAAATGCTCCGGCAACGCCATCTAGAGCACGCTTCAAAGCCTCGGTATCAGTCAGGTCAGTTGCAAAAACTTGCGCACCACGCTCTGCAAGCGGTTGCAAGCGTGATTCGGTGCGGGCAATAGCGCGCACAGGTCTTCCCGCATCTAGTAGAGCATGGGCGACAGGACCTCCCTGAGCACCAGTAGCTCCAAAAACGGCGACGGGTTTTGTAGAATGCTGCATAATCAACACCTTTCTTTCTTGCCTATTCCATAGCTTTCTTATAATTTGTAGATCGAGAGGGCACAATAAACTGTAACGATTTCTGATGACTTTGTTAGCTCCATTTCTTATCTCGATAAAAGAAGTATGCCCTTTGTATGCGAGTAGCACAAGTAGGCATTTTTTTGTGCTATACTTACAAAAAAGTAACCAATGAGAGGATATATTGCAGGAGGAGAAGAATGACTATAAAGAAAGATGGTTGCCCGGTCGAGACACTAATGAATGCCATTGGAGGTAAGTACAAACCGGTAATTCTGTATTATCTTATGAATGGAACGAAGCGCTTTGGAGAGCTCAAACGGCTTGTGCCCGATGTTTCTCAGCGTATGCTTACTCAGCATCTAAGAGAACTCGAACGCGACAATCTCATTCATCGAGAAGTATATCGAGAGGTACCACCGCGTGTGGAGTATTCCCTGACCGAACTTGGACGCACACTACAACCACTGCTATTGCAAATGGATACCTGGGCTCAGGAACACATGAGAGAAGAGATCTCGTCATAGATTTGTCCTTCTAATACAGCTTTTTGAGACCTATCGTCTTCGCGAATAAAGAAACAAATGCCGGGTTGGGTTGACGCAGATCGCCTTTGTGCAGCATAATCGCATAGCAACCGATAGCGTCCATATTCCACTGCTGTAGCACCGTTTTCCCCACAAAAAACCGTACATGGTAGACGACAGTCGACCCAACCGGGCACATCCAATTATGCACGCCTGCCTTTGGCAAGTTCTGAGCGGCCGTATACAGTTTTTGTACTGCACCCGTATTCACGATAGTGCGCGAGAAAGGAGTTAAATGGTTCTGAGGAATTGTACTCGAACGCGTTACCTCTAAAATGGTGGGCACCGGAGCGGCAGCTTTACTGTCAATCGCACCACAACTAATTATAAGCCATAGGATTGTGAGAAGGGGAATATATTTTTGCCATTTCATCATTTTTTGTCTGCTCCTTAATATAGTATTCTTTTTGTTTAATAAGCACTAGAGTGTTTACACTATATGACGGCAGCAGTTCCGTTTTGGTTCCATCCTTCCTGAACTGCTAAAGAAAGAGAGCGGAGAAATAGTTCTCTCATATAGCTATCGACAGCAGCTCTTACTCTCTTTCCTTATATAATTTGAAGCTAGATACATGTGGAACGGTCAGGACATAGGAAATTGGAGGCGCATCAGAGCATCCCATCTTCGATCGGACAGTAGGTGCCGAACGAGTGGAAGGATATGAGCGACCAGACCAACCTTGTAGCGAGTTCGAGGACGACGAGCTTGAACAGCTTTGACCACAACTCTTGCAACATCCTGGGGAGCGAGAATACCACGAGCACTGGGTGCGAACATTTGCTGAATTCCAGTATCAAGATTCTTGTTGAAAACAGCATACGGACTATCACTTCCCGCTTGAGGAATCGTGGCAATTGACTTCTCAACGTAGGGTGTTCGCACTCCAGTTGGCTCGATCAAAACGACATCGACGCCGAACAGTTGGACTTCATAACGCAGCGCATCAGAGAAAGACTCTACTGCATATTTGCTTGCATGGTATGCACCAGCTCCTGGGGCAGTGAACAATCCACCAACGGAGCCGATGTTCACAATGCGTCCATAGGCCTGTTGACGCATGCCAGGAAGGACAAGTTGACACATGCGGAGAAGTCCAAACACATTCGTCTCGAACTCGCGGCGCACATCCACCATAGCTAATTCTTCAAGCGGCCCCATCTCACCATACCCTGCATTGTTCACAAGCACAGAAATAGCACCATGCTCTGTTTCTACCGCACGTACAGCCGCAACCATAGAGGCATCATCGGTGACATCAAGCTGCAGCACACGACAACCAAGCTCCTCTAAAGCGCTCAATGCCTCTACACGCCGCGCCGTGGCATAGGTGATATAACCAGCCGAAACAAGCGCTGTTGCCGTAGCCTTGCCAATACCTGACGAGGCTCCGGTCACTAGAGCAACCCGGGAACGTTGTGTACTCATCTATCTTTCTCTCTTTCTTCATATTGAAGGGTGACTTAATTTTAAGTAGGTATAGATTACAAAAAACGTTGGTGAACTTGTTAGAAGTAACATGCCTCGTCGTCTCACCAACAACCACGCTATCCCTTTATCTGACTACGAAGGAGGCTGTCGATCATCCTGTCGCTGAGCAGCCTACGTAAGGTAATCAACAGTGATGAATCAGCCGGAAGAGCATAGCGGGTGCGCGGCTGGGGAGCTGTGATTGCTCTGAAAATGGCTTTCGCAACAATATCAGGACCAGGAGCGTTGCGGTAAGAGTTACTCACAAGCTTTGCGAAGGACTGCGACATCTCCCGGTACTCAGCGAGGTTGGAGGCATCCTGCAATCCACTAAGTGCGATATCGGCGAACTCGGACTTGATCGCACCCGGTTCAATGACGATGACCTGGATACCAAAGGACGCGACCTCGTTGCGTAGTGCGTCGGAGAGGGCTTCTACGGCGAACTTCGAGGCATTGTACCAACCAGCAAAGGGCGTCACAAATTTTCCCGCTACAGAGGAAAGGTTGATGATGCGGCCTGAACGCTGCTGACGCATCAATGGCAATAAGGCCTGGGTTACACGCATCAGCCCAAAGACATTTACCTCAAACTCATGCTGCGCTTTTTCAGAAGCAACCTCTTCAAGCGCACCATAGAGTGCGTAGCCTGCCGCGTTGACCAGGACATCAATCCGCTTCTGACCTGCCTTGATGTGCTCAATCGCCACCTCGATCGAAGCTTCGGAGGTGACATCCAGGCCCAGTGGCTCTATATTTGTTGAGCGCATCGACTCCAGGCGATCGATACGCCTTGCTGCAGCATATACATAGTAACCTTTACTAGCAAGCAACTCGGCGGTCGCCTTACCCAATCCACTTGAAGCACCGGTTATTAGAGCAACTCTTTGGGTCATAAAACATTCCTTCCTTTTTTTACTAAGAACTTCTTTTCCCTTTGGTGCACTACTTAATATTAAGTAAGTTGGTCAAGCAAAAAGACTTAGCGCCGACGTAAGCCGTCAAGCCAAATTTCAATAATGTCACGTGCTAGCACCTCTTTAGGAGCGCCTTTATAACGATGCATGTCGTGAATGGTATCCATGCTTGATAAAAAGACGGTTCCCATGATCTGAGAATCGACCAGGCGGATCTCGCCACGCTGGTACGCCTGTGTGAGCACGCTTTGAATGGGTTCTTCCAGTGAAGTGCGACCCAGGTCGTAAAGCTCCTGTGCATGCTCTTTTGAAAGGGCGGGCAGATCCGATCGCGCCATACGCAAGAGATCAAGCGGCGGCTGCGAGAGTAACCAGGAGGCCATTGCGTTGAGGTGAGCGGAGAGATTGGGCTCACCCTGCTTGATCGCCTCCTCCAGTCCTCTACGATGACGAATAAAACTACGTCGAGTCACCTCGACAAACAGATCTTCCTTCCCGCCCGGCACATGATAGTAAAGCGCCGCCTGACGCACGCCCAGATCCTCGGCAATATCCTTCAGTGTAACTGCCGTGTAACCACGTTCGCTAAAAAGTCTTTCAGCAACACGTAGCAAGTGCTCACGTGACGCGCTGTTCTCTATTTCTCCTGCCAAAGATATCCTTTTCTCTTTAGACAAATACTTACTTAATGTATAGTAAGTATAGTACACCCAAAGATTGAAGACGTCAAGGGGGTAGGAGAGAAAGCTATGAGCCGAGGGTTTTGTTGAGCTATATGAAAAGAAAAGTTGATATGAAGTTGTTTCCTGGTTGTTACACTCTCTATATAGTCAGGATATAAATCTTAGCATATTATTCTCTTATAGTTAGAAACTGGAAAAATGAGATTTGTAATTTGTATGTCACGCAGCCGTTGAGCATCTGGGGTCTGGAGCATTCCAGAAGTTTGAATATCCTTGCTCTGACAGGATATTCTAGAGACTTTTGGAGGTGAATACATTGAGTCACTACGACGACGAAAATCAGAACGGACAGCACATCCTTGCATTCGCATAATGAAGAGCGTAACAACCAACGTTACTTTTCTATAGCAAGGAAGTCTTCTTAAAAAAGACAGAGACGAAAACGATCACCTATTAGAAGGAGACATCTCTAATGAATATGCGAAAGCCGACAACTCCTCAAAGTGGATATACAGGAGAAAATTGGCCTGCGCTTTCGTCACCTGAGCGAGCAGTCCATGAAAGGCCAGGAGCATGGTTAGAATGGTGGTATCAACTTACTGCGCCTATGACGCCATCACCCAAAGCCAGCCTTGCCCAACAAGAAGTGGCTCGCCGTGGACGACTTACGAGTACAATCTTACTCCTTCTATTGATTATCGCGCTGGCCGTCCTGCTGCTCTCCCTTTTTGGTCCATTTCGCTTTTTGCTTCCTATCATGCTTGGATCACTGCTCGTCACGATCATTGCATTACTATTGAATCGCAAGGGCATGATCACCCTAGCAGGTTTGCTGCTTGTGCTCTCAATTATGATAGGGTACGCCATTGGTCTGCTCAGAACTCCGGGTGGTCTTGGAGTCAATAATGTGGCTACCTTTGACCTGCTTGTGGAGTCAGAGGTGATCGCAGTCTCCCTGCTTCCTGCCAGTAGTATCTTCCTGGTCGCTCTGGGCAATTGTCTTTTTATCTGGGCCGATCTAACCTTTCAGCCTCATACAGCAGAGCTTAATCATATCATTGCAACAGGAGGTTATGTCGGCTTACTCCTGCGGCCAATTACACTGCAGATCGTTGTTGCAGTTGTCGCCTTCCTGTGGGTGCAGAGCGCACTTCGTGCCATGATTCGTGCGAACCGGGCAGAAGAAATCGCGACATTGCAACATGCAATCACGGAGCAAAAGCGGCAGTTAGATATGGGCATACAGCTCATCTTACAGACGCATGTGCAAGTGGCTAACGGTGACTTAACTGTTCGCGCTCCTCTTCCGCGTGAAAACGTCCTCTGGCAGATCGGCCTCTCGCTCAACAACCTGTTAGCCCGACTCCAGCGCTTGAATCAAGCCGAACAGCAACTGTACTCGGCAAGGATGGAGAATGCCCGCCTCGCCGAAGCTCTTCGCAAACAATCGGCTGAGGCCGGTTATCAACTGCGTCAAGCGAGAATGGAGAACATTCGCCTCACTGAAGCTCTACATCGACGTTCGAAGCAGTAGAGGAACGTTCGTCGATTTCATATTCAGAGAATGCTCATAGAACATGAACATTCTCTTTTTCCCAGATCTTAAAGTACAAGCACGCTTATTTCTTCTCGTTTTGCTGTGTTAACTACTGTTTTGCGCCTCCATTTACTAGAATTTCTTGACCTGTAACCCAGCGCGCTTCATCGCTTACGAGAAATGCGACGACGTCGGCGATATCCTGGGGTTGTCCCAGACGTTTGAAGGGTGAGCTTTGCGTTACGGAGTCTTTGAACTCTTGTGGCAGGCGCGTGGCCAGGGATGTTTCGATGACGCCGGGGACAACGGAGTTGACGGTGATGCCACGCCCGCCCAGGTCCTGTGCCGCAATCTCTGTATACATTTTTATGGTTGCTTTACTTCCAGCGTAGATATAGGCTCCCGATGTCGGAAAAAATGTCGTACTTGATGACGTAAGGACAACTCGTCCGCCATCTTGCAGATGCTTTGCGGCCTCGCGCAGGGAGAAGAGCGTTCCCTTCGCGTTGAGAGAGAAGACTCGGTCGAACTCTTCCTCGCTGATTTCGGTCAATGGCCCCAGCGTAACGATGCCCGCGTTGGCGACGAGAATATTTGGGCGACCGAACGTACTGAGGCAGGTTTCAAACAGGCGCACAATATCCGGAACGTGGGAGATGTCGGCCTGCACAGCCTGAGCTTTTCCTCCCTGCTGCTCAATGACTTTGACGACCTGCTCCGCCTCCTGCTGATTTTGACGATAGTCTATCAGCACGGAGGCTCCCTCTTTGCCCAACTGCTCCGCAATAGCACGCCCAATACCCTGTGAAGGGCCGGTGACGATTGCAACCTTGCCTTGAAGTGTTGACACCTTTCTATTTTCCTCTTTTCTTGCTACAATCTCGAAGTACTTCTTTGAGGGCTAACCCTCTACCTTTATCCCGCGTTGGAAGCGAAGGTTTTACCCTGTGGAGCGCTACCATCAAAGTAGAATACTTTGTATGTGCGTCGGGTAAATAGCCAGGAACCATTCTGACGTATCAGATTATCGGTGTACATGGCGAGGATGAACATCCCTGATTTTCCATCGAGCGCCCGCCCCATTTCGTTCAGAGTGGTGCGGGTGGTGGCTTGATCGCCGTTGACCTCGACGACGATGGCGTGGGGCATCTGCACAAAGAACGACATGCTATTGACGGCGCGCTGGACCTCTGTCATGATGTCTTCAATGCCCTCTTTGCGCACATTGATCGGCTCACCCAGATCCCACACCCCATCGTTTGTCCAGAATGATCGATAGGTAGCCCAATCGCGGCGATTGACGGTATCTGAATACCGTTCAAGCATATCCCGAATGGCTTGCTCATCCTGCCATTGCTGATCTCTTTTGTTTTCTGTGTTCTCAACTGTGCTCATTACACATTACCTTTCTACTCACTGTACGAATAGCCAAAATCTCTCTTTTTCAAGAGATTCGCGGCACTGATAGACATGTCGTCCTTTCGGGAAGACACACTTATTATTATGCCCGTATATAAACTGGACAACCAGAGGCTGATTATCGTATGCTTCAGAGTACCAGGATAACGATACAAGGAGCAGTAGTGTATGCATGATCAAAAGCAACGTCAGGCTTTAGCAGCATTTTTACGAGATCGACGTGAGCAGATCCAGCCCGCTCAACTAGGCTTGCCATCCTCAAGACGGCGGCGCACACCAGGATTGCGGCGTGAGGAGGTGGCCTGGCTGGCAAATATTAGCTCTGCCTGGTATACCTCGCTGGAACAGGGACGCGAGGTTCACCCTTCACGTGATATCCTGGAGAGCCTTGCCCGCGCGCTTCAACTGACTCCTGATGAGAGGGGATACCTTTTCTTCCTGGCCGGCGAGGGAACGATCGCTAATCCTCCTCCCGGAATAGGGAAAGAGGAGATCAATCCTCTGTTGCAGGATATTGTGAACGATTTATACCCAAAGCCAGCTTATATTCTGGGGCAAAACTGGAATTATCTTGCGACAAACGCGGCGGCGGAGGCGGTCTTCTCTATCTCACAGGGGATTGATCCTTATAGAGACAACGTTATGTGGCAACTCTTTGCAGATCCAGCGATGCGTTCGTTCTTTGTCAATTGGGAGTTTCTAGCCAGGAAAGTGCTCGCCCTCTTCCGTGCAGAGATCATCCATTTTGCAGAAGATTCCTATCTGAAGAAGCTCATCAACGATCTTCAGCAGGCCAGCGAGGACTTCCGTTGTTGGTGGACCCGGCATGAAGTTTGCAACACCTTCGAGTGTCGCAAAGAGATCAGACACGCCCTTGTTGGTGATATGACCTTCGAACACCTCACTCTCCACATCCCCAGCTCACCCACCCTCAAGCTCATGATCTATAAGCCCTGTGAAGATGATGATACAGAAAACAAGCTAAAGCGGCTCCTAGACTGTGCTTGATCCCTCATTACCATTGCATGCTTAGCAGATGACTTTATGCAGCTTTGCTGCTTGATACATTCTTTTTTGTAGTATTTACTTTTTCTATAAAAACGGGCTCTGCCCGTTTTTATAGAAAAAGTAAATACTACAAAAAAGAATGTATCAACGGAGTTACTAAGCAATGTCTCTTCTCTTGAAAATTCTCTTCCTTTTCAAAGTACTTTTGGAGCTTTACTCTCGCTGGGAAGAGTATATTTGCATCATCTTACTCCCTATAGTAATTACCTTGACTTTTAATTACTAGCATGCTAGTATATTAGCATACTAGTAATTAAAAGTGAAAGGCTGAAAAGTGAAAGAGGAGAAACAACAATTTAACGTGTATCTTACTCCTGAAACAATCAAGCACATAAAGCATCGCTCGATTGATGAGCAGCTCTCGCTGTCCGATCTTGTTGAGAAAGTATTGAGTAGTTATATGACGTCGGATGCCGAGAGTGATTCTTCAGAGAAAGCTGAGTATCAGATGCAAGAAAATACGACAATACGCGTGCAGCCACTACTACACGTTGACGACATGGGGAAAGCTCTGGACTTTTATGAAAAGCTCGGTGCGACAGTACTCAATGGGAGCCGCGACGGTGATTGGGCCTTACTACGCTTCGGCGGCAGTGAGTTAGGCTTACTAGCACATCCAGCAAATCCAGGGCAGAACGAGGGCAAGGTTGAACTGAACTTTGAGTATACTGCCTCTCTAGAAGAACTTGAGAAAAAGCTGCGGAAGGCCGGAGTAAAGATCGCACGCCCAACAGGTGACGAGGGATTCGGCTATCAACTGCAGCTTGAAGATCCCGATGGGTTGCTGATTAAAATCAATCAGACCGACCCCGAACTTTATAAGTAAAGGTAACGCTCAGAATCATAAGCGAGTATGCAACTACTCAAGCATCACCCTCTCTTAAAATCATTGTTCCTGATCCCACCCGCCCTTCTTTGAAACCAGGGCAAATGGGATGTCTGAGCCAGTATCACACCTGCAATAATGAGTAGACCGCTCACGAGAGTCGTGAAGGTAACCTGCTCGTGTAGAAAGATAGCGCCGCCAGCGATACTGACGAGTGGGACAAGGTAGAGAAAGAGTCCTGCTTGCGAACTTGCCGTGCGGGCAACACCATAGTTCCAGAGGATGGTTGCCGCAACCGTGCTGCCAAGCACTAGGAGCGTCAGCGCCAACCAAGCAGTGGTACCAAGATGGAGAAGCAGTGGGCAAGTACGTGCATCCCAAAAAGCCAGCAATGGAATGGTGCCAATCACGAGCGTGAGAGCAGTACTGGTCCGCGCGCCAAGCTTTTTGCTTAGCGAACGGATCGAGACCGTGTAGATGGACCACATCAAGGCCGCCAACAGGACGAGCAGCGCGCCCGTCAGAAAACCTGCGTTGTTGACTTCACCAAAAGCCTCCTGACCAACCAGGAGCACGATTCCAACAAGCGAGAGGAAGAGGCCAAGCAGTACAGACCAGGAGATTTTCTCGTGCAGAGCAAGCGCCGCTAGAAGCAAAATCCAGATCGGCTCGGTCGCGATCAGTAATCCCGCAATTCCAGAGGGCAGCACACGCAAACCGTAGGCAACAGGCACGTTGTAGCCAATAACACCAGCCAGCCCACAAAATAGTACCCAGGCGACCTCTCTCAATGTCCAGCGAGAGTGACGCAAAGAGAGAAGGAGTGGCAGTAAGAAGAGCACAGCAATCAAAAATCGCACCATGACAAGCTGCAGAGGTGCAAAAGAGGAGAGCAAATACCGTGTAGCGACAGGAGCCAGTCCCCAGCAAAGAGCCGCCAGAAGAAGCGCACCCATTGTGAGCAGAGATCCCGACGAACGATTTGCCATACAATAGCTCTCCTTTTTTCTATTGTGCAGAACTTACCACCATCACGTCACTACCACAAAGACGCATACTAAAATTCAGACTGTATAGCTGCATAGAGCAAGCTATCGCGCCAAGTTCCATCCTTGTTTAGAAAGTTTTCGCGCATACGTCCTTCATACTGCATGCCTATCTTCTCCATTACATGGAATGAACCGATATTATCTGGATGGCATACGGCAGAGATGCGATGGAGGCCAAGCTGCGTAAATCCAAAGGACAGCATAGCTTGAGCTGCTTCAGTAGTGTAGCCCTGACCCCAATAATGCTGATCGAGACGATACCAAAGCTCTGCTTCACGGTGGTCAGGTCGGATGACTATCAGTCCAACCACACCAATCATTTGTGCTTGCCCTTTAAGGATTATTGCAAGGGCGTAGTTAGGGCGTGGATCTTGTTGTAGCCATTGCTGCGTTCTTTGAATGAAAGCGCCCGTATCCTCCTCCGTAGCTACACCACCACCTCGGTAGCGACTCAATGCTGGCTGAGAATCAAAAGAGTAAACAGCAGGAGCGTCATCTTGCGTAAAGTCGCGAAGGAGAAGACGAACTGTGTTGATCTGCATAGATTCATCCCCAGAATGCTAGTGCAAGTCTGTTATGGTTTAGCTCAATGCCTCATCACAAAGAGTACTAACACATATGTCAACAAGGAAAGAGAAATATAGAAGCCGAGGGCGAACGCACCTAGTAGAAAGCCGTTGCGAGCATTCTTGAAACCGGGCTGCAAAACAGGGTGCAATTTCTTCGCATGCCGCATGCCTATCTGACCGAAGATGATGCCTAACAGCGCGGGCAGAAGAATGAAGATGTTAAAAAGGATACGGCTAGTATCTATCTCAGGAAGTGATGCAGTACAGAGAAAAAAGTACATGGGGAGGACAATGCCAATACTGCTCAAAACAAGACTGGCGATGGCATAGCCATTGGAAAACACAGGCGAGGTTGAGAATGGCGGCGGCACAAACTGCTGAATTGGGATAGCAAATTGTTGGATTGGAACGGCGAATTGCATCTGCATAGCCTGCTGCCCACTCCCTGCCGCAATCCCGTTGCCCCTGCTTACATCTGAAACTACCGACCTATCGATCTGCCACGTGAATGCTGGAGGGCTTTGAGAAGCTTGAGCACTCGGCAGAGCACTTATCAGTACGCGCTGCATCCCAGCAATCCGCTGCAGTTCTTGCTTGATCATTATCATATTCGCCAGCCGTTTCCTTGCATCCAGATCTACCATATGAAAGAGCAATTCGTTCAACTCGGCCATGCCAGGTCGATTGTGCGAAAGGGGAGCGAAAGTAAAGGGAGTGAGAGATGGATCATCGGCTGACAAAAGTTGATGAAGGAGTGCGCCCAGGCTAAATACATCGGCCTGTGGAGTTGTCTGAGCACGGCCATATTGTTCGGGAGCGGCATAGCCAGCGGAACCGAAGGGCACGGTATCCTTCGCCTGTCCGGGCTTAAAGCGGCGCGCGATGCCAAAGTCGATGAGATAGAGATGGCCGTCTGTGGCGAGCATAATATTGGCGGGTTTAAGATCACGAAAGATAATCGCGGGCTGCTGCTGATGCAGATAAGCTAATACATCACATAGCACGATCCCCATATCAAGCACATCCTCAATTGGCAGCAAAACCGATTCCCGTCGATCCAGATAACGCTCCAGCGTTATACCATTGATGAAGTCCATCACCACGTACCAGCACTCAGGATCGGAGAAATACTCGTGGATGCGCGGCAATGTGCGATGACGGACCGTCGAAAGAATACTCACCTCGCGGTTATACGTATCCGTCGCATCGATCTTCTCCTGCGCACTCAGACCACGCAGCGTCACAGACTTGATCGCTACGTGCGCTTCATCCTGTAAGTCGAGGGCCTCATAGACCGCACTGAAGCCGCCCTCGCCAATTTTACGCAACAACCGATAGCGATTGCGCAAAAACTGCCGCTCGGTCGGCTCATTCGCGCCTCGATTCAGCGGCTGCTTGCAAGCAAAACAGACCTCGTCCGCTAGATCATTCTTCGCTCCACACGAAGCGCAGTAGGGATCGTGACCGTTCATATACACCACTCTTGTCCTTATTTATCTCTCCAACTATATACACCTCCTACAAAGTATAAGCAATAAGTATGACATTCTACTCAGTACAAATGGCTCACTGTTTAAGATATGAAACGCTCAAACCAATGCACCACGTTCTCCCACGCCTGCTGCCAATCCTGTTCAGACAAATCATGAGCAGAGTCTTGATACTCTATGTAACGTAGACGTTCAGGAGTTTGTGCATAATAGGAGACAAGTCGCTGGTGAAGTTCGCGAGCAAAGTCAGGCAAGAGACGCGTGTCATTGGAAGCGGTTTGAGAAAGCAAAGCTGCCGGGAAGAATTGATCAATATGCAAGTGTGGACTTTCGGGCCAGGGAAGCTTCCACTGAGGCGAGCCTACAACAGATGCGGCAACGCGGATACGCTTCTCTGCCACTACAGCAGCGTATGTGACGAAGCCACCGAAAGAGTGCCCTGATATACCAAGCCGTCCACCATACACCCAACTACGCTCAAAGAGAGCATCGATAATCGCCGGTATTTCCTGGGTAGTGGCACGGACGACGGAGAGAAAGGCGGCCTCTAATTGTGTATCACCTATCAAAGGAGGCTGGATAGGAGGGAAACGTTCCGTGAAGTCTGGGTAGCGTCGCTCGCCATGCCCAACTCCATCAATGCCAATAGCAAGAAAGCCTGCGGCGGCAAAACGTGTCAAAACCTCAACGTATTTATCTTTGGATTCACCGAAGCCGTGGTAGAACAGAATTGTGCCACGCTGAGCATTCTCTTCAGGTCCATCCTGAAATAATGCAAGGGCTGGAGCAGAGGCTAAATGAAGATAAAGAAATTTTGTTTGCATAGAGCTTATTTCATCCTTTCTGATGATGCTGTACGTGATACCATATAGATATATCTCACTGTTCTAGAAAGGCAGGAAGCAGTATGCCAGTCGACCCACAACTTCAAGTTTTACTTAATCAGCTTGCAAGCGCGAATATGCCGCCGATGAGTAGCCTCCCGGTGAAGATCGTGCGCCAGAGCATCGATCAGATGAGTACGGCAGACCCGAATCCGCCAGATGTTCACAGTATAGTCGATCGCACTCTACCAGGACCAGTTGGAGAGATTCCAATCCGCATCTATACGCCCAAAGGCGATGGTCCTTTCCCCACACTCGTCTTCTTCCACGGCGGCGGCTTCGTTCTTGGCACGCTTGCATCCTACGATTCTGTCTGTCGCATGCTGACAAATACCACACCTTGTATTACGGTCTCGGTTGACTATCATCTTGCGCCCGAATATCCATATCCAGCAGCGCCCGAAGATTGCTATGCGGCAACACAGTGGGTGGCGGAGCATGCGGCAGAGTTTAATGGCGATCCAACGCGCATCGCTGTCGGTGGCGATAGCGCGGGCGGCAACCTCGCTACTGTTGTTGCGTTGATAGCCAAAGAAAGAGGCGGCCCAAAGCTGCTCTTCCAACTTCTAATCTATCCCACAACCGACAATCATCAGCCAGGTACGGCATCGCTAGCAGAGAACGCCGATGGTTACTTCCTCACAAGAGATGCTGTAGAGTGGTTTGATCATCACTATCTCTCAACTGAAGTTGATCGAAAAGATCCTCATGCCTTTCCGCTCTATGCCGATGATCTAGCCGACCTTCCTCCTGCACTTATCATCACAGCCGAGTACGATCCACTGCGCGACGAAGGCGAAATGTACGCCAAACGGCTGCAAGAGGCGAAAGTGCCAGTCACGCTCACTCGCTACGATGGCATGATTCACGGCTTCTTTACCATGACAGGTATAGTGGATCAGAGCAAGATAGCCATCTTAGAAGCTGTTTCTGCTCTACGCAAGGCATTTGCTTATCATTCATAATAAAAGACGCTTATCCCTGGTCGCAAGTGCTATTGCCCCGCTGCTGTAATCTCATGCCTTCATAAACGAACGTTTTATCCGAGAGTATATATGTCAGCACATTTCTCTATGATTATAAAAACGCTTCAATAATGATATGTAACGCATGAAGTAGACAACAAAGGACAGTAGAGAGGCATGGACACATTTTTCACTTTATGTATCGCAGCAGGAATTCTTAGTCTCCTGTTGCTCCTTTTCAATACGTTTTTCGTCACGTCATACCGATGCGCAAAATGCGGCTATGTGACAAGTAGCAAAATCGAAGCTCAGATGCATGAGAAGATTGAGAATTCACATAAGATGGTAAGCTAATTCCACAGGTAGCAATTGCAAAATAGAGGCATCTACACCCACTCATTATCACAACGTGGAGGACTAAATATCCTCCACGTCTCGTTATTTTGGCTAAAACAGATTGACGCTAAGCTGTTATAATTCTTATTATACAGACCATGAATCATTCTAACCTGACCTACAGCTTTATGGAAATATATTTATAGGATTAGCGGTACCTTTTTGCTGTTCATTGCGCCATTCATCTTTAATTCATCGTCATGTGTTAAATAGGAATTGCTTACTCGTTTTTATTTGCAGATACACTTCGCTTATCTACTCTTATTGAAGGAACAAAAAGATGCAGAACGACCCGAACAATCAACCCTATTACTACTATACGCCTCCACGCGTAGCGGGTCGGCTCATTGGTCAAAAACCATCCCACGTAGGATTGTGGAGTTCATTCAAGCAGCAGAGTCCGGGTGTAAAAGCTGGCATTATCAGTATCGCTGTTCTGCTGGTTATTCTGGTCTTACTTGTGCCATACGTTCTTTTTTCGGGTCTCTTTGATAACACTCAAACGAAACAAGTGGTGACAGAGCCAAATCAAAACAATGCAGTTACAACTCCAGCAGCGGTGGCAACGGATACACCTACAGTTGTTGCCACCGATACGCCAACCCCTGCTCCAGCGCCAGCAGCAGCATCCACAGTCTCAGCCCTGGATCAGGGTGCGCCCAACAATCCCTGGGGCTACGATTTCAATGCAGGGAGCTTTATTACCGCGCCACCAGCAACATTCTGCAGCTATTTTTCATGTATAGCTGGCTTTTGGAACGGACAGGGATATATAGAGCAGTGCCAGGACGGGATCTATACGCTAGCAGGTGGAGTGGGAGGCGACTGCGATGCGCACGGAGGCGACCTCAGACCTCTCTACTATCATCCATCTTTAGCAGCACCACAACCAACATTACCAGCACCACAAACTCCCGCGCCTGCACTCAAACCCACAGCAACTCTTGCACTTAAGCCCACCATCACGCCTGTCTCCAAACCTACTCCTACCACAGCATCAGCTACGCCCGCTCCAAAGTCACGTTAGCATATGAATTTCTACGATTTCTACATTTTACACAATTTTGCACTTAGCGCAAAATTGTGTAAAATGTAGAAATCGTAGAAATTCATACTATTTATTTTATATTTGCTTTTTAACACATTTCGGGCGAAGCCCGAAATGTGTTAAAAAGCAAATATAAAATAAATAGGCAAGCGTCGGAGACGCGAGAAAGGGAAGGAAATGGCAGCCAGGCACATTCTAAGATGATAAAGCAGATTGTTTTTGTTTGGGAGCAGGTTGAATGGGAGGAACACGAAGAAGCTCGGCTAGATGCAGCCTTCGAGCAAGACTGAAGCTTATTTCGACGGCTGGACCAATACCAAAGGCGAAGATGAGTGTGCCAATACCCACGGTGCCGCCGAGAAAGAAGCCGATCACCAGAACCGAGCACTCGATGACGGCACGTACAATGGCAATGCGAGCTTTTGTCAAAGTGTGCAGCCGCATCATCAAGCCGTCGCGTGGACCTGTCCCGAGTTGTGGCGTGATGTAAAAGGCCGATCCGATTCCAACAATCGCGACTCCAGCGACATTTATCAATAGACGTATAAATAGAGATGATGTACTCACACCCGTTAACCAGTTGAAGTGAAGTTCCATATCCACAAAGATACCGATCAGTGCCATATTCAACACAGTTGCCACGCCTGGAAAGACTCTTAAAAACAGACTAAACAGGATGATTATAGCTCCGACGACGATGCTGGCAGTACCGAAGGAGAGAGGGGTGTGAAGGCTGATGCCCAGGTGTAAGACATCCCAGGGGTCCAGGCCCAATTGCGAACGATAAATAAAAATGGTGCCCGTCGCAAACAGAAATAAGCCGAAGATGACCACAATAATCCGGATCAGGTAAGCCCAGGATAGTAAAGGACGCAGAGAATTCAGGTTCATGAAGACTATCTCTTTTCTACACATTTGCACGCCGAAGGTGTGCTATTCTTTTTCTTATGTTTATAAATTTTATACATTTCTACCTATTTTTGCGCGATGCGCAAAAATAGGTAGAAATGTATAAAATTTATAAACATAAGAAAAAGATTTAGAGAGCAGCGCGAAAAAGCAAAGCACGGGAAGGCAAGCACAATGTGAATCAAGCACAATGGTAAAGTCATTGCAAGTGTTGTTTAGAGTGTAGCTACTAAAGCAATAAGATGCAACCGCCAAGCAGTCACACGAAGATGAGCCAATGTGGCCTTCACAGAGTGTTTGCTTCCCATCGTATCCACCTTTCTACACTCCACGAATTCGCAGCTTCGCTGTTCTCTACTCGTTTTCATTTATTTTTGCATTTTTTGACATTTTTGCAATATTTTGTACTTCGTACAAAATATTGCAAAAATGTCAAAAAATGCAAAAATAAATGAAAACGATCGTCAGGTATTGACTACGAAGTAGAGGGTCTGCGCCCACTGATTATTCCAGTAGAGCTCTACTTTACCTTCTGCAGGTAGAAGATAGCGCATGGTGAAAACTCCATCCTTGACTGAGCCAGATGGGATATCTTTGACTTTCAGTAAATTACTCGTCTGCGCAAGAAAATATTTGTTGTTTGTATACCATTTGGCTATGACCTTGCCATCCTGCTTCGGTGTCTGCACGCTGAAGGTGAGATAGATGGTCTGCTGCGTCATAAACTTCGTTTGTGGCGATAGGGCCATGTATGTTTTTGGATCATAGCGATCAGTCGTAGTCGCGGAAGGAATAACGGCGAGCGCGGGCCCGCTGCGATCCTTATCTGTCTGTTCAGGAGGATCTGGCAGCTTTGCCCAGACAGTCGGAGGAATATTTTTCGGTGCGGTATTCAAGTAGATACGACTGATCTTCGTGAAGAGTCCACTTGCCTGTACATAATAGATGGAACCTGAACAGAGTAAGGCACAAACGATCAGAACGCTGAGAAGGCCACTGATGATACGATGAGTAGGAATGAGCGGGCGCGGACGAGTATAGAGAGGAGGAATAGCAACAAAGGCGTGTTTGCCTGTTTGCTCAGGCAACAACTGAGTCAGAACGTGGTCGGGCACAAGCTGTAGCGAGAGCGTTGACTGCTGCTCTTGCAACAAAGGATCTGTATCGGGCGCGTGAAACTCGTAGAGATCGGAAGGCTGAGATGAAGAGAAAGGAAGGGATGGAGAGAACTGGTGTTTAGCCTGTAACGGAGCAGTATGAGGCCGATCTGGAACTCGTTGTACTTTCTCTGTTGTACCCTCTTTGAATCTTTGCCTATCCGGTACATGCCTCAAAGGCGCTCCACAATCAGGACAAAGAATATCGTTCTTAGAACACACACATCCACAATATGAACAGAACATCGTCAAATACCCTCTTTAATACCTGTATTCAGCCTTTATTCAGAGGAACGACGTTCTCTTGAAATTTAGAGTATCCTTCTTGGCAGAGAGAGGAAACTATGTTGGAAGAAGATTAGAAAAGAGCCTTCCTCTTTCATATTGACATTTGCTCAAGTTATTATATTATCAATAGTGTTTGCAGACAGCTATTTGCTATGTCTCGCAGCCTGAAAGGAAGTGAAGGCTGTCAAGCCCTTCCCGATGAGATAGAATACCGTATACTTGCTCACACCATTAGTAGAGAGAAGGACGTACCTGGAATGACCTATGTAATTACCAACCCATGTATTGGCCAAAAAGATGCCTCCTGCGTCGACGTTTGTCCGGTTGACTGCATCCACCCTGGGCCCGGCGAAGCAGAATTTGAGGCTGCGGAGCAGCTTTATATCAACCCCGATGAGTGCATCGACTGTGGCGCGTGCGAGCCCGCTTGCCCGGTAACGGCAATCTTCGAAGAGTCGGCTGTTCCCGATGAGTGGAAACAGTATATTAAGATTAACGCTGACTTCTTTAAGTAAACTTACGATCTTCTTTTCATAGGAGCGCTACTGTTCTTACTGCGTTTGAGTAGTAGTGCTCTTTTTTAATCTACTTGCTTTCATGCTTTACCTGATTACTACGCCATTTTTACATATATTACTTGAAAAATAAAGCTGTAACCTTTCAATTCCTACCCAGGCGTACTACAACACTCTAATTCAGGCATGCCTGAACGTTTCCCATTTATGAACGTTTTTATTCTGCACGATATTCTGTCGTCTTTATCAAAAGAGAGGGAGTCCTACAGATTGATAGGAAAGTTACATTGCTGGCCCTTATCCGTCCTTGTACCTGAGACTTTCTGGCCATTTTCTATCTATGGAATACAATCATTATGAGTTCAATACAATTGATCTGGCTGATAGTGAGCTTCGTCGCCTGCGGAGTGGCGAGCCTCTTCCTCTGCGGAGTTGCAAAGACACTCTTCACTACCTTTCGCAGTGGAGAACACAAGCCAGGCACGCATCGCACAGATTTACCGACGGGGCGTGAGATTAAAACCGTCGAACTCCCCCTGGTGGGGGGCCCGGCATTCACTCTGGCCATCGCTGGTATAGGCATTCTAGCAGGTTATTTCCTAAAATTTACGTCCGATCAATGGACGCTTCTCTTAATTGGGCTGGGTGCCACTCTAGGTTATGCCGTTGTTGGTTTTATAGACGACTGGCAAAAGGTATATAGCAACCAGGGTCTTGGAGAGCGTACCAAGTTTGCCGGCGTCTTTCTCGTTTCAGTGGCCGCCGCCGTCTGCTATTTCTTTCTCCTTCCAGCGGGAAGAGAATCATATAGCTTCTGGAAAGATCTGCCGCTACTCGGCAAGGTGCTATGTGAACACCCCAGCCTGAATCCTGTTTGTACCGTCGCATTTCCACAGGCGGCTTACTTCGGCTGGTTCGTCTTCCTTGTGCTCCTGGTAGCCAGCACCGGCACAGCCACAGCTATTGCGGTAGACTTCAGTGACGGCTTTGATGGGCTGGCGGGTGGATTGGTCTTTAGCGCCGCGCTTGCCCTGGCCATCGCAGTTACCGGCATCCTCGACCCAGAGCATCCACAGGCGATCGTGCTGGAGGTGCTGGCGCTGACGTGTGCGGGTGGCGTGCTGGGCTTCTTGCCCTGGAACTGGCCCTCTTCCTGGGCGGCGAGGCGTAGCGCGGGCGTCAAGCGAAACGCGAAGATATACATGGGCGACTGCGGAGCACTCGCGCTCGGTGGGCTGCTTGCAATGGTGGCCCTCTTTTCGAGAAATGAGTTTCTTCTGCTCACCACCATTGGCGGCGTGTTTGTAATGGAAGGGCTCTCAGTGGTCATCTCAGCACGGGTCATGACACCTTTCTTCCGCAAGCGGCTCCAGATCCTGCGCTTCGCCGGTCGCAACGATTTTATTCCCCACACAGAGTTTCCCTTGCCGTTCCTGGCCACACCCCTCCATCATCACTTTGATCTACTGGGCTGGAATCGGCGGCGTCTGGTGTATAGTGCCTGGGGATTAGGAGCCATCTTTGCCCTGCTCAGCGTATTAGTCAGCGTCGACCAAATCACTTGGCAGCGCTACCTGGCACGCTTCCTCGCCCTGATCCTGATGGGCCTGATCTGGGTCGCGTGTGCGTGGTCGAAAAGCTACTTCGTCGGCAAGCATCCAGCAGAGCGCCTGCGCCGGAGAAGGCTGGCGCTCTACTATGGCTACCCCTTCGAACTGATGGGTATTCGTCTCTATCACCGCGTCGAAATCATTGAAGCAAGCGAAGATGTCATCGAGACACCCGCAGAGGACATCGCCCTCTGGCAGCGTATGACGATCTTCGACGCACGCGCACTGCTCGGACTCTACTGCTACCGCGCGGGCTACTTTCCGGCAGCGATGGCGCAATGGAGCCGCATCCCTGAACGCAACCGCGTCCTGCGGCCTGAGATTGCGCGCCTGCTTGACGAGGTGGATACACGCCTCTCAATGGAACAGCAGGAGACACAGCCGCTGCGCCGCGAAGATATCCAGCGCCAGCAGCGCCCCATCCTGACCGGCAACCTCGCACCCGCCGACCTGCCCAACCCCTACGAACCAATCAGCCGGGACGAGATAGAGGACAGCAACGCCGGGCCGTGGTCAGAGATCCGACCCGACAACCCAGAAGAGGTTCAGAATCTACAAGCCTCTTCTAATGGACATGAATAAGATATTCCAGGTCGAATAAGCACTACAAGCAGATTTAACACGAAATCTGCTTGTAGTGCTTATTCGATACTTAATAAGGGCATTCGGTCAAGCTATTGCTTTCGCAAAAATTCTAATACAATGTCGTTGAATTCTTCTGGCTTTTCCATAGTGAGCATGTGTGCTACCTGCGGAATACGTACAATTTTGGCCATAGGAATTTCTGTAGTCAATTGTTCTGCAAGGGCTTGCTTGTCGAGAATATCATAGTCTCCAACAATAATGAGAGTTGGAACATGAACTTCGCTCAAACGCTCGATGGCTGGCGGTCTCAGGGCGATCTCTTCCGCTTCCGTAGGTTGAGGGATCGCAAGGGCGTGATATTGCATGTCATGTATCCGTTGGCGAACTACAGGATCAACTTGCTCTGGAGTCCGTTTTGGCCCATCCACCCATAAACGCAAATTTAGCTCAGTTGCTCCCTCCAGATCACCTCTTTCCAGCAACGCCTCCTCCTGCTCGTTCAAATGGAGCACTTCTGGAGGTTGATTATGTCCTCCTACACTTGGAGCAATTAGAATGAGTGATGCAACCAGTTCGGGATGAGCAAGTGTAAAATCGAGCGCGACCTTACCACCAAAGGAAATGCCTATGACATGCGCCTTGCTGACATTAAGACTAGAGAGGAGAGCGGCCGGATCATCATGATGCGCGAAAGGTCCTTGTGGAAATACAGATCTGCCAAATCCACGCAGGTCGTAGCGAATCGTCGTGTAGTACCTTGAAAATACTGCAACCTGCTCATTCCACATCCTGCTATCGGCAACACCAGCATGTAGCAAGAGAAGAGGATAACCCTGACCTGCAGCTTCGTAGTAAAGAGGTGCACCCTGTATTTCCAAGAAGCCTTTTCCAGATGGAACGTCTAGCATCAAGTATTCTCCTCTTCTTGTGCTACCTTCATATGATCTTCTCGCTCTTATTCTAGATCGATTTGGTATTCCTTCGTTGCTTCCTTTAAGGTCTCATTCAGGGCAGTGAGAGCCGTGTGAGGGTCAACAGGCTCCTTCATCACTTGAGCCTCTGGATCGAATGTATTACGTACAGAAGGAAGATCCTGGCGGAGCGCATCCATCATTTCGATCAACTTGCTTACTTTCCGTTCGGTGAGCAAATTGATTTGCAGGTCGAGATGGCGCCGTTGCTCAGAGAGTCTTGCCTGCCTATTCTGAGTAGTAAGGATAATTACAGTTAGCAATAGGGCGGCTAGACTCACTATATCTTGCAGCCAGGGGAAGGGGGGAGTATCATAGAAAGGAAGCCCTATATAAGTATGAGATGCACTTATAAAGACCCAAACCAGAGTAAACATTAAGATAAAGTAGACCGAAAACGGTCTTCCTAGCACACTGGTTATCTTCTCAATAACGCGTTGATGACGACTAACTTTCCGTTCAGCATGTATACGCAACGCAACGATGGTCTCTATATCCTGGTCAAGAATATCCGTCAGTTCTGTAATCCCTTTTTCCTCTTCCTCTGCCGCTTCTATCGATTCATTTTCTTCCAAAACATTTTTACTCATACAAACCTTGCCTATTCTCCTTTAGAGTCTTCTAACCTCTACAAGTTTGGTATTCTTTGTAGTCACGTTTCTTCAAGTTGCTTTGTTTCACAAATAGTACAAATACTTTTGTGCGCATCTCAACGAATTGATCTGTTTGGAAATCTCTTTCTGACCAGACGCATCAAGACACCAGGGAGATGGCAACGAACAGAATTGCATGGAATCTGAATACACTGGAAGATTGCAGAATTGGCTCTCAGTGTATTCAGATACAGGGACGATAAGCACTCTGTTATCAGATCGGCTATTCCATAGCACTCATCACATCGTAGCGGGCGTTGGTGGCGTAGCGGCTATTGCAGTAAAGCTTAAGTAGCCAGTATGTTGATTTGTGGCGATATCAGTAGCCTGGATGGAGAAGGTATCCCCAACCTTCAAGCCACAGAATTGAACAGAAGTCGCGATATTACCATTGACAAGCACGTTTGTCCTGGCACCTCCACGCAGTTGTGCTCCACCCTCGCCCTCAAAACCACTGATAGAGGCATAGTTGGCCTTCGACGTCGAAGCGATAAAGCCATCGCCAAAGACAACGACGGTTCCACAATCATTTAAGAGAGGTGATGTGCTAGCGTTTGAGTAGATCGAAGGAGCCGGGATAGAGACATTAAAAGACAAAGGTTCAACGCTTTGATGAGAGGCTGTATCAACGACTGTCAGCAGAAAATCCTCGCCCATAGGTGTATTTACGATGTCAGCTAGATTGCAAATGTAGAGAGGGATGAAAAAGTTGCCCTTCGCCGCCACACTAACGCTTGTCGGCGTTACAGGAAAAGACGTATTTGTTGGAAGTGTGGCCGTGAGGAGGACTTTGCTAGCCGGTAGAAAGCCCTCGCCATGTACAGGCAGTGTGGCACAACCATGAATATTCAACTGAATATTAGGATTTGAGAGAGTAACGGATGGACCGCCATTCGCTGGCGCAGCTTGAGTTGGACTCGTAAAAACAAGCATAACTAATCCCAAAACACACATGAATACAACCACCGCTTGCTTGAAGTGCACTACCATTTGGAAGCTTCGTATACAGCGCAATACTCTACCTCGCTTTCTTGAGAAACCACTAAAGCATGTCATTCTCAATACATTCTGCTCAACACCTCACCCAAACCACATCCTTGCGAGGCGTCAGGAGTATAAATACTCCTGTTCCTAATATATAACATATAATAGCAGGCTTTGCAATATGAGAAAGCATTTGATATCACTTATGTAAAATACATTTTAATAAATTTGAAGTTGTTCAAATTTGTATATAGTTAAAAATACATATATACATCTATTAATTTACTATCATTAGAGAGCGTCAACCACCTATAGTATCCATGTTCTGAGCAGAAAGTGGTGTGCAGCTTCGCTGCCTGAGACAGTTATTAGAGATGTTTTTACATTTTTCATACTTTTTTGTGCAAAGCACAAAAAAGTATGAAAAATGTAAAAACATCTCTAATAAAAAGAAGGGCACGCCGAAGGCGTATCCATTGGTACAGAAAAAGATACGTGCTATAATAAGAGAGCTGTCAACCGATCCAAATTGTTGTGTTGTTTATAGAATTACTTTTGCGGGTGATATTTTCACTCCAGTAGGTGTGGTGAAGAGTAAGTCGTAAACTGATCAAAATTGATCAGTTTAGAGTCTCAATCTACACTGATGGAGTTAACGGATAAGGAGAAACTATCTTGAATAACGAGTACCAGGAAAATCCTGATCAACAAAGAAACCAGGAGCAGTCCGGCAATCCTCAGGAGCCTTATCAGCGACGTGAGACGGAAGGACAATACAGCAACCAGCAGGGTCAGCAAGGACAGTTCGGCAACCAGCAGGGACAGTTCGGCAACCAGCAGGGCCAATATGGCAATCCTCAGGAGCCCTTCGGCAACCAGCAGGGACAATACGGCAATCAGGGCCAGCAAGGACAGTATGGTAATCCGCAGCAGGGCAATCAGGGCCAGCAAAGAGGTATGCTAGGCGGAGCACGTGATATGGCACAGAATCAGATTGATCAGGCTATTGATCAGTATGCGAACAAAATTCCTGGTGGACCTGGTCTTTCAAAGCAGGCCAAGGAGGCGGTGGGCGGCATTCTGGATGGCCTGGAGAAAGAGGGAGAGAACCGCATCGGTGACCTGGGCGGTGGGCTCTTCGGTGGCAATAAAGGGAAATAGTAATTTTCGTTTCTATCGTGTTTGCTGAGCAAGCATTGAGGGTGTGAGGCATGTAAGATTAACCTGACTTTCACCCTCAATAGCTACTACTACATTTTCCATTCCTCGTATCGGAAGGCAGTTCTACTATTTAATCTGAGCTTGCCTGACCCCTAGCAGATGTTTCGCCAAAGGTAACACCCGCCGCTCGTCCCGGAGACAAACGGACGATATAGACGATGATACCAAGCAGAATGCCCAGGCCCATAATCGGCGTAAAGATGTTCTCAAGGATGCGTATTCCAGAGAGCAGAGAGATGATGAAGCCGATCAAACCTATATTTGTGGCCCAGAAGAGAGCCTGATTGGCCCACGGCCAGAAAGTTCGTCGATCAACTGTCGCCTCATACAACAGGCCAAAGAGCGCATTCGTCATAATTCCAACAAATGTGGCATGGTCAAGTGCAATCAATATTCCAGATGGAATGTTGCCACCAGGGAATGCACCTCTGATCGTTTGAATACTAATATAGAGGGTCAGGATGATATTCAAAATGATAAACACTGCACTCGCTACAAAAAAAGGATCGCTGCTCCCACCTGACCAGTTACTGCGTAGAACGCGAGGAGCTAGCCGTACGAGGTAGATGATCCCGCCGATCAGCAGGAAAAGCGAGTTAAGCCCAAACAGTGGATTCAGGGTCAATAACTGAGCCAGCCCGATTGCAACACCTGCCAGGAAGAGTAGAACAATTTGTATTACACCTGAACGAGAAATTCTTTGAGCAGCGGGTAAGAAGTGCCAGTCGCTCAAAGCCATGCCTATCAGCACCAGGTAGCCCGCCACCAGCGTCGCAGGATGAGCGCCAAAAGCTCCATTGGGTAAGAAAGCAATACTGGTTGCATATTGGATCTGCAGCAACACACCAAGTAAGCCTCCCAGAACGAGCGTAACCAGCGAGGCCAGAAGTGCAATGTGCGGCACACTCAGCTGAATCTGGCGGCTTTTCACAGCAATCCAGCCCAGGAATACAGCCATCACATACAAAACTGGAAAACCAAAGATTGCACGTGCGAGATAATTGCCACTCAAAAATGCTAGCACGTATACGGGTACGGCTACCGCTGCAATAACACTCGTCCAATGCATAAAAGGATGAAATTCTTTCGTTTCATGTTGCCCAAAGAGCCACAAGCTTAGCGCGAACACGCCAAGCGTAATCCAACCTATGGTCCCCGAATGTACGTGCGTTAGGATGACATCCTGACTCAACGTCACGATGTGCTGTCCATTAAAGAGGCCAATTGCTACAGTGATGATAAAGACAATCAGAGCGGCCAGGAAAAGAAGCCTGATATCCCTATAAAAAGGATGAGCCCGAAAGCGTGCTCTAGATTGTAGACTTGCGCCGCTTCTAGTAGTTTCCAACGAAGTTAAGTCCTTTCTTAGCTATTACTAAAGCGTTCATACAACTACATAGACGCGGCATCAAGGTTTTTTTCGACCACGAAATGAAGTGCTTGATAATCAATGTTTAACTAGATGTTCTGTTATAGAAAATGTGTCCTGGCTCACAAATTCTATTTGACATAGATGCTTTTGAAAATTCTACAGACATTAGCATCTCAAAATGTTCCCAGGTCATCCCTTGCTTTAGCATCGCTTGCTTAGTTTGTAGCAATTGGATACGAATGCATAGAGGACAAAGACTTGAATCACAGTTTCTACAACACGCAGCTCCACATGTTGGACAACCCTGCCTCGTTATCCGTCCACAATACATGCATGGAAACTCATGTACATTCATAATTTTCACTCACCCCACTGCCTCCCAAATCTACATCTCATCTTCCCAATCCATCCGATCTGTTGACAATAGCCCTCTATAGCTGGAAGAATCTATTGCACGTGTTAAAATTTTTGATCCTGGGTCGGCTTTTCCAGTAGAGGATAGAGGCGGCGCAAACTCCAGAACGCACTTGCGGATCAGGTCATCTGAAGGGATCAGTGCTTTAAGCTGAGGGCTGAGAGGTTTAAGGGGCTTTGGTTTGGTCACAATAAACTTGCCCTGTGAGCCAACAAACTGCTCAAGCGTCCAATCACAATCTGAAATGTCGCCGCCCGCGTGCACAAACGCGGAAAAGGTTGCCAGAATATCGCGTACAGCACCAAAGGCAGTTAATTCTAAGAGGCGCAGACCGGAGACTGGCTGATCCAGTCCATCTTGATCGCGATACATGATCTGGCGGCCAGAGCGTGTGTCGATCAGCGAGTACACAAAGACAGGCAGCATAAACGATACTTCCACATCACATATCTGCTCTCCCCTGCCGCTTCCCTGACAATAGTAGCAAGGCTTATTGACCTCGCGTGCGCACACCACGTATATCTTCCGCTTAATATCGGGATGATACCGATTATGTATTGCAAAAGCAGTTACGGTATCCAGGTTAAGCAGAGGGCGTATAAGTGTCTTCTGCTGCTCTTTGAGATAAAGAAAGAGCTGACGACGCTGACCACAAGACCGAACCACCGGGCGCGCCATCTGATCTTCAATCATTGCCAACACATCACCAACCATCTTGTGGATGCTCACTTTCTCCGACTATTGAAACGATGACTAGAATACTTCAACTCTTCCACAACTTTATCTATCACAGAGCAAGTATAGGACCACATGCCGCTTTTGTCCATACTTATTTTTAAGTATTTTTTACAGCAAAAATAATAATATTATTACTTTACTATCTTTAAGCATTGCAATATCTCTATTTCTAGAGTAGAAAAGCGATGGAATTTAGAGAAGTTTTTTAAAAATAGTTGCGTAGTTCAGAGAAAGTATTAAGAGAGAGCAGCTTACCTTCACCGGTATGATGGATATCCTGCCTTTCCAAACCCCATGTGTGCTCATGAGGAATGAACACGGCATTCAGTCCCGCTTGTAAGGCTGGATTGATATCCGAGCGTGGAGAATTACCAATCATCCATGCCTGCTGGAGATCAAGCTCTAACTCATGCACCAGGTGCTGGTACGTCTCAACATCTTTTTCCGGCACGATTAAAATATGCTGAAAGTAGTCTCCAAGACCGGAGCTATCGATCTTTAACTGTTGCTCCTCCTGCTGACCCTTTGTGAGCAAGATCAACTCGTGTCTTGGCGCTAAATATGCCAGTGTCTCAGGCACATTCTTGATAAGCTGAATAGGATGCTCGGCAATTTGTAATGCGAAATTGCGCACACGCGAAAGATCCTCGTCGCTCACCTCCCGCTCCACCAGACGAGTATACGTCTCCTGCAAGCTACGAGCAAAGCTAGCGGAACCATAACCCATCGTTCGCTCAATTCCGTCGAGGACTACCCGTACCTCACTAGCTGTCAGCGTAGAATGGCTGAGGAAATCAACAAATGTCTCGATAGCCTGTTCGAAATAGATATTGTTTTCCCACAGAGTATCATCAGCATCTATAAGTAAATGTTGTTGCATAGCCCGCCTCATTTTCTATCTAAATAGTTTGTTTCTATTTATAAGAACGAGCAGCATTGGGCATTAGAAACATCTTTTTTACTTAAAAAAAGAGGACAATCATTGCTGACCGTCCTCTCTTCATTCATGCTCAGTTATAAAACTATACTTTTTTATACAGAAGAACGTGATGAGGCTCACCCGCTTTTAGAATAAGATTTGGATGAGCATAGTGCCAACCCATCTGCTCGTAGAACTTCCTGCCGCTACGATTATCAGCCTCAATTGAAAGAATAACATGTGAGCATGGCTGTGCTTGCAGCAGAGCATCATGCAAAGCAATCGCAACATTCAAATCACGATATGTCTCAAGTATGTCTAACGTCACCAACTGCCAGGCATCCTGCAATATAGAATTATCCTCGCCCAACTGTTCCGCAACCTTCTCGTACCACCAGTTTCCAAACCGAGCTTGTGCCCGATAGCCAAAACCAGTTCCAACAACATTTCCCTCGACAAGTGCAACCAGCCCCTGGAAACCTGGAGCCTCTTCTGCACGCTTAAAGAAATGATAAGAACCCGCCCAGGCTTTACGCGAAACCTTCGTATGAACTTTTACGGCATCCACCAACAAAGTGGCGCTCGCTGATATTGTCTCTAAAGTACATTCCCGTACTATAATCATTCTTCATCTCCATTTTATGATATCAAGTTGATAAAAGATTGCTTACAAATAATACGCCTTATGTTAATTCCCCTCGTTAGTATAGCATACTTTTCCGCTGCATCAAAACCTACTATGGACTTTTTTAACATAGGTTAGTGTATTAATACTCTATGTTTTTGTCCAATAGCTCAAGAAAAGGCAGGGCTACGTCAGCTTATTCAGGCACAAAAATTTATGCATATATGCTAAAATCAACGGATATGGTAGAGCTTTAAGCAAAATATCGAGTACGACCTCTTGTTAGATAAAGATCCCATACAGCAAAAATGCCCAAAAATATTTCGGAGAATTGTAGAGAAACAATATATGACCTTTTAGTGGGATGGCACAGCTTCGCTATCACCGGAAAACCTATACTTGCTTTCATCTTAAAGATGAAAGAGCAGGAGCATAAGATTCTAGCAGTACTTTTCTCTTTAGGCTCGACAATCGTTATTTTCTATGCTACTCTAAATGATAGAGGTGCTTGATCGAAGAGGTAGGAAGAGGAAGATAGTTGAAGAGGAAGAAATCAAAAGAGAAAAAACAGTGGGACGCGAGTATGCTATCCCTTCTACGAGCCAGCCCACAAGGCTTCGTTAATCTTTTTTTACCCGGTGCCCAGTATCTCGATGAACGGCCACAAAAACTTCAGAGTCATCCACGAACAACCGATGGATTAGTGAAAGTCCAGCTAGAAGACGACATCATGCTGATCCACTTTGAATTTCAATCTCATAATGACACGACTATGGCTAAGCGTCTCCAGGAATATAATATGTTGATCTGGAATGAGTTTGAGATACCAGTTCTTTCCTGTGTCATTCACTTGCTTGGCGATGGACATATCGCGCCTTCACCATTAGTGCGAACGTTGCCAGCAGGAGCAGGAGGGAAGAAAATCCACGACTTTTATTACGAGACGATTGAAGTGGGGGATTTGAAGGCAGATGATATACTAGCAATGCACCAACCAGGGCTCTTGCCACTGCTCACTCTGACACAGGGTGGAGCAACAAGAGAAGTAGTTCAGCGGATGTTCAACGAACTAGAAACAGTTGCCGACCAAAATATCACCTTTCTTGCGTACACCTTAGCAACGTACTCATTGCAGCGCTCAAATGAAAGGGAGCTTCCCTGGCTAGAAAGGACCTATAAGCACATGCACGACATTATCACCGAGTCTCCCTTCTATAAATCCATTATTGCGAAGGGCCTTGCTCAAGGCCGTGAGCGAGGACTCAAGGAAGGACGCGAACAAGGTCTTGAGCAAGGTCTTGAGCAAGGTCTTGAGCAAGGTCTTGAGCAAGGTCTTGAGCAAGGTCTTGAGCAAGGTCTTGAGCAAGGTCTTGAGCAAGGCATTGAAAAGGGGCAACTTACGGCACTACGCCAGGCCATCGTTGATGTTGTTCACGAGCGACTTCCGGCGCTTGTTCAGTTTGCTGAGTCGCAAGTTGCGACTATTCATGATCCCACGCAACTTCGGCGTCTCGTTGTGAAAATGAGTACAGTTCCTGATACAGAGCAAGCAACACAGGCATTTCTAGATGCACAACAAGGACACTAAGTAACTGATGCTCAAAGAGCATCGTCAATCATAAAAAAGCGATGCCCTTTTTAAAAGAATACATGTAATCTCTCCTCTGAAAAGTCTTTTTCATGCCACGTGGTGAAGCTATTCATGAAGGTCTTGTCTGGAAAGCTGTTGAGACTGCTATTAAACGTCATTGACAAGGGGAATATCCTTGCCCCACACTGGTATATGGCGCGGTTCAGCGGGTCGGGCGATGTGCTTGTCCTGGCTATAAAGTTGCTCGGCCGTTTTCCAACATATGTTCGTGCGGGCCTCCTCGCTGAGCCGATCGAGAAATGGATCATACCGCTCCAGAGTTGGCCCCAGGCGCTCAAAGGCGTTGACAAGGTCGGAGCCCAGGCAGATACGCGAACTCCACTTTTCAGCTAGATCGAGCCATTGCTGATTGGGCTCACCGTTGGGGCAGATAGCAACATCGAAGATGACCCAGGAGATATCTACGCACACGTTGGGAAAGCGGGTGAGTAAGCGGTCAACCATGCGGGTGTAGAACGGCACGTTCACGCGGCGCGACATACCACAGTGGGCAAAAACGAAACGAGTATGAGGGAACTCACGCAGCGCCTCCTCGATCTCATAGAGATAGAGGGGATAGTTAGAATGGGCGACGGAGGTTACATTCGAGTGAATCAAGACAGGCCAATCGTGCTCGGCCGCGAATTCATAGACGGGCCAGAGCGCGGGATGATTAGGGCGCGCATCCTCCCCATACATCATGCTAGAAAGATCATCGTGGCGCAATAATACCTCGCCGATACCACACCATACATCGGGTTATTGCTCATAGAGCCGCTCAATGTGCCGTACGGCGTAGCGGTCCACAGGATTAAAACCATTGATGAGCGGGAACAACTGTTGGCGTTGCTCGGCCGTAAGGGTACGCATCTGTTCAGCGACAATAACATCGCTATAGCTGTAATAATAGCAGGGTGCGCCATTGGAGAGATAATAGGCGGGCGGCTCACGATCATAACTTGCCCACATCTTCTGAGGTGGTAGACCACAAATCACAGCCTTGCCCACATGCGCCTGATCCATGTAATAGAGGAGTGCATCGCTACCCATCGTCTCATGACGAAAATCAACGAAATGCAGGTGCGCATCGATCAAGGGATATTTGCTACCCTTGAGCGGTGTTAGGCCACTTCGTTCGCGCTCTCTATAGATCCAGTTCGCTGTGCTTTCACTTATCATCATCGCCTCCTGCTGCCTTCGTCTTTTGAAGATGCACCAAGTTTTCGATAAAGTTGCTCAAGGATTGTTGTATCGAGGCGATCATTCAAGTACTTCCAATCGCTAGCACCGCCAATGATTGTGATGAGCTGCTCACGAGTATAGTGATCAAGCAGACGCGCACTATCCCTGTCTACAAGCGTACGTAAAAGATGAGCCAGGTCGCGGCTGTCGCGGACAAGCACAACGATCTGTTCCCACTCCAGCCGTTTGAGCAGGTCATCCTGAGCAGCGCTATCAAGAGCATCCAGGACAATGCTGAGTTGGTAACCGTTTTTAAACAGACGTTTGAGATACGCATTTCCCAGTAGTTTTAGTAATTGAGGAGCACTCCTACCATAGAACCATTGCGCAACATCGGCCAGTTCCTCTGGCGTTGTTATCAAGGCACGCAAGCCCTCCCTGCCAAGTATGACGAGGACCGTTGTTTCTACCTGAGCATCTCTACTTGTTGCCATAAAATGACTCAGGTAGCGTGCCTCCCGAAAACTGCTGACAAGACCTGGCTCCAAAGCTTCGATTAAGTAGAGCTGATCGTCGAGCGCGAGCGATTTGATGACGAGCGTTACATCTAGCGGATCACTGATGATCTGTGCAAGATGTGGCCGGAGTTGTTCGAGCACTGTGCGATCGTACCGTTTGCCGAGCGTGTCCAGGGCTACAGCCAGTTCACGCGTCGTCCCAATATGGACAGTCTCCGTGTCAATCGTGAGCGGATAACGAACAATATCTGCAAAAGACATCTCTTTCCCTCTTGAAAAATTTGAGCCTGCTGTGGAGATCAAACGAGACGTTACTCCTCCTCTCCACTGAGTTTCGATAGTTTATCGTACGTTCTTGAAATGTTCCACAACAAAGTTCACAATTCCGTAGCATATTCGTTTAGTAGATAGACAAAAGCAACTTGTCAAACGGCGTAGTTTGTGGCAAGCTAAGGAAGAGATCGCGTTCTATCCACGCTATGGCGATAGACCGGGAGATGATCCCTATACAATATAATTTATTCTATGAAAGATTGGAAGTAAAGCTAAGATAGCTCTATACATCAGGCGAACAGTGCATACGTTTTATAATGGTTTATAGTTCATACTTTATAGTTCTAAAAATGGAGCTAACGTGGCAATACAGACCGAAGTAACGGTGCAGACTTTTATCACCAATGCTTATCTAGAGAGCGATAGAACTATTCTGGCCGCCCTTTCCACTCCAATCATCTTACCCTGTCCACCAGAAAACGTAGTCGTACAAGACATAACCACAGGGCAGAGCATAGCAGTCGAAGCCTCTGGAATAGCGCGCGCCTTTCATCCAACCATCGTCGGCGACTTCCAGCATATATTCAGTTCGGGTGGCGATTGGAACACGACCGATCCGGCGACACGTATGGAGCAGATCAACGAGAATCTCTATCAGATGACGGCGGCCTTGCCGGCTGGCAGCTATCAATACAAAGTTGCCTTTGATGGTGGATGGGATGGCGCATTCCCCAACACAAACGTAAACCTTAACGTACCGCAGGGCGGCTTGCGCGTCACCTTCTCTTTCGTTCCATACGATCTTACAACTCGGACCGCGCAAATCTACGATAACATCAATAATTTGACGGCGAAGCTTCCTACATCTGATGCGGGCGCATCAGTCGATCTCCTCAAGATTACGCTCGGTCAGGCGCCTGACCTGGCGCATACAGTGCAGATCAGCTTGCAAGGTCAGAAGCCGAGGACCGTTGTCGCGCGCAGCATACTCCACGATCCGCGCTACTTCTACGCGGGAAACGACCTGGGCAATACCTATAGCGCGCAGGAGACCACGTTTCGCGTGTGGGCACCCACGGCGGCAGATGTACAGCTCTTGCTCTACAAGAGCGAGGACGGTCCACTGAGCAAACAGGTTGCGATGCAGCGGGCGGAGCTGGGCACGTGGTGTACCAGCGTCGCCCAGCCTCTGGCAAATTGGTACTATCTCTATCAGGTGAATATTCAAGGGAAAACTTCTACCGTTGTTGATCCATATGTTCGAGCACTTGCCCCCGACGCCACGCGCGGCATGATCGTCGATATGGCCGCGATCAATCCAGAACATTGGAGGGACGATTCTTACAGGCCGCTCGCCAATCCGGTGGATGCGGTCGTCTACGAGACTCATGTGCGAGACTTCTCTATTGCGGCCAACTCCGGCATGAGCAACAAGGGCAAGTATCTGGCCTATACCGAGCGCGGCACGACGGGTCCTCAGAACGTTGCGACGGGGGTCGATAGCCTGCTACAGTTAGGCATAACGCATGTGCAGGTCCTACCAGTCTTCGATTTTGCAAGCATCGACGAGACGAAGCCAGAACAATACAATTGGGGCTACGACCCACGCACCTATAACACGACCGAAGGCGCATACGCAACCACTCCACATGGCAGTGCGCGCATCAGCGAATACAAACAGATGATTCAGAGCCTGCACAGCGCGGGTATCGGTGTGATTATGGATGTGGTCTACAACCACACCTTTGCCATCTATGACTCGGCATTTGACTTGCTCGTGCCGCATTACTACTATCGCACCGACGACTATGGACACTACAGTGGCGGCTCCGGCTGTGGAAACGAGGTCGCCAGCGAGCGGCCGATGGTGCGGAAATTTGTGCTCGACTCGCTCCAGTACTGGATGCGCGAGTACCACGTCGATGGCTTCCGCTTCGATCTCATGGCTCTACTCAGCGTAGATACTATGCGGGAGGCTGTGCAGAATCTACACGCGATAAACCCTGATGCTCTTATCTATGGCGAGCCGTGGACAGGAGGATCGTCAGCCCTGCCAGCGCAACAGCTTGTCTATAAGGGGCGGCAGAGAGGGCTGGGGCTGGGAGTCTTCAATGATAACATTCGCAATGCGCTGATTGGCAGTGTCTTTGATCATAGTGCACAGGGCTTTGCTATGGGTGCGCCGTTTAAAGTTGATGTTATCAAGCGTGGCGTGCAGGGCAGCATCTACGATTTCACGGAGGCTCCGGGCGAGACCATCAACTATGTCACCAGCCATGATAACCTCACGCTGTGGGATAAGATCGCCGACTGCAATCCGCGCGATACCGAAGCGGACCGCATCAAGATGGATGAGCTGGCCCAGGCGGTCGTTCTGACTTCGCAAGGCGTCCCGTTTTTTCAGGGCGGCGAGGAGTTTTTGCGCACGAAACAGGGCAACGATAACAGCTATAATGCAGGCGATGCAATCAACCAGTTCGACTGGGAGCGCAAAGCTACATACCAGAGCGTCTTTGACTACTACGCGAGTCTGATTCATCTGCGTCGCCAGCATCCCGCGTTCCGTCTGACTACAGCTCAGGAGATCAACGACCATCTTCACTTTCTAGATAGTGCGCCAAATACTATCGCCTTTACACTGGGTGAGCATGCGAACGGTGATCCCTGGAAGTATATACTGGTCATTTACAATCCTAATCGCAGCGAGGTATCTTTTAATCTGCCTGCCGGTGAGTGGACCGTCGTCGGCACGCAGAACAAAGCCTCGAATTCGATTTTGGCAGGGTCGATGGCGTGTACGATTCTCTATCAGGAATAGAGTGGCGAGTACTCTATTCCTGTTCAGATTAATGAATGGTATACGGCCTATCTGTTGAGGCGCGGGCAGTTTTAGGGGGGTAGCATTGATCGGCAATAAGTTGCTTAAACGGTAAGAAGAGCGGATCTGGCAGCGCGTCCAGGGCGAACCAGCTAATTTCGGACATTTCGCGCGCGGAATGGATGATTGGTTCGCCCGAGACATAGGGAGCCTCGACCCAGACGGTGATGTAGTGTTTCCCTTCCTCTACGAAGACATCGTTTGTGATGGCACGAAAAGTTGGGCTGGCGATGACCAGGCCCGTCTCTTCGTATGTCTCGCGAATAGCACACTCGTCGAACGATTCGCCATACTCTAGATGACCTCCCGGCGGTGCCCAGGTGCCATGACCATGCGAATTCTGACGCTTCATCAGCAACACCTGATCATTCTTTGCAACAATAACAGCGACACCTACCTGTGGTCGTTGTGCCATGCGTGCCTTCTCCTTTTGAGCTAGAAGCCCGAAATTCCAAAAGAGGCTTCTTTACGTTCTAGAACATTCAGAAAAATGGGAGCACGTCTACAAGTTTATATGTACATATTGTGGCTCACAGGCATTCAATATAGCACATCTACCACTTCTATGGCGAATTTGCGATGACACCCTCGTTATAAAAAAAAACATAGACGATTTTCTAAAACATAAAGGCGCACTCTTTCCATTACTTCTACGATAATATCCCTAAATTACTGCTTGTAAAAAAGGACGTTTTCGCATTTCTTCCAACTAAAGCTTCTCTATTAGTTCATACTATTGAGCTATTTCCAATTCTATTTGTCATTCCTTCGATAGGGAAAATGTTATACAAGATTCTTTAAATCACTTCTTATCTAGCTGGGGTCTTCCTGAATCGATACTTGATAAGAGTAGAGAAAATTGCTATACTCCACAAGAGTATTGTGCTATTTGATCTATCTAAATTTGCTTTGATATATTTCATGTAAAGTCGAAAGCGAGACACACTCTTGAACTCCTCTATGACTTACTGCGCTGAATGCGGTGCCGGCAACGAACCGGGTTCGGAACACTGCTTTCATTGTGGAAAAGCGTTACAGACCAGTACATTATCGGGCGTAGATGATCGAAGGCGCTTTTCAATACTCCAAATGCTCAAAAAACATCCCTTCTCATCCGAAGATGCAGAGTATCTAGAGTTATCAAAGGCAGCATTTTGGAAGACGATAGGAATCGGCATCGTGGTGGGAACGCTATCATTTTTTGTCGCATCAGCTCTAGGTAGTAATATAATGGCATGGTTTGCAATCGATATACTAGCGGTGGTGGGAGCAGGATTTATTACGGGCAGAGTGACCAGACTGATTGGTATGGGCTTCGCGATGGGTTTCCTCGCCGGATTGACCTTCTATACCGTAGCCATACTTCGCTACTTCACAGAAGAAAATATCAATTGGCAAGATCCTAGCAACATTATTGCTATCGTCATCCTTGTCTTAGCTGGCGGAGTCTCTGGCCTGCTCGGTGCATGGCTTGGAACAATTGGAAGGCCCCATAGTTTTTTCTAAAGTACTGCTTGCGAAAGTGAGGCACACATTTGAATTCCTCAATGATTTACTGTTCTCATTGCGGTGCAGGAAACCAATCGCGGGCAACGTACTGCTTTAGCTGTGGAAAATTATTGCAAATTGGTACGTTGCCCGATACGAGCGGCACAGGATGCCTCTCGCCGCGTCAAATGCTGCGGCAACGCTATAGAATTGTTACGCTCGTGGGTCAGGGTGGCATGGGCGCGGTATACAAGGCCGAGGATATACAGTTCGGCGGACGCCTTATCGCAGTGAAAGAGATGAGCCAGAACAATCTCAGTCCACAGGAAGCGACCGAGGCGGTCGAGCAATTCAAGCAAGAGGCACATCTGCTGGCGGCCCTCAAGCATCCCAACCTGCCCAGCATCTACGATTATTTCGGTGAGAATGGACGCTGGTATCTCGTCATGGACTTTATCGAGGGCACAACCCTGAAGGCGCGACTTGATCAGGCACCAGGCCACATTTTGTCAATGACAGAGACACTTGACATCGGCATACAGCTCGCCAAAGTACTCGGCTACTTACATACACGTCCCACCCCAATTATTTTTCGCGACCTCAAACCTCTCAACATCATGATTACGCCCGAAGACAACGTCTACCTCATCGACTTCGGCATCGCCCGCCTCTTCAAACCAGGGAAGGCGAAAGACACCGTTGCATACGTCTCGGCAGGCTACGCCGCACCAGAGCAATTCGGGCGAGCCCAAACCTCTCCTCAATCCGACATCTATAGTCTGGGAGCAACACTGCACCAGCTCCTATCAGGCAACAATCCCAGTTTCAATACGCCCATGTTCACCTTCCAATCCCTCAAAATGTACAGCCAAAACATCCCCACAACCCTGGCAAACCTTATATCCACAATGCTCAATATGGACCCGACGCGCCGACCAAAAAGCATGGCAGTAGTCAGGCAAGAGCTAGAACACATACAAACAGTGCTGAAACAACCGGTTGCAACACCTGTGCCACCAACACAATATGCACCACCTCCGCCACCACCCCCAGCAGTGCAAAGACAATATGTGCCACCTCCACCTCCTCCATTAATAGTGCAAGCGGCTCAAGGGCAGAGACAAGCATATCAGACTTCCTCGCCTCAAGAAGTTGCAAAGCCAGCACTGCCGAAGGGAATAGTTTGGAAGACGCTGCTAATTGGAGTTGTAATGGCAGTTTATCTAATCATTTTAGTGCCTATAACGCATTATAATTCTGGAATCTGGCTTACAACTGCTATCTTGTCTCTTCTTGTAGCAGGTTTTATTACGGGCAAGGTTGTCATACTTCGCAGAGCAGTTTTTTTTATGGGTTGTATCGCAGCAATGATATTGGCGATAGCTGCATTTTTTTCATCATCAACGAGTGCAGGCATCATTCTTTTAGTGGTGCTCATGCTAGTTAGTGGAGTAATTTGCCTGATAGGAGGATGGCTTGGAACAATCGGACATCCTTATTATAAGAAGCCATAGTTCAGAATTTTCGGGCAAAGAGTAAAGCCAGGCCGAGTAATAGGCCTGGCGCAAGGTTGCATCAGCACCCACAAAATCGACGATGCCTTGCGCACCCTCAGCGCCTGTGAGATCTTTGATGCGCTGCACCGGATCTTCGTCGCGGCTATTAATGACTACATCTGCTCCAAGATCGCGCGCAATCTCCAGCTTCCGATTGTCCACGTCTACAGCCACAACTGTTGTACCGGCCGGTAGCAAGAGCTTCGTGTATTGTATGCCGAACTGGCCCAGGCCGCCTGTACCGATGATCACAACGGTGCTACCAGGATAGATGGCTGGGACGAGCTTTTTGACGGCGCGATAGGGGGTGAGACCAGCGTCGGTTAAAGCGGCTGCTTCTGCCAGATCGAGACCTTGAGCAGGCAAAAGATAGCGATACGAGGGCACGCATCTGCAAGCCGAAGGTCTGCGCCCAATCGAGCAGGCCGACCAAAGGCTCCAGCAGGGTTTCTCCTAAGGGGGTTAGCGCGTATTCTACGGATGGCGGCGCAGTTGGGTAGACGGTGCGTGTGACCAGGCCCTCTTCTTCCAGTTTCCGCAGCGTTTGCGTGAGCATTTTCTGTGAGATGCCCCCGATCTGGCGTTTTAGCTGTGTGTAGCGCTGGGGACCATCGCTGAGTAGGGAGATGAGGAACGGAGTCCACTTATCCGCTATCAGGTCCATCGCGCGACGGGAGGGACAGTTAGCATCAAAAGGGTCTGCTTGTAAGATAATTCTCTTTGTTGTTACCATATGGTAACCATACCACTTTTTAGTGCCTTCTTGCAAGAAGAGAGTTACTCTCTTATAGTGACTATGGGCAATAAAGAGTTCATCTCCTTCGAGTGATGAAGCTTCTATGCTGTTACATCAATAGGGATGTGCAGAGGGGGTTCGCATCAACTTCAGAAGATCTACGAAAGTTGATCGGAAGCGCATTTACTCCACTCGAAGTAAGCGTTCGAGAGCTTTTCTAAAATATACAAACGTCAGAGTGTGTCCGAAGACCATCACCACCACGTTCTCGCGCCTTCGGCGCTCGTTATTGTAGTGTATAATTTTACTTTTTCTCCATTTTTAAGCGAGGCTTAAAAATGGAGAAAAAGTAAAATTATACACTACAATCTCTTCAGGCAGTGAGGCTGCACTATCTCGTCTACTAAGAATGTGGATGCGATGAGCCTCAGACACACTCTCAGACAAATGAAGAGGAAGAGAATGCTTTCTTTCTCTTCATACATTAAAGGATTCTTTCACGACTTCGAATTTTTAATACTTCTCGTATAGATAAGGTAACAATGGCGGAAACATAGTGCTCATCATAGCCTGAAGCTCTAGAGAGGGATCGCCCCAGCCACGAATAGCAAACGTTTCAGGCTCATGAGTGCCATAGATGAGGGCAGTAAGTCCCTGAATGGTGAGATCACATTGAGCAGTGCTTACTTCACTAACGTGAAGAATGTCATCTACAGCTTCGAAGAGATAAACACTATTATTCCAGGGACAATCCGGATCGATGATGCGTGCCGAAAAATGACCCGGTCCACACTGCATGCCATCGAGACTAGCAATGGTGACAATACGACCCATAGGAGCTTCATCAGCGCTCAGCGTGAAGCGAAGGTCTGACAACCAGGTTTCGGGCAGGGCGGAGGGTGGCAGGCACAACTCGATCTGCTGGACCTGATCTACATGACGTGCCAGCCAGGAGAGCAGCAGGTATTTGCCAGCGCTATCGGTGTAAGAGAAGCTGCGAACCTTCATATCCTTCCCATCTCCATTACTCTCAATTCTGTAGAGCATCATGCCACGCGGCTCGTTCTCGACCAAAGCAGTTGCCAGCCAATAGGTATCCTCAGTGCTCTGTGAGGACGCGGAGTGATCGGTGGACAGAGCCATACCATGCGTCCTCCGCTGTTGCTCCTTCAGAAAGTTTCGATGAGAGCTGAAGCCTTCAGCGATCGAGACCAGCTCCACGTGACCTTTCAGCTCTTTTTGTAACAAAGGAACAAGAGAGGCAGATGGAATGCGAACGATACGGGGCTGCGGAAAGGTAGTGTAGCCCAGCCGCTCGTAGAAGGACTCGCGAAATGGATAGAGGTTAGAGAAAGGGGTAGCAGCCTCGTGCATGGAGGCAAGGAGCGCTCTGATAAGCTGGCGCGAATAGCCACTACGGCGCGCGGACGGATGTGTCGCCACGCCCCAGACGCCGCCGTTTGGATAGATCGTGCCACGCACATTCTGCAACATCGATCCATAAGCCGCACAGGCAACGGGTGTGTCGCCAGTAAAGAGACCTAAAACAGTAGCTTCAGTAAGATACGGCTGCTGCGACCACTGCTCTAATGGAGGAAAGGGTGGGGTGGCCTGAAAAGCATAGGCCATGAGGTCACGCGATATTATGAAGAGTTCGTCCCTATAAAGCTGGCGAATAGTGACCTGATCCATTGCTTGGATTAAGCTCCTTTGACTATATGAAGTGAAGGGCCGGAGAATTTCCAGTAACTCGCCAGCTTGTTTACGAGTTCACGCTGCCGCCGATCGACGACATCTGGCGTCCATTTATCGGCGTGGAGCACGTGCGAGGTTAAGACGAAAGGGCAGAATCCTTTGTTGGAGAAGTAGACCATTTTCTTTTTGGCGAAATCATAGTTGTTGGCGTTATAATTCTTGTGCTGCGAGAGCAAGACGAGGTTGCCCAGGCGGTGCACATAGCGATGATGCGTGCCGCCAGGAAACCAGCGCGTCCACTCGCTATTAGAAGCCGGTTTCTGTGGCAATACATGCTCAACCGAGATAATAGGCAAGTCATAGGTAGCAGTCCCATCGGAGAGTAGAGTGTCCAGTCGTAAGAGAATATACTTGCACAAACTGGCATTGACGTTGGCGTAGAGGTTGCCATCCAAAGCTCTATAAATAGTGTGCTGTTCTGTCTCGCTCAACTGGAGAGGTGAAGAGTCTTCATAGACATCTTTCTCTTGTTTGATTGCCATCTGCAACTGTCGATAACGTTCAGCACGCTTATTGTGCGATAGATTTTGCAGTAGAAGGCCCACCGACAGACGATCCAGGTCTTTCAGGAAGCGCAGCAATAGCTCTGGCTGCTTGCTGTACCTGCCCCAGTACTGGAGAGCGGCGGGGAGCCACTCGCTATGCGTAAGCTTATTCAGCCAGCGTAAAAGTTCTTCAATTTCAGCAGTATAGGGTGATCTCTCAACCGTTGCCGTGATAATAGCATGCAGGTGGTAGCCATATGGATGCAGGAGGTGGTCAATCAAGAGCTGCGGAGTTATTTTCCGTTGAGAGTTGGGATAGACGTGCGCGTGGAATTCTTCCAGCAGATTCTTATGCACTCGCGCATCAGTCCAGAGAATCCGAATGAGCGATAGGAGATGCTCGAAGTTTTCGTTGCCCAGCAGCACTTCGATCTCTTCCCACTTACTCGTATATTCATCCCGTTCGTCTTCAGGAATTCCACCAACGATTTGAGCTTTGAGAATGTCGGCGGGGGAAAGATTGCGGCCGCGATTATTGAGGACGGAGAAGATGCGATAGGATGTATCGAAGTCGGCAGTAGAGATCACGACCATGAAACAGTTACTGACCAGAAACTCGCCCAGCCGGATGCGCTCCTGATTTGGGATAGACTGTAAACGTTGCATAAAGGCCAGAGCATTATCGTGGATATTGCGCTGGCTCTCCGAGAGCGAGGTGAACGGCACGTCTTTCAAATCTTCAATACCGCCTTCAGCCTGGATGTAACGCTGAAAAAACTCTGCATCACGCTTGCGTAGAGTTAGACGATAGCGACTGGGCGTACGCGCAAAGGCATTGGCTCTCTCATAGAGGAAATGATCCAGGTCGCGCGCCTTCTCAGTCTGGATCGATGCTCGTAGAGTCGCTAACAGGATCGTGATAGTGGTCAGGCGCTGCTGTCCATCAATCACCTCGGCCTCTGGCTTATCGCCTTTTGTCAGCACGATACTCCCCAGAAAATAGGGCGGCACCTCTTCCATATCCTGCTTGCCTTCCCCCATCGCCGCCAGCAAATCCTCCAGCAGCACTCCCGACTCCTCCGTCGTCCAGGCATAGGGGCGCTGATAGAGAGGAATGGTGAAGACAAAATCATCGCTAAAAATCTTCTTGATCTCACATTGTTGTGTATCAATGCTTACCCGGCCCATGCACGACTCCAGTTCTAGCTCTGCCACTCTGTTGACAACTGAGGTCTGACCAACCTCAGAGCACGTTTTATCTAACAGCAAGAAGATCGCCGTTCGAGAAGGAGCAAAGGAGATTTGGCGGCAATATGCGCCCTTGCATACTTTTCCTACATACTAGTAAAGGATAGCGTCACGCTTCCTACTTCGTCAAGATCTATGGACTAATGGGCAGGGCGGTTCAAAAATCGTTTCTAAACCAATCTCTCCCACCCGCATAGCGACAAGCCCCTGCTCTCTCCCCAACAGAAAAGAGATCTCTAGAGCCCGCCGCTTTAGCGCAATACCGTTTAGATATGTGCAACGGCAAGCTCAATTCAAGCGATTCTAGCTCAGCAGTATGAGCACAAGTTCTCCTTATCTACACGGTATTGCGCTAAAGCGCGGGTTCTGAGTATCACCCCTTTTGTATCTAGGAAAGAGGGTCCCGTCCCTACGAAGGTGTGGCTGCCTGCTTCGTTCTACACAAAAAGTGTGAAATAGTACCAGACATTTTTGTTAAAATCGTATAGCTCAAACGTTCTATATAGTAGAACGTATAGAAAGGAGATAGAGCTGGTGGTCGTTAACAAGCTCTTGTATATAGCGCGTTTATAGATGCTGATAGCACATATACTGCTATCCAATGTATCCATGAAAGGAGAAATCAATGCCCCTTATTCACTTCTACTCTCGCTTCATAGCCTTTTTTCGCTATGCACTAGATTGGAGTCATCGTATGGATCTGCGTGTCAACTGCTTCAAAGGCTCGTTCCGTCCGGTTGGAGACTGCTACAGCCATGATGCAGCATTATTAACAGAACCAGTAAAGGAAATAGGCTCAATCAGAACCTTTTTTCAGGCGGGCGGCTTTACCGAAATTTTTAGTGTAGACATTTGTAGTGCGAAACAAGTAAACGATAACACAAGCGTAGATCAAATCCTCTCGTAAAGGGCTCTGTCGAAATAGAACCTTCGAGTTCTACTTGGATGAGCTCTTTTTTTATGTGCAAGAACGTTCTCTTATTTGTACATCTCCCTCGATCAATCTCTCACTCTCTTCATTAACCACTCTACGGTTTCATTTAAAAGTGTACGTGAACGTGCCGTTCTGGCTTCACGTTGCGTCGATGCTAACACCCGCACGATCTCCTCGGTTGCTAGATGGCGCTTTATAATTGTTTGAGCGTTTTCTTCGCTATAGATGCGCAGTCCTTGTAGAGTCAGGGCCAGGATGTAGGGGTGCTGCTCGCTGAGGCTGAGTTGCAGATACGTTGCCAGTTGCTCCTGCCGCCCGCGCATTGAAGAGAGAGCTTCAGAGAAGTCGGCTGTAGGGCGGGCGACGGCGAGCGTGCCGAGTAAAGTTGCGGCGGGGCCGATATCAGTCCTCCATGCTTGCACAAGACGTTGCTGAAGCACGGGCTCGTCAAATGTGGAGAGGTTTGACGTGGTGCTGAGAGAGACGAGATTCCACAAGAAGAGGCTCAGTTCATCCAGGGGGGCAGATTCTAGTTGAGCTGGGCGCTGCTGCCCATCAACCATCCGACAATACTCCTGCGCCAGAGACGAGTCGATAGACGTATGGACATTCCATAAGAAACGCCCAATGTCTTTGAGCGTTGCCTGCTCAAGCGCGTTAGAGAGAGATACAGCCTGTAGACCCTGACGGAGAGCCTGTAAAGATTCACTCTCTGCATTCGCATCGCGCAAGGCAACATTATGGATGAGCATCTGGATTCCGTGTATATCACTGCGTGCAAGTAAAGGGTGAAGGATCTCTCCATCGGAAAGCGGCGCGAGAAGCTGTAGAGGATAGTTTCGGTCAATGACATGTGCGTTGTGTAAGAGCAAGGCATACTGCTCCAGGTCGGCTTCGGCTACGCGTGCGGAGAGTTGTGTTGTCGCCAGCAAAGAGAGTGCTCTCTGCGCCAGGCCCGCTCCCCGCCGTGGAATCGAATGCAGACGATGAAGAAACTTGCCAATCTCGTCCAGCGACTCCGTCTCCAGGCGTTTTTTGAGAAAGAGCTTCTGGAAGAGCGCGTAGCCACGTTCCAGAAAGCTATACTCATGCTGAACGAAGGAGCCCACAGTTCCCAGAGCCGATCGATTACAAGCCTGAGCAATATCATAGGCCGAGAACTTCTGTAGGAAGCGCCGCCAGACATGTTTTGGTAAGACCTTAGCGAACTGCTGGATGTCAGATAGGGCGGCATCTTTGGAGCTACACAGAGCTGCCAAGCCGGTCGGCGTCATTTTCTCGATTATCGCCAGTGTTTTAGCCAGCGAGACTTTCTGGAAGGCGCGTAACAGCCAGTACAGATGCTGTAGATTCTCCGTCTCAGCCCGGCGTAGAAGCTGCTCAACATCTAATGCTTCAACAAAACCCTCCAGTAAGACAGATGAGAAGCCAAATTCCTGCATGTAGCCTAGAATCTGCTCAATCGAACTCAGATTACTCTTATTCGCCTTCTGCACTACTATATACATAGGAATGCCAGTCAGTAACGCTTTCGCCTGCTCAGGCGAGGCTGCCTTCATGACGCGTAGTAGCGCCGAGAGCCGCTGCAAGCTTAGGTTCGCCCGCATACTCTGCTGCACCATTTGATCCATATCCAGCGCAGCCATAAACTGCCTTCGCTGAAAGGCGGGATCAAACTTTTGCAGATTGCCTACCATCGATGCAATATTCTTTGCAGTAGCCAGACGCACCCACGTCTCCACGCGGATAGATGCTAAAAAGGCTTGAACCCGAACGGGTGAGATCTCGCTGAAGGTCTGGACCAGCCTGAAGAGGCTTTGCAGGCTTTGGACTTCTGCCATCGCTGCCAGGTACTGAACATCTACCGTATCGACAACCCTAAGCGCCACCTCGCGATCTATCTCACGCAAACAGTCAAGCATACTGCTGACATGTTGAAAAGGATAGGCTGCAATCTTCGCACACATATCCTGCAAGCCGATCTCTTGCTCTAGCAGAGAGAGCAGTTCGCGAGCGCGGGCGGAGTCAAAGCGCATCAACCTATAGATGTAGCGCAGCGCATCCACAATGCTCCCTGTTTCAAAGTGATAGGCAGCATAATCCTGCAACTCGCGATCCAACAACAGGCGTTTCAATAGACCTTTTTGTTTCTGATGCCAGCTATCCGTGTAGAGTGCTTGATAGACTGCCAGATAATTCGATGGTCGAGCACTCAGATACGCCTTGAGAGCGTCTGCCATACTTTGAGAGAGCTGCTTTGAAGTAACTTGCCCGTACTGGCGGTAGATATGAGCTTTAAAGATCTCGCGCGCCTCGGCTGGATGAAAGTGCAGATCATACAAGACACCGTAATGCGGAACCGCCGCGCTTGTCAGCAGCTTCTCCTGTTCAAGCTGCCTGATCTCTTCTTGTGGCAGTTTCGTCTCCACTAAAAGGTTATGTGCTGGAATCTCATATTGCCGCAGCGCGCAGAGCAGAGGAAGCGCGACTTTGCTGGTGGACAAATATTTCTCTCTTAAAGCCTGATAGACTACTTCCTCTTTGACTCCACTCAGCCGCCCACCCAGCTCATGCCAGGCATCCAGCCGGCTCTTAGAGATGACAAGGTTATGAGCATGCTGTCTTTCAAGCGCCGCCGCCGAATCATCCTCCAGTGCGACATAGCGTCCCGGATCTTGCTGCTGATAGACGGCCGCGTATCTTTCGAGCACACCACGATAGATCTCCTGTGGATAGACCTCGATAGTCTCGTCCGCACACAACTCGAAGTAATCGCGCATCGCCTCAAAGCGGATTTCAAACTCTTCAGCCCCTGGTCGCGAGATCAAAATACACTGCGCGGATTCGGGCGCTCTGCTCTCCCACTGAAAACAAAATTCGTTCACCGCCTCACGAGCCAGGTGACAGTTATCGAGGATATAGAGCGTTCCTGGCCGATCATGAGCCAGGGCAAGCTCATACCAGAGCGCGCCCTCGCCGTCCCTCGCCCTGGCTGCATTCTTGTACGCAACAGTATAGTGCTCTCCATCACGAAGATATTTTCCAAGCGCGACGGCCAGCACTGTTTTACCCGCCGCCGAGCCTCCCACCAGTAGGACACGCCGCCTCTCTTGTAACAGCGTCTGCATACGCGACGAGTAGGTCTCTGGTAGATAGACTAGATTCTGAGCAAAGTCGGACTCGACAGGGAAGTGATGTCGTCCCTGCTTAGGCAGATCTTTGAGATAGTCTTCCAGCGACGCAAAATAGCTGATCGCTTTGCCAGGGAGGCGCGTAATATCAGGAAGAGCGGAAGAGGAGGAGCGCGCTGTAAGATCCTCGACGGCGCGACGAATACCAGTTGCTACATCCAGAAATGCCTTATCGCGATTGCTCCATTCAGTGATGGGCCGGGCACCACTAGGGAGCGCTTGAAGACGAGCAAACGGTGCGTGCTGCCAATCGACGGGACGGAGAATAATGGGAATCACAAGCGCGCCCCTGGACCTATGCCGCTCCATCGCCCTCTGCATCTCGATCCCATAACAATAGTCTGAGCTCATAAAGTCGGGACTCACAAGCAGGAGGATCACCGAGGCGCTATTGAGATGCGCATCAATTGTATGTTCCCAGTCCATGCCCGCCACGATCTGACGATCATGCCACTGGATAATCAAGCCCTCGTGGCGCAGGCTACTTAGATGTTGCTCTAACAGGTTGCGCAGTCGTTCATCTGCATGGGCATAAGAGTAAAAGATCTCGATCGGTCGTATTAACGTGTTGGTCATGTTTTTCTAGAGAGAAACATATATCATAAAGCTATTTCGACACTGCTACTATACAAGAATACAGCATATTTGTATAGAGGTTGCATAACCCTTTCCCTCTCCATTAAGATTCTATTCGAAAACAAATTTTCCATAGAAAAGTGATAGCAAAAAGATTAGAGCAAACACAGGCGTCACGCCCGCATCGCCATGTCTTTTTGCTTCTCGATGGACAGCACACTCTCCGTGATCTGGCAAGGATTACGGGTCATTCGCCTGAAGAGATCAAGCGCTGCTCAACGATCTCGAACGGCTGGGAATGATCAAGCAAGGGCAGGAAGTACGAGCGCAGTACGAGCAGAAATCAGCATGAGCCAGATTCTATTTATTTCATAGCTGATGTCTCTCTATTTCGAAGGTTGCGCCACGCGCGAAAGCGCGATAGCCAGCCTTCTCCGCCAGATGAAGAGATGCTGTATTCTCAGCAAAGGCGCTGTAGAGCGGGACGAGACCTTCTTGCAAGATGAGATGCGTCCACATAATTGTGGCGGCGAGGGCATATCCTTTGCGGCGCGCAGTCGGTAGAGTGTCTATGCCCAATTCACATGCTGCTGATGTACGCCGCGAGCTGTGAGCCAGGCAGAGCAGGCGATCTGACTCGATGACACCGACGAGAGGACGTTTGGCAGAATCAAGAAGGCCAGACGGCGCATCCGGTTGAAAAAGTTTGAGGAGAGGGTAATCCTGCAAAGTTAAAGGGCGAGCAACAAGGCGAGCAGCTTCTAGATCAAGAGTGGGGAAAGCGGTAAAGGAAAGCGCAACTTCCCGGCTGATACCCGTCGATGGTTCTAATGGTGAAGAGAAGTCCAGCGCCTCGTCCACATGCTGGCGTGACTCTTCACGTTCACTTCGAGAAACATCTGGACGCCAGATAGAGATGCGTGTGTCAGCTATATCAGCGACGTAGAGCTGCCAGGATGGTTGAAAACCCGTAGACAAAAGCTCACAATCATCATCCGCAAGCGGAGGCACTTGCACTCCCCACACAGCCTCGACATGCAGACGAAGCAAAACTCGTTCGATTGACAGCATAACAATCCCTTCTGAGATGTCTATATGAAATAGCAAAAAGATTTCCGAAGATTGCGTTCTCCATCAAAAACCTCCAATTCTCAGAAAAGGATTGTCTTTCCTAGCTCTTCTGCTGAATATATCGAATCACCAACTCTACTGCTTTCTTTTCTGAGCAGGTTTCCCAGTCATCTAAATGACCTAGCACAGACATCACCAAAAGCATACGGAGACTGGCCCGAATCAGCATTTGATCAAATGCTCGTATCTGCTGAAAGTAGTGTAATACTGAGATATCACCCTGGCGTGGACCAATCCAATTGGCGTACATCCCTAATGCAAATTCAACAGGTCTCCAAAACGGCGACAAATCGATAAATGCGGGTGGAAGGTGTGGCACGATAAGAATATTCTCTGGATTCAAGTCCCCGTGTATAAGTTGTGGTTCCAATGCTTCGACGGGTCTACGAAGATCATAGAGTTGATCAACGAGTGGCTTGACCTTTGGATGGATAACGTCTGGCTTCTCGTTCCAACACCATCGGTCGGCCTTTCCCCAGGGAGTCTGATTCTCATCCATCAGTGGATGCTTTTCTATGTGATGTAAAGCCTTATGAAAGGCGATAATGGCTTCAATACATGTAGGAACATCTTCTCGTGTTGAGTGCTGGCCCGACACAAAGGTCCACGCTGTCCAACCGTCAGGAGTGATCCACGTACCCGCTCTAGTGAGGATGGCTTTGGGAAAGCGAAAGCCTGTCTCTTCTAGAGTGGAAGAGAATTCGGCAATCCATTTAATGAGTTCGGGTGAATGATTGTTTTCTAGAGAGGTTTCCTTGACTCGTTTCAAAACAATACTACCCGCCCGAAAAGTCGGCTGTGAGCCACCTGGAAGTTGTTCTGGTGTGGCGCTGATGCCAAATTGGGTGACTACCTGCTCTACATCCATATGCTTTGATTGAAGTGGATCGAGAGGTTACTTAAATATGATTCCATTCTAACACTTCTTCATTAGATTAACAAATAGATTAGTATCGCTCTTGGGTAAACACCATTGTACATTCTGCCCTTGCATTTTACCGAAAAGTAATTTATAGTTCTTGTAGAACGTAGAGATTCTTTAGTATGCTATGGAATTCATAGTACTTCAAAGATCAAGGAGGAGCACACAAAGATGGAAAAGCTTATGACATCGGAGGAGGTAGCGGAGATACTGCACGTCGATCCGGTGACGATCCGACGACTGATCAGCCGGGGCGATCTTTCGGCCTATCGGATCGGGGCGGATTATCGCATCTCGCCGATGGACCTGGCCAACTACTTACAGCGGCAGCGGGTGGAGGCAAACGCGGAAATTAGCGATCCCAATGGGCCGGTTGAGCAATTCGTGAACTGGTTGCGGCAGAAGTCGTCAGTGGTCTCCCCGACAGCCGTACGCGATCGCTTTGACAAATTCACGGACGAGGCGCGGCATGTCCTGGGGTTGGCTCAGGAAGAGGCACTAAGTTTCCAGCACAATTATATTGGTACCGAGCATCTCCTCTTAGGACTGTTACGGGAAGAAGAGGGAACAGCGGCACAGGTGCTCAATAAATTAGGGATTGAGCTAGAAAAGGTGCGTAAGGCAGTTGAGTTTATTATTGGACGCGGAGATCTTGTCGTCCTGAATGAGGTTGGCCTGACACCTCGCTCGAAAAAAGTGATCGAGCTGGCCGTTGATGAGGCGCGGCGCATGCAGCATCGCTACCTGGGGACCGAGCATATCTTACTCGGACTGATTCGCGAAGGCGAGGGAATCGCAGCCGGCATTCTGACCAGCATGGGCTTAAAGCTGGGACAGGTTCGCGAGGAGACAATAGCAACGCTGCAAAGACAGCAGCAGAAGGCGGCGGAAGAGATGGAGAAGACCCTACAAACTCCAACCGATCAAGAAAAGGAGGCTGAAGAGCCTGCTCTACAACAAGAGCCGGATGAAACTATAAAAGGTGACGAAGATAGCCCGCCACCTTCAACTGATGATGATCCACAGACCGATAATAAGTAGAAAAAATATGTAAAGCTAACGAAGCGAGAGCGAAATGGCAAAGAACGATCCTTCTGATCAGGCGCTAGAGGGCGGCATGCCTCTCCTACCTGGTCAGCCTCAACCTACTCAGGATAGTACGCATGGTGCCGTAGATCTGACTTCCAACATTGTTGTCAAGCAAACAATCGCCGAAGTTAGCCATGCCGCAACGAACAGTAGGCCGATCATCAGCATACAGGAACTAACTAAGACATATCGCGTACACCACGGCCCCGAACTCACCGCACTCCAGAACGTTTCGCTTGAAGTGCTGCATGGCGAGTTCGTCGCCATCATAGGGCCTTCTGACTCAGGCAAATCAACACTAATGAATCTGCTCGGCTGCCTGGATACACCCACCTTCGGCAAGTATATAATCGATGGACAGAAGATCGGTCCTCTCTCCGGCGATAAGCTCGCCGGCATTCGCAGCCGCAGCATAGGCTTTGTCTTCCAGGACTTCAACCTGCTCGACCAGACCATCGCGCTCAAAAAGGTTGAGCACTCTATGAAGGACACAGGCTATTCCCAGCGTGAACGAGAACAGCGAGCGCACAAACTGCTCACTCTCGTTGGCCTGGAAACGCATATGCACTCCAAGCTAAACGAACTCTCCGACGGCCAGCAGCAACGCATCGCTATCGCCTGTGCACTCGTCAACGAACCCTCCCTGCTCCTCACCGACGAGCCCAGCGGCAACCTCGACAGCAAAACCAGCATCGAGATCATGTCCGTCCTACAAGCATTAAATAAACAAGGGCTGACCATCATCCTTATCACCCGCGATCGCAACGTCGCGGGCTATGCCGGACGCCAGGTACAGCTCCTCGACGGCTCTATCGTGAGCGACGTAACCATTGCTCAACCACATTCCGCGCTTGAAGACTGGCTCGCCCTGGAAAACAGAACGACATCCGAAAATACGGTGGAGGCGACAAATGAAAGAAAGACGGATATACTAAACGAACACCACGCGTAGCGACAAAGCGGAGCGAGTGTCCTCTAAACCTAAATCACACCCTCCACCTTGAAGCGTTCGATATCAGCAACGTCATAACCAGCCTCTTGCAGAATACTAGCAGTATGCTCACCCAATTGCGGCGGAGCATAGCGCTGCCCCTGATCAACCTCTGAAATACGGGGAAAAGTTGGCAACAAGCTCAGACCATCATAGCCAGTAACACTTACACCGCGAGTTTGAGCTTGCGGATCATTCAGGGCCTCGTCGATGCTATAGACAGGTCCCAGACAGGTATCCAGGTCGGCCAGCTCGCTGACCCATTCGTCACGGGTTTTGGTTTTAAAAATGGTCTGTAAAGCTTGCATACCCTCTTCTCGTGCAGCATCATTGGCAGGTGTGTGGAAGGGTAGAAGTTCGGGATGGCCGATACGTGTACAAAAAGTGTGCCAGAACTTCGGCTCCAGGGCGGCGAGCGTGACATGTTTCCCATCGCTCGTCTCATAGATATTGTAGCAGGGCAGACCGCCATCTAGAGACGAGCGGCCGGGCCGGGGAGCGACGCCAGTATTGAGGTAGGTTGCAGTGAAGAGGGGCAGCAGTGCCAACGCCCCCTCCGTCATCGAGACATCGACCAGACGGCCCTGACCCGTCTGCGCCCGCCCAAGGAGCGCGGTCAGTATGCCGATCACCGCCATAAAGCTTCCGCCCGCCAGATCACCGAACTGGCTAGCAGGCATAACAGGATCGCCGTTAGGACCGATATTATGAGAGAGCAGGCCCGCATAGCCCACATAGTTCAAATCGTGCCCCGCCCTCAGCTTATACGGACCATCCTGCCCATACCCACTAATCGCGCAATAAATAATTCTGGGATTGATCTCTTTAAGAGACTCGTAACCCAGGCCCAGACGCTCTAATACGCCCGGCCGATAGCTCTCTAAGACAACATCCGCCTGCTTGACCAGCGTGCGAAAGATGTTCCGGCCCTGCTCCGACTTCAAATTCAAAGTGACGCTGCGCTTGTTGCGGTTAACAGCGAGGAAGGCGATGCCAAGACCGCCAGGACCAAGAGGTGGCATTGAGCGCGAGTAATCGCCCGTCCCTGGCTCCTCTATCTTAATCACATCCGCCTCAAAATCGGCCATCATCTGGGACGCGTACCCACCAGGCAGCAGGCGGGATAAATCGAGAATACGAACACCATCGAGAGGCTGGCTCATAGACATCTCCATTGAAGAATAGCTAAACAGCACTGTAACGATAGCGTAGCAGGCTCAACTACAGGTTGTCAATTTATATGTTACTCTCTTTCCTTGTGAGGAAAATGAGCCGCCCACGGCTCATGGTCAATATGTGCGGCATTAGCAACAAAGGAAATGAGGTGATACCACCCAACAATGATGATGACTTCCAAAATCTGTGCTGTGTTCCAGATAGCTACTAGTTGCTCCCATACTTCATCAGAAATAGTCGCTGTTTCATGTAATTCGTCAACCACCCTGATCAGTACACGTTCACGCTCCGACCACAACGCTTTGTCTACTATTTCACTTGCTGTATCCTCAAGTCTTGTGCGATCCAGCCCGACAGTAGTTCCAAAGGCGGCAACATGGACACCCCATTCGTACTCGCATCCGCAGCGGGCACACGTTCGATCAATCACAATCTCACGCTCTCGCGGATCAAGAGAACTTTGAGAACCAAGAATACCAGCCCCCAATGGACGCATTCGATCACTGAGTTGAGGATGCTGATACAAGGTGCGAAAAAGCGTGAGTGGTTCAAGAGCGGAGCCGGGAGGCATCCACTTAGCAAGAGCAGTTGCAATATCAGGTTCATACGGTGGTGAAAGTGGGGCAATACGAGGGGAATGGTTGAGAGACATCATCAGCTCCTTTTTCTTCGCGCTTTTTGAGACGCCTTCCAGCATTTCACTTTATTCGAAATGGTGGTATACTCTGAACGCTACGGATTCCGTAGCGTTCAGAGTATACCACTTCGGAAATCGAAGCGCAAGGAGCGAATGTATGACTACGCCAAAACCGGGAAAACCCGTTCGTGGATCACAGAGTGGTCGTCCTATCATGGCTCTGCTTGATTTGCTTGGCCGTCGGTGGACTCTTCGTATTCTCTGGGAGCTGCGGGAAGAAAGTCTGGGTTTCCGAGCGCTTCAAGACCACTGCGATGCGATGTCTCCCAGTGTCCTGAGCCAGCGGCTCATGGAATTACAGGAAGCTGGGATTGTCCAGCAGGACGAGGATGCAGATTACACGTTGACCTACGAAGGCACTTCACTTTTGCAACCCCTTGCCTCTCTCAACGACTGGGCACTTCACTGGGCCGAGAGACAACGATGATACAGAACATGATTGTCATCTTCTAATGTATAAGAGTAACTCATGCTTCATGACTATAAGAAATAGGTGACGAATAAGAGGTTGGTCATGAATGATTTTTCCATGACCAGCCTATATAGTCAGCTAACAACTATGGCGAGACCTCGTCCAGGCGCAGTGTGCGGGTGGAGGGGCCGAACTGGGCGATTGCGGCGGCGACGACGAGGCAACCGCCGATGAGAAGAAAGGTGACGACGGGACCGATGGTTGGGATGAGCGGGGCGATGACGATAATGCCGACGCCCCCGCCGATATGGCCAACTCCATCGACCAGGGCGAAGCCGGTGGCGCGGGTACGGGTGGGATAGCACTCGGCGGTCCAGGCGTACGACACTGGTATCCAGAGGTTGAAGCCGATGAATAGGATAATCGATCCGATGGCGGCGAGCGCGAAGTTGTTGGCACCAGCGAAGGCGATGAACAGACCGCCCAGGAGCGTGAGGACGGCGGCGATGGGCAGCCAACGTTTGCGCTCCAGCCGTTCGCTGTAGGCGTAGTCAAAGAAGGCGACGACCAGAAAGCCGATGGTACCGACAGCGGAGATGAGTCCAGCTTCGGGCGGCGGATAGCCCAGGCTGGCAAGGACACTGGTGAGGCCAGCGGCGATGGCGTAGACGGTGATCAGGCCGATAAACCAGACCAGGAGGAGCAAGATGGTGCGGCGCAGATAGACGGGATTGCTCAAAATTCCAATATACGAAGTCTTCGCCTCGTCCACCTGCACGTGCAGTTCTGATCCGACTGGCGGCAGAGTGGAGACGCGAGTCAACGCCCGTTGCTCCATCGCGGTTACGATCTGATCGGCCTCATCAACGCGGCCGCGCGAGATAAGCCAGCGCGGCGACTCCGGCAATCGGAAGCGTAGCAAAAGACCAACGAGCGCCAATAGCGCGCCAACTCCATACATTAGCCGCCAGCCGATCTCGAAGCGGGGTCCTGCAACGGCAAAGGGAAGTCCGAGCGGCAAAGGCTCTGCGGAGGTTGTAAGAATAAGACCGAGCCAGATACCTAGAACGGAGCCCAGGGATGACATGATGAAGATCAGCGAGGCATATTTGGCACGGCCAGCGGTGGGCGCGACCTCGTTGATAAACGAGGTATTGCCAGCTTCAGACGCCATGAGGTACTCCTTTCAACGATTCTCTGAACGTTCATTTTCAGGACAAACTGTTCTACCTTTAGAACAGTATGCAGAATGGATAGCTTACCGTCAAGTAGTGTTCTTCTATTAAAGAGACGTTATTTGAGCAGCTCTTGTAAATAGTCAGCAATTTGTGCTTTCAGCGCGCCATGACGCTCTTCGTTGAAGGCTTGTTCTTGAGCGTATCTATACTCGGGTGGATAGAGCCAGGTTGGTTGACGCCGAGAAGCTTCTGGTTCCCAACCGTAGCGCGGCCAGACGTGAGCGTGCAGAGCATGCCAGGAGTTGCCAAGTATCTCATAGTTTAAGCGGCTTGGACTACAGGCGCGATCGACGGCCATCCCAAGCAGACTCATATCTTGCAAAAAGACGAGCTGTTGCGCTGGTGAGAGGTCGATGAGCTGATTGACCTGCGGGACTGCTATCAAGAGACAATAGCCCGGCAAGAACTGTGTATCGCCAAAGACCGCGAAGCCGCTCTGCATACGTGCAAGCACCATCGGATTTTCGCCCCGCTCCGCCGCCCCAATACGGTCATGCTGCCATTCTTTCATTTCGTCTCTTCCTTTCTTCTCTTCAGGAACGTAAAGAGCAACCTCATATGCTTAGCATACACCGGGCAAAGCAAGAAGCACTACTCTGGAAATTATAAATTAATGAGTATGCATCGTACACAGCTTGACAAACATACCAGAGCATAGGTACTCTATAAGAGACCGATTGGTCTTTTTTCAAGAAAATATCGTACACGAGATAGTTTAAAATAGTTAAACAAACAGGCAAGACGAAAGGAAACGTTTATGAGTGAACAGCAAGTGAGCCGTACGAGGACGATTAGCTGGCAAGATCCAGCGATCGCGCTGGAGAAAAGTAAGGCGATGAGCGGATTGGAATACCTCAAGGCAATGCAGTCGGGAGAGGTGCCACCACCGCCAATCACTATCCTGATGGGCTTTGGAGTCAGTGAGGTGAGCGAGGGACGGGTCGTCTTCGCGGCTGAGGCGGCTGAGTATCAATACAACCCGTTAGGTACAGTACATGGAGGAGTAACGGCGACCTTGCTAGACTCAGCGATGGGTTGCGCAGTCCAGAGCACACTTCCAGTGGGAGCGGGCTACACCACACTTGAAATAAAGGTCAATTATATACGTTCTATGACGAGCAAAACAGGAATAGTCTATTGCGAAGGAAAAGTTATTTATGTAGGTGGACGCACAGCCACCGCAGAGGCGCGCGTCACCGATGAGCAGGGCAAGCTCTATGCACACAGCACAACCACCTGTATTTTGTTCCGCCCGTAAGGCCCAATCCTTCTAAAGGATGGACCGCATAGCGACAATCCCTTGCGGTTGTCGTTGGTGGATTACCTCCCAATGAGCTTCACAAGCGGGTGGACGACGACAACCGCAAGGGATTGTCGCTACGCGGGGTCAGTAGCCATAACAGCACGAACGAGATATAATAGCTTCGCACACACCTGGAAATTGAGAAGGAGAAGAGAGATGAGCAAAGGTAGCCGCACACGGGAAATGATACTCGAACGATCCGCACCACTATTTAATCAACAGGGCTACGTTGGCTCATCTCTCTCCTCGATTATGGATGCAACCGGGCTGGAGAAAGGTGGCATCTATAATCACTTCGAGAGCAAAGAACAGCTCGCGCTCGAAGCCTTCGACTATACCTTCGCAAAAATTCAGCAGCATGTACAATCCTTGCTCGCTGATAAGCGACACGCTATTGAGCGGCTCCTCGCTCTCACCGCCGCCTTCGAGGGATTGATCGAAGGCTTCCCCATCGCCGGCGGCTGCCCCGTGCTCAATACAGCCATCGAGGCAGACGACGCGCATCCAGTATTACGTGAACGAGCACGCAACGCGATGGATCAGTGGCGCGGCACCATTCGGCGTATTCTCACAAAAGGCATCGAGCGCTCCGAAATCCGCCCCGATGTCGATATCGAGGCATTCACAAGCGTCATGATCTCACTCTTAGAAGGTGCCGTCATGCTCAGCAAGCTCTACGGAGATTCTATGCATATGCAGCGTGCCGTCGCCCATCTTCGTCACTATATAGAGACGGAGTTACAACCGGCAACATTGAATAATGAAAGAATAGGTATCAGGTAAAATAGATGGAAGAACAGAGACCACGTGTTGTGGTGACAGGATTAGGACTTGTCACGGCCCTGGGCAATGATGTTGCGACATCATGGGAGGGTCTATGCGCAGGAAAATCGGGGACCGGCCCGATCACAGGCTTTGACACCAGGGACTACAAAGTACAATTCGGAGCCGAACTGAAAAACTTCGATCCCACGCTCTACATGGATCGTAAAGAGGTCAGGCGCAACGATCCTTATACACAACTAGCCGTTGCCACAGCGAAGCAGGCGCTCGCACAATCGAAGCTGGAGATCAATGCAAACAACGCGGAAGACATTGGCGTCTACAGCGGCAGTGGCGTGGGTGGTCTCGAAACCATGCACGATCAATTCGCCACCCTCTTTGACAAAGGACCGCAGCGCGTCAGCCCCTTCTTTATCACAATGATGATGATCGATAGTGCGCCGGGACTCATTTCAATCATGACGGGCGCACAAGGGCCAAACTGGGCCGCTGTCTCAGCCTGCGCCACCAGCGGCAACACCATTGGAGAAGCCTGGGAGACCATCCGCCGCGGCGATGCAAAGGCAATGATAGCCGGTGGCTCCGAGAAGGCCATCACCCCTATTTCAATCGCCGCATTCGCCAACATGCACGCCCTCTCCCGCCGCAACGACGAGCCGGAGAGCGCCAGCCGTCCTTTTGACGCCACCCGCGACGGCTTTGTGATGGGCGAAGGATCAGGCATGCTCATTCTAGAAGAACTAGAATTTGCAAAGGCCAGAGGCGCAACAATTCTGGCCGAGATGGTCGGCTACGGCTCGACGGGAGATGCACATCATATTACTGAGCCCGCACCAGGTGGGGCGGGACTGGTACGAGCCATGCGCCAGGCGCTCAGAAAAGCGGGTATGCAGCCGCACGAGATCGATTATATTAACGCGCACGGCACCTCCACACCCTTCAACGACAAGATGGAGACACAGGCGATCAAGACATGCTTTGGCGAACACGCCTACAAGCTCGCGGTCAGCTCGACCAAGTCTATGCTGGGACATACCTTTGGTGCGGCTGGAGCAGTTGAAGCCGTCATCTCCATACTCGCGCTGCAAAGTGGCATTCTACCACCGACCATTAATCTGCATCACCCCGATCCCGACTGCGACCTCGATTATGTGCCAAACGAGGCGCGGCGAGCGGAGGTGCGCACCGTGCTCTCGAACGTGATGGGCTTCGGTGGGCACAATACTAGCCTGATCTTTAAGCGCTACGAGTAGCTATTTTCCATATGCTCTGAGCAAACCTGTATAATTACGACGATTGAGCTTTCAATTCTTACTAGAAGATGGAGACCTGAGGCTGATAGGTGCAGGTCTCCTTATTTATGTATAGATTCTCCCTTCTCTGTCAACATAGACAACACATCTCGATCAGATTGTCTGTTATGAACCATTGCGACGGAGGCTTCTACGCATTTTCCTGGTAAGCCGGGACCACCAGCCCCAATTTGTCGGTGGCCACGTCCCTCCTGAAACTGGGTCGGGTATCGGCCATGTCCCTCCTGAACCAGGATCGGGTATCGGCCATGTCCCTCCTGAACCAGGATCGGGTGCCGGACTTGTTCCTCCTGAACCCGACACCGATGCTGAGTATGAGCTAAAAATTCCATCACTATTCCGGGCTGCTACTTGATAAAATGTAGAAGCTGCGGCCCTGTGAGAAATGGGTGTATCAAAATCGTTGTACGACGTACCCAGGTTGAACCAGGGACCAGATGAAGACGAGGCGTATTGCAACGTGTAGTGTTGCGCTCCCACAACACCGTGCCAGCTGATCATATTTGTTCCTGAAGTGCTTGTGACAGTGAGAAGAGTTGGTGTTGGAACAGGTTGCAGAGCGGCGGGGGCAGGTGATATACCTTGCATTTTGAAGCCGTGTGCACGAATTGTCTGAAACCGAGCCACCTGATCTGTATCGGGATTTTGCGCGGTGATTTTACCAACTGGATAATAGATTGAATTTACATCGCTGTCAACAAGATACCCGTACGTGGTATCATGCGGCCAGAGGTTCCATACAATATCTCCTGATACTGCTGCGTTGTTTTCTATTACGGGTAAGAACACAGAGAGATCATCACTTCCACCTGAGGTATTTGATATCCATGGCGCGATACTTGTTGTACTTGCATCAAACTGTGAGTTCTGTAAAATGTTTGAGCCGCCATCACGTAAAAGCTGAATGTCATCAAGCCATATGGTTGACGGTGCCGATCCCGTTCCTGTTCCAACATTAAAGGCAAGGAAGGCATTCCTATCATTCTTGCTCATCGTGATGGACGTTGAGTAAAATCGCCAGGTATATGCTTCCGTAATGTTGAAGCTACTTTGACTGTAGACTGGATAATTCGGCGGACTGCTTGACTGTGTTACAGCACGAAATGATCGCGGTATGCTGGCCTGTGCATAGAAAAAGAGTCTATAAGTTGTTCCAGATGTAAGTGAGAGGTTCGGCTGTTGCAGCTGAATTTGATAGTCCTGATTTCCAACGGACGTTATAATAATTTTTACTGAGTTTGTGCTATGACCTGAGTTTGTGTTTGTATCAACCGTCATAGTTGCGGCTGGATATGCTCCTGTTTTCCAATCATACTCACCAATGATATAGGCTTTCGGCATGTTTTTCTTTCCTCGCTTCCACTTTTCTTTCACATACAGGATTGTCTGAACAGGTGGCTAAGCTCGCGTCGTTGCATTTGTGTCAGCCGTTACCTGTGAGACATAGGGAGGATAAAAGTGATTCGTATAGATGTCTACAGCAGCGATAGAGAGATTCCCTGGGAGTATACCACCAGTGGTGCCATCCATAATGAGGTGCTGCGAATCGATGCCTTTGATATAGTTTGCAATAGTTGTGAGCCAATTCGCATAAGCGACAAGATTTGTTGAGCTACTACTGAGAGGCTGCAACTCATTACCACTTTCCCATGCCATGATAGTAGGGTCATTTTTATAAGCAAGACGAGGATTGCCATACTGATTCACATGATGAAGGATGGTGCTCACATAATTTTTAAAGTCATCAATGACCTTGCTGTGCGTGTAAAAAAACACCTTTTCCGCTTCTGGTAAACTTGATGAGTTTGTTAAACCTTCCCAATCAGTAAACGTCTTCATGCCTCCATGATAATATGTGTGACTATCTACGAGTGGAATAATAAGCCGTAGCCCTAGTAGTCCAGCCTTATAAATGGCATAGTCCATCATGTTGAACGCTGCTATATTCGTATTTCTTAAGGTAGGCCAAACACTCTTCGCATTCCCTACCGATATACCCAGCGTGTGCGCTCGTACAACAGTACAACCCATCTCTTTAGCCGTCGCTAATGCATCATCAATCTGTGCTCTTGTAGGATAGTCAGGGTTTGTTGGATTGCCAGGAGAGACCTGGTCGCTGAGTCCAAGCCAATAACAGTTGACTCCGGCAAAGCGAAACACATCTGAACCATTATAAAGCGTTGCTCCACTTCTTGTAATAAATTGCATCGTTTGCCTGCTTTCTTTCCCACATCAACAATAAGAGGCTGTAACGCAGTCCGATTCATTGTTTCGTCTGCCGGATTCTTTTTTACACTCTGGTGTGTGCTAGATTCGAGGGCAGGGCAACTGAGTATTGACCGTATTGGCCGTCCACATTTTGCGCCCGTACCCGATAAATTGAGGTTGCCGCACTATCTTTAACCGGGGTCTGAAAGTCTGTATACGTACCAATAACAGACCAGGTCGGAGGCTGAACTGGATTTGGGTACGGGAGCGGAAATGGTGGAAGCGTTGTCGCGGTTGCGCGTTCTAATGAATATGCAGCTGCACCAACAACTCCAGTCCAGGTGATAACATTTGGGTTGCCTGATGTGACCGTCAATACAGGGGCTCCTGGCATAGTAGCAGCCGGTGTTGAAGCGAAGCCTTGTAATTTATATCCGTGAGCACGAATAATCTGCATCCGCTCTGCTTGATCGAGGGTCTGGTTGCGTCCCGAAATCAGTCCATCGGGATAATACATTGAATACCCATCGGTTTGTATGCAGAAGCCATACGCATCATAATGCGGCATCAGAGACCACAAACAGGCACCACTTATGTTAGGGTTGAGTTCAACCTCGTTATGCAAAAAGTCCGGGAGATCATTTGAGATGGCAAGTGGGGGCAAGTGAAGCACCCACGGCGCATTAGTAAAGTTCGTATTCATGACAAAGTTCGGGTTGCGCAGCAGATTTGTCTGTTGACCGTGCGCAAAAAGCGATACACCTGCAATCCAGGTTGTATCCACGACATCGCCAACGTTGAATGCTATTGCAGCTGAATGATCAGTCTGCGGCACAACAAATGTGACACTAAATCTCTGCCAGGAATCAGTCAGTGCGGCATTAACTGTTCCATAGGCGCTATAAGGAGCAGTAGTCATTTGGACTGATACACCCATTGTGCGACCAGGAACCTTTCCTGTCGCCTTCGCAAAGAAGGAAAAAACATAGGTTGTTCCACCGGCGAGTACAGTAGGGGATGAAGTGTTGGTGCCCTCATTTAATGGTTCAAAAAGCTGAACCCGATAGGCAGCATTTGCTGCACTCATTACCACTAATTTCGCGGATTGATCGTAGCCAACGGGTGCTGTTGTCGTATCAATAGTGGCCGTAGCTGAGGCGGCAGAAGCAAATGTCCAGTCATACTCTCCAATTATATATGCCTTGGCAGGAGTAGCGTTGGGGAACGACGGGCTTATCCCCGCCGCCTGTGCTGCATCGTTTTCCGCTATCTGGTTGTAGGTCGGGTAAAAGTGATTAGAGACGATATCTATATTTGCGATATCTAACTGAGCAGCCGTAAACGTTCCATGCCCAGGATTTATGTTGTTGGTATAGGTACCATCCATAACAAGATGATTGCGGTCGAGCGACTTGATATAATTCGCGATCGTGGTTGTCCAGGATGGAGGGGGGTTGATTTCATTGCCAGTTTCCCAGGTCAGTATGGTTGGATCGTTTTTGTAGGCCAGGCCGTTGAATTGATTAACACGATTCATAATCAATGCAATATAATCACGAAAGTCGTTGATTACTTGAGGATCTGTGAAGAAAGCTTGTTCTTCCACCTGCCAATGCGTACCCTGAGCACCGCTTGTAATACCGCGCCAGTTTGTAAATGTACGTTTTCCCACATTATTGTAATAGTAGTTGTCAACAAACGGTATAATAAGCTTAATACCTAGTTGTCCGGCGAGGTAGATCGAATAATCAATCGTATTGAAAGCAGCGAGGTTCGGCTGTTTATTCATAATGCTGCCAAGTGTTGGGCAAACAGAAAGCGGATCACCAACACTTATACCAAGGGAGAGGCTCCGGACAACCGTCATTCCCATCTGTTTGGCTGTATTCAATCCATCACTAATTTCCCACCGAGAGGGATAATACAAGCCGTTCGCATCGGTTTGAAGACTCTGACCTCCACTTGTTGTGGCTACATTACTCAGCCCTAACCAATAAATGTTTGCCCCCGTAAAGCGAAACTGCTGTCCATTAAGAAGCAACTGTGAGCCACTGTGTGTGATAAAAGACGTCATCTCTTTTCCTCCTCAACCACCCTATAGTACGTGAACCTGAAAAGAATTCGAAACACTTTTTATATACGACGAATAATATTGTAGACATTTTACATTTAATTTATCTACATTAACAATACTTCTTCATTAAGTATAAGTAAACTAGATGCTACTGTCAAGCCCCAGACCCTGTATAAATATATAAAATATTATATTTATGCTATATTCATTGCAGTATATCGATGTATGCCCTTTACTAATAATGCATTTTATTTTACAGTTGTATTAGTTACATATAGAGCTACCAAGAAAGGACATACTCTTTATGGCTACAAAACTTTTTCGTTATGTGCTTAGCTTCTTCGTCTGCTTTACTGTTCTTACTATGACTCTTTCAAGCTATACTTCACCTGATTCACAAGTAGTACATGCGTATCATACTCTCTCTATAAAACCTCTTGGTCCAGTTATTATTCAGGAACCTTCGCTAGAGATTGCAACTGTTTTGCCTCTTGCCACAAATGATGTATGGATAGCAGGCTCTTATTCTCCTACTGATTCTTTGACTCTCCCTCTCTACGAGCATTTTGATGGAACGAAGTGGACGGTCATTTCAAATCCTGCTTTAGGAGATGGAGGAAATATTACAGGGCTTTCAGCACAGTCGGCGCACGATATCTGGGCCGTTGGGACGTACACAAGTAACCCTAACAACCCTATAGACGTGCCACTCATTGAGCACTGGAATGGCTCATCCTGGAGCATGATCAACCAGAACTATAGTAGTACATTTGTGACTGGAGGCTTAACTTCTGTGGTTGCGCTTGCTGCAAACAATGTGTGGATGGTTGGAACGCAAAGAATGAGTATCGATGATCCGTCCACGCAGACCTTTATTGAGCATTGGGACGGCTCGCAGATACACGCAGTTGCAAGCCCCAACTCTATTCATACAACTTCAAACTACTTAAAGGCGATTACAGCCAGATCTGCTAACGATCTGTGGAGCGTAGGAATATCAAATACAGGAAATACGCTTACCGAACATTGGGATGGGTCACAATGGACAATCGTGGCAAGCCCCAACATCTCATTTAATCAAGGCATTCCAAATTTTAATCTCCTCACCTCTGTCTCCTCGGCATCCAAAAGTGACGTCTGGGCCATCGGCCTCTTCAACGCAACCGCAACAAGCTTCAAGGGCGCACTCGCAGAACACTGGAACGGAACCCAGTGGTCGATCATTTCCCTTCAGAGCCTACCAGGAAATTCTCAAGAACTCTCCGCCGTCGTCTCATTAGGAATAAATGATAGCTGGGCATTAGGCACAAGCACAACTAACAACAAAGCGCAACCGCTGCTCACACATTGGGACGGAACAATATGGAAAACTGCGCCACTCCCCTCGTCACTTTCATCGTTACAATACCTCCAACGCCTTGCCTCCTCATCTACGACACTTGTGAGTATAAGTAAAAATGCGAATGAGACACGTCAATTAGTTTTACTACAAAAAACTTACTGAAATAAACATACTTCATGAATCTGTCTCTATACCCCAAAAGAAGATAGCATAGTTTAAAAAGCATGAGCGGTAATGGTGTAGGGAAATGGTAAGAGTTGTAACTGCGTCTCCTTTTGATCCTTTGTCGTGAGTTGCACTGGAGAGACAACGGCCAGCACGGATTCAGTTGGTAGCCACGGACGACCTACCTTGACCACCACCAGTTGCCCATAGATGTCGCCGATAAAGGCGAACTCTTCAGAGCTCATGCTTTTATGCGGTTCAATGCCAAGTTTCTCTTTCAAAAAGGCTACCTGCTCAGGTACACCCTCAACCGGCAGGCCGATTTCGCTTATATGCATTACATCTGTAGGCTGGAATGGCCTTCCGATCTCATGTTCTAGTTCGTAGTGAACAATATACTCTAGAATATTCTTGTCTGCATCATAAAAGTAGAAAGAGCGCGCATCGATATTAGCAAAGAAGAACTCGTCTTCGCCATTCTTGTCCAGCAAGGATAGACGTTCGCCCAACCAGCCTTTGGCTTGAGAAAAGGTATCGCGTGGCAAAGTGAAAGCAACATGATAGAGCACATCTTGTTGCGTTTTCTGAAAAGATAGACGCGTTGTACCGACCTGAATTGTGAATTCAGCGTCCGTCTCTGCCAATAGAGGCAGGCCAAGCATTTTGTTGTAAAACTCTTTCTGCTTTGCCGGATGCTGTGTCTGGAGTATAAGTTCCTGTATGTGCATAGCATTCCACCTTCTAGTATTCTATTATTCCCTTCTCGGCAGCCTGAATGAGCGACCAGATCTTTTCTGGAAGCAAAGGCATATCAACGGTTTTGATACCCAATGGTGACAGGGCATCGAGTACAGCATTAACTAGGGTTGGTGGAGCACCTATCGTTCCAGCTTCTCCCACGCCCTTTACACCTAACGGATTCATAGGCGACGGTGTCTCGACCACATCCAACTCAAAATTGGGAAGTTGGCCTGAGCGTGGCAGGGCATAGTCCATCAGGGTGGCGGTGAGATTCTGCCCATCTTCGCTATACACAACTTCTTCGAAGAGCGCCTGGCCGATGCCTTGCGCTAGCGACCCATGCATCTGAGCTTCTAAGAGATAGCGATTCAGGATGTGTCCGGCATCATCCACGGAAATGTAGCGCAGAATGGAGAGATCGCCAGTCTCACTATCGATCTCCACTATGGCGATATGGGCACCAGAAGCGATCGCCGGGCCGGATGGGGCGAAAGCATGCCAGGCGGCAAGCCCTTCGATAGGGGCTCCATTCGCCGGATTGGGCGAGTCATGCTCAATCAGATCCGGCTGTATCTCAACCATACGCGCCAGTTCGCCCAACTCAATAGAGCGTGCAGGAACACCGTTCACGAAAACGCGCCCCTGTGTCGTGACCAGATCATCAGCCGACGCTTCGAGTACAGTGGCCGCCAGACGCAGCGCCTTCTCGCGCACGGCCTCCGCTGCCAGGTGAATTGCAACACCGGAGGTCTGGGTGATCCGGCTGGCGTTTGTGCCGGCGCTATAGCCAGGCAACGCTGCATCGTTCAAAACAACCTCCACCTGCGAGCCTGGCACGTCAAATACCTGGGCAGCAATCTGAGCAAAGGTAGTGAAGTGTCCCTGACCATTATGGGCGACCGCGCTCTGCACCAGAATATTCCCATCGGGCAAGATGCGGACCGTTGCCGCCTCTTCAGGCGAGTCCCGACGCATAGGTCCACCCGTCGTCTCGATAAAAGTGGAGACGCCAATGCCGAGCAGCATACGCCTATCCTTGCCGCGCCGTTCATGTTGACGCTTCCGCCAACCGGCATAATCAGCCAGCGCCAGAGCTTTATCGAGCGCCGCCTGATAGTTGCCGCTATCATACACAAGACCAGTGGGAGTATGATAGGGAAAAGCAGTGGGGGCAATCAAATTGCGGCGGCGAACCTCGACCGGATCAAGGTTTAGCTCGCGCGCGATCCGCTCTATAGTACGCTCCAAAATATAGGCAGCCTCAGGTCTTCCCGCACCACGATACGCCCCAGTAGGCACTTTATTGGTCAGTACAGCGACAACCTGACAGTCGATAGCCTGAATGTGGTAGGGCCCACTCAGCATAGAGGCGGTGAAAGTGGGCAAGAGAGGTCCTACACCATAGAGAAATGCGCCCACGTCACCCAGAATCTGCACTTTCAATCCAAGCAGGTGACCGTCCGATGTGTACGCAGCCTCCACATAGTTGATCTGACCACGTCCATGCATATGTGCCTGCAAGTTTTCGCTGCGATCCTCGATCCATTTGACCGGACGTGCATGGCGCTTTGCTAGAACAGCGGCGATGATCTCCTCGCCAAGAAAGATCGTTTTAGCTCCAAAGGCTCCGCCGACCTCAGCATTATGGACGTGGACATGCTCAGGCGCGATTTCCAGAAAGCGGGCCAGTGTGTCGCGTGCCTGAAAGACTGATTGCGATGAGATCCAGGCGCTAAGCTGGCCGTTGGTCGCATCGAAATCGAACAGGCAGACACGAGTTTCCATCGAAGCTGGAGCGAGACGCTGATTTACCAGGCGCAATCTGACAGTATGCTCAGCCTGGGCAAAGGTTGCATCGATATCACCACCTTGCACTGGCATATGGTAGAGAAGATTATCCCCCAACTCTTCGTAGAGCACAGGAGCGTCCGCCTCCAAAGCCTGTTCGGGATCAACCACAGCAGCGAGCGGCTCATAGTCAACATCAACCAGATCGCGAGCATCACTGGCCGCATATTGGTTTTCAGCCAGCACGATCGCCACAGGATCGCCCACGTAGCGTACTTTGTCTATGGCCAATGGATAGCGTTCCGGCTGCTTCATTTGCATATCTGGCCTCGTAAGGGCGGGCATCGTAGGCAAATTCTCTACCAGCTCACGTCCAGTGTAGACAGCAAAGACTCCTTCGACAGCACGAGCATCTTCGAGATGTATACCAGTAATACGCGCATGGGCGTACGGGCTGCGGACGACCGCCATATGAAGGGCTGGCGGTCGTCCCACAGCCGGGCGTATATCATCTACATACGAAGAACGACCAGTGATCAGCTTGTAATCTTCTTTGCGCCGCTCTAATCCTGTAGGTAGAGCATATTGTTTGTTCATTTTCAACCTTCTGATAAAAGCCTACTACCTTTTCTTGCTCAGAGACCGGTCATTCGCTCTAGCTGTTCGGGATACCGATCCCCTTGTACCGTAATCTTTGAGATGGCATTTTTGATCTCCCGTAGATCGTCGGGCCTCAGTTCGACGGCAAGTGCGCCGATATTCTCATTCAGGCGCTCAAGCTTGCGGGAGCCCGGTATGGGAACAATCCACGGTTTCTGAGCGAGCAGCCAAGCGAGCGCGATCTGAGCCGGTGTTGCTCCCTTCTGTTCTCCGATTCTGGCAAGCAGATCAATGATCACCCGGTTTGCTTTCCGCGCCTCCGGCGTATAGCGAGGAAGGCGGCTGCGGATATCAACACTGGCGAAGGTCGTGTTTTCGTCGATCTTTCCCGTGAGATAGCCCCTGCCCAGGGGGCTGTATGGAACGAAGCCGATACCGAGTTCCTCGCATGCAGGCAGCACTTTCTCCTCAACAGTTCTCCACCACAGCGAGTATTCGCTCTGAACTGCCGTGACTGGCTGGACCGCGTGAGCACGACGGATGGTTTCTGCTCCTGCTTCAGAAAGGCCGAAGTGTTTCACCTTCCCTTCCCCTATCAGGTCCTTCACCGCTCCCGCCACGTCTTCGATGGGCACGTTCGGATCAACGCGGTGTTGATAGAACAGGTCGATGGTCTCGACCCTGAGCCGCTTGAGTGAACCCTCGGTCACCTGTTTGATGTGCTCAGGCCGACTATCCAGGCCCATGTTCTCTCCATTGGAGCCAAATTTGTACCCGAATTTGGTGGCGATCACCACCTGCTCGCGCAAAGGAGCAAGCGCCTCGCCCACCAGTTCTTCATTGGTGAACGGGCCGTAAACCTGGGCGGTGTCGAAAAAGGTAATGCCGTGTTCGACTGCCGACCGGATCAGTGCGATCATCTCCTGCTTGTCGGGAATCGGGCTTTCATCATGGCTCATTCTCATACAACCGAGCCCAATGGCTGAGACTTCCAGGTTATTGTTTCCAAGTGTGCGCTTCTGCATGTGCTGACCTCCTCTTTTTATTTGTCTTATCTCCTGTCTTTGCGTTCTAGACCGGAACGTTCTTCCTCCACCATCAGCCCTGGTATTGTTCGTCGCTGATCGGTTCCATCCAATCAACGACCTTGCCGTCAAGCTGTTCCTGTTACATGTAGATATACAAGCACAAACAAGGGATAGAAGCTAATGTCGCATTTCGACTATAAGAAATTTCGCCAATCACTACTTAACTAATGATTCTTCAGGTAAAGGTGGTGGACGGAGTGGAATTGGAGAGGACTGAATAATGGTAGTAGTGGTCGATCCATACAGGAGAAAAGCGTCGAGGATGCGATCAAGCTGATCAATGGCGGGAATGTGAACTTTGAGCACAAAGCAATCCTCACCGGTGACACGATGGCATTCCACGACTTCTGGGATCTGCCGCGCCAGTTCTGCGATGCGGGGAAGCTGCCCTGAGTTTGGGCGAATGCGAATGTAGGCAGCAACGGGCAGCCCAAGCGCAGCGGGATTCAATTCCAGACGATATCCTTGAATAACGCCCGCTTCTTCGAGGCGGCGAACACGCTCGGTTACGGCAGGTGATGACATCCCTATACGGCGACCCAACTCCGACATAGTGACGCGTGGATCACGCTGCAATTCTTCCAGGACACGGATATTGACGGCATCAAGCTCTGCATTTACCGAGGTGTAAGTAAAAAGCCTCTTTTCCTTTAAATCTTCAGGCATAAAACCACTATCTCCTCAAATATGCGATGTATTTTCGCTCATTTTCATCGTACTCTTGTAGCATATCATAAAACAAAAGCGAGGGAAAACGACATGGTCTCTATAAGAAAAGCTAGTGTGACTGAGAAAGTTCCGCCGCACGTCTTCTTCCTGGTGAGTGCCGTCTTTCACTATCTTGGACCGGCCTTCGCAGTTCTCTTATTCGCGCATATCTCTGTCCTGGGTGTCGCCTGGTTGCGTATTGCAAGTGCAGCCGTCGTCTTCGCGCTATGGCGTCGGCCGTGGCGTATGTTCAAAAGCGCTCCCTGGTCTAAACGACGGATTCTGATCGCGCTAGGAATCGTGCTCGGCCTGATGAATGCATGCTTCTATCTCGCCATTGCACATATTCCGTTAGGAACAGTGGGCGCAATCGAGTTCATCGGACCCATTATTCTGGCCGCACTCGGCGCACGAACTCCGCGCAACATAGCCGCACTGCTCCTGGCCGCCTCTGGAGGATGGCTGCTCACCGGTGCAAGGCTCGAAGGGGAACCACTGGGGTTTCTCTTCGCCTTCGCAAACTGCATCTTCTTTATGCTCTATGTGATACTTGGGCATCAGATCGCCGAGGATGGTGGTGCGGCCGGAATTGACCGACTCGGTGCGGCCATGCTGATCGCGCTCATCACCGTCAGCCCGATCGGCTTCAAGGATGTTCTGCCAGTATTTACGCAGCCGCTTCTGCTGCTGGCGGGCATTGGCGTGGGCATCTGCTCTTCCGTCATCCCCTACGTCTGCGATCAACTAGCTATGGCCCGGCTGCCGCAAGCGACATTCGCCCTGCTACTCTCCCTGCTGCCAGCATCCGCCGCCATCATCGGCGTCCTCGTCCTGCGCCAGATCCCAACGCTCATCGATATCGTCGGCATTCTCCTTGTTGCGGGCGGAGTTCTGCTTCATAAAGAGGCCGAAGCGCGACCCAAAGAGAAAGCTACAAGTTCAATAGCATAACCACATAATGATTTTTGACACATCCATCCGGCCAGAAGTATGCAGTGCTGAAGCGTGGATTTGGCTGATCCAATCAGCAAGCTCTAGGAGCATGGCCGGATGGATATGTCAAAAATCATTATGCCCCCCGACGAGCTTTCACGCCTGCAAACTGACCGAGCCATTTGAGGGCGTAGGCGAGATACGCCGGCGCGTTGGCGTGAACGTATGGATTTTCGGAGCTAAACAGGCCGCTTAGATGCTTGATGATGTAGAGGGCGGTGAAGACCTGGAGCCGCTCGGCATAGTGCTCCGGCAGGGGGCGCACGCGCTCATAGCCTTTAAAGAAAGCCTGGCGCATGGCGTTCTCGTCTTCGCGCGCGGCAACATCGCTCAGCGTAATAGCCATGTCAAAAAGATAGTAGCTCCAGCAGCAGTCGTCGAAATCGATGGCGTGCACCTCGCCCTTATAGAATAGATAGTTGGTGTGCTGCAAATCTCCATGCACCAGACCATATTGTTGTTTATCGTCGGGAATGCCGCTCATCTCTTCGCGTATACGGGTGGCAGCGGCGGTAAAGATTCGTAGTTCGCGTTTGCCGATTGAACCATCGCAACGACGGGCGACAAAATCTGGATTCAGGACGGTTATGGGGCCGAGCGACTGCGCCCACTCCCACTGAGGACGGATGAAGTTAGCTGGGGGCACGAAGGAGCTGGCTTGCTCGTGCAGACGGGCCTGGAAGGTTCCCACGCGCTCAAAGATGGCGGGCGACAATCTTGTATCCATAAAGCGCCCTTCGACCCAGCGGAACAAGACGCAACGCCGCACTTCTGGTACTCCCTCGACCGCCACCTCCATCACCAGCGCCCCCCGACGAGCGGGGATAGGCTCCGGCACTCCGAGATCTGTCTCCGCTCGTATGGCTGAAAGCCAGAGCAGTTCAGACTTCAGCATCTCCACCGACCCGACCAGATCGCTCAGGCGCAAAACGAAACGTTCCTCACCGGATGGGTTTGACCGGGACACCGTCGTCACCCGAAACAGAGTATTGCGATGATGAGAGAGGAGCGCGAGGCGAGCGCTCCCAATATCATAGTGCGTCAGTGCCGATTCAGCGAGGATGCGCATCTGGCGAACCTGGCTGTTATAATTCGTGTAGTCTGTATTATTCATCTAGCAGAGCTCGCTTCCAGCTTGCACGACGCATAGTAGTATATTGCCTGATATTTAGAATGTACCGATATGCTTCTTCTCTCTACATTTGTTGCAGGATGTTTCTCACTCTCCACACTCCACTCCTCTTTTCCTTTAAAAACTTCCTTCTTGGATATGTACAAGTTGCTCTTTCGTTAAATGCACGAAATCAGCAGCGACCTGGCTTCTCAACACAATTTCGAAATTTTTTCTACACCTAGATTATACACTAGAAAACAGGCATTTGCACCCACTAACCGGCTTTTTAAAGACGAGATTGACAAAAGACAAGTCTTTGCAATCATCTTTCCATTATATAAACATGTAGTGAAGTATATGAAGCATATGTCATCTTGACTTATACTGGTTGCCCGTTTACAATTTACCTAACCTCAATCATCGGTTTGTAGATGACCTTTCTCTTAAAGTGTCCACATAGGTTCGTTGACTTCCTTCACTATTGGTAAGTTTCGTGTAGTACGTTGTCCGTTCCTTTTGCACAGTCAGGAGAACACGTATGGCTGATACCTATCAAACTCTTGGAATCCGTACCTCGTCCTCTACTCTTCATCCTTTAGAACCTTTGACCGCTGAAGAAATCACGGCAGCAGTCTCTATTCTCCGTAACGAGAAACAGCTGGGGAATCGCGTCCGCTTCGCATCGGTTTCGCTTTCGGAACCTGGGAAGGAAGTGGTGCTCAACTTCAAAACGGGCGATCAAGTTGCCCGCGAAGCTCTGATTATTTTGCTCGATAATAGCGATGGATCGACATACGAAGCGGTCGTGTCGATCACTGAGGGCAAGGTGACCTCCTGGCAGTATCTTCCTGGCGTCCAGCCGTCGATTATGCTGGATGAGTTCTTTGAGTGTGAGCGTGCAGTCAAGGAAAATCCTGAGTTCCAGGCGGCTCTACACAAGCGTGGGATTACCAATATGGACCTGGTTATGGTTGATCCATGGTCGGCGGGCAACTACGGAGATGAGCCAGAGAGTGATAAGCCGTTGCGCCTCTCGCGCGCTCTCTCCTGGGTCCGGTCCGATCCGAACGACAATGGATACGCGCATCCAATCGAGGGAGTTCTTGCCTACGTTGATCTCAATACGATGAAGGTTGTGCGGGTCGAGGACAATGGCGTTGTGCCCATCCCGACAACTCCGGGCAACTATACAGCCGATCGCGTGGGTCCGCTGCGCATCGATGTGAAGCCGCTTGAGATTACGGAGCCGGATGGTCCCAGCTTTACAGTCAATGGACACGAGGTGCAGTGGCAGAAATGGCGCTTCCGCATCGGCTTTACGCCTAGAGAAGGGGTTGTCCTGCACACTGTCAGTTATGAAGACCAGGGCCGGCAGCGCCCCGTGCTCTACCGGGCTTCGCTGGTCGAGATGGTGGTGCCCTATGGCGATCCTAACCCTAATCACTATCGCAAGAACGCCTTTGATGTGGGCGAATACGGCGTGGGTGTGCTTGCGAATGCTCTAGAGCTGGGCTGTGACTGCCTGGGCTATATTCACTACTTCGATGGGATTGTGAGCGATAGCCAGGGCAATCCGATGACGCTATCCAACGCGATCTGTATGCATGAGGAGGACTTCGGCATTCTCTGGAAGCACGTCGATTGGCGTACAAATCAGACTGAGGTGCGCCGCTCGCGCCGCCTGGTCGTCTCGTTTATTGCGACGGTCGGCAACTACGAGTACGGCTTCTTCTGGTATTTCTATCAAGATGGTACGATTCAGTTCGAAGTCAAGATGACGGGCATTATGAATACGGGCGCGATTCCACCAGGGCAGAAGACGAAATATGGACAGGAGGTTGCTCCCGGCCTCTACGCTCCCATTCATCAACATTTCTTTAATCTACGCCTGGATATGATGGTGGACGGCCTGAAGAATTCTCTTTATGAGGTGCACACAGAGTCCGAACCGCGTGGCCCTGAAAACCCATATGGAAATGCCTTCTTCGCGAAATCAACACTTCTGTCTACCGAACAGCAAGCGCAACAGACGATTGATCCACTGATTGGTCGCTACTGGAAAGTGGTCAATCCCTCGGTTCAGAACGCGGTTGGAGAGCCGGTGGCGTACAAGCTGATGCCGGGCGAGAATGTCTTGCCCTTCGCCGATTCGGATGCCAGTGTGTACAAGCGTGCGACCTTCACCTCTAAGCACTTGTGGGCCACGCCCTATGATTCAAAAGAGCGCTATCCAGCCGGAGATTATCCCAATCAACACGCGGGTAGAGCCGGGCTGCCAACCTGGACGCAAGCCAATCGGCCGTTAGAGAATGCTGATCTCGTGCTCTGGTACACGCTGGGTGTGCACCATGTTCCTCGTACCGAGGACTGGCCGGTCATGCCCGTAGGTTACTACGGCTTTATGTTAAAGCCCGTAGGTTTCTTCGATCGCAACCCATCGCTCGATCTGCCACCAGCGGCACATCACCACAATGGACACGACGCCCACCAGGCTCACTAAAGCAGGTAGCAAAGAGGCTATCTACGAATGGTTGGGTTGGCATCTTCCAGGGCATGGTCTTCGTCTTCCTGGCCTTTGTTGGCTTCGAGACGGCGGCTCCGCTGGGCGAGGAGACGGAAAATCCCAAGCGCAACATTCCTCGTGCCGTTATCTACTCGGCTCTGGGCATAGGCATTTACTATATGTTCGCCTCTTACGCGGGCGTGAATGGCTGGGGCATCGCGAAGATCCAGGACTACGCGGCCTCGGCAGCTCCCTGGGCCGACCTGGGCAAGAGATACTGGAGCTATGTTGGACCGCTTATCCTTACGTTCGCAATTCTCAATAGTGCTCTGGGCAACGGGAACGCAGGCATCAACGCTACCTCACGTGTGGCCTACGCAATGGGCCGCATCGGGACACTTCCACGCGCGTTCGCCCGGCTATCTAAACATCAGACGCCCGTCGTAGGCATTATCGTCCACTCGGTGGCGTCGATCGTCATTGCCATCGGCTGCGGCCTCGCCTTTGGCACCGCCAATGCTTTCGGCCTGATCGGCGCGCTCCTGACGCTGGGCCTGTTGTTGCTCTACATGGCGTCGTGCGTCTCTACCTTCTTTTTCTATCGCCGCGAGCGGCCGCAAGATTTCCGCGTTGTACAGCACGTGATTATTCCGGTCGTTCCTTTGATCATCCTGGTCATCACATTCTGGTACCAGGTCTACCCAATTCCACCCTTCTCGCTGAATCTAGCGGTGCCTATCCTCGCCGTCTGGATCGTACTCGGCGTGATCTACATGCTTTATCTGAACCGCCGCAATCCAGAAGCATTGCAGCAGGGAAAAGAGGTTTTCCTCCAGGACCTGGAGACCGAACCAACCGGACTTATCGAAGGATTGTTATAGGTAAAGATCTCATGCATTTTACAAAAGTTGCGTAACGCGCAATTTTTGTAAAATGCATGAGAAATGTTATGTTGTATGTAATGCTGAGACAATAGCTCTCGCCAGGACGACGAGCAGGAGAATAATAATCAGAGCGAACACTGCGTAAGTGACGATGACGACAAGTGTCGATCGCCCTCGCGTTAAACGATGCACGCCCTCAATAGCCACAATGTTGAGGAAGAGGCTATAGATGAAGAGGGCGAGATTGATGATCGGGTACAGGCTCAGGCGAACTGCCAGAGGAAGATGAATTGCGAGAAAGATTGTGCTGATGGCGCTACTAATGATGGCTAAAGGAACTTGATAGAGTAGCGCGGCGTGGCCCTGCCATACAAGTCGTCCCTGTCCCCTGAAGGCTCTGGCAATGAGAAACTCAACAAACAGCCCAAAGAAAAAGAGCAAGGGGACGATAAGAATCTGGGCGATGATTCCAACTAGAGTAGTGCTGACGGTGAGCGCAGAGAGAAGATCGCCAATGGCCTGCGAGTTCGTTGCATCGCGGGCAGCGGACGAGCGATCTAAGCTGCGGAAGAACGCTAGCAAGCCAGGGATGAGAATAAGTAAGATAATTTGTATCCAGACTAGCCCCCAACTCGCCCGCTCTCCCTCCGCCGCAAAAAACCTCGCCGATGGCGTAAAAAGCGCCTTGAGATACAAAAGAGGTAACCGAATACTCGCCGCCCCCAGCGAACGAGGTCTCGTTCCCGCTATCCTGCCTGCGGCCGCTCCTTCGGTACGCTGTCTTTCCATAGATTTTTCTCCTTCATATGTAATACATATTGCTCTGGCATGCTTGATCTCAGAGGTGCCGATTCATCGCGCATAAACCGGCTTGAGCCAGAGGGTAATCACCAGTTTCCCCCGAAGCGCATCCGCAGATGATGTATACCAGAGCAGTATCGAGATACTTCCTCTATTGTACATACCTTTGAAGGGATCAAAAAGATGCACTTGGAACGTCAGGGACTTAGGTAGACACAGACAAATATAAAAGGTCATTATCCTGACGCAGCAATACTTTTGCTGCGTCAGGATAATGACCTTCTCTCATTCATCTAGGAGATGTTTGTAGCAGTCTCACTACGAATGGCGAGGCCCTGCTTTTCGATCTTCTCGCGCAGTTTGAGGATGCCTTCAATGAGAGCCTCGGGGCGCGGCGGGCAGCCTGGCACATAGACATCAACGGGCACGACGGTATCCACGCCCTGAACGGTGTAGTAGCTATCGTAGAACTCGCCGCCTGAGTTGGCGCACTGGCCCATGCTGATCACCCACTTCGGTTCGGGCATCTGCTCATACAGCAGGCGCAGACGTGGACCCATTTTCACCGAGAGGGTTCCGGCGACGATCATCAGGTCCGACTGACGGGGGCTGGCTCGGAAGACTTCAGAGCCGAAACGGGAGAGGTCATAATGGGACTGCGCGGCAGCAATCATCTCAATGCCGCAGCAGGCCAGGGCGTACGAGAAGGGCCAGACCGAGTGTGAACGCGCCCAGTTCTTGGCCCACGTGACCATCTCGGCGACTGTCGTAAGCACCACCGGCTCCTCTTGCTGACCCGGTATATATTGATGAGGTCCGCTCGCCATTGTGAGTGGCACCGCTTTTAATTTGTTTGAGGGCTTCATCTCTGAAGCATTATTTTCAGGACTCATCTCTTTTGGTCTCCTTGTGCAAGTAGTACTTGCTTGATTACTGGCGATGTTGCGTTTGATATAGACGAATATATATATAATTTTGATGGATGCAAAGAGAAGATGAATGGCCTCTGCTCGTCCTATAAATCGCACACCTCTCTATTAATCATACCATGAATGTGCAGACTTTTCCCAGAGTGGCACTTAGAAATTATAGGTGACGACGACGGCTGTCATATCATCCGGCTTGGCACGGATAGCGGCCTCATCGTCTTGATGTGAGCACGCGATCGCTTGCAGGACTATTTTCTTTGCCACGACGGTTCGAGCTTCACGACTCAGCAGGTCTGCGATCTCGCTATCCGTTAGATTATCGTGAACGCCGTCTGAGCAGAGCAGAACGCGGTCGCCGGGGAAAAGAGGAATGCTATCAACGTGAATCGTCAGTGGCTTTCCGCTGCCAAGCGCCTGCGTAATTCCATTTCTATGCTCAAAATATTCGAGCTCTTTTTCGCTCAACTGATCAGGGGATGTGGCCTGGTCTATGCGCAGAGCATCGCTCTCGCTAACCAGGCCGTCCTTTACCTTGAGCGAGAGATAGCCATCGTCGGCGGTTAAGCGCTGTAGCGGCTCGGAAGGACGCAGGAGATAGATGCGGCTGTCACCGACATGGGCGTAGAAGAGAATGTATCCATGCTGATCGGATGTCTGCTTAGAAAAGGCGGCGAGCACAGCGGTCGTACCTGGACGGACAATTTTCTCCGACGAGCCCTTTTCAAGACGATCACCCAGTGCGCGGATCTGCATGTGCGCATCGCGCATAAGGTCTTGCAGCAGTTTATCTGCATCGAGTTCGGAAGTGGTCAGCTCTCGCAACGCCTCTCGCCAGCCGCGACGAATCACACGGGCGGCCAGGCGTGAAGCCAGGCGGCCCGGACCAGAGCCAACTCCGTCGAAGACTGCCGCCAGGCCGCGCTGCTGATCGATGAGTATAGTGTCCTCATTCCGTTCAGGATGCTGCTCATGAGGGACGCTGTAGCGGGCAAAGGTAAGAGGTGGAGTGCGCAGAGACGAGAGCATACGCCCATGTGGAGAACGCCTCGCCACCCTATCTTTCGTACTCGTTGACATACTATCTTCTATCCTTCTGCTCACTATAGCGCCACCTCATCGAGTGTACCAAATCTCCCTCGAATTTCACTTCCTCCCCCTCCAATCTCCATATATTTTACGCCGTCTGACGATGCAACGCTTTGCATCTTAAAGAGATATCAAAACATTCTAGCACAAAATATCCTGGTGCAAGAACTCTTGACCTTTTCGGCCGCCCCGTGTACAATCCTCAAGGTGTGAGCAGCCACTCTGCTTGACTCTATTTTTGAGTGTTCATTGCTCTTTCTGCATAATCCAGGCAGAGACTATGTCGGACGCTCATCACATCCATGTTCTGAGCAGAAAATAGTGTGCAGCTTCGCTGCCTGAAACAGTTCTGAGAGATGATTTTACGTTTTTTACATTTTTCATACTTTTTTGTGCTCTGCACAAAAAAGTATGAAAAATGTAAAAAACGTAAAATCATCTCTCAGAAGAAGGACACGCCTTCGGCGCGCACAGAGGCTGGAAAGTGAAGAAGTCGAAGGTGGTGGGTGTCCAACACTCTCTCTGCCTGGATTATGCAGAAAGAGCAATGAACACTCAAAAATTGCAACAGGAGGAGTTTTGCTTCATGTACACATCTATCGTAGCCACACTAGGCTACGTTCTATCACCCGACGGCGAGCAGGTTTTGATGATTCACCGCAATAAGCGGCCGGAAGATGTTCACTATGGGAAATACAACGGTCTGGGAGGTAAGCTGGGGCCGGACGAAGATATTGTTACATGCATGAAGCGCGAGATCTACGAGGAATCCGGCCTGATCGCCGACTCACTACAATTGCGGGGAACCATCGCGTGGCCAGGCTTTGGCAAGAACGAAGAGAACTGGTTCGGTTTCATCTTCCTGATCGACTACTGGCATGGAGAGGCGCACACCGGCAATAACGAGGGCACACTAGAATGGGTGCCTCTCACACAGCTTGCACAGATCAACCTCTGGCCCAGCGACCACGAGTTCCTGCCGCTCGTCTTCGATTCCAATCCCCACCCCTTCCACGGCATCATGCCCTTCCATCACGGCGAGATGGTCAGTTGGAGCTACCAACGACTGTAGTGCTCTATCAAAGTTCATGGAGACTTCCACGCGTCAATCATTCGTCAGAACTCCATTGAAGTCGGCGTGGTCCACTTTGGCTTCGCTGAGGTCGGCACCGCGCAGGTCCGTCTCGAACAGCTCGGCCTCGCTTAGATCAGCCTTGTAGAGATCGGCATTCTTCAGATTTGTCCAGTTCAAACAGGTGCCGTGCAGGCAGGCTTTGCTCAGGTCGGCACCGCTCAGATCGGCGTTATAGAGATCAGCATCGGTGAGATCAGCGCCATTGAGATGGGCACCTTGTAGCGAAGCCTTACTGAGATCAAGCCCATGCAGATCAGTCCACTTGAGATCGGCATGCGACAGATCCGGGCGCACTCCCGGGTGCATCTCACGCCATCTATTCCAACCCGCCGGATCATTCTTGAGCAGGTCGAGATGTTCTTGATTCGCCATAACCATCCTTTCTAATACCCTTGTGCTTGGGATCAAGGGGGAAAAGAGAAGAGACATACCCCTCCATTCTAGTATGCTCTATCTATTATAACCTATATGTGTATCGACCAGACGATGGACGAATGGAAGGATTGTAAGAGGATGAGCATACAAACAAGAAAAGCATTTCTGGCCGATGCAGCAGAGATAGCCACTGTCTACAATCAAGGCATCGAAGATCGGGTAGCAACCTTTGAGACCAGACAGCGTGCAGCAGAAGACATTGAAGAGTGGTTTGATGGAGTGCATCCGATTGTGGTGCTTGAGCAGGACGGGAGCGTGATTGCCTTCGCCTCCACAAGCACCTATCGAGAGCGCGAGTGCTATGCTGGGATTGCTGAGTTCTCGGTGTACGTGCATAGAGATTGGCGCAAACGTGGGATAGGGCGGATCACGCTAGAAGCACTGTTGCAAGAGGCGGAGCGGGCAGGCTTCTGGAAGGTTGTCTCTAGAGTCTTTGTGGAAAATACTGCTAGCCGTGCACTTTTACGCTCACTGGGTTTTCGCGAGGTCGGCGTATATGAGAAGCATGGAAAGCTGGACGGTGCGTGGCGCGATGTAGTTATAGTGGAGCGCATGTTTCCGAACAATCTAAGATAGAGAGGACAGTGAAGTTCCTTCACTATCCTCTCTTGAAAGAGTCGAAACACTCTTCTATTCATAGTAATGCTCCAGGAGAGCATGAGCTGTTTATGCAGCTACTCTTGCTCCTGATTTCTAGTATGCTAATACTTGTGTAACATAATATTATTCTAAAACAAGTATTACCTTCCTATCACTTATGTACTTTTTGTGTTACTCCTGCACTATAAATTCGTTGAGGTTTATGCACGGAGTATATAGTACAGTATATAATGAGGAAGAAGAGAATTATGAATCAGCCGCCTATCAATCAACCACCAGATCCTAATCGGCCACAACAACCTTATCAACTATTTAACCAACAATTCTACAATGACCAGACGCAGGCGCACCCGCAACAGCCGCCACCACCCTATCCCTACGCCCAGCAGCCCTATCCACCACAACCAAATCCATATCAACCGCTACCGCAGCCATCGCCAACATATCCCCCTTATCAGCCTGGTCACATAGCAGGCCCTCCCGCTCGACCAGCAAAGCCGAAGCGACCCTGGCTCATCGGCTGCGGAGTCGCCATTTTCGCGTTGCTCGTCTGCGGACTTTGCAGCGGCGTCATCAATGCAACAAGTCATCAGACGCAGACGAGCCAGGCCGACAGTGGTGCCATCGTGACTCCAGCAACATCCGGACCATCTCAAACGGTCCATATGACAACATACACACCTTCACCAAAAGCTACGGCAGTAAGCCCTACTCCGACACCTATGCCACCAACTCCGGCACCTCTACCAACACCCATACCGCAACCTACACAAGCTCCTGCCCCACAACCACAACCTACACAAGCTCCCGCTTCTCAACCGACTCAGGCTCCTGCGCCTCAACCTACACAAGCTCCTGCCACGACAGGCGCCAATGGAAATCCCTGGGGCTATGATTTCAATCCCGGAACGCTTTTAACAGATCCTAACCCTGGATTCTGTGATGGAGGGTACTTTCAATGTGTCACAACATTTTGGAAAGCTACCAATGGTTATGTCGTGCAATGCAACAACGGACTCTTCAGTCATTCAGGTGGTGTAAGAGGCGCATGTAGCCGCGATGGTGGTCCGGGAAAGCCATTATATACTCACTAGCACAGAAGATGCTCCTAGATTATATTGAGTAACCAACCTTTTATTTAGTTGGTTTTTCAATGCCCTTAAAATTACTACTACTTTCTGTACCATTCCATTGACACAGACAATTGTTTATTGTATCATTCAACTAACACAGTTGTGTCATTGAGTTGATACAGAAAGGGTACTTACTATGTTTACTATTGCTTTTAGTGTACTGCTTCCTGCGGGTCTCATATTAATCTTTCAAGGCTTCCGCTTACAGAGGCGGGGAGTCAATGCATACGGACAGAGATATGCTGAGCGAGCAAAGAGACGCTGGCTGAAACGGCTGCTTAGCTGGGGCGTAATTCCAGATGCGAATCAGGCGGCGCTCGTCCTTCCGGATGTCGTCGAGCACGATGCAAGCATTTCGTCTGCGGCAACGATTGGTGCTGGTTGTGGAGTAATCATTGGAACTCTGATTTATGTTCTCTTTGTCATAACTATTCCTCAGATCTCTCTTTTGTCGTATTCTTTTCCCGGGTTTTTCCTGGTACCTGAGACTACTTGTATTGCTCTAGGCTATATTACCGGGTACACAATTGGAATACAAAAACAGCGTGTAGCAGCACAACGTCGCAGTACATATGCTGATCTGCGACAACGCAAACTTACAGATTATCGTTATCCGCTACTTCCCGCCCTTGCAGGGGTTCTGGTTATGATTAACATAAGCTTAACGGGGAACGTCACAGCACATTTAGGATCTATGTTCTCTGTACAGGATGTCCTTGGAGGGGTAACTACTCTTCCCTCCATTCCCTGGCTCCTCTGGATATTTCCCGCAGGGATGATCACGACGCTGTTCATCTGCGAAGGGGCAATGAGACAGGTCGTCTCATTGCCACGACTGCTTACTACACCAGATCCACAAATATCACAACGGGTTGATGAGTTGCTACGAGCACGCGCAATTGGCAAGCTCCAGTCAACGCAATTGTTTTACATAGGAGGGCTAAGCCTGGGTCAATGGCTTTTCCTGAGGTACAATTTTTGGTCTCTAGGACCTTTCGAGACATATGCAGTTCTTATATTGATCATAGTTATAGGAATTGGTGGCCTTTTCCTGGATGACTTTGCTGGACGTATCGGGGGGAAAATTACGGGTTGGCCCTGGAGAAAAAGAGTCTTAGTATGAGCGTTCCGATCCTGGTTCTCAATCCAGATGATCCCTTGCCTGCTTATGAGCAACTGAAAACACAGTTACGCAACCAGATCGGGATGGGACATTTGCGGGCGGGCACCTATCTTCCTTCGGTGCGTCAATTAGCACGGGATCTGGGAATTGCCCCGAACACTGTCGTTCATGCCTATGCGGACCTCGAACGCGATCAGTGGATCAAGACCATAGCGCGCAAGGGCGTTATGGTCAATCCAGATCATCCGATCATTTCGAGGGCTGAGCGTATCCGGCAACTGGACGAGGCAGTCGCACAGCTACTCGCTACCGCCCACTATCTTGACGTGAGTGCAGACGAGCTACTTGGGGCGATACAGCACCATTTGGATCAGCAAGAAAAGAACAAGTAAATAGTAGGAGAATAGCTGATGTTCTGATGCATGCTTTTTACAGCAGCGCTCTTTGGAGGGCAAGCTGATCACACCTCGGCTTGTTTCAATAAGAAGAGTCCTGTATAATGTCTCTGGGCTATAGAAAATATTCTGAGGAAAAGCATGCAACAGGGACAGATAACACTACCGATAGGAGTAACCGTTCGCGATCCCGATGGCGGTCATTATGTGGTTGAGGCGATGCTGAGCAAGGAGCAGACGGGGGCGGTCTATCTGGTCAGACCGAAAGCTGAGCTACAGAAACGCTTCTCGCTGAAAGAGATTATAACTCCTACGGAGCAAGAGCGGAAGCATTTCTTGCTAGAGGGGCAGCTTCTCAGGCATCTTGATCATCCTTCCCTGCCTTCCGTCTATCGCAGCTTTGAACATGACTCTCTCAAGCGCGTCTACCTGCTTATGGACTACATTCAGGGCCAGAGCCTGGACGCGCTTCGTGCGCAGCATCCGGACCAGCGCCTGCCACTGCCCATGATCATCACTCTTCTGTCTCCTATAGTTGATGCGCTCATATATCTACATCAGCAAGACCCGCCCATTCTGCACCGCAACATCAAACCCACCAACATTATTATCCCCGCTAACGCACACCCGCCGGTCTTGATCGATTTCGGCATGGCCAAGCTCTTTGTCGCAGGTACCACGACTGGTTTTTACAAAGGAACTCTAGGCTATGCGGCACCAGAGCAATATATGGGGACGACGAGTCCACGCACCGATGTCTACGGGCTTGCCGCAACGTTCTATGCAATCTTGACCGGAACTATCCCTCCTAGCGCAGTCTCCCGGCTTAGAAGCCCCGGTCGTGATCCTCTCAAACCCGCCATCCAGCTCGTCCCATCACTCCCCCCAGCTATCGATGAGGCACTCGAACGCGCATTGTCCATCAATAGTGAGCAGCGCTATCCCACGGTGGCGGCATTCTGGCACGATATAACGACGGGAGCGAGCATGTCATCCAATCCTTCTCTCATCGCCGCGCCTCGCACCTCCACTAACGAGCTAGAAACGGTGATGCCGCCTCCCCAACTCAACCAGAATCGCATGCCGCGTCGATGGAGTCCTCTCCTCTTCCTTCTCATCGCCCTGGGACTCCTGCTCATCCTGCTTCTAGGTGTCATTCTCACATTGAAAATATAAAAATTATCCTTATAGGATTTGATGCAGTTCTCTCAAGATTCCCTCGTCCGCTACCTCATTTCTCGGAGGGTACATATCCGGCTCATAGAAGACGTGTACTCCGTACTTCTTGAGTAGACGCAGACTTCTCGCAAACGCAGGATGAGTATCCAAGCCGCCACCCTGACGTACAAGAGGAATTGCCAGAATAGGCACCTTCAACCCCGTCAACTCACACAACAGGCCGAGGGCGAGCGTATCGCTAATACCCAGCGCCCACTTGTTGAGCGTATTAAACGTGGTGGGAAAGACGATAATCGCATCGGCCTGTGGCAACACATCCGGTTCATCGGCCTGCTTATACTCGCTGCGTACCGGATACCCCGTCAATATACGCAGCCGCTCTCGATCCACAAATCGTGTCGCCATAGGTGTAAGAATAACGCACACCTCCCACCCCTCCGCTTGCAGTAAAGGGACAAGATTATAGAGCCGCTGCGCCACAGGAGTGCCACAGCCAATAATATACAGAACCCGCTTCTTTTGCTGTTCACTCATTACTTTTGCATAGCTTCAAGTAATTCATCCTTGAATTCCCGTACGTCTTTTACCTCTGCATATCCGGCTTCCTGTAGCTCTTGGAGCAGTTCATAACCTCTTGCAGTACGATGTGGCGATTGCCAATCTTTGACATCCCGGAAAAACTCACGGGCAGCACCTATACATGATTCTACATCTTTTAGCATTAGATACGCTCTAGCACGATAGAGATGCAAGCGGAAATCAAGCCACAAATTCGCATCAAGGCTCACCTGACGCTTTAGCTCATCATGTAATGCAAGCGTCTTCTTTGGCTCGCCAATACGAAGATAGCCCCGGCTGCGTAACTGAAGAATACCACTGAATTTATGAAATACAAAATCAGTTCCATCTCCATAGGTATCTTTGATACTATCAGCCAGATTCATCGCCGTGTTGATTGCCCGCTCGAATCGTAAAGGATCACCAGCGGCAGCATAAATATGTCCAAGATACGCATTTGCAAAGGTGGCAACATGCTTACTTGTACTAAATGACAAATCTCGCGCCTCATCCAATGCATCGACCGCTTTTTGCTTTTGCCCCGCTCGATTTAGTTCCACCCCTACCTTCTGTAGCGCGTGCACTTGTAGTACAGGATCTTTCAGATCTTTCGCTGTTCTATACATTCCCTGAAAGGTTTCAAGCGCTTTTTTATATTTCTTATTCTCAAAATACATCAATCCCTGGATACTCTGCTCTTGCGCGTAAAGGCTTAAAAATTGCGGCTCTAATCGTGACGTTGGTGGTGTGTAGGTCAGGAAATAGTGGAAGAGAGCATCAAGGCTGTGTGCACTCTGTTCTACCTCTGGAAGAGATGCAATGCGTCTCATTGCAAGCGTCTGTTTAATCAGAGTCTCAGCAACGCTCAAAGTCTCTTGATACAAACGCACGCCCGCACCGGGTAACGCCGATGGCTGAAATGGATCATACTCTGAGAGTCCAAATTCCCACTCAGGGCAATCCAGGATAGCACAAAGCTCACGTAGTGTGTACGGATCAGTAACCTTCTTCTTACCGTATTCAACTACCTGCACGTAATGCCAATCGACACCAACACCTCCACCAGATCGGGGCCATTTCTCTGCAAGCTCTTGCTGCGTCATACCTTTTCTGTCGCGGTATTTTTTAATTGTTCTTCCGTGATGATGTTCATTTTCAGACACATCTCTACCTCTTTCTACAATACAAACCTATTGGTTAGTGCTAGCTCTTCTTTATTAAGCATTCTTTGAGTTTACAAGCGTTAAAATACAGCCCTATTTGATTGTTCTTCAAAGCAGAAAAGCAGATTAGTATTTAAGCAGATAGTCAGAACATTTACTATCGTAGATCATAGCATGTATCTACAAATAGGACAACTATAAGCAACATGCTACTACATCCATTGTGACGAAGAGGAGTGCACAGTATGAACAGAAGTGAGGTTGCTCAACTCAGAGCACGCATCGAACAAGAATGCCAAGCTATGCATCTTGTCATGTATAGCTACGCAGTTGTAAGTAATCATGATGCCATTAATCATAAATACGATGCGATTGGAGGCTATCAGGAGCAATTAGAACAGATTGTAGGGCCAGAGCAAGCAGCACAAATTATCATTGAGGTGTATCAAAAAACGTTGGGATAACCAAGAAAAAGGTAGAAACTTATATGCATGAGAAAGAAGCAGTAGGCAAACAAAAGAAACCAACACTTCTAAGTATCAGGCAACGCACACAGATCAGTACAGAGCAACTAGCCGAAGAGGCTGGCGTTAGTCTCACCGAGGTGGATGTGGTGGAGATTGGGGGTTTTGTGAAGAAAGAGGTAGCTAGCCGCGTCATGGCTGCTTTTGTGAAGCTCTCAGGAATGTACTATACGCTGGATGACATTCGGCTGCACAATATTCCATCGACGCGAGCATATCATAAGACTGTGACACACTAATGGAAGGGGGAGAGACAGATGACGATTGAAGAAGGGAAGGCAGCTTTAGAGTTTGGACATACCCTAGAATTGGATCTGCCCAAACAGGAAAGATATCTGGCGGCCACGTATCATGCATTGATGAATGAACAGAAGCAGTACACGTATAGTGTGTATTATGAGGGCGTGAGCATCAAATGGGAGACGCTCTTTGCCTCGGTTGATTGGTCCAATTTCTTTTCTCACCTCCCCTCTACACTACAAGCCAGCACAGAATGGGTGATTTTATAGCGGACAGGAACAAGAACAATTCTATAGAAAAGAGTCAATAAACGGGATAGGCGTTCAAGTACATATGAGCCACTACGATTGAAGATCTTGCCCTTTAGCGCAAGAAGATGTACAGACTTGATTAGAGAGCTCTCGCTGACACGCTTGCCCCTTGCTCTATCGCGTCCGTACACCTAGCCACAAGCTCTCATATTCTCCTTGAAAACCGTCCCTTGTCCCGCGCTCCAGGAACTATCATGCTTGACGGAATTACGAACGCTGCGCCTTGTTATAAAGCGCATACCAGGTATCATCATAGTACGGAGAGAACATGTGACCGGGTTGGAGACTACTGCCGAAGTCATTATGGCCGTTCAGGTACCAGTTACTTCCGATCTTAACGAACCAGGGACCACCACTGGAGCCACCGGTCATATCGCAAGGAATAGAGACGACTGTGCCACCTCCGTGAGGCCACGCTTTACCGATGGAAGCATCGCAGGATCGCCGAGTCTGTCCATCGAAGGGGTAGGCGGCAGGATAACCATAGGCGTAGAACTGCTGATCGACAGGCTGATTATAGGCCCAGCCAGCACCACCAACCTGATCAGTTAAAGCACCTTGATCATTGGGGGCGACAATAGCCATGCCAAAATCGTGATGCAAATCACTTAGCCCCGCATCTATCCAGTCGGACGGTACCTCCAGGTCGCGTGCCGCCCAGCAACCATAGGGCGTACTGCCATTGTCGTACAGTGGACAAAAGATTACGTTCTGTGCCCAATTTCCATACAAGTACAGACAGTGCCCAGCAGTATCCACAACGCTTCGATTGCTGCTAGCGACGACAGTACCAGAGCAGACATAGTCCTGGCCCGCTTTATTGAAAAAGACTTTTCCAACAGTCGAGAGGGGATAAGAAGGCTCGGCAGTACGCGGATTCTGGCCCTTTTGTTTGGCTGCCTTGCTCCTACTGATATCGATAGCACTCCCTGTGAGACTGGGAGCTCCCTTCATCTGCTGATCAATATCGATGGCGTCGCGCATATGTGCGAGCGTCCAATGCTTGACGATGACGTTGGGGCTTGTATCTACCACGTGCTCACTAATAGTTGGTGCAGAAGCTGACATTGAAGGATAAAAAGATTGTAGACGTGCACCCAGATAGATCAGGTACACGACTGCGAGCACGCCAAGAAAGACATTAACTGGCGTTACTTTCCCAGGTCTCTGCTGTGGTGGCATGATGCCTCTTTCTTTCTATAAAAAACAGTAGGAACTAGTCAGGGCGTCGTCCCTGCTGTTTTCCCCCCTCAAGATCAGTGACATTGGGCAGATCCATAGGTTTCGCGTTGCGCATTTTCTCCACCGTCCAGTGCTTGAGAGCTTCAGCAGGCTGCTCCACCGTATGCGTACTGATAGCCGGTGAAGAGCCCGGTTTCGCCGTACGCTTTTTATATGCCCGCATGTAGACGCTGACAAACGCGCCAAGAAAGATAGCGATCATTAGAGATAGTCGAATGGGTCTATATTGCCGTGACATAATGCCTCTCTTTCAGTCTATGGAATTCATATAGAAGGGAATACGGGATTGGCATACATACAATTTTCTTTATTACATTTCTCGAAGGACACCTTTTCTCGACGTCAAGATTGTGCTGTTTGTGTAGACCAGTATAACATATTTGTTTATAATTGCACGGTTTTTGTCTGTTTGTCTAAAGTGAGATTTTGGCTTAAATTTGTCACGCTATTTTGTTATACGCTGTTCACTCATTGTTTTTGCATAGCTTCAGCATTCCTAATAAATGCGGCGATAGGTGGATCAACATAAACGGGATGCTTCTTCGTTTTTACTTCTGCTCGATTCCCAAAGCGATGCAATACTTGCCGGACACTGAGTAAGAACGTCTTCTAGTGATGTTGCAACACTGCACTGACATTATGAATCTGAAGAGAGAGCACTGGGAGCATAGCTACACTCTGCAAAGCCTCACGACAAGTAATCTTTGCATGTTCTTTGCTCACGATATCAAATTCCTCAATAACCTTCGTTATGATATTTGCTAGCATAACATACGAAGATATAATACTCAATAGAAGCGCCACAAATGATAATGCACACGACCTGCTTCTTTTACTGGTTGCTCAATTCTGTATATTCATGAGAACTTCCTTCAAATCTTTCATACGTATGTGCTTGCCAAGCTTTGTCACCTGAAGCCTTTCATACATACCTTGCACACGGCTAATGTGCCTCCGAGAGCCGTATACTTTAGCAAGATCAATACCCTGCATTGCAAGCTGTATTCCGTTTTCGATGTCTCCACTATAAGTATATGCCTGTGCTTTGATAATTGTATACGAACCCATTTCGCGGATCGGGCGAAATGGCTTGAGCTTATCTGTTTGAGGATATATTGCAAGTGCTTTCTCTGGCTGCCAAAGCATTGTATATCCTTGCGCCCTTTCTTGAAGAACTTCTACCAGATTAAACTGATTGTACTGTGTATCTATTGTTTCCTTCTGGTTTGTTGCAATCGCTTCAGCATTATCTATGGCTTCAAGGAACTGATCTTGATCGCCATAGGCAGAGTGCGCCCGTGCCAGAATCTGCCAGCAAACGCCTTGTACATAGCTATCTGCACTCTGAATTGTCGGACGAATAACACTGAGCATATTAATTGCCACTTCATAGCGGCCTCTTTTTCGCAAGATATCTGCACGTTGAATCTGGGCTAAAGAGATAATATTTGGATCGTGTAGCTCCTCACCTAAATCAAGCATCTCCTGAAAATGTCCGGTCGCGTCTGTATAACGAAGTTGATCGAAGGCTATTTTCCCTTGCATCTCATGTGCATAGGCAAGTACTTTTTGCGCAGGTCTGAGAAATTGCCCACGATGTCTTGTGAGTGCATCTTCAAGGCGCTCACTTAAAATCGCCAGATTATCGGTTATCGGGATGTTTTGACCGTCCGCCAACCAGAGGAGCCAGGACAGTTTGACAGTTGATAACGAGGGTTCCAGAAGTGTTTGGAGGAGAATATCATCTGCTTCAGCCGGCTTGTCTACAAGCCCCTGACGTAGCGGAATACCTTTTCCAATAGCATCTAATCGTTCAGTAGGAATTTCTAGTATATCAGCTAAGCGATTAATCTGGTCTTGCTTATCTAATTTCCGCTTTCCTCGCTCGATGAGCGAAACATATTCGCGCGTATGCCCCCATCTCTCAGCTAACTCGCCTTGTGACCATTCTCGCTGCTCACGAAAGGATTTGACAAGCTTCCCAAATGCGTTATTACTCAGCTCTATTACGCGCTTTTTATTACTTGCCATAAATAATACTCTCTTTACTTATTTATTCCCCGCTTAGTAACATAGTGTTCCTCTTTCGGAACACACTGTCTGTTGATGCTATCTTCCCTATACTTTACACTACAAACAACAACTTGTGATTACTAGAGTATAGAAAGGAATACTTTTGATGACTCTGTACAACATATCACAACAGAGACTAGAAAGGCCAAGAACCGTGTTCTACCTCTATGGAGTATAGGTACTTGAAAGTAGTTCCAGATCAGCAAACTACTCTACAAAACGAAGGGAGATTTTCTTATGAACGGAGGGAGTGAAGTCGCACGGCTTCGCCAGAAAATAGTGCAGGAGTGCCAGGCAATGCAAGCAGGTCTTACTGGTTATGCTGTGGTAAGTAACCATGATGCAATCAATCACAAATATGATGCGATTGGAGAGTATCAAAACCAGCTAGAGGAAATGGTGGGAACTGAGCAAGCAGCACAAATTATCGTCGAGACGTACCAAAAGATAATGGGCTAGCTTACTTTCCAGTGTCAGGGACATCTTCGAGAAGTTCGGAAGAAGGCACATTCAGAGCCCTTGCAATACTTTCCAGCGTACGTGTGGAGGTTTCATGATAGGGATCGCGCCAGAGCCTCTTCACCGTCGAAAACCCCAGGCCCGACACACGCGCCAGGCTGGACATGTTGAAACCTCGATCTTCTGCCAGCTCACGCACACGCACACGTATCATATTTCCCTCTCTACACATAATGAGCCGATTGTAGCAGTAAATGAAATCAGAAAGTACTAGTCTTTAAAGATTGTTTTCTAAAGGGTAGTCTTCAACGAACAACCTTTGAAGATTTTCAAATGTATGGAAAGGTAGATTCAGATGGATAGAAAAAAGAAACCAACGCTCCTAAGTATCAGGCAGCACACACAGATAAGTACACAACAGCTTGCAAAAGAGGCGGACGTGAGTCTTACGGAGACGTACGTAGTCGAGATCGGTGGTTTTACTCACGAGGACGTTGCAAGGAAAGTTATAGCCGCTTTTGTGAAGCTCTCAGGGGTGTATTATACGCTGAATGACATTCGGCTGCATAATGTTCCACCGATGCGAGCATATCATAAGGCAACGACACACTAACGGGAAGGAGAGAGACAGATGACGATTGAAGAAGGGAAGGTATCATTGGAGTTTGGACATACACTAGAATTGAACCTACCCAAACAGGAAAGATATCTGGCGGCCATGTATCATGCATTGATGAATGAGCAGAAGCAATACACCTATAGTGTGTATTATGAGGGCGTGAGCATCAAATGGGAGACGCTCTTTGCCTCGGTTGATTGGTCCAATTTCTTTTCTCACCTCCCCTCTACATTACAATCTAGCACGGAATGGGTAATTCTATAGTGGATCGGAACAAGAGCACTTCTACGCAAAAGAATCAATAACTAGACAGGCGATTTAAGTATATATGAGCCATTACGATTGGATATTTTGCCCTTTAGCGCAAGAAGATGTACGGACTTGATTGGAGAGCTCTTTCTGACACCCTCGCCCCTTGCTCTATCGCGTCCGTACTGCTTTGTCAATCTTCATTGTGTTCTTTTTCAGTTAGGGAGCAAGCCTCAATGATTGGGTACAACCGCTTCAGCTTAATACGAGCATCTTCCGCTGTAAAACGCCAGTTGATCTTTGCCACCT